>Ga0181520_10005970_pt1 | contig 18973 bp, 18 predicted proteins | sample PEATcosm2014_Bin_29_FD_132451 | JGI IMG/M metagenome (GOLD analysis project Ga0181520, IMG submission 132451) | Peatland microbial communities from MTU Mesocosm Facility, Houghton, MI, USA - PEATcosm2014_Bin02_30_metaG | ecosystem: Environmental > Terrestrial > Soil > Wetlands > Peat | place...
GAGGTCGGTGCGTCCGTCGAGCTGGGCGGCGGGGGTTCCGCGCCACTGCTCGGGGGCGGCGTAGGCGACGGTGAGCAGCGTGCCGCCGGTGCGGGTGAAGGCGGTGCTGGCTTCCTTGGTGGCGACGATGCCGAAGTCGGCGATCTTAGGCTGCCAGCCGGTGGCGTCATGGGCGAGGAGGATGTTCTCCGGCTTGATGTCGCGGTGAACCATGCCGCGGGCGTGGGCGGCGGCGAGGCCGGCGGCGATTTGGCGGGTGAGGTCCAGCGCCAGCGGCACATCGAAGGGCTGGGGCGCGTCGCGGAGAAAGCCACGCAGATCGGGGCCATCGACGAACTCCATGGAGAAGAAGAGGGAGCCGTCTTCGGCGGATTCGAGGTCGCCGCAATCGACGACGTTGGGATGGCGAAGCTGGCGGAGGGTGCGGACTTCACGCAGGAAGCGTCTGGTGAATGCTTCGTCGTTGCTCAGTTCTATTGAGAGGAATTTGAGGGCGCGCGGCTCGTCCATGAGGGTGTGCTGGGCGAGATAGACGGCGCCCATGCCGCCCTGGCCGAGCTTGCGCACGATGCGGTAGCTGTGATGGACGACCATGCCGGGCTTGAGGTCGCGGATTTCGTTGAGGGGCAGGCCGTGGGTGGGACAGGCGGCGAGCGTGTCGGGGTAACCTGTCGAGCACTGCGGGCAGTGTTTCATGAGCGGCCTTGCGGGAGGAATCGGCGTTGGAGGTATTGTTCCACTTGAAGGCGGGTTGCGCAATGGGGTTCGTGGTCTCCCCGGTCTCAAAATCGAGACCGGGGGCACCCGCCACCCGCCACCCGACGTTCTGGTCAGAGGCGGAGCACTTGCTGCCGGCCATCACCTGCGACGGCGGTCACATCCAGCGCTGCATGAACCCCTTTAAAATTAAACCGATTTGTCCAATCGATCCTCTTCTTGTGCGACTTGGAACTGGATCAAACGCATGGACTCCAAACAAATTAACCGAAGAACCAAAGGAGCGAAACTCCCGATGCATACCCATGAAATTGAACAGATGTGCGTGGTAGCCAAAGGGCCCAATCACGGCCCCGCGCCGATCCCGCAAGAAGGCCGCTGGACCAAGGCCAAGGAAGTCACCGACATCTCCGGCCTGACCCACGGCGTGGGCTGGTGCGCTCCGCAGCAGGGCGCCTGCAAGCTCACCTTGAATGTGAAGAAAGGCATCATCGAAGAGGCGCTGGTGGAGACGATCGGCTGCACCGGCATGACGCACTCGGCAGCGATGGCCGCGGAGATTCTGCCCGGCAAGACGATCCTCGAAGCGCTGAATACCGACCTGGTTTGCGACGCCATCAACGTGGCCATGCGCGAGTTGTTTTTGCAGATTGTTTACGGGCGCACGCAGACGGCCTTCAGCGAAGACGGCCTGCCCATCGGCGCGGGGCTCGAAGACCTGGGCAAGGGCCTGTGCAGCGTGACCGGAACCATGTACGGCACCAGCGAAAAGGGCGCGCGCTATCTGCAACTGGCCGAAGGCTACGTGACCGAACTCGCGCTGGACGAAGACAGCGAGATCATCGGCTACAAGTTTGTCCGCCTTGGACCGATGATGGATGCGATCAGCAAGGGCGTGGATGCGCAGACCGCGCTGACCAAGGCAACCGGCACATACGGCCGCTTTGCCGACGCCGTCAAAACCATCAACCCGCGCAAAGAATAGGAGACGAAAATGGCTTTATTTGAAGGATACGAAAGAAGAATTGCGCAGATCGACTCCTATCTTGCCGCGAATGGAATTGCATCGCTGGAAGAAGCGGAGAAGATTTGCCTTGCCAAGAATGTGGATGTGCGCAAGATCGTCAAGTCCATCCAGAACATTGCATTTGAAAACGCCGGCTGGGCTTATCTGATTGGCGCGGCTGTGGCCATCAAAAAGAACCAGACAGTGGCCGCTGAAGTTGCCGAGACGCTGGGCACGGGCTTGCAGGCTTTTTGCATTCCGGGTTCTGTTGCCGACGACCGAAAGGTGGGCATCGGCCACGGCAACCTAGCCGCCATGCTGCTGCGCGAAGAGACGGGCTGCTTCGCCTTCTGCGCGGGGCATGAGTCGTTTGCCGCCGCCGAGGGCGCGATTGGGCTGGCTCGCTCGGCTAACAATGCGCGCAAGACCAAGCTGCGCGTGATTCTGAACGGCCTGGGCAAGGACGCGGCGCTGATCATCTCGCGCGTCAATGGATTTACTTATGTGCAAACCGACTTCGACTACTCGACTGGCAAGCTGACCGTGGTGCGCGAGAAGGCCTACTCCAAAGGCGAGCGCGCGGCGGTGCGCTGCTACGGTGCGGATGATGTGCGTGAGGGCGTCGCCATCATGCACCTGGAAACGGTGGACGTGGCGATTACGGGCAACTCGACCAACCCCACGCGCTTCCAGCATCCGGTGATGGCGGTGTACAAAAAGGAGCGGCTGCTCGACGGCAAGAAGTTCTTCTCGGTGGCTTCGGGCGGCGGCACGGGACGCACGCTGCATCCCGACAACATGGGCGCGGGTCCGGCCAGCTATGGCATGACCGACACCATGGGCCGCATGCACTCCGACGCGCAGTTTGCCGGCTCGTCCAGCGTGCCCGCGCACGTCGAGATGATGGGCCTGATCGGCATGGGCAACAACCCCATGGTCGGCGCATCGGTCGCGGTCGCCGTGGCCGTCGAACAGGCGATGAAGGCGTAAGTTCATCGTCGTTCGATGGAAGTAAAAAGCTGAGCGGAAAGTAAAAGCTCGATGGGAAATATAAAGCTGGGTGCCCCATCCATTTCGCGTTCTTTGCGAAATGGGTGGGGGTCCACGAACCCCAACCAGCCAGCTTTGTAACAGGGCACGACTTCAGTCGTGCTGTAAAATGCCCCAAAATAGCTGGGCTTTAGCCCCTGTAAAACACTTCGTCTTCGAATTTATCCCCTTATAAGCATCGATAATTGATACTTTCTATTTCGGTTTACACTGGAGTGCAGAGGCTCCCTTCCGATGAGTCAAGGCCACATTCGCAAGCCCAAACCGGAACCAAGCCAACAGCCTTGGCTGGCAGTTGCCATCGGTGCCACTCTAATTGTTTTTCTGGCCATCACTGTTTTGATCAAGGAATATGACTTGCACATTGATGCGGATCATTTGACCGCAGCAGGTAAGATCCTTGAAACCAGAATGGTGGTCGACCACATCAAAGATAACCAGTACGGAGGCGGAATTTTCTATCGAATCGAGGCTCGCGTTCAGTATCAAATCCATGGTGTACAACAAGATCGATGGTTGGCTGCTTCGGAGGCAACCACTTATCGAGAGATGCTCTCCCTCAGGCTTGACCCGCCACCCAAAAGCTGTACGGTCCACTGGCCTCCCAAGCATCCTGAGAATGCTCGATGCCTGTTACCAGACGTGAAACCATGAAATTCGTTCGGTATTCCTGAACGGGCGTCGCTCGATTTTTCTCTTCCACAACAAGAAAATCGAATCAATGCCAAGGAAAACTGCGGCCACCCGTCGAACTTTTCTCTTTACATTGTTCGCATTTTTGCGTACATTTTAGAGATGAAGAGCAGCGAACTCAAAAGGTGACTGACGAGGCAAGGAGCGACATTCACCCCGGCCAAAGGCTCTCATTTTCATGTGATCCTGAACGGATAGCAGTCGATCATTCCCATGCATCAGAAAGACATTCCGACTGGGACGGTCGAAGCCATTAAAAAGCAGCTTGGACTAAAGTAGCGAAGGAAACGCGATGAAATTCCCTGTCAAACTCAGCAAAGAGCCCGAAGGCGGCTACACTGTAACGTTTCCTGATATTCCGGAGGCGATCACTTGCGGCGAAAACATTGAGGACGCTCTCTTCCACGCCAAGGATGCTCTGGAATCCGCCATGGATTTTTATCTTGATGACAAGCGCCCGGTTCCGGCTCCATCCAAACCCAAGCGGGGCCAGCACTCTGTAGAACTCTCGGCCAGCGTTGCCGCGAAGGTTCTGCTTCTGAATGAAATGTCCGATCAAAAGGTGCGGCCTTCAGAACTCGCGCGGCGTCTGAAGATGACCAGATCGGAAGTTACACGGCTCATCGACCGGCGTCACGCCACCAAGATCGACGGCATAGCCGCGGCGCTGAAAGCGCTGGGCAAAACGCTGGAGATGCGCGCGGTCTAGGCGGTTTCCAGGCCAGGTAACGTCAGCGGATGGGTGGACCGTATACAAGAGATTGGGTGCAAATCGAATTACGAGTATTATAGAAGCAGTAGGGGTGAAGGATGGCCACACAGATTGCATCCATTGGCGGCACGGCTACCGTGGAGATTCCGGAGGAGCTCCTGCGGCGCGCGAATCTATCCGTCGGTGATCCTGTTGAGTGGAGACTCTCCCCAACAGGCTCCCTTTCTCTTCTCACATCACACCACGCCGATGAGTCTGCCGTGGAAGAGGGCTATGAGGAGTGGAAGCTTCAGGAGATCGATGCGGCCTTGGCTGAGGCAGAGGCCGGAGAAAGCGTTTCTCATGAGGAAGTGTTTCGCTGGCTAAGCAGTTGGGGAACAGCGAACGAACTGCCGCCGCCGCTATGAAGATTCGATGGACCAAAAGGGCCATTCGGAGCCTGACTTCAATTCATGAATATATCTCTAAAGACAGCCCTGATGCCGCCGCACGGGTTGCTGCTGCTGTTTTGGATGCAACCGTCCAGATCGAGCGATTCCCAGAGAGCGGACGGCCGGGAAGACGACTAGGAACTCGTGAATTGGTTGTTCCTGGACTACCCTACATTATTCCTTATCGCATCGTGGATGGCGTAATTCTGATTCTTTCCGTGATCCACACAAGCCGCAAATGGCCGGAGAATCTATAGTTTTTTTACATTGCAGGTGGCCCGGTCAACCGACCGAAGAAAAGATGAAGAGTGATACGAAGCTGTGCCCCGTTCATCGCGTTCTGAGCGATGAGCGGGCGGGTCTCTTGTAACCGTCTCCAAACAGGGTTAGGATGTTCGAAGATCAGTTGAAATCGAATTGGAGTGGATAGCGAGTCAGCGACTCTCGCTCATCGCGATAAAACAGCGATGAACACGGGGCACAGCTTTTCGTTATGACTTACGCTGAAAGAGGATTGAATCGATGACCGGGCCACCTACCCAATTGCTGTGAATTCCTGCTGGCGCATCCTCCACCTTCGATTGCAGATACCCACTTCTTTGCGCAAATCTCCTGTTGTGCATTCAGGCCAAATCGCCGCGAATTGCATCGAGCAGCTTTTTGTCTTCCTTGCTTAACGCCGCGCCCGCCAATAAGTCCGGGCGGTTGGTGAGCGTCTTGCGCAACTGCTGCTCGCGGCGCCATTTGCGAATCTCTTTGTGGTCGCCGTTCAAGAGCGTCTCCGGCACGCGCACGCCGCCAAACTCCGCGGGGCGCGTGTAGTGCGGATAATCCAGCAGCCCGCCCGCCCCATGCTGCGAGCGCGGAACGCCTTCCTCATCGGTGGTGATCTCCGCGTCGGCCACGCCAAAGCTCTCGAACTCGCTCGAAGCCTCGTTGCCCAGCACTCCGGGCAGCAGGCGCATCGTCGCATCCACCACCACTGCCGCAGCCAGTTCGCCGCCGCTCAGCACATAGTCGCCGATGGAAAGCTCGGTGTCGCAATAGATCTGATTGATGCGCTCATCCACGCCCTCATAGCGCCCGCAAATCAGCACCACGCGCTCCTCGCGAGAAAACTCCCGCGCCATCGCCTGGGTAAATGTCTTTCCTTGCGCGGAGAGCAGGATCACGCGCGTGCGTCCCTGTTCCCTGTTCCCTGTTCCCTGATCCCTGACCCCTGATCCCTGCTTGGGCGCAATGCCCAGCGCGGCCATCGCCTCGGCGAGCGGCTGCGGCTTCAGGACCATCCCCTCGCCGCCGCCAAAGGGACGGTCGTCCACGGTACGGTGCCGGTCGTGCGTGAAGGCGCGCAGATCATGCACGCCCACCTCCAGCAGCCCTTCAGCCAGCGCGCGGCGCAGAATTCCGTTCTCAAAAAAGCTCGTGAAAAACTCCGGGAAGATGGTGACAATCTCGAATCGCATACTTCTTCATCATAGCGGCCATGCGCGATGCCTATCCGAGAAAGATCATCGTCAGATGATTGACCACAAAGGCCGCAACCCAGGCCAGCGCCAGCATGTAAAGAAACTGCGCCGCCGGCCACTTCCAGCTATTCATCTCGCGCCGTACCACGGCCATGGTCGAGGTGCATTGCATGGCGAAGGCAAAGAAGATCATCAGCGCCAGCGCGCCGCCCATCGTCAAATCGTGGTTCAACGCGGTGTGCAGGCTGAGCGCCTGCGTGCCCGGATCGGCGCCGTACAAAGTTCCCATCGTACTGACCATCACCTCGCGCGCCAGCACGCTACTGAGCAGCCCAATGCCGATCTTCCAGTTGAAGCCCAGCGGCGCAATCGCCGGTTCAATAAAGTGGCCCAAGCGACCGATCAAGCTGTCGGCAAGCAGCGGCGCTGAGACTTCCCCGCTCGCCGAATGCATCACCGGCAGATGCGCCAGCACCCACAGCGCCAGCGTCACGCACAAAATAATCGTCCCCGCCTGCTTCAAAAAGACCCGCGCGCGGTCCACCAGGCGCAGCCCAAGCGAGCGCAGCGTAGGCATCCGATACTGCGGCAACTCCAGGATAAAAGGCGCGTCGTTCGATTTGAGAATCGAGCTCTTCAGCAGCCATGCCGTGGTCATTGCGCCCACAAAGCCGGCCAGATACAGGCCCAGCATCACCAGAGTGCGCAGGCCGAGAAAGCCGTGCAGGTAGGTGATGTTGGGAATGAATGCGGCAATCAGCAGCATATACACCGGCAGCCGCGCCGAGCAGGTCATGAAGGGCGTCACCAGAATCGTCGCAAAGCGGTCGCGCTTGTTCTCGATCACCCGCGTCGCCATGATCGCCGGAACCGCGCAGGCGTAAGCCGAGAGCAGCGGAATGAAGGCCTTGCCGTTCAACCCCGTGGTGCGCATCACGCGGTCGGCAATCAGCGCGGCGCGCGACAGATAGCCGGAGTCCTCCAGAATGCCGATAAAAAGAAAGAGCAGCAGAATCTGCGGCAGAAAGACCAGCACCGACGAAATGCCCTTCCATGCGCCGTCCAGCACCAGTGATTGCAGCCATCCGGCGGGCAGCAGCGGGCGGATCAGCTCTCCCATGCGCGCCAAAATGTCGCCAAAGCCATCGCTGAGCGGCTGGCCAATCGAGAAAACCACTTCAAAAACCGCTACCACGACAACCAAAAACAGCAGCGGTCCCCAGAAGCGATGCAGCAACACGTTGTCGATCCGGCGCGTGCCCTCCACAGAAAGCGGCGCGCGGTAGCCGGTCTTGCGGCTCACCTGCGCGGCCCAACTGTGCGCGCTGGCGGCGTTGCCCAGCACGGGCAAAGTCAGCGGCTTGGCTCCCGCGCGCTCCGTTTGCTGATGCAAAAAAAGCGGAATGGCGTCCAGGCCTGTACCCTTGACGGCGCTGATCTGAGCCACCGGAGCGCCCAGTTCACGGGCTAGTTTGAGCGCGTCCACCTTGCCGCCGCGCTCATCCATCAGGTCGCTCATATTCAGCAGCACCAGCGTGGGCAGCCCCAGCGCCAGCACCGGCGCGGCCAGCATCAGTTGCCGCGTCAAATGCAGCGAATCCATCACCAGCAGCACGGCGTCCGGCTTGGGTGTGCCGGGCATCTCGCCGCGCAGCACGTCAATCGAGACCCGCGCATCTTCGCTGAAGGGGTCGAGCGAGTAGATTCCGGGCAGGTCGATCAGCGTCAGATCCTCGCGGCCTACGCCGGCCATCAGCCCCATGCGCTGCTCCACAGTGACGCCAGGAAAGTTGGCCACCTTCTGCCGCAATCCGGTCAACCGATTGAAGAGCGTGGATTTGCCAGAGTTGGGCGGGCCAATCAGCACCACCGTGCGCAGTGCGGAATCAGGCGCGGCGACCGGCGCCACAAAGGCTGGAGTCTCGCAACAAGCGCTCATCGCGTGGCCTCGATCCTCTCCGGCAGGTAGTCATTTTCGTTCTCGTCAATCTCGTCCAAAGTGGCGGCACGCACCCGGATCGCCGCCGCCGTCTCGCGCCTGAGCGCAATCTCCATGCCGTCCACGCCGTAGACGGTGGGGTCGCCGGCCGGCGCGCGGCGCAGCAAGGTCACCAGCGCATCGGGAACAAACCCCATATGCATCAGATGGTTCTGCACGGATTCAGAGAGATCAAGGCTCACCAGAACCCCGCTCTCGCCCACCTTCAACTCGCTCAATGCGCTCAACCAACCCACTCCGTCCGGCCCCTGACAGGCCCGGTCTTTCAAAATGCGACTAGAATAGTCGTAATTCAGTATACGACCTTGTCTCTCCAATTCGCAAATGCACTCTTCTTCCTTGGCTCTGCGCCGGCCGCTCTGAACTCTTTATCGGTAACCCCAGCCTTTTGAATCAGCCTTTGCGAAAAAAAGCGGCAGCCCTGCAAAACCCAAGCTGAAAACTGCCTCATCTTGCACTCCTTCTCCGGTTACCGCAGTGCTGTGTCCTGCCGAAATTGAAGCTACACCGATTCAAGAATTCTCCGCTCAGGCCGAAGAAGCAACCAGGAAGCCGGTGAGGTGCGCTTGATCGGCGCCTGACTCTTGGGCCGGTCTGGAGGAGCAATCTCATGGCTTCATCATCCATGGTCTTTGGTGGGTACGCACCGCAACCAACTCAGCCCGCGCTGGGGCGGAATCACCTGCTGGCCTGGATGCCGGTCTTGGCCTTCACCCTCCTTCTGGCGCTCGAATCCACTCCCTATCTGGGCTCCGATCACACCAGCGCTCCGCTGCGGCAGGTCGTCGAGGCGCTCTTCGGTTATGATGTGTGCGTCAACTGGGAGGTCATTCACCATGCGATTCGCAAGACGGGCCACTTTATCGGCTACGGCGCCTTCGCGCTCCTCTGCTTCCGCGCCTTGTGGATCACCCTGCGCGGCGCGACTTCCAGAATGAGTTGCCAGTTGCGGGCGCATGGGCTGGCGCTATTGCTCACCTTCTTCGCGGCCAGCGCCGACGAGCTGCATCAGAGCTTTTTGCCCAACCGCACCGGCCAGTTCAGCGATGTGTTACTGGATACTTGCGGCGGCGTGGCGCTGTGCCTGACGCTGTTTTTGATGATGCAGATCGTCGATTGGATCAGGAATGTGCCGTCCCTACGGCGCGAGTGGGTGGCAGCAGCCAAAGTGTAGCGCCGGTCTCCTGGCCGGCTGTAGCGCGGACGTCCTCGTCCGCGCTGATTTTATGGCAACAGCCAAGTAGCTCAGTCAAAAGACTTGTAGATTTTCAGTTTGTGTAGAGTGCGTGGACCGGGAGGTCCACGCGACAGCCGACCAGGAGGTCGGCGCTACATTTCTTTCTGGGCGCTACATTTCCTGTTGGGCGCTATTTTCCTTGCTCGACGCTATTTTCCTTGCTGTCGGATGTGCTCGGCGCGAACCTGACTGGCCGTAAACAGGCTGAAGAATGGCGCTCCGGCGGCGGCAGCTTCGACGGCGGGCCGGCCATTGGCCTCCTCGCGCTCGACGATGCAGACCACCGCGGCGACCGTCATGCCGGCCTCGCGCGCGGCCTCGATGGCGTTGATGGTGGAGGCGCCGGTGGTGCAAACGTCGTCCACAATAATCACCCGCGCGCCGGCTTGGTTAAAGCCTTCAATGCGGCGACCCGTGCCATGCGCCTTCTCCGCCTTGCGCACCAGAAAGCCATGCACCAGCGGTGCGCCGGGCTTTGACTGCGCCCGCCAAGCGCTGGCCGTAGCCACATTGGAGACGATAGGGTCCGCGCCCATCGTCAGTCCGCCGACGGCCTCTGCCTCAATGCCGTGCTCGTTCAGAAGATCAAGAATCGCCTCGCCGGTCAGCCGTCCGCCCTCGGCGTCAAGCGTGGTGGTGCGGCAATCCACGTAGTAGTCGCTTTCGCCGCCCGAAGAGAGCTTGAAGTGGCCAAGGCGGAAGCTGAGGCGGGCAAGCAGCGAGAGCAGTTGCTGGGCGTGTGTGGTCATCTCTTCCATTGTAAAGGGAGCGGAAGGATGGCTTTCAGCTGTCAGCTCTTAGCTCTTAGCTGATAGCTGATAGCTGACAGCTAAAAGCTGCTTTTCACATCTTATCCAAATGCTGAAATCCGCCCGTGCCGATCAGCATGGTGGAGAAGATCAGGAAGTTATAGCAGGCGTGGACCAGTGTGCTGGCGGCAACAGAACGCAGCTTCAGGCGTACCGCGCAGAGGATCAGGCTGACGGTGACGAGCAGCAGAAACGGTCCCAGCGTGCGCCCCTGCTGGTCCACATGAACCAGAGCAAAGAGCAGGCTGGTGGGAATCGCGGCGATCACCATCGCGCCCAGCGACCATCGCGGATGGCCGTTTGCGTCAAGCGGCAAGCGAAGTTTGCCGGTACTCTTTTCGATCAGCCAATCCCACGCCGTGGCCAGCGTCGGCAGCAGAAAGCCGCGAAAGGCGATCTCCTCAAAGAATGGCGCGCAGGTCACGCCGAAAAAGAACATCATCCACGCCGCGCTGGGCGTGCGGAAGAGGTCTTCGATGGGCGCGTGCTTTTGATTGGAGGTCAGCGATTCAACCAGTAACGCCAGCGCAAAGCAACACGCGGCGATGGCGCCCAGCAACCAGCTCCAATGCAGTGCGGTTCGTCCGCGCCAGTGAATGCCGGCAAAAAAACTCTTGTTCCAGAAGAGCGGAAAGAGAAAGAAGCAAAGGGCAAACGTAACCAGATAAAGAACCGCCTCGCTGCCCAACAGGTAAGTAACATTGGTCTTGATCTGATCCAGGCTGGTGACGCCTTCAAAGTGAACCAGCAGGGCAATCCCCATCGACACTCCCATGCTGAGAAAGCCGAAGATCAGAAAGGCTAGCAACAAGGCTAGATGGCCGAGGTGGGGAATGCGGGTGGGCGAAGGGGGAGTTGCCTCTGCGTACGTGAAGATCGATGGCTCTGAGGTTGCGCTCGAGGCGGCAGATTCCCCGCTCCCCAGAGGCGAGGGAACGGGGGCGCCCAACTCAAGTGGGTGAGAATCTTCCTCCGGCTCGTTCGGCGTGAATTCAAGATCGCTCATGGCAGCACCGTCAACTTTCTGCGCGGGGCGGATTTCTTTTTTGCCGACTTCTTGGCGGCGGTGGGCTTGCGCGCGGCTTTCTTGGCCGGTTTCAAAGCTTTTATCTCCGGTTTGGATTCATCGTTTCCCACCCAGTCCGCCGAACTCTGCGGAATAAGTGAAGCGCCCATCTGGGTTGGCAATTCAATTTCATCCCCAAAAACTTCTTCCGCTTTTGCCGCTTCCAGCCGCCCGTTGCTTGACTTATAGTAGCGCGCCAGGAACTGGCCGGTGTACGAAGCCGGCGTCGCGGCAATCTTCGCTGGCCGCCCTTCGCCCACCACGCGTCCGCCCGCTTCGCCGCCCTCGGGGCCCAGATCGAGAATCCAATCGGCGTTGCGAATCACGTCCAGGTTGTGCTCGATAATGATGACCGTGTTGCCCAAATCGGCCAGCCGATGCAGCACTTCAAGCAGCTTGCGCACATCATCAAAGTGCAAGCCGGTGGTCGGCTCGTCGAGCAGATACAGCGTCCGGCCGGTCTGGCGCTTGCTCAACTCACGCGCCAGCTTCATGCGCTGCGCCTCGCCGCCGCTCAACGTGGTAGCGCTTTGGCCCAGATGAATGTAGCCGAGGCCCACATCCACCAGTGTTTGCAGCTTCTGCCGCACCTGCGGAACGTCGGTCAGCACGGTCAGCGCGTCTTCAATCGTCAGCTCCAGAATGTCGGCAATCGAGTGTCCTTTGAATCTGACCGCCAGCGTCTCCTGGTTATAGCGGCGACCGTTGCAGATCTCGCACTGCACATAAACGTCGGGCATGAAGTTCATCTCGATGCGCCGCTGGCCGTCGCCCTGGCAAGCCTCGCAGCGGCCGCCGCCCACGTTAAAGCTGAAGCGCCCCGGTTTGTAGCCGCGCTCGCGCGCCTCGGGCAGCATCGAAAATAAATCCCGGATGGGCGAAAAGACCTGCGTATAGGTGGCCGGATTGGAACGCGGCGTGCGCCCGATCGGCGATTGATCAATGCGCACCACTTTATCGATCTGCTCGGCGCCGGTCAGCGATTCATGCGCTCCCGGCTCCTCGCGCGAGCCGTAGATGGATTGCGCCAGCGAGCGGTAGAGAATGTCGTTAATCAGCGTGCTTTTGCCCGAGCCGCTGACCCCGGTCACCACCGTCATCACGCTCAGCGGAATGCGGATGGTAATGTCTTGCAGATTGTGCTCGCTCGCGCCCGTGATGGTGATCCACTTGCCGGTGAGCGGGCGCGGCTCGGCGCGTTGCAGCATCGGCGTTGCGCCGCTCAGGTAGCGCCCGGTGAGCGACTCCGGGCAGGCCATGATCTCGGCCGGCGTGCCCTGCGCAATCACCGCGCCGCCCAGTCGCCCCGCGCCGGGACCGAGGTCGAGCACATAATCGGCGTGGCGAATCGTCTCCTCATCGTGCTCGACCACCAGCACCGTATTGCCTAGATCGCGCAGGCGTTCCAGCGCCTCAATCAGCCGATTGTTGTCGCGCTGATGCAGGCCGATGGAAGGCTCATCCAGCACGTAGAGCACGCCGCGCAGCCGCGAGCCGATCTGCGTAGCCAGGCGAATGCGCTGCCCCTCACCGCCGCTCAGCGTCGCGGCGTTGCGGTCAAGCGAAAGATACGTGAGCCCCACGGCGCAAAGAAACTCCAGCCGCTCGGCAACCTCGTGGCGGATGCGATCGGCCACCAAAGCCTCGCGCGCGGTAAAGTTGAAGTTGATGGCCGCCGAGAGCGCGCGGTTCAGCGGCAGCGCGGTAAAGTCGGCAATCGAGAGGCCGCCGATCTTGACCGCCAGCGACTCCGGGCGCAGGCGCTTGCCGCGGCAGGCCGGGCAGAGCGTGGCCGACATATACGCCATCATCGACTCGCGATAGCTGTCGCTGCGCGCCTCTTCAATCGAGTCGCGCAGAAAGGCCAGCACGCCGTGAAAACCGGTGCGCGGCGCTTCACCCTTCGGTGGGCCGTACACCAGCAGGTGTTGCTGCTTGACGGGCAAATCCTCAAAAGGTGTCCGCAGGTCGATCTTGTAACGGTCGGCGGCGAGATTGATCAGCTTAAGCAGGTATTGCGAGGTCGAGCCGGGACCAAGCCCGTCCAGCAGCGGCTTGGACCAGTCGGTAATCACTTTGGCGGGATCGAGATCATAGAGCGAGCCCAGGCCATGGCACTCCGGGCAGGCGCCAAAGTTCGAGTTGAAGCTGAAGCTGCGCGGCTCTAGCCGAGGCACGTCCAGCCCGCAATCGGGGCAGGCCATCGACGACGAAAACAACTGCTCCTGTCGCTCCACACTGCCGGCGATGGCCACCAGCACCAGCCCGTTGGCCATTTGCAAAGCCTTGGTGACGGCGGCTTCCAACCGCTTTTCGGCAGATGGCTTACCCGCGGAGGTTGCAAACGCTTTCGTTCCCTCCCAGCTTCCCAAATGCGGTGGCGGGGCAGCCACACCCACATTGAGAGGCGCGGGCGGATTCTTCAGCAGGATGCGGTCGATCACCGCTTCAATGGTGTGATTCTTGCGCCGGTCCAGATTCACCGGCTCCGCGAGGTCCACCAGCTCGCCGTCCACGCGGGCGCGAAAGCCCTGCCGGTCGAGCTGATCGAGCATCTCCTTGAACTCGCCCTTGCGTCCGCGAACAATCGGCGCCATCACCGTCACCCGCTCGCCCATGCCGAGCTCAAGAATGCGCTGCACAATCTGATCCGGCGATTGCCGCGAGATGGGCCGCTGGCAGTTGGGGCAGTGCGGCGTGCCGACGGAAGCATACAGCAGGCGCAGATAATCGTAGATCTCGGTGATCGTGCCCACCGTCGAGCGCGGGCTGCGGCTGGTGGTCTTTTGCTCGATCGAGATCGCCGGGCTCAGTCCCTCGATCGAGTCCACGTCCGGCCGTTCGATCTGATCCAGAAACTGCCGCGCGTAAGCGGAAAGCGTTTCGACATAGCGCCGCTGTCCCTCGGCATAGATGGTGTCGAAGGCCAGCGAGCTCTTGCCCGAGCCGCTCAGGCCGGTGACCACCGTGAGCGTGTTGCGCGGAATGCTCACGTTGATCTCACGCAGATTGTGTTGGCGCGCTCCGCGCACCGTGATGTGTGTAATCGCCATAGGTGATTGAATTGTGAGTCAGTGAAGAAGTCGACAGGTTGACAGGTTGACAGGTTTACAGGTTGACAGGTTGTGAACTTGTCAACTTGTAAACCTGTAAACCTGTAAACTTGTCAACCTAGCTTGTGATGGCTTCCGTCGCAGAGAACCGGGCTGGCCGTGTGTTTGCAGCCGCAGAAATAGGCGGTCTTGGATTCGGTGGCGTCGAACTTCACGGGCGTAAATCCGCTACCTTTGTGGCTGCCGTCGCAAAAGGGCTGGGCGGCGCTTTTACCGCAGGCGCACCAGTAGTAGCTCTTGCCGGCCTCGACCGCAACGGCGAAGGGAGCTTTTTGGGCAATCGTTGGTTCTGGCATAGGGGAATCTCCTGGAAATGCAGTAGAGATATTATCGCCGATTCCGGAGGAACGTGGCCGACTCCCTGAAAAAAACCATCAACCATCGCCGCAAACCGCCGGTAACCAGCCCGCAATCCATGCGGGTATTCTAAGGAATCTCTGATTAAGTTGACATTTTGAAAGGGCGCGGCTTCAGAGCTTATCTGTGAATTGTAGCGCCCCGTGAATTGTAGCGCCGGTCTCCAGACCGGCTGTAATGTGGACCTCCTGGTCCACGTTGAGTCTCAACCAATACAGATATAGCCTGGAGCCATCGCTCAATTCAAACAGGCTTGAAACCAGAAAGAGAATATCCTCAATATACGGATAAGCTCTTAGCTGCGCCACAAGTGGCACAAAATAAATGCGGGCTTTAGCCCCCGAGGGGATGTTTCAGCAAAATAAGAACTTAATCAGAGGTTCCCTAATGGTCAATAGAAATCAGAACCGCGCGCGGTATTTTCTGCGACAATCAAAAGCAGCATCCTCCAGGCTCTTTCGGAAAGACTTCGGCCAGCCTGGGAGCGCACAAGGCAACTTTTAATCTACCGGGAAAGAATACGAGCATAGAGATCATGATGGACTTATTGAATTTGATGATGTTGATTTTGGCGTCGTTGGGCGCAATGACCTTCAGTATTCTGGCAGCCTATGCCATCCTGCGCGCCGGCTTCAGCCTGATGCGCCGCCAGCCGCGCCCCGTGCCCGTCAAGCCGCAGACCGAAGCCGCGCGCGGACTGTGAACTGACCACGCAAAACTCCTTCAGTTCTGCGGCCCATTGTTCGGTTGCGGCTGTCCCGGCTGTTCTGATTGCCCTTGCTGCCCCGGCGGAATCCGATGCGGCATTCTCTGGGGCATTCCATTCGCAAAGCCGGGACGGTTGAACTGCCCTTGCGGCTGCCCCGGCTGATCCTCGGCATCGGCATCGTCGTCGCTCTCCTGCGCGGGCGTTGCGGCGGGCTTTGCGCTCGTTGGGTTTGGAGAGCTGAGAATAATTCTGCGCGGAGTTCCCTGGCCCTGATCGCCGACCATCACCACGTTGTAGCCGGTGCCCTGCAAAAGTTCGCTGAGCACCTCGCGCGCCGGACCCGGTCCATAGGCGCCAAAGACCCGCTGATCGGTCTCCAGTCCCTCCACTGTCGTGCCGGTCGCCGTCGAAAAGTCTTTCATGATCTGTTCCAGGCTGGAGTTGGCCGCCTCAATGCGCAGTCCCTGGCTGTCCCAATGGATCACGGCCGGCACCGGCTTGCCATTGATCGGAAATGCGGGAGCCTCCAACTCGGGATACTTGGCTGCCGGCGCTGCCGATGAATCCGTTTCATCGGTCTGCTCCGGCTCGTCAGCGGCAGCAGTGTCCTTGCCTGGTTGGGCGATCTGATCCTGGGCGGAAGCGTCCGATGCGTCGGAATCCGGCGGCGCCACCGTTATGCCACCGGCCAACACCGCCGGAACCGCCTGAACCGATCTTGCAACTCTAGGCATTTGCGTGGGATGAGCAGGCCTGTCCCTGTGCTCCGGCTTGTCTTTATGCTCAGGTTTGACCTTTTGCACCGGCTTGATGGTATGCGTGGCGGCGCTGCTTGACGGCGTCTGCGTCTGCGCCACGCTTACAGGCGCCGCCAAAAAAAACAGCGCGGCCAGTGCGCAACCGCAAATGCGCAAGAGCCATGGCGACGGATTGTGCGGGATCAAGGCTCCCATACTGTACTAGACTAACAGTGGCCAGTGAACGCTCAACCAAAAGTTTTTTGCAGGCTATGGAGGTTTTCCTGAAATGCGTCTTTGCTTGATGAAATTTGCCTCGGCGGTGGCCGTCTGCGCGCTGCTGGCGGCCTCCGTTGCGGCGCGCGCCGTCAGTTGCACCACGCAAGCCGCCATGACGCCGCAGGAGCGCAACACGCTCACCGACGCCGGAGGCCGCCTCGCCGTAGCCGTCGCCAATCAGGATCTGCCCCAGCTCAAAGCCGCTCTGCTTCCCGCCGTGGCCGCCGATTGGGAGGGCATCAGCAACGATGTGCAGGCCGGCGCATCGCTGCTCAAGGGCGGCCAAATCGAGTTGCGCAATCTCTATCTGCTGGACGCCAGCACCCTCGCCGCGCCCGCCGACGCGCAGTTCTTCTGTACCAGCACAAGCGGCGCGCTCACCGTCACGCTGACCATGCGCGCCCTGCCGCCCGGCCGCTACGCGCTGGTGCTGGCCGAAGCCGCCGGTGCGCCCTACCTCGGCCAGATTGGCCTCATGCTGGCCTGGGATGGCGCCAACGGCTGGCGGCTGGGCGGTCTCTCCATCCGCCCCGGAGCGCTCGATGGCCACGACGGTCTCTGGTGGTGGACCCACGCCCGCGAAGCGGTCAAGGACGGCCAGCCCCAGATCGATTCCTGGCCGGCCTGGTACTCTTACGAGGCGGCGCGCAAGCTGCTTCTGCCGGTGGACTTCCTCTCCTCTCCGAATCTGGATAAGCTCACCAGCGAGCAGGCCGCCATCGCCCCTTCGCCGCAGAATGCCTTTCCGCTGACCCTCACCGAGGGAGACCGTACCTGGAAGATCGACGCCGTGCATCTGGACCTGTCCATCCTGCATCCCGATCTGGCCGTGGTCTACGAATCCACCGGAGTCACCGACCCGGCGGCCATCCGCACCGAAGCCACCGCCGTGCTGACCGCCCTGCTGAAGGCCCAGCCCGGACTGCGCTCCAGCTTCCACGGCCTCTCGGCCTATTCACTCAAGGACGCCAAGCAGACCCAAGTGCTAGAACTGCCCATGGCGCAGATACCTTAAAAGCAGGGAACAGGGAACAGGGAACTAGGAACAGGGAACAGGGATCAGATTTGTAGCGCCGGCCTCCTGGCCGGCTGTACTGGCGGCTTCCCAGCCGCCAGCGGCGAATGAAAGCGCAATCTTCTTAGACAGAGCGGGGCGCAGTCAATAGGCAGGTGGCCCGGTGACTGAATCTACCATCCATCCCACTTTCGCAATCAGTAAAAGCTGTGCCCCGTTCATCGCGATCTTTGCGATAAGCGGGTGGGTGAAATGGATCGCGGTCTTTCGCTCATCCGTCCTGAGCGCAGTCGAAGGATCTGCGTCTTTCATGGTGGATCAATGGGGCGCAGAAATCCCCGATTATTTCACGACCGGGTCCCTTGCATTCTTCTCGCCAAGCAAGCAAAAGCAGAAAGCAGCCTTTTCTCAGCTCTTAGCCAACTCCGCTTCTATAGCCGCAATCAAAGCCGGGGCGTCCGGATCAGTGTTGGGCGCAAAGCGCGCAACTACTTGGCCTGAGCGGTTGACGACAAACTTCTCGAAGTTCCACAGCAACTCCGGTTCCTCGTTGGGCGTGACGCCGTGTGTTTTGAGAAATTCGCCGAAGGGAACCTCCGAGAGGCTGATAGCTTTGGGCTGAGCGGCGATAAGGGCGGTGTAGAGCGGGTGCTTTTGTGCGCCGACAACCGTGATCTTGCTGTACATGGGGAATTCGACGCCGAAGTTTGCCGTGCAAAAGGTGTGGATCTCCGCGTCGCTGCCCGGCTCCTGGCCGTTGAAGTCATTGGCGGGAAAGCCGGTCACCACCAAACCCTGGCCGCCGTACTCTTTGTAGAGCTTCTCCAGGCCCTCGTACTGCTTGGTCAGCCCGCACTTGGAAGCCACGTTGACGACCAGCAGAACTTTGCCCTTGTACTCGCCCAGGGCAGCGTCCTCGCCGTTGATCTTCTTCACAGGTATTTCATAGATCGATGAGCTCATGTTTTCTCCTTGAACGTTCTGTTTGTTCTTAGATGCAGCGCGGAATTGTTGGATGCGAAGTTGTTCAAGATTGCAAAATCCATCTTCCGGCGATGGGGCGATCTGAGCCGCTTTGCGGAAATTCGCTCAGTTTGCCGCCGATGGCGCATGAAATTGCCGCCAGATGGTTTCGGCGGTTTTGCGGGGGACGAAGGCCAGTGGCTCAGGCGGCGCGGGGCACCGTGGAGAGGATGACTTGCAAGTTGAGCCGGTCGGAGTAGTAGAGCAGCTTTTCGATGCTCACCTTGGCGATCTTGCCTTGCAGCAGGTTGCTGACCGAGGGCTGATACTCGTCAAGCAGATCTACAAGTTGGCGTTGCGTGTAGCCGCGCTTCTCGATCTCACGCAGAATGGAATCCAGCAGATCGGCCTTGATCTTTAGTGCCGACGCCTCCGCGCGCGTGAAGCCCAGATCATCAAGTACGTCGCCGATGGTGATATGGCTTGGTTTGGTGGTCATTGGATTCGCCCTCCATCCCGCAATCGCTGGTGAACTATTTTCAGTCTATCTTTCGCTATTTCAATATCTCGCCGGTCCGTCTTCGTGCTGTCCTTTTCAAAGGCATGAAGTA
>Ga0181520_10005971_pt1 | contig 18971 bp, 10 predicted proteins | sample PEATcosm2014_Bin_29_FD_132451 | JGI IMG/M metagenome (GOLD analysis project Ga0181520, IMG submission 132451) | Peatland microbial communities from MTU Mesocosm Facility, Houghton, MI, USA - PEATcosm2014_Bin02_30_metaG | ecosystem: Environmental > Terrestrial > Soil > Wetlands > Peat | place...
GCGGGGCGACGGCCTTCAGCGCCATCAGCGGGGCGACTTCCACGACCTACGCCTTTGCGGCCACCAGTGGGGAAAACGGCAGCCAGTACGAGGCCGTCTTCAGCAACGGCGCCGGCAGTTTCAGCAGCAGCCCCGCCACCTTGACGGTGGACTACGCGCCAGCCGTGACCACGAACCCGGCCAGCCAGTCGGTCAACGCGGGCAAGACGGCGACGTTCACGGCGGCGGCCAGCGGCAATCCGGCGGCCACGATTCAATGGGAAGTGAGCACCAGCGGCGCGACCGCGTTCAGCGACATCAGCGGGGCCACCTCGACGACCTACAGCTTCACGGCCGGTAGTGCGGAAAACGACAGCCAGTACGAGGCGGTCTTCAGCAACGGCATCGGCACGGCAACCAGCACGCCGGCCACCTTGACAGTGGACTACGTTACGACCCAGCCCGGCAACCAAACGGTCAACGCCAGCGGCACAGCGAGCTTCACGGCGGTCAGTTCCGACCCCAGCAGCGCTGACACGGTGCAGTGGGACGTTAGTGCCAGCGGGGCGACGGCCTTCACTCCCGTCAGCGGGGCGACGTCGACCACCTACAGCTTCACGGCCACGAGCGCGGAAAACGGCAGCCAGTACGAAGCGGTCTTCAGCAACACGGCCGGCACGCTCACCAGCAGCCCTGCCACGTTGACCGTGGACTACGCGCCGGTCGTCACGGCAAACCCCAGCAGCCAGACGGTCAATGCGGGCAAGACGGCGACGTTCACGGCGACGGCCAGCGGCAGTCCCACGCCTACCGTGCAATGGGAGGTGAGCGCTAGCGGGGCGACGGCGTTCAGCGCCATCAGCGGTGCGACTTCCACGACCTACAGCTTCACGACTGCTAGCACGGACAACGGCAGCCAGTACGAGGCGGTCTTCAGCAACGGCATCGGTACGGTGGCGACCACCACGCCGGCCACGTTGACGGTGGACTACGTCACCAAGCAGCCTGGCAGCCAGACAGTCAATGCCGGCGCGGTAGCGACGTTTACGGCCGGTTCCAATTCCAGCGGCGACACGGTGCAGTGGGAGGTGAGCCGCAGTGGGGCAACGGCGTTCACCGTCGTGACCGGGGCGACCTCCACCACGTACAGCTTCGCTACTACCAGTGCGGCCAACGGCAACCAGTACGAGGCGGTCTTCAGCAACAGCAGCGGCAATTTCAGCAGCAATCCGGCTACGTTGACTGTGGACTACGTCACGATGCAGCCTGGCAGCCAGACGGTCGAGGCCGGCGCTACGGTGACGTTCACAGCCAGTTCCAATTCCAGCGCCGACATGGTACAGTGGGATATGAGCACCGCCGGGGCAACGGCGTTCACTCCCGTCACTGGGGCGACCTCCGCAACATACAGCTTCGCGGCCAGCAGCGCGGATAACGACAACCAGTATGAGGCGGTTTTCAGCAACAGCAGCGGCAATTTTGCCAGCAACCCCGCCAAGCTGACTGTGGACTACGCGCCGACGGTGACCTCAAACCCCGTCAGCGAGTCGGCCAACGCCGGCAAGACGGCCACCTTCACGGCGGCGGCCAACGCCAATCCGGCTGCCACCGTGCAATGGGAGGTGAGCGCGAGCGGGGCGGCGGCCTTCAGCACCATCAGTGGCGCCACCTCGACCACCTATAGTTTCACGGCCGGCAGCGCGGACAACGGCAGCCAGTACGAGGCCGTCTTCAGCAACGGCATCGGCACGGCGGCAACCAGCACGCCCGCCACGCTCACGGTGGACTACGTCACGACCTCGCCTACCAACCAGACGGTCAACGCTGGCGCCACGGTGACCTTTGTGGCTGCCAGTTCCAATCCCAGCGGCGCCGATACGGTGCAGTGGGACGTGAGCACCAGCGGCGCGACGGCCTTCACGCCCATCAGCGGGGCGACATCCACCACCTACAGTTTCACGGCCGGCAGCGCGGACAACGGCAACCAGTACGAGGCTGTCTTTAGCAATAGCGCCGGCACACTCACCAGCACCCCCGCCACGCTGGCGGTGGACTACGCGCCGGTCGTTACGGCAAATCCCACGAGCCTGATTGCCAACGCGGGCAAGACGGTGACCTTCACGGCCGCTGCCAGCGCCAATCCGTCCGCCACGGTGCAATGGGAGGTGAGCACGAGCGGGGCGACGGCCTTCAGCGCGATCGGCGGGGCGACATCCACCACCTACAGTTTCACGGCCAGCAGCGCGGAAAACGACAACCAGTACGAGGCCGTCTTCAGCAACAGCATCGGCACGGCGACCAGCACGCCGAGTACTTTGACGGTGGACTACATTACGGCGTCGCCCAGCGACCAGATCGTCGTCGCGGGCCTTACGGCGAGCTTCACGTCGGCCAGTTCCAACCCGGGCGGCGCCGACAAGGTGCAATGGGAGGTGAGCACGAGCGGGGCGACGGCCTTCAGCGCCATTTCCGCTGCCACCTCGACCACCTACAGCTTCACGACCAGCAGTGCGGAAAACGGTAGCCAATACGAGGCCGTCTTCAGCAACAGCGCCGGCACGCTCACCAGTGGCCCGGCCACGTTGACGGTCGATTACGCGCCGACGATCACCGCGACCCCGGCCAAGCAGACGGTCGATGTGGGCCAGACGGCGGCCTTCACGGCATCGGCCAGCGCCAATCCGACCGCCACGGTACAGTGGGAAGTGAGCACGAGCGGCGCGACGGCCTTCACCCCCATCTCCGGGGCGACCTCGATCACCTACGGCTTCACGACCAGCAGCACGGACAACGGCAGCCAATACGAAGCCGTCTTCAGCAACAGCATTGGCACGACGACTACCGCGCCGGCCACCTTGACGGTGGACTACGTCACCACCCAGCCCGGCAGCCAGATCGTCAATACGGGCCAGGACGCTTCCTTCACGGCGGCTAGTTCCAATCTCAGCGGCGATACTGTGCAATGGGAGGTGAGTAGCAGCGGTGCAACGGCCTTTACGCCCATCAGCGGGGCGACCTCATCCACCTACAGCTTCACGGCTGGCAGTGCGGCCAATGGCAATCAGTACGAGGCCGTCTTCAGCAACGGCGGCGGCACGCTCACCAGCAACATCGCCATTCTGGAAGTGGACTACGTCACCACCTCGCCAACAAGCCAGGGGATCAACGAGGGCGATGTGGTAACGTTCACGGTGTCCAGTTCCAACCCCGGCGGCAGCGATACGGTGCAGTGGGAGGTGAGCAGCAGCGGCGCGACGGCTTTCACGCCTGTTTCCGGGGCGATCTCGACCAGCTACAGCTTCACGACCACGAGCGCGGAAAACGGCAACCAGTACGATGCCATCTTCAGTAACGGCGACGGCTCGTTTACGAGCAGTCTCGCCACGCTTTCGGTCGGCTTCTCGCCGTCCGTGACCGCCAGCCCGACCACGCAGACGGTTTACGCGGGCAAGTCGGTGACCTTGACGGCGGCGGCCACCGGCAATCCGGCGCCCGTGGTGCAGTGGGAAGTGAGCACCAGCGGCGCTACGGCCTTCACCTCCATTTCCGGCGCGACCTCGACCACCTACACGTTCACGGCCAGCGGCGCGGATGCCGGCAACCAGTATGAGGCCGTCTTCAGCAACGGCATCGGCGCGGCGGTGACGACGTCCGCCGCCACGCTGACAGTGGTCTACGTAGCGGCCGACCAGACGGACCTGGGGCCGAACAACGATACGGCAGCCGGTTTCACCATCAACGGCGGTACGGTGGGGGAAACGTTCAGTTACGTGGCCAAGAGCAGCGGCGGCAGCGGCACCGTTACGGGCAGCGGCACGCTGAGTTCCACCTCGCAAGACGTGACCAACATCAATGTCTCTGGACTGACCGCCGGCACGTTGACGTATACGGTCACGCTCTCCGGTTCCCCGAGCACGCCCCTGACCGCCACGGCCCCGTTGAAGATCATTCCCAGTGGCTACACGATCGAGGCCGACCAAAGCTCGTACAACCTGGTCACTCCGGCCGGTTTCACAATCACCGTCCCCAGTAACGACATCGGCGACACGATACTCTATATCGTCAACGGCAACGAGAACGGCTTTGTTTCTAGCACTGCGACGATCGCTTCCAGCCCGCAAGACATCACGGGCATCGATACTAGCACGTTCAAAGGCACGGAGGTCCAATTCGAAGTCTGGCTTACGGACCCGGCGGGCAACCAGGGCGACGAAGTGACAACTTCCGTGCCGCTCTACGCGACCGCGCCGGACCCATTTACGATTTCTCCTAGTCCGACCACGATCAACGCTTCCACAGCGGCCGACACCAGCTTCAGCTTCGCCGGCGCCACGACCGGAACCACCTACAGCTACACCATCACCAGCAGCGGCGGAGCAGGCTCGGTCACGGGCAGCGGCCCGGTCAACGCGAGCGGGCAAAGCGTCAGCAACATCGATGTTTCCTCGCTGCCTGTCGGTACATTGACGTACAGCGTGACGCTGACCAATTCCTACGGCAACCCGACCACGGAAACGACGACGGCCGACTTGGCGAGCAGTCTCAACGGATTTACGGTCACTCCCGATCTGAGCGAGTTGAACAGCGTGGCGGCAAGCTCGGCGGGCTTTACGCTCGCTGGCGTGGAAATCGGCAGTAAGTTCACCTATACGATCAGCGGCAACGGCGGCTCGCCCGTGGTCCCCGGCGGCGCGACAGTCAGCGGCAGCGGCAGCGTGACGTCCAACACGCAGGACGTCACGGGCATCGACCTCTCGACCCTGGGCGACGGCACGATCACCTTCAGCGTGACGCTCACGGACGTGGCGGGCGCGACCAGCAATGCGGTGAACGCCACGGCGACGATCGACCGCGAGCAGCCGGCGGAGATCGCGCTATCGACGAGCGCCGCGCTCAGCGGCCAGCCCGCCGGCACGCTGGTGGGCCTGTTGGAAACGAATGGTCCGCTGTCGACGACAGGCTACACCTACACGCTCGTCTCCGGCGCTGGCGGCGGAGACAACGGCTCCTTCCAGATCAGTGGCGACGAGCTGTTGACCAACGCGGTGCTCGGCGCGGCCGGGACTACTTACGACATCCGCGTGCGGAGCACCGACGCGCTGGGCAATTTCATCGAGCAGCAGTTCGTGATCACGTCCAGCGCCAACGATCCCATCACGCCCAGCTTGAGCCTGAGTAACAACGACGTCGCCGCCGGCGCGGCCAACGCCCTGGTGGGCACGCTCAGCACGTCCCCGCCGGACGGCGGAGTGTTAGGCGCAACCATCGACTACACCCTGGTTCCCGGCACCGGCAGCAACGACAACAGTTCGTTCCAGATCGTCAACGGGCAACTGGAAACGGCCACTGCCCTACAGGCGGGCACCTACACGGTCCGCGTCCGCATCTCCAGCACATTCCTCCTCAACGACGCGGTCGACCTGGGCGGGATCACTGGGCCGTACACCCTGCAGATGACCTTCGGTACGGGACCCTTGCCCGCCGGCAGCTTTGGGCAGTTGGCGGCCAACGCCGGCCTGATTACCTTGTCGTCAGACCCCACGCCTCACGTCTGGAATCCGGCGGCCAGCAGCACCAATAAGGAGGTCCCCGGCAGCCTGACCCAACCCAATTACCAGGGGGACTACGACGATTTCTGGACTGCCGTCACGACCGCGGACTCGACGGCCACGTTGAGCAACGTGGTGGGTTCGTCGGGCATCGATCTGAGCGAAAACAAGGCCTGGGCCGTCATCGACCAGCCGGGCGAATACGCGGTCGCTGTGCAGGTCTTCAACGAGCAGGTTTTCACGATTCAAGTAATCTAAACACCGGCGAGTCAGCACGTTCAGCAATCCGGCCGGCGCATGGGAAAGAGGGCATTGAAAAAGCGACTCGCGGCGAACTCGGCCGTGGCCACATCGCCGCGCAGCGAAGCGTTGCCCGCGGCCGCGAATCTGCCTGTTGTCACACCTGCGTCCACGCCAAGACCGGGAAATTCTGTACAGCCGACCGCCGTCAATGCGGTAATCTGCGCGCTGCTGCTGGCGGCGGTCGCACTGGTCTTCGTGCAAACCGGTGGACACGCATTCGTCAATTTCGACGACGATTTCTACGTCTACGAGAATACTCATGTAAACCAAGGACTCACGTTTTCCGGGCTTCAGCGGGCCTTCACGCGGGGCGATGCCAGCAATTGGCATCCCCTGACCTGGATCTCGCACATGGTCGATTGCCAGGTCTACCAGTTGTGGGCCGGCGGACATCATCTGACCAGCGCCGCAATCCACGCGGCGGTTGCGATCCTATTGTTTCTGACGCTGTTGCAAATGACAGGATGCCGTTGGCCGAGCGCCGTTGTTGCCGCCGTCTTTGCCATCCATCCCCTGCGGGTCGAATCGGTTGCATGGGTCGCCGAACGCAAGGACGTGCTCAGCGGCCTGTTCTTCGTTCTCACCTTGGCGGCCTACGTGAACTACGTCCGCAAAGGCGAGTCGTGGGGCCGCTATCTGCTGGTATGGCTGGTCTACCTGCTGGGGCTGTCGTGCAAGCCGATGCTGGTCACGTTGCCGCTAGTGCTCTTGCTTTTGGACTACTGGCCGCTGGGCCGCTGGGGTCGGGTGGGCGGCGCGGCACGTCCGCGGACGTGGCCCTGGAACCTGGTCGTGGAGAAAGTCCCGCTGCTGGTTCTTTCGTTGCTATCGTGCATCGTGACGCTCGTCGTGCAGGAGCAGGCCCTGGTGCGAGGCAGCCGCATCGCCTTATCGATGCGATTGGGGAACGCCCTGCTGGGCTACGTCGCCTACCTGTGCCAATTCCTATGGCCGGAGCGACTCGCCGTATACTATCCTTATTCCCGCCAGGCACTGGACCCTGTCAGCGTGCTGGGCTGTCTGGCACTGCTGCTGGCAGTCTCGTGGGGTGTTGTCTGGCAGCGCAGGCGGCGTCCGTATTTGCTCGTCGGCTGGCTTTGGTATTTGATCACGCTGGTGCCCGTAATCGGCTTGGTGCAGGTCAGCCTTCAGGCCCGGGCTGACCGTTACACCTACCTGACTTTGATCGGACCTTGCCTGGGAGCCGTCTGGGCCGGCGCCGAATGGGTTCGTGGTCGCTGCCGGCTCCTCCCCATTTTCAGTCTGGCGACCTGTATCGTGTTGGCGGTTTTCGCAACCAGTGCCTGGCGCCAGACTGCGGCCTGGCGAAATAGCATGAGCCTATGGACGCAGGCCTTGGCTGCAGGCTACGAGAGCGACTGCGCCTACAACAATCTCGCCAACCTCTACGCTCGGGACGGAAAGGCCGACGATGCGTTGCGGAATTACCAAACTGCCTTGCGGCTGTGGCCCGATTCGGGACTGATTCATGCCAACTATGGCATTTGGCTTGTCGGCCGGGGGCGGGTCGAGGAGGGCATTGCGGAATACCAAATTGCCCTCGCTCTCGATCCGAGAGACTCGGCGGTGGAAGTGAATTTGGGGCGGGCGCTGATTGCTCTGGGCAAGTTGGATCTGGCGGCAGGACACTTTCGCCGCGCGATGGAAATCAATCCGGAGAATTCCTGGGCCTGTTATTATCTTGGCAGTGCGTTGGTGTGCCAGGGACGGTCCGCGGAAGCCGTTGCTGCCTTCCAGCAGTCGCTTAAACTCGATCCGCGCATGGCGACGGCAGCAAACGACCTGGCGAACATCCTGCGTCAATCTCGGCGATTCAACGATGCCGAAGTCCACTACCGCCGTGCGATCGAGATCGATCCCGATTATGCCGAGGCCCACAATAATCTCGGCTTGCTCTTGGCGGAAACGGGACAAAGGGAGGAGGCTGCCACACACTTCCAGAAGGCCCTGAAAATCAAGCCCGAATATGCGCAGGCCCACAACAACTACGGGGTCCTGCTGATGAAACAGGGCATGTTCTCCGATGCGATCGCACACTTCCATACGGCCATCGCCGTGGATCCCAAGTTCGATCTGCCGCATGCCAACCTGGGCCGGGCGCTGAGCCGCCAAGGCCAGACTGCGGCGGCGGCGGCCCAGTTGCGCCAGTTCCTCCGCCTCCAACCCGACCAGCCGCAGGTCCTGGGCTGGCTGGCTTGGATCCTGGCCACGGCCCCGGATGCCCAGGTCCGCTCGGGCCAGGAGGCCGTGGCGCTGGCCGAGAAGGCGGCACAACTTACGGCCCGCCGCGATGCCGGCATCTTGAATAGTCTGGCTGCGGCGTACGCGGAGACGGGCCGTTACGCGGAAGCCGTCGAGGTGGCCCAACAGGCCCTGACACTGAGTTCGGCCGTCGGCCCACAGGCACTCGTTGCCGGGATCCGCGAGTGCTTGGACTGCTATCGCGACAATAAGCCGTATCGGCAGGCGGCGCCGCAGTAGGTCAGGCCGACCATGGCCAGGAAATGGCCAGGAATTATCTAGGCATTTCGGTTGTGGCAAGACTATCTTTAGAGTATCAATCGCTGGCATTACATCAGTTTCAATTATGCGAGCAACAACCTTTGGTGAAAGCAGAATACCTCCGTGGAAGTACAAGATAGAATGTTAGAATTCGGTTAAACACGGATAAAATTTGGCTGCCGTCCTGCCCCCAGCGCGGAAATTTTATTAGAATCGTGTGAGAATCGGCTCTCGACGGAATCGGCCATGGACTCACACCACATCGTGTACCTGCTCGGCGTACTGGCCGCTCTGCTGGCGGCTGCGCGGCTGCTGGGCTACGCGGCGCGGCGGATGGGCCAGCCCGCCGTACTAGGCGAGCTGCTGGCGGGCGTGCTATTGGGGGCTTCCGTCCTGGGGCTGGTCAATCTGGGCGATCAAGACAGTCAGCAAACCGCTATCTTTCACTTTTTGCAGGAAATCGGGGTGGTGATCCTGTTGTTCGAGATCGGCCTGGAAACCGACCTCGTGCAATTGCTGCGGGCCGGCCCATCGTCGACGGCGGTGGCCATTGCCGGGGTGGTGCTTCCTTTTGCCGGCGGATATTTCGTCTGCCACTGGTTTGGCCTGGGAAACCTCGTTTGTATCGTGGCCGGGGCCTCGCTCACCGCCACCAGCGTGGGCATTACCGCGCGAGTGCTCAACGACCTGGGTCGCTTGCGCGACCCGGAAAGCCAGATCGTGCTGGGCGCGGCCGTGATCGACGACATCCTGGGCCTGATCATCCTCACGGTGGTCAGCGAGTTGGCCGAGGGAAAAGAACCCACCGTGGCGATCATTGCGGGCATCACTGCCGTGGCCTTCGGTTTCCTGGCGGCCGCGCTCGTGCTGGGCAATTCTCTCGTACCGCCTCTGGCCCGCTGGTTCAGCCGCCTAGCGGTGCCGGGCATCCTGACCACCTTTGCCCTGGTGCTGGCTTTTGGCCTGGCCTGGGGCGCGGAAATGGCCGGATCGGCCTCGATCATCGGGGCCTTCGCGGCCGGGCTATTGCTCCGCCGCACGCCGCAGATCCACGAGATCGAGAAGGCGATCGCGCCCTTGGGGCACTTCTTCGTGCCCATCTTCTTTGTCGTCGTGGGGGCGGCGGTCGATGTCCGCACGTTTGTGCCGCACGGCGCGGCGGGCTGGCTGACGCTGGAAGTCGGCGGGGCGTTGATTGTCGTGGCCGTGCTGGGCAAGTTCGCCGCCGGGTACGTTCCCTTTTGGTTCCGCGGCAAGAAGGCGGTGATCGGCGTGGGAATGATCCCGCGGGGCGAAGTGGGCTTGATCTTCGCGCAGATGGGATTGACGGCCAAGGTCAACGGCGAACCGCTTTTCAGCCCCGGCCTGTTCAGCGCCGTCACGCTAATGGTGATGGTCACCACGTTCATGGCCCCCCCGCTGTTGAAGGCGCTATTCCAGCCGGTGAAAGGGGAGGGCGGAGCGTGAAGCCAAAATTCGAAATCCGAAGCTCGAAATCCGAAACAAATCCAAACGGCAAAAGTCCAATGATCAAAACGGTCTTGAGCGTTTGGCATAAAGTCGTTTTGAGCCTTTGGTATTGCGCATTTGAACTTGTTTCGTATTTCGAGCTCCGAGTTTCGAATTTCCGCCGGTGTTGTGGTACTCGTTTCGCCCGGCACATCCTATTGCTGATTGGCCTCGTTCTGGCCGCTTTTGCGGGTTGTCGTCCGCCGGCGGAAGGCGTCTGCATGGAAGGCTCGGACACGATGATCAACCTGGCGGAGGCCTGGGCGGAGAAGTATCACGCCTCGCACCCCGAGGCGATAATCCAGGTTTCCGGCGGCGGCTCGGGCGTGGGCATCGCCAGCCTGATCGACGGCAACTGCGACATCGCCAGCGCCAGCCGCAAGATGAAAGACAAGGAACTGGAGCGGGTCTTCCTGAAACGCGGCCAGGAGGCGCGGGAGATCATTGTCGGCTACGACGCCCTGGCCGTCTACATTCACAAGGACAACCCCCTGGATTCGATTTCGCTGGAAGAGTTGGCTGAAATCTACGGCGTGGGGGGAAAGATCACCCGCTGGTCGCAATTGGGCGTCGATCCCAAGCGGCTGGGCAACGACACGATCGTCCGCGTCAGCCGGCAGGAAGGTTCGGGCACGCGCGATTATTTTCGCGAGGCGGTGATGGGCAAGACCCGCGATTACGAACTCGGGTCGATCGACCAGAACGGCTCGGTCGACGTGGTGGCCCTGGTGGCCCACACGCCCAGCGCCATCGGCTACAGCGGCATGGGCTATGCGATGGCGGGAGTGAAGACGCTGAGGATTTCCAAGCACAAGGGCGGGCCTGGCGTGGCGCCGACCTTCGAGAACGCCCTGAAACGCGAGGGCGGTTATCCGATCACGCGGCCGTTGCTGCTCTATACGGCTGGCCAACCGAAGGACAAGGCCGGGGAGTTGTTGCATTGGATTCTGGACGTCCCGGGCCAGGCCGTCGTCAAGGAGTTGGGCTACGTGCCCCTGCCGACCCATGAGTGACCAAACCACGACAACCGGGCGGGCAGTGAGGCGCGGCAGCGGACGCGTCTATGCCGCGCTGCAGGTGGTGCTGGACCGCACGGAACCGGCCGTCGAATGGCTGATTCGGCTCTGCGGCTGGAGCGCGATCTTGTTCGTGTTCGGCATCTTCTTCTTCGTCTTTCGCGAGGCCCTGCCGATGCTCTCGGGCAAGCTGAACCTGACGGAGTTCTTCACCAGCGATCAATGGCGGCCGACGGCCGAGCCGCAGCCGCACTACGGCATCTTGGTGCAACTCCTGGGCACGCTGGCGGTGACCGGCCTGTCGATGCTCATTGCGGTGCCGCTGGGTCTGGGAGCGGCGGTGTACATTTCCGAGTTCTCCGGCGGGCGCGTACGCGAGACACTCAAGATCCTCATCGAATTATTGGCGGCCATTCCGTCGGTGGTCTGGGGATTTATCGGCTACATGGTGTTGGGACCGATCATCATCCGCTGCACCGGGGCGCCGGTAGGCGTGAACCTGTTGAACGGCAGCATCATCTTGGCCTTGATGAGCGTGCCGATCATTGTTTCCGTGGGAGAGGACGCGCTCAAGGCGGTGCCCGATTCGTTCCGCGAGGCGGCCCTCTCGCTGGGCGCCAGCCGCTGGGAAATCGTCTACCGCGTACTCTTCCCGGCGGCCAAGAACGGGCTGCTGGCCGCCGTGCTGCTGGGCGTCGGCCGGGCAATCGGCGAAACGATGGCGGTGCTTATGGCGACGGGGCATTCCCTGAAGATGCCGCATAGCCTCTTGGATCCCATCCGCACGCTCACCGCCACGATCGCCGCGGAGTTGGGCGAGGCCGTACAGGGCGAGGCGCATTACCGCGTCCTGTTCGTCATCGGGCTAGTCCTTTTCGTAGTGACGTTCATCGTCAATCTCACCGCCGATCTTGTCGTCAAGGGGATTCGCAATGAACGAGCTTGAGCGTAAAGCGGCGGGACCGCACTATGTGCTCCGTTGGCTACCACACGACGGTGGGGTAAGCCAGGACGCCTATCTGTCGCTGGCTGCGGCGTTTGCGGGGATCATGCAGCATGAAGAGGCCTGCCGGCAGGATGGCCAGGCACAACCACTGCCGCCCTGGGATATCACCTTGCAGTCGCCCGGTTGCGATGCGCCGAACGCCCGGCCGCGCTATGTTTACCACGTCAACGCCCGGGCCGCGGGCGGTGGCGGTGAGGGGACGGAAGAATCGCCCTGGTGGGGGCTGGTAACGGCCGTCGAGCAGTTGACCCGGCTAGACCGCGTCGGCCAAATCAAGCTGCGCGCGGGGCAGACGGTCCGCCTGGCCCATCACGAAGTCTTTACGACGACTTCGAACGAGCGCTGGAAGCGCGTCAAGGAGAACTTGGCCCGCTTGGTTTTCCTGGGCACGGCGCTGGCGCTGATCGTGCCTATGGCGGCGATCCTGATCTACTTGCTGGTGCAGGCCTGGCCGGTGCTGTCGTTTTCGTTCCTCGTGCAAAATCCGCGCGATTACATGACGGCCGGCGGCGTCTGGGCACCGCTGGTGGGAACCTTCTGGCTGGTGTGGCTCTCGCTGCTGATCGCCGCGCCGGTGGGTGTGCTGGCGGGCGTCTATCTCAACGAATACGCCCGTAACAACTGGTTTACGCGGATCATCAACCTGGCCGTGGTGAACCTGGCGGGCGTGCCGAGCATCGTGCATGCCTTGTTCGGCGTGGGGGCGTTCGTGATGTTCGCGGGCATGGGCCGATCGTTGCTGGCGGCGTCTTGCACGCTGGCGGTGATGACGCTGCCGGTGATCGTGACCAGCACGCGGGAAGCGCTGGCCGCCGTGCCCATCGCCTTCCGCGAGGCCTGCTGGAACCTGGGGGCCTCGCGCTGGCAAACCATTCGCACGATCGTCTTGCCGAATTCGATCAGCGGCATCCTCACCGGTGTGATCCTGCAAGTTTCGCGGGCTGCGGGCGAAACGGCCCCGATCCTCTTCACCGGGGCCGTATTCTTCAGCACCCTGCCGGAACATGGCGTGCAGGCCTTCTTTCCCTACGGCCTGGGCGATCGCTGCATGGCGCTTTCCATGCACCTGTTCACGCTTTCCACGCAGGTCCGCGGCGCGACACCGGGGCTGCAATACGGCACGGCCGTGGTGCTGATCGGGCTGGTGCTGGCCGTCAATAGTCTCTCGATCGGCCTGCGAGTTTACCTGCGATCGCGGAAGAAGTGGTAGGACGACGATGGACTGCGCCATTCAATTCAACAACGTGACGGCAAGCTACGGCAGCAAGACGGCCCTGCGGGAGATCACGCTTGGCGTGCCGGCAAAGCAGATCTTCGGTATCATCGGCCCGGCCAACTCGGGCAAGACGACGCTCTTGAAGTGCATCAACCGCACGCTGGAATTCACGCCCTCGGCGCGCGTCAGCGGCCAGGTCGTGGTGGCCGGGCGGGATGTGGCCGGCTTCCGCAACGTGTATGAACTGCGCCGCCGCGTGGGCATGGTCTTTCCGCTGCCGGTAGGGTTGCCGTTGACGATCTACGAGAACGTGGCTTACGCTCCCCGCCGCGCCGGCATGCACGACCGCGGCGAGTTGGACGCCTTGGTCGAGCAGTGCCTCCGCTCGGCCATGCTTTGGGACGAAGTGAGCGATCGGCTGGACATGCTGGGCACGCGGCTTTCCGGCGGCCAGCAGCAGCGGCTGACGCTGGCCCGGGCACTTTCGCACCGCCCAGAGATCCTTTGCCTGGACGAATTCTCGATCGCCATCGATCCGATCACGACGATGAAAATCGAGGACGTGCTGCTGGAGTTGAAGGAGCAGATCACGATCGTGCTGGTCACGAACCTCGTGCAGCAGGCCCGCCGGCTGGCCGATCGCACGGCATTCCTGAGCGACTCGCGGCTGATCGAAGAGGGCGAAACGGAGCAGATCTTCACGCAACCAGCCAATCGGCTTACGGAGCGCTACGTCAACGGGGAGTTCGGCTGATGGCCAACGACGAGCAAACGCTGGTACAGTCCAGCATCCAGACCCGGGACTTGAACCTGTGGTACGGCAGTTTCCAGGCGCTGAAGAACATCTGCTTGGACATCAAGCCGGGCCTGGTCACCGCGCTGATCGGCCCCTCCGGCTGCGGCAAGACGACGCTGTTGCGCTGCCTGAACCGCATCAACGAGCGTTACGGCAACGTCACGACGACCGGCCGGATTACAGTGCTGGGCAAGAATATTTACGACGCGGACGTCTCGCTGAGCGAGCTGCGCAAGTCGGTGGGCATGGTTTTTCAGCGGCCCAACCCCCTGCCGATCTCGGTCCGTGAAAACGTGCTTTTCGGGATCCGCGTCCACATTCGCCGGGGGACCTACAGCCGGGCCGAGCAGGACGCCCTGGTGGAGGCGGCCCTCCGCGAGGTCCAGCTTTGGGACGAGGTCAAGGACACGCTCAAGAAGAGGGCGACCCTGCTCTCGCTGGAACAACAGCAGAAACTTTGCATCGCCCGCTTGTTGCCGCTGAAGCCGCGGGTGATCCTCATGGACGAGCCTTGCTCGGCACTCGACGCCGAGGGCATCGAGCGGATCGAGGCCCTGATTCACCGTCTGCGCCGCAGCTATACGATCCTGATCGTGACGCACAACATGGCCCAGGCCCGGCGGGCGAGCGACGAGTGTGTTTTCATGCTCTTGGGCCGCACGGTCGAACATGACACCACGGTCAACGTTTTTCTCAACCCGAAAGAAAAAGAGACGGAAATGTACGTCACGGGCCGTTACGGATAAGATGGAATAGGAGGAAATTCCGAATGTCGATCCACTTGCAACGAGAAATCGACAAGCTCAAGCGAGACTTGTTGTTGATCTGTTCCATCGTCGAGGAACAGGTCGAGATTGCGGTTAGCGCTTTGTTCGACCGTGACCCGGCGCTGGCGCAGAAGGTGCAAAAGATGGACGAGGACGTCGATCGCCGCGAAATCAACCTCGAGGAGGACTGCCTCAAGACGCTGGCCCTGCACCAGCCGGTGGCGATCAACCTGCGGCAATTGATCGCCGCCTTGAAGATCAACAACGACCTGGAACGGATCGGCGACATGGCAGTGAACATCGCCCGCAAGGCGGCCGCCTTGGCCGCGGAAACGACAATCGAAATCCCGGCCGATTTTGCCACCATGAGCGAGCAGACGCAGGCCATGCTGCGCAAGAGCCTGGACGCCATGGTGCAGATGGATGCCGTGCTGGCCCGCGAGGTCTGTGCCAGCGATGACCTGGTCGACCAGTTGAAGGGGAAGATCCGCAGCCGGATCGAGCAGCAGATTCGCCAGGATCCGGAGCACATCGGCAGCATGTTGCGGCTGCTCTCCGTTTCGCGTAACCTGGAACGAATCGCCGATTGTGCCGTGAACATCGCCGAAGACGTGATTTACATGGTGGATGGCCGGATCGTAAGGCACCAGGCAGACTGAGGGAGGCGGATATGCGCAGGCGTCGCTTGTTTTGGCAACTTTACCCGGCTACGCTGCTGATCGCGCTGGCGGCGCTGGCCGCGATCGCGCTGGACGCCACCATGTTGTTGCGGCCGTTCTACATAGCCCACACGGAAGACGACCTGGAGTCGCGGGTCCAGTTGGCCGAGGACCATATCGTCCCGCTCCTGGCGGCCAAGGAATATGCCAAGACCGACGCCCTCTGCAAAGAACTCGGCCAACGCAGTGCCACGCGGTTCACCGTCATCCTGCCCGATGGCACGGTCGTGGGAGACTCGCTGCAGTCGCCGCAGCAAATGGACAAGCACAACGACCGCCCCGAAGTGCGCGACGCCCTGAATACGGACATGAGCAAAGGCGTTTCCGTGCGCAAGAGCGTAACGCTGAAAGAGACCATGTGCTACGTGGCCTTGCCAGTCCAGCAGCGCGGCGAGACGCTGGGTGTCGTGCGGGCGTCCGTTTCCATGGCGGGGATCGACGGCGCGCTGGGTACGATCACCGACCACATCCTCGTGGCATGCCTGTTAACGGCCGCACTGCTAGCGGTCGCCACGCTGATCATTGCCCGCCGCGTCGTGAAACCACTCGAGCAACTCAGCCGCCACGCCGAGTGGTTTGCCCGCGGCGACTTGGACCATCGCCTTTCCACCGCCAGCTCCGAGGAGATCGACGGGCTGGCCGAGACGCTCAACAAGATGGCCGCCGACTTGAAAGACAAGCTCGATACGGTGGTGCGGCAGCGGAACGAGCGCGACGCCATCTTGTCGAGCATGGTCGAAGGTGTGCTGGCCATCGACACCGACCAGCGTCTGCTCCGCATGAACGAGGCCGCGGCCCGCCTCTTGGGCATCGAGGCGGCCCGGGCGGAAGGCCGCTCGCTGCCCGAGCTCGTGCGCAACATCGAACTCCATAAACTCGTGGCCGCGGTGATTGCCACGCAGCAGCCCGCCGAAGGCGAGATCGTGCTCCGCGACCGGGAGGCGCGCTTCTTGCACGTCCACGGCACGGTGCTCCGCGACGCTCCCGAAGGCCGCAACGGCGCCCTGCTGGTGATTTACGACATCACCGACCGCAAGCGGCTGGAGAGTATCCGCCGCGATTTCGTGGCCAATGTCTCGCACGAGTTGAAAACGCCCGTCACGTCCATCCAGGGCTACGTCGAGACCCTGCTGGACGGGGCAATGGACGACAACGAGAAGCGGGAGAAGTTCCTGCGGATTGTCGCCAAACACACGGAGCGACTGCACGCGATCCTCGAAGATCTGCTCACTTTGGCCCGTGTCGAGCAGGAGGGGGAAAAGATGCAGAGCGTGCTGGCCAACGGGCCGCTGCGCGGCGTATTGGAAGCGGCCGTTACGGCCTGTGGCGCGAAGGCCGAGGAGAAGGACATGCAGATCCAGTTGACCTGCCCCACCGAGCTGACGACCTCGATGAACGCCTCGCTGCTGGAGCAGGCGGTGGTCAACCTGATCGACAACGCCATCGCCTACAGCCCACCCGGCCAGAAGGTCGAGGTTTTCGGTCTAGCCGGCGAGCGGGAGATCGAGATTCGAGTTCGCGACCACGGCTGCGGCATCGGCCGCGAGCATCTGCCGCGGATCTTCGAACGGTTCTACCGCGTGGACAAGTCGCGCAGCCGGGCCTCCGGCGGTACCGGCCTGGGGCTGGCCATTGTCAAGCACATCGTCCAGATCCACGGCGGCCGGACCGCCGTGGAAAGCGTGCCGGGCGAAGGCAGCACGTTCTCCATCTTCTTGCCGAAGTGACGCAATCCACCCGGACGAAGGGTTTTTCTTGACTCTGGGTGTGTTCCGGTTTATGCTGGAGTTAGCCGCTTATTCAGGGCAATAAGTGTTTGGCTGCTCTTCTCCCGCTTCTCTTCTTATCGAAAATGTCGTCACGAGCCGTTCTCGCATCATTGTTTGTCACTGTAGTTACGGTGTTGTGCTTGTTCGGGGGGCCGGCGGCCCAAGGTTCGGACGCCGACACAATCGGCGCAACCGCACTGCAACAGACCGACCCCACGCTCACTGGCGCCGGCGTTGCCATCATCCAGGCCGAAGCACCCATCGCGACTAACACCTTCGAGGTGAACCCCGCCTACGTTGGGTTGTCACCGAGTATTTTCACCTACATCGACAGCAGCGGCAGCATCGCCAACTCGGCAACCTTTCCCAACAACGTGGGCCTGGAATCGTCGCACGCCGACGCGGTCGCCGCTTGCCTGACCGCCATCGCGCCGGGCATCGGCTGCATCGATAACTACGACGCAGATTACTACTACTCCCAGGTCATCGCCAGCGGACGAGAGCCCTCGTCGATCAACTCGGCTCTGCACAACGCGGAGATCGTCAATCAGAGTTTCATCTTCACGAACACGAGCACGGCAAGCGCGAATGCCATCGACCAGTTCTACGATTTCTATGCCGAGAAGAACAACGTGCTGTTCATCAGCGGGGCGGGCAATAGCGTGAGCCCCCCGCAGGCGCCTTCAACGTGCTACAACGGAATCTGCGTGAACGCCATTTCCATGAGTCCGGCAACGCTCGGTCCGACGAGCGACGGGCGTTCCAAACCCGATCTGACGGCGCCCGGCAACGAGACGAGTTATTCCACGGCGGAAGTATCGGGAGCGGCGGCGATCTTGTTGCAGGCGGCCAGCCGCGGCGACGGCGGCACGGGCACAGCAGGCGAGGCCAGCGACATTCGCACGCTCAAGGCCCTCTTGCTCAATGGCGCCACCAAGCCCGCGGGTTGGAGCCACACCGACACCGCGCCTTTGGACCCGCAATACGGCGCGGGCATGGTGAACGTCGACCTGTCGTGGCTGGAACTGAAGGCGGGCAACCAAACGGTCTCGGCTTCTACTCCCACGGGTCAACTCGAAGTGCCGGTGAATTTGCGGCTGGCTACCGGCTGGGACCTCGGTTTCCTGCCCAACGGCACAACTACGAACCACTACTTCTTTACTGCGCCGACCACCGGCGACGCCAGCGATTCGCTCACGGCGACGATTGCCTGGAACGTGTCGGAATGGAGTGCCAGCGACACGGCTATCCTCAATAACCTTGATCTGGCGCTTTACGACACGACGAACCCGTCCTCACTCGTGGGCATTAGCGACAGTACCGTCGACAACGTGCAGCAACTTTACTTGACGGACCTGGTGCCTGGCCATACGTACGATCTTCAGGTCTACGATGCCGCGGCCCGCGTGAACGGCGGCGCCGAGACCTACGGATTGGCATTTTCCTCGGCGGGGCAGGCAGCGTCGGCCGTGCCCGAACCGTCTTCGCTGGTTCTTTTTACGGGAGCCTTGGGCTGCGGGCTGGCGGCCATGATCCGCCGCAGGATGAATCGGCGGGGCGAGCGCAAATAGAAACGGGACCGGCCAAGCGCGACCAGCCCCGTTTCACGCAGACGATTAGAAGATTACTTCTCTTCAGTCTTCTTGGGGGCGTCTGGCTTGGCATCAGCGGGCTTGGCATCAGCGGGCTTGGCGTCATCGGGCTTGGCATCAGCGGGCTTGGCATCAGCGGGCTTGGCATCAGCGGGCTTAGCATCAGCGGGCTTAGCATCAGCGGGCTTAGCATCAGCGGGCTTAGCATCAGCGGGCTTAGCATCAGC
>Ga0181520_10005972_pt1 | contig 18971 bp, 18 predicted proteins | sample PEATcosm2014_Bin_29_FD_132451 | JGI IMG/M metagenome (GOLD analysis project Ga0181520, IMG submission 132451) | Peatland microbial communities from MTU Mesocosm Facility, Houghton, MI, USA - PEATcosm2014_Bin02_30_metaG | ecosystem: Environmental > Terrestrial > Soil > Wetlands > Peat | place...
AGTCGAGTGCGGATAAAGGCTCGCCAGGTGAGGGAGCAGGGTTTGCCCATGCTCTTTGCTCCCGATGATGGTGGTGTAGGCATAGCCTCGGTTGCGCATCTAGTTTGAGTGTAAGCGATGGCAACTGCGACTCTGATGCATGAATTGCCGGGCTTCGAGCGTGAGGAGCCGGATTCCGCGCGGAGTTCAAAAGAAGCTACAGAATTTGCGCAGCCTCTTCCCGGCTCAGGATCAACCTGTGCCAAGTGGAGGCTGCGCTTTCTGCAAACTGCAGAATCATTCCCCCTGAGTTCAAGCGAGATCGAAGCGGTCGAGGTTCATGACCTTGGTCCAGGCCGCCACAACGTCGCACACAAAAGCCTGCTGACCATCGCTGCTGGCATAGACTTCAGCCAGCGCGCGGAGCTGAGAGTTGGAACCGAAGACAAGATCGACGACGGTGCCGGTCCACTTGTGTTCTCCGGTCGCCCGATCCAGCCCTTCCAAGACGCCTTCCGATGCGGCTGACCTCTGCCACTTCGTCTTCATGTCGAGAAGGTTGACGAAAAAGTCATTGGTCAAAGTTTCAGGCCGCTTGGTGAAAACACCGTGTGCGGAGTGGCCGAAGTTGGCGTCGAGCGCGCGCATTCCGCCGATCAAAACCGTCATCTCGGGAGCGGTCAGCGTGAGCAGGTTCGCTTTGTCCACCAGCAACTCCGCCGCCGAGGCCTCCAGCCCCTTGCGAACGTAGTTGCGGAAGCCGTCCGCGAGCGGCTCCAATACGGCGAAGGAGTCCGCATCGGTCTGCTCCTGCGTCGCGTCTGTACGCCCTGGCGAGAAGGGAAGCTTCACCTCGTGGCCGGCTTTTTTGGCAGCCGCCTCGACAGCCGCGCAGCCGCCCAAAACGATCAGGTCGGCCAGCGAGAGTTTCTTCGCGCCGGTTTGCGCGTTGTTGAAGCCGATTTGGATGGCTTCAAGGATTGAAAGGACCTTTGCCAATTCGGCCGGCTGGTTGACCTCCCAATCTTTCTGAGGCGCCAGGCGAATGCGCGCGCCATTGGCTCCGCCGCGCTTGTCGCTGCCACGGAAGGTTGCCGCCGACGCCCAGGCCGTCGTCACCAGTTGGGAGATGGAAAGACCGGACTCCAGAATTAAGGCCTTCAGCCCAGCAATATCCTGCTCCCCAATCAGTTCATGATCCACGGCTGGAATCGGATCTTGCCACAACAGCGTCTCTTGGGGAACCAGCGGGCCCAAATAGCGCGAGCGAGGCCCCATGTCGCGGTGCGTCAGCTTGAACCAGGCCTTGGAAAATGCCTCGGTGAACTCCCGCGGATTGGCCAGGAAGCGCCGGGAGATCTTCTCGTAGACCGGGTCCATGCGCAGCGAAAGGTCGGTTGTGAACATGACGGGAGCGTGGCGTTTTTTGGGGTCGTGAGCGTCGGGAACGGCATTGGCTGCCGCTCCGCCTTTGGGTGTCCATTGCTGCGCGCCCGCAGGACTCTTGGTCAGTTCCCATTCAAAGCCGAAGAGAACTTCAAAGTAATTGTTGTCCCAATGGATCGGGTTCGTTGTCCATGCGCCTTCCAGGCCGCTCGAAATTGTATCGGCGCCATTGCCCGTGCCAAAGCTGTTCTTCCAGCCCAGGCCTTGCTCCTCAATGGGCGCGCCTTCGGGCTCCGGTCCAACATACTTCTGCGGATCGGCCGCGCCATGCGCCTTGCCGAAGGTGTGTCCGCCGGCGATCAGGGCAACGGTCTCCTCGTCATTCATCGCCATGCGCGCGAAGGTCTCGCGAATATCCCGCGCCGCGGCGATGGGGTCTGGATTGCCATTCGGCCCCTCCGGATTCACATAGATCAGGCCCATCTGCACCGCACCCAGAGGATTCTCAAGCTGGCGGTCACCCGAGTAGCGCTCGTCGGCCAGCCACTTGCCCTCGGGACCCCAGTAGATATCTTCTTCCGGCTCCCAGATGTCCGGGCGCCCGCCGCCGAAACCGAAGGTCTTCAGTCCCATCGACTCGAGCGCCACGTTGCCGGCGAGAATCATCAGGTCGGCCCAGGAGAGCTTCCGTCCGTACTTCTGCTTGATCGGCCAAATCAACCGGCGCGCCTTGTCCAGGCTCACGTTGTCCGGCCAACTGTTGAGGGGAGCAAATCGCTGCGCGCCGGAGCCGGCGCCGCCACGGCCATCAGCGATGCGGTAGGTTCCCGCGCTATGCCACGCCATGCGGATGAAGAACGGACCATAGTGCCCGTAGTCCGCCGGCCACCACTCTTGCGAGTCCGTCATCAAGGCACGGAGATCCTGGATGACGGCGCTCAAGTCGAGGCTCTTGAACTCCTTGGCGTAATCGAATGCCTCGCCCATGGGGTTGGATAGGGAAGAATGCTGATGCAGAATTTTCAGGTTCAATTGATTGGGCCACCAGTCTGCGTTCGTGGAGGTCCCGGATACCGCGTGCTTGCGCGCGCCATTCGAGAATGGGCACTTTGTTTCGTCGGACATGGTTCACTCCTTTGACTGCTTGCAAATCAATACCGGAGACAGTCTAGACCGTTGGTGACGAACTGGCAACCAAGTCAATTTATTTTCATCCTCAAGCAATATTCAGGCTGGAATGCGGAATCGGTCTTTGAAAACGGCGCAGGGTTGCGGATGAGATGCAGCCGCTCTAATCCTCCGGCAGCAGCGGAGAGAGCGGGCAGACTTCGATTCGCTCGCGCGATGCGCCCATCGCGATATAAAGACCAGAGACCACAATCAGAACTCCTCCCAGCACCATCGAGAAGGTGGGTATTTCGCGCCAGAAAAGATAGGCGATCGATGCGCCGGTAAGTAGCTGCGTGTAGTGATATTGAGAGACGCTGGCCGCCGAGGAATGCTTCAAAGCGACATAGAAGCAGACGCTTCCCAGTGCGCAGAAAAAACCTGTCGCGCCCAGCGCCGCGGTAAGCCGCCCGGTCAAAGGCTCGGCGTGCCCAATCATGCGCCCCAAGCCGTATGCGGCCATCACGATTCCGGAAACGAAGACGAAGCTCTCTGATTTTTCCGTTTGCGTGATCACCCTCGACCAGACCATGTTGGTCGAGAAGCACGCCACGCACACCAGGCAGGCGCCAATGCCGATCCAGTCTCCCTGGCGCGCGGAGCCAAAGGGATCGACGGCGACAACGACGCCGGCGAAGCCAGCCAGAATGGCCACCGATTTGCGCCAATCGAGCCGCTCGCGCAGAAACAAAGCGGCCAGGATTGCCGTGACCATTGGAGCCATGAAGACGAGGATATAAAACAACGTCAAGGGCAGATGGCGCAGGGCAACAACCACGCACAGGTTGTTGATGAGATCCAGGCAGGAGCGAAGGATCTGACGGCTGGGCTTTTTGGGCCACAGAGAGGTGACCTGGCCGCGCCACCAGCCATGCAAAAAGAGAAACGCAACCACGAAGAGGCCGAGAATCGCCACCACTTCATAGGCCGGAAGGCGCGAGCTGCCCACCATTTTGATGATGCTGTCGGCCAGCACCCAACAGGTGAAACCAGCCAGAGAAAATCCAATGGCTTCGAATTCAGAATAGGAGGTCTTCATGGTTAGAGACAGCGCGTTATGGCCACTCTAACAGAGGGATGCGCTGGGAGCGGCCAGCGGCTGTCAGGCGAGGTTGCGTTTGTAGAGCGCGAGCAGTTCGGCCCAGGCGCGTTCGGCGCCGGCCTGGTTGTAGACCTGGCTGCCGCGCACCGTCCAACCGTGATTGCAGCCCTCATACACCTCGACCGTCGCGGTGAGATGCGCCGCGGCAAATGCGGCTTTGAGCGTCTCCTTGGCGGCGGGCTCGCGCTTGTCGTCGTTGTCGGCAATTGCGCAGAGCACCTCGGCTTTCATCCTGGGAATCAGCAGGTGCGGACTGTCGGGCTTGTCGGTGACCAAACCTCCGCCATGGAAGGTGGCTGCGGCGCCCACGCGGCCGGCGGCGGTGGCCGCGGTGCGAAAGGTGAGCGGACCACCCATGCAGTAGCCCTGCACGCCCATCTTCTTTTTCTTGTCGGTCTGGGGTTGGGCATCCAGAAACGCCACGTAGGAACCGGCATCCCGAATGCCTGCCTCGGCCGTCAGAGCCGCCGCCAGCGGCATCACTTTGGCGCGGTCTTCGGGCTTGCTGAAATCGAATGTGTCGCCCACCACGGGCGCTTTCGCGTTGCGATAAAAGGGATTCGGGACCAGAACCAGGTAGCCCTCCGCGGCCAGCCGCCGGCCCATTTCACGAAAGACCGGGCGCAGACCGAGGATATCGGTCCACATCAGCACCGCGGGCCATTTGCCTTTGCCCTCGGGATAGAAGAGCGCGGAATCGGAGACGCCTTCGGCCATGGGTACATTGACGTCGGATTCAACGACTTTGGCTTGCGCCGCCGCATTGGGTGCGTAGAGCGAGACAGCGGTAGCTACCGCCGCCAGACCGAAGGCGCGGCGCGAAAGAGCGGGATTGTGGGTAAGCCCCTGGTGAATGAAGTCATCGCACATGCGGTTGAAACCTCCTGCCTTCAGGACAGTATGAAAGATGGAAGGCAAGTTTGTCGATTCGCTTTGGAGGGGGATGAGGCCTGGCAAAAAAAACGCGGATGACGTGACCGCAGGCTGGTTGAGGGTCGGCTGCGCGCCGCGCGTTGATCTTCGGCAAAAATTTCCCGGCTTCCGTCTGCGCGCATTCCCAAGCCAAAACCAGAAATCTTCTCCCGCTTATTTCCATTCTCCGCTCCTGTTCTCTCTTCCCTGTCTCTTCTGCCGTACACTGTATGCAAGGATTCGGAGGGGCCATGAAACGTATCGGCATTCTCTTTGGCGGGGAAAACAGCTTCCCCGGCGCGCTGGTCGAGCAGATCAACGCCCGCAACATCCACGGCCTCCAGGCCGAGTTCGTCCTGACCGGCGCGGTCGAGGCTGCGCGCCCGCCGCGCTACGCGGTCCTCATCGACCGCATCTCCCACGCCGTTCCTTTTTACCGGGCATACCTGAAGCACGCCGCGCTGCACGGAAGCGTGGTCATCAACAATCCCTTCTGGGCCTCGGCCGACGACAAGTTCTTCAACTACGCGCTCGCTCGCAAGCTCGGCGTCAACGTCCCTGCCACCGTCATGCTGCCCCACAAGCAACTGCCCTTGGGCGCCACCGACCGCACGCTGCGCAACCTGGAATACCCCCTCGACTGGGAGGCGGTCTTTAGCGCCGCCGGCGAAGACGGCTTCCTCAAGCCCATCGACGGCGGGGGCTGGCGCGATGTTCACCGCGTCCATAGCCGCGAGGAGTTCTTCCGCGCCTACGACCAGACGCGCGATCTCTGCATGGTCTACCAGAAGGCCGTCGAGTACACCGAGTACTTCCGCTGCTATGTGGTCGGCCAGCGGCGGGTGCGCATCATGGCCTACGACCCGCGCCGGCCGCACTCCGAGCGCTACGTCGAGAGCGCCGCGCCCGTCCTGCGCACCCTGCTCAAGCGCATCCGCATGGATTCAATCAAGCTCTGCCACGCCCTGGGCTACGACTTCAACTCGGTCGAGTTCGCCGTCGAGCGCGGCACGCCCTACGCCATCGACTTCATGAATCCCGTTCCCGACGCGGATATTCACTCCATCGGCCAAGCCAACTTCGACTGGATTGTCAAAGAGGTTGCCGACCTGGCCATCGCCAAAGCCAAAACCGCGCCGCATGCGCCGAGGTTGCGCAGCGCGGAATTCCTCGGTAGCGAACCGGTGTCTGCCAACCTAGAGAAGAAGACCAAATTGGCGAGGAAAACTCAATCGACGAGTCGAGCTACGGAAGGACTCAATAAGAAGCCCTGAAGCGTCAGGGCGCGACTTGGGGCGTGCCGCAAGCCGAGCAAATCAGGGAAGAGCTTTAGAGCGGAATCAGAATCTCTGTGCCCTAAGGGGTTCAGTGGAAGGTTGTCTGCGAGCACCTTGCAAAACTCCATAGGAGTGCAAGATGCGTTCGCTTGATTCCTGATCCCGGAACTCCATCCTCCAGCCATATTGACGCAAACTTTAGTTACATGGGATAATCGCGTCCATTACTGGAGGTCAAAATGGAGGCCACAGTTAGAAAACCGATCGGCGCGTTTAGAGCTACAGGAAAGGTTGCCTCTGATTTGATGCAGGGCAAACGCCAACTTCTTGTAAGTGTTTTCTGGAACGTTGCCCTTTTGTTTTCAATGTATCTTGCGGCTTGCGGAGGGAGCAAGAGTTCCTCAGGCCCGCCTCCGCCGCCCGTTGTCGCAGCCTCCACTTATGTCGACTGTTCCGCCGCCACCAACGGCAGTGGAAGCCAGTCCAGCCCGTGGAATACTCTGGCCTCGGTCAGCGCCGCAACCTTCAGTCCCGGAGACAAGCTCTTTTTCAAGCGAGGCATGACATGCAGCGGCATCCTGGAACCCCTGGGGTCCGGAACGACCGCCTCCCCCATCGTGATCGACGCCTACGGAATCGGACCGCAGCCGATCATCGACGGCGGAATGAACACCGCGGCTGTGCAATTGATCAACCAACAGGGATGGGAGATCAATAATCTGGAGGTAGTCGGCGGAGACTATTACGGCGTCAATATCGCGGGTACCGCTCAGAACACCGCCTATACTCACTACCGGTTGACCAATCTCAACATCCATGGCGCTCATCACGTCACCACCGGCAACGACTCGGGAGAGATATTTATCACTATCGGGAATGCCGGGGAGACGATCAATGACATTGTCATCGATGGCGTGACAACCCATGACAGCCAGGTCTTCTACGGCGTATATATCGACGCCGGGGTCTTCCCGACCTCGACATCGCCTGAGATGCTGGGGACCGACATCACCGTCCAAAACTCTACGGCGTACAACCTTTCAGGAATAGGCCTGACGCTGTTTGTCGTCAGCAATGGCTTGATGCAGAACAATGTGGTTTACAACACCGGACAATGCCCTCTAAGCCCCGGATGCGGCTCCGACACCCCCGGCGGGCTGATGGACTTGTATTGCCACGGCTGCATCATGCAAAACAACGAGGCATACGACATTCAGGACTACAGTCCCTGGGATGGCGGCGACTTTGACATTGACGGTTGGAGCAACAACAATATCGTCCAATACAACTATGGCCACGATGCCGCCGGCTACTGCGTCTCCGTCTTCAGCGCCAACGGCGCTACCGGCAGCAACAACATCATCCGCTACAACGTCTGCTCCAATAACGATCAGATGGCCAACATCGACGACCCGGGCGAGATATTCATGAACACGAACTTCTCCGCCGTCAGCGGGACACTCGATGGCGTAGAGATTTACAACAATACATTTTATTGGAATCCCACCACGCCCGGCCCGGCCTTCGACACGGTTGACGCTAACTTCTCCGGCACGAATCCCAACCTATTCGAAAACAATATCGTCTACTCCACCGTGCCGTATCTGACTCAGACCACATCCGACTTTACGCTCGACAACAACATCTACTTCACCACCGGCGCAACGCCCGACTGGAATTTTAACGGCACAGATTACACCAGCCTCGCCGCGTACCAATCGGCCTCAGGCCAGGATGCGCACAGCCTCGTTACCGATCCCATGCTGAACACGCCCACCTATCACGCTGTCGGCCGTTCCGCTTCGGCATTTACCTTGCTGGCCGGATCGCCGGCCATCGGAGCCGGGACCGACGTTTGCAGCGGCATGGGCGGAAGTTGTTCGATGGGGACGCAGGACTTCTGGGGCAATCTGCTTCCCAGCGGCTCCGGTTACAACATCGGCGCCTGGCAATAATTTTCCATCAACAGGAGGGCCATGCAATGCGAATCAATGTGAGCTGGAAGGCCGCGGCGGCGCTGGCTGCAGCGGCAGGATTGGCGGGATGCGGGGGCGCGACCAACCCGCCTCAAGGGGTCACGATCACTCTATCTCCGGCCTCGGCTACGACTTCAGTGGGAAGCACCTCGGCGCCGCTTACGGTCACCGTGAAACGCGTACCGGGCGACACCTACACAGTTTCGCTGAGTGTGACCGGCAACGAAACCGGAGTGACACCCCAGATTGTTCAGCCGGGAAATGGAAATTCGGGCACGATTACATTTGTCGTTTCAAGCCAGGCAGCTCCCGGAACCGATTCGATCACCGTCGATGCCACTGAAGGAAACGTAGTAACTTCGGCGAATCTCTCGCTGACCATGATCTCGATGCCTACCACCGTGAATGTGACCGTAAGCCCGATGGTGAACACCGGCTTGGGATTCGGCGGGCTGATGCAGACGATGATGAACACCCAGTTCCAGGCCGCGGAGTGGGCTCAATCGTTCTTCCCTTCGGTGCCGAGCGCCACAGCCACGCTTGCCAATCTGCATCCGCAGCACATACGCGTCTATTCAACCAGTCTGGGCATTCCTGAACACGCCGACAAGAGCTGGGATTTCACCGTGCTGAACGCGACACTTGACCCGGTCATCGGCGTTGGTGATAAAAGCATCAATCTGGTCCTGGTTGAAGGGCCGCCGGGAATGTGCACGGTCATTGGGCCAAATTGCGTGCTTCAACCCCAAAACTACGCCGACTTCGCCCAGTACGCCGCCCGGATGGTGCAGTACTACAACACCAAAACTGGATTCACCGATGACCTCGGAGTGCAGCATGTCCATTCTTCGTTCACACCTATCACTTACTGGAGCATCTACACCATTCCCGACCTGGTTGGCATGACTCCGGCACAGTACGCCGATCTCTATAACCAGACGGTGACGGCGATGCAAAACGCGGGTTCGCTTGTGCCGCTCAAGTTTGTCGCGCTTGAACTGAGCGGCGATATTGACGCCAACAATTATGCCCCGGGGTTTCTGGATGCGGTGACGGCACAGATCGACGTGGTCGCGCAGCAGGATTATGCGGTCTGCGGATGGTTCTACACAGACGCCGTTGCAATGTCCTCGGTTCCTGACAGCTTTGCGCCGTTCGCACGGGACTTCGCCAATATCGTGGCCACCAGCCCCAAGCTGAGCAATGCGGTTTTGTGGATGACCGAGAATAATGTCGATGCCGATTTCCAGGGCAGCGGGTGCAGCAATCCCTTCGAGATCGATCCCCGCGGCACAAGCCCGTTCTTCGCTGCCTGGCGGCCCTACGTCTTCTCCCAATGGGCGCAGGCGGGATCGCATATGCTCGTCCACTCCGACTTCGTGCAGGACGCAAGTGATATGTCGCTGATGTATGCGGAAGTCACCTACGCAGCCGGTCAGCCCTATCTCAGTTATTGGGTGGACTATTCTTTGGGCCGCTACTTTCCTTATTGCGCGCCTGACGAGCCGCCATCGTGGTGCACCGCGCAGCCGGTGAGCATCCTGACCTGGACGACCAGCGAACCGGCAGACGCACAGACGGTGGAGGTTTTTGCCACGCGCAACACGGACGGTTCGGTGGTGGTGATGGCTGCGGATCATGCCATCAACGCTCCCAGCGATGACAATGGACCGGGCGCGCCGCGCACCGTGGTGGTCGATCTCTCGCAACTTGGAAACTTCTCGTCGGCCACCGAACTGACCATCGACGCCAACACCAATGTCGCCACAGGGCCCACAGCGGTAAGCGTAACCCCGGCGCCGCAGATGACCATCAACATGGGAGGCTACGGGGTTACTTTTTTAAAGCTGATGCCGTGATAAACGCATGAGCAACAGACCACGAATGATCGCGCCGGGAAAGAAACGTACACTGGTTGCCGTGTGCGCTTTTCTCGTTTTCACTCTGATGCCAAGCACACGCAGCCGGTCAGAGTCCATATCTGGTTCCGTCACCACTTTGCCCGATCTCACTCTGCCCGACGTCCGCGGCGTCGCATTCCATCTTTGCGCCCAACCCGCGCAGCCATTACTTCTCGCGTTTCTGCAAACGGTACCTGATACCGCTGACACTCCATCACGTAGCCAAGTCGTCTTTATGTCCAGCATGGCTCGGCAGTACGTCCCCCGCGGAGTTCGAGTCGCAATCGTCGATGCCTCGGTTCTCACTTCTGACTCGCAGCTGGCGCGTGACGCCATCCTCAACGCCAGCTACGACTGGCAGCTCAACTTCCCCTTGCTGCTCGACCAGAATGGTCAGTTGGCCCATCAGCTTGGAGTCAAAGATCTTCCCACCACCTTCCTGTTTGCGCAGGACGGAACCATCGTACAACGGTGGCAGGGACTAACCCGGCCAGCTGTTCTTGCCCAGGCAATCGAAAAAGTGACCGGTGGACACGGTCCCGGGGAAACAAACTCAGTTTTCCCCTAAACGTTGGGTGCCCCAGGTCTCGATTTTGAGACCTGGGAGATCACCAACCTCAACTCCCCTTCTTTTTCTTTGTGAATATGGATGGCCTCATCCGCTCTCCGGTTCGGGCGTCTCCCTGAGCGGCTTGGCGAAGGGACGGAAGAGGAAGAAGCCTTTCTTTCTTTCCGGGCTGGCGGGCAGGCCGCATGCGGTGCGGGCCATCTGGCGGATGGCGCGCGCGATGGGTGAGTCTTGCAGCACCACCGGAGTGGCCGTGCTGGCGGTGCGCTGCGCGGTGGCAAAGTCGTCGGGAATCTTCCACAGCGCCGGCCGGGTCAGGGCCTTGGTAATCTGCTTTTCGTCAAAGAGCAGCGCGTGCGGCGTATAGCGGTTGAGCACAATTTGCAACTTCTGGCCGCGTCCTGAGAAGAACTGCGTAATCATCCGGTTGGCATTGCGCATCTCGGTGACGCCCACCTGGGCAACCAGATAGAGGCAGGCCGAATCTTCAAAGGCAGCCGAAGTCCGCAGGTCGATCCGGGTTCCGGCGTCCACCACCACATAATCAAAACACTGCCGCGCCACGGCCAGCAGTTTGTCCACCGCGTCACTGGGCGCATTCACCGGCGCAAACTCGCCCGGCGCGGCCAGCACCGACAGCCCCGAACTATGCTTGGCCAATAGCGAGCGGAAAAAGTTCGCATCCAGGCGGTTGCAATCCTGCAAGGCGTTGGTGGTCGAGTATTGCGAAACCATCCCCAGGTTGAGCGCCGCATCTCCCAGCGGAAGCCCGAAGTCGATCAGCAGCGTGCGCTGACCCGACTCCTGCGCCAGAGCTACGGAGAAATTCGAGGCGATCGTGGTTACTCCGCAGCCGCCTTTGACTCCCAGGAATGTGAAGAGCTTTCTGCCGCCTTTTTTGCCGCGTGAGTTGGCCGAGCGGCGGATCGAGACCCGCGCCAGCGCTCCGGCAATATCCGCCCGCAGCAGCGGAAGAATCAGGAATTCGCGGGCGCCGGCGCGCATAAAGCGCACCGCCATCTCCAACTGAGTCTCGGTCGAATACACCATGACGGTCGTCGAGTTGGAGGCGCAAAGGCTCTCCACAACGTCGTAGGCAAACTCCGGATCGCTGTCCAGGCCGATCATCACCGCGTCGTAACGCTGCTCGAGCATCTGCGGCAGTTCTTCGAGATCCGCTGGAAATGAGGAATACTCTCGAACCGACGTCCCCTGAAATCCGGCCAGCGCCGCGGCTACCTCGCGGCGATGCTGGTTATCCGGGTCGATGAGCGCAATGGAAAGAACAACGGCGCCGGTGGGTTCGAGATTCTGGACAGGTGTGGGCATGGCATGGGTTTCTTCAATGGATCCGTTGGGTGAATTGGACTTGAGTCAATCCGCTTCACCGCCTCTCGCGCTTCTTGCTGCGCCAGCGGCTAAATACCAAAGTTCATGGATACTTCCACGGTGGCGACGCCGTCGCCCGGCTCAAACTTCCACTTGCGCACCGCTTCTTCAGCAGCGACTGAGAGCACCCGGTTTCCCGAGATCGTTTTTACATCTGTCACTTTGCCTTCCGCGTCCACCGTCACACTCATCTTGACCACACCGGTGATCCGCATGCGCTTGGCCAGCTCCGGATAATCCGGCTGGATGCGCTGTTGAACGGCACGATTCTCCGCCACACACGGCAGAGCAAGAGCCAAGAGCAACACGCCGGCCGGAATGAGCCGCTTCTTTATCCGTTGAGTTCTGGGCCGATGGGGTAAGCAGTTTGAATGATTCATTGTATGCACCTCTTGAAATTCAATCTTTCCAATGAGGTTATCGGCGCGGAGATGGCCATCATTAACGCAATTTCAGAATCTAATTACTCTGGGACAGCGGAAGTTGGTGGAAACACAGCCTCGAAGTTCCTCCACACCGGCGTCTCATTGCAAGCGCATCTTGACGATAGCCACCTATATATGGAGGAGGCAGCTCCGGAGGCTAAAGCAGCCGGCATCCCTCCACAAAGGTAATAAGATCATAAGAATTATGTGATTTAGGATCATCCCATGCCGATAACCTCATTGGAAAGATGGAATCTTCCGAAAGGGACCCAATGATCAACTCACACATCAACCCGACTTCCAAACCAATTACGCGCTGGGGAACCATGTTGGCGCAAACAGCAGCCTTGGCGTTGCTTCTGGCATTCTGTTTGCCATCCGGCGCAGAAGATCGCGCCGTCAAATCGCGCGTAGCTCCTGTTTATCCTGAGATTGCCAAGCGCATGCGGATTGAGGGCGTGATTGTGATGACTGTGACGGTGGATGCGGAAGGCAAAGTGACAGACGTAAAAACGATCTCAGGAAATCGCACCCTGTCGATTGCCGCTGAAGATGCCGTGCGCAAATGGAGATTCGTGCCGGGAACGGCCGGTGACACCGTGCAAGTATCCATGAACTTTGCCCTTCAATAGCGGCTGGATTGATGCGCGGGTTGCGGTTGCCGCCCGCCTTTTATCCCTTTGCGCACTCGGCAAAGGTCAGGTGCTCGGCTGGCGCGTTGTGCTCGGCGCGCCACTGGTCGAAGAGCCGTCCGTAGCTCAGCGTCAGGTACTTGGCCGGATCAACGCCCAGGCGGGCGGCGGCGCGGTCAATCCACGCGGGCGAGCCTTCCAGCTCGGCGTAGTTGCCGATGGGTGTCTCGTCCACCACGCAATGGCCCTCGCCGTCGGTCCACTCGGCGCGCCACTTCTCATAACGGAATGCAGCCACAAGGCCCAGCGAGAGAAAGATCTGCTCGATGGCCGCGCCGTCGGCGACCTCGGTCTCGGTCTCGACGCGATGCTTGTGCCGGTCCTCACCCACGCCCGAATCGGGAATGCGCTTATGCGTCACCGTCCAGCGCCCGCCGTAGCTGCGAATGCGCAGAATCTCCGTGCGGGCGCGCATCCGCCGATCAGGCGTGTCGTAGAGGACGTTGCTCTCAAAGGCGCGCGGCGTGTGCAGCGTAAAGCCAGCCTCTTCCAGCCGCCGCGCCAGATCGGCCAAGTCGTCCACGCGAAATTTGATCTCTGTCTCGATGGGCATCGCTAGAGGTGAGTATACGGCAGAAGGCTTCACTTTGCTGCAACTGTTGCAGCTTAGAACTGGTATTGTTTTCAATGGTATTTCCCCAATTGGCGCTATAATCATGGCAAGGATTAAGTTGCCTGCATGAAGGTTCGCGATATTCTGAAACTGATCGAGGAGGACGGCTGGTATCAGGTAGCGCAGAAGGGCAGCCATCGCCAGTTCAAGCATCCACTGAAGGTTGGGTGGGTTACGGTGGCAGGCCATCCGTCGCAAGAGATGGACAAAGGAACTTTCAGCAACATTCTCAAACAGGCGGGATTGAAATGAAGGAATACGCGGCAGTTTTCGAGAAGACATCGAACGGATGGAGCGCCTATGCTCCCGATCTGCCGGGGTTGGGCGTAGCCGGCGCAACCTTTACGGAGACGGAACGATTGCTGCGTGAGGGCATCGAATTCCACATCGAAGGAATGCGCGAGGACGGCCTGCCGATTCCCGAGCCGCTCGCACAAGTAATGCGGTTAGCGATTCCTGCGTGAGCCGATGGAGAAAGAACGATGATTCGTCGTTTAGCGTTTGTATTCATCTTGTTTGCATTTTTCGGTAGCTCTTCGGTCATCACCGGCCAGCAAATCAAAAGATTCGATCCGAAAATATATCCTCCTCAAAGGTTTGAAGTCAGCCATCAGGATTCTCCACTTGGCCAATTCACGATTCGCATCATTCATGTAAAAAGAAAAAGTGTCTGGGATATTGCTTCGCCTGTATTTTCAGTATGCAGGGCATGGATGGAAGTGAGGTCAGGCGGCAGCATTCTGCATCAGGTGTATTTCCGCGACATCGATGCGGTTGGCGGCTCTTATGGAATTTTCCTTCCCCAAAATCAACCATTCAAGGATTTCTTCATTGCCAAAAAAGAGGGCGATTATGACGGAAGGCTTTTGATGGTTGATAAGGAGGGCAGCCTTTTTAATTTTCCCGGCGGCAGCTATTTTATTACAGCGGATAAAAAGTTCATCATCGGCGGACACGAGGTAGACGATGGAGCTTCCTTAATCGTGATCGATGTTGTGCAGCGCAAAGTTGTGATTGACGGCGAGAAACTAGGACTATCCTACCCAGATCAATGGTACGCGGACCGCTTGGGCTATTTTTATACTGAGAACGAGGAGAACAATCCAACGCCGGATTCAAACCAGAAAACAACAACTATCTATCGACTGGATCTGAAACATATGAGAGTCATAAAGGGTGTATTGCCCATAGAGAAGTTGAATTCTGCTCACAAAATCGACGATGACCCGTGGAGGGATTCCACTGACTGCACCTCGAAGCCATAAATTGCTTTCTCAAGTGGCAGCTTGCTTCAACTCCGCCAGAATCTCCGCAACAGCCACATCCGCGGCCTGGCGAATCTCTTCGCTGAGTTCCATCGAGATCGGCTGCCGCGGATCGATGGTGATGGCGTAGAGCGTGACCTCCGGGCCTCCTCCTTGTATATAGAAAACGTCGAGCAAATCCTTGACGCCGATGTCGTGCGCGGTGAGCGTGGGCGGGTAATCGCGGCTGAAGCGGGGCGTGGTGCGGGTGACGGTGCCGATGGGGTTGCCATCGGCTGCCGCGTCAATGAGGATGATGCGGCTAGCGCTTTGCAGCGGTTCAAGCAGAATGAATCCGCCCGTGCCGCCGTCCAGGCATTCGACGTTCGGCGGCAGCGCGTGCGTTTCCAGCGCGCGGACGACATGCACTCCGACGCCTTCATCGCCCATGATGACGTTGCCAAGGCCCAGGACCAGTGTTTTGTTGTTTGTCTCCGGCAATATATACCCCGTAAAAGTACCTTGTTTTCAAAAAATTGTCTCCAGAAAGCGAGAAGCGTCAGGGCACGACTTCAGGCGTGCCCTGTTACAAAACTGGCCTTTGATCGAGTTTATCCGCATCCTGTTCAGGTGTGCCCTGACGCTTCTGGACTCTCTATTGAGTTTACCCGCATCTGGTAGAGTCGTGGCCTTTCAATGCATGGCTTCCGGCAAGAGCGAGCAAGTCTGGTTGAAAAGCGCGGACGAGGACGTCCGCGCTACAGCCGGCCGGGAGGCCGGCGCTACTCCTTCGTTTCGCTCTTCTCGCGCTCGAACTTCCAGCCGCCGATGATCGAGGAGACCGTGCCGCGGCCCTCGATGTAATCGTGATAGAAGGCGAGATAAACGTGAACAATGACAAAGGTGACAAAGAACCACAAGAAGGTATGGTGCCAGAAGCGCACGCCGAACTCGCCGCCCATCAGCGGCACAATCCAGGTGAACATCCGCGGCAGCCACGAGTTGCTCATGCTGGAGTAAAGCGCAAAGCCGGTGATGGTTTGCGCGACGAATGCCAGGAAGGTGAAGAAGTAGATCAGCCCGGCGAGCGCGTTGTGGCCGGTCGAGATGGGCCCATGCAGCTTGGTCTCGAAGACATCGGCTTTGACCACGTCCACAATCTCCTGCTGTTGCGATTTCTTCAGCGGGAAGAAGGCCTGCCAGTGCGAGTATTTGTTGCCGACAAAGCCCCAGTAGAGGCGCGCCGCAAAGTTGAAGACGTAGACAAACGCGGCGGTGAAGTGAACGAAGCGCACCCAGCCGAACCAGTATTGCTGATAGGCCTCGGCTGCGTAGAAGGCGCGAATCGGCGCGCCGATCAGGTAGCCGGTGACGCACAGGGCCACGAGAGCGATGGCGTTGATCCAGTGATAGGCGCGCACCGGCAGTTCCCACACATAGATGCGCCGGTATTCGACAGGATGCTCCGGCGCGCTGACCGCAATATTCGGTGTACTCATGGGCGTCACTCGAAGGAAACCTGGTTGAGGTGCCGTCCCTGCGGATCGTACAGATGCACGGCGCAGGCCAGGCACGGGTCAAAGGAATGAATGGTGCGCAGAATCTCGACCGGCTCGTCGATCTTGGCCACTGGGGTTCCGATCAGCGCCTGCTCGAAGGAGCTGCGCTGGCCCTTGGCGTCGCGCGGCGAACCGTTCCAGGTGGTCGGCACAACCAGCTGATAGTTCTCGATGGCGCCGTCGTGAATCTTGATCCAATGCGCCAGCGCGCCGCGCGGAGCTTCGGTCAGTCCCACGCCCTCGGCGTCTTTGGGCCAGCTCTTCGGCTCCCAGAACTCGCCGTTGAATGTGCTGACCTCGTTGATCTTTACGCGCTCCATCAACTGGCCGTAGTACTCCTTGAGCCACTTCATGGCCAGCGCCGCATCCAACCCGCGCGCGGCCGTCCGTCCCAGCGTCGAGAAGAGCGCTGGAACTCCGACGCCGAGCTTGCCCAGCGTATCCTTGACCAGATCCTGCACTTCAGTGCGCCCGGCGGCAAAGGAGACAATCAAGCGCGCCAGCGGACCCACCTCCATCGCCTGCTCCTTCCAGCGCGGCGTCTTCAGGAAGCTGTACTTCTGATAGCCTTCGAGCGTGGTAAAGGGCGGCTTGGGCCCGGAGTATTTGATTTGCGTTTCGCCAGCCCAAGGATGCAGACCGGCATTGTCGCCGCCGTCATAGCTATACCAGGAGTGCGCGATGTACTCTTTGATCTCCTCGGAGTCGGTGGCGTTGACCGGGTGCACGACGCTCAAATCGCGATTCAGAACCACGCCGCGCGCGTACTTGAAGCTCTCCGGGCTGCCGTAGCCCTTGGTCGGGAATTCGCCGTAGCTGAGATAGTTGCTCAAGCCGCCGCCGTTGCCCGCCCAATCTTTGTAGAAACCGGCGACCGCCAGCAGATCGGGAATGTAAACCTCATTCAGGAAGACGTCGGCCTGATCGATCAGCTTCTTGACCAGGTTAAGCCGCTCGCCGTTGATGGCCGCCACTTCATTCATGTTGATGGAGCACGGCACACCGCCGACCAGATAATTCGGATGCGGATTCTTGCCGCCGAAGACGGCATGAATCTTGACGATCTCTTTTTGCCATTCGAGCGCATCCAGATAATGCGCCACGGCAATCAGATTCACCTCCGGCGGCAGCTTGTAGGCCGGATGGCCCCAGTAGCCGTTGGCAAAGATGCCCAGGCCGCTGGCCGCAAAGGCTTTGATCTTGTCTTGCACATCGGAGAAATACGACGCCGTGTTCTTGTCCCACTTGGAAAACGTCTGCGCAATCTCCGCCGCCTTCTTGGGATCGGCCTTGAGCGCGTTCACAATGTCCACCCAATCGAGCGCGTGCAAATGATAGAAGTGGATCACGTGATCCTGCACGTACTGCGTGGTCATCATGATGTTGCGGATGATTTCGGCGGTGGGCGGAATGGTGATGCCCAGCGCGCTCTCGACGGCCCTGACGCTGGTCAGCGCGTGTACCGTGGTGCAGACGCCGCAGACGCGCTCGGTGATGGCCCAGGCGTCGCGCGGATCGCGGCCGGCCAAAATCTTCTCCAGGCCGCGCACCATGGTGCCCGCGCTGTAAGCGTCTGTAATGAATCCATTCTCCACCACCGCCTCGATGCGCAGGTGGCCTTCAATGCGAGTGACCGGATCGACGACTATGCGTGTCATAAGCTTTTACGACTCCTTCAGGTCTTCGGCGTGAACTTCCGCGATGACCTTGTGCTTGCGAATGTTGGTGACAACCGCGTGCGCCGCAACTCCGGCCACCGTTGCTACCCCGACCACCGTGCCAATCGTGTCGGCCGTGCTTTCAATGCCAAAGCCCGGGAAGCTCGCCAAGTGCTGATAGAACGGCCCGTTGTCCCAGAAGCCCTCTTCGCTGCAACCGATGCAGCCGTGGCCGGATTGGATCGGATAGCTGGTTCCCTCGTTCCACTTCACCACCGAGCAGGCGTTGTAGGTGACCGGTCCGCGGCAGCCCATCTTGTACAGGCAGAATCCCTTGCGCGCATTCTCGTCGTCAAAGGACTCGACAAAAAGCCCGGCATCGTAATTCGGGCGGCGATAGCAGGTGTCATGCACGCGGCGGCCATAAAACTCCTTGGGCCGGCCCTGCGAATCGAGCGCCGGCAACTGCCCAAGCACCAGCAGATGCGTCACCACGCCCATCATCACGTCGGCAATCGGCGGGCAGCCGGGAACGTTGATCACCGGCTTATCGACCAGCTTATGAATTGGCGTGGCGCCCGTCGGATTCGGCTTGGCCGCCTGCACGCAGCCGTTGGAGGCGCAACTGCCCCATGCCACCACCGCCGCCGCGTCCTTGGTCACCTCTTGCAAAATCGACTCTGCCGTCTTGCCGCCGATCATGCAATAAACGCCATCGTCCTTGGTCGGAACCGCGCCCTCCACCAACACAATGTACTTGCCCTTGTTATTGGCAATGGTGTCGGCGAGGCTCTTTTCCGCCTGGAAGCCGGAGGCCGCCATCAGCGTCTCCGTATAGTTCAGATTCAAAACGTCCAGCAGCACATCCAGCACAATGGGGTGCGAGGCGCGGATGAACGACTCGCTGCAGCAGGTGCACTCCTGAAAGTGCATCCATACCACAGCCGGTTTGTCTTTCTTCTCGAAGGCCGAAACGACCTGGGCGACGCCAGTTTGGCCGAAGCCCGCCACGGTTGCGGCCGCGGCGCAGAATTGAAGAAAATCTCTGCGGCTGTAGCCCTTCTGCTGCATCGATTGATAGATGGTCTGACCCATGCCTACCTCACTCCGTGCGTGCGCGCGG
>Ga0181520_10005973_pt1 | contig 18966 bp, 10 predicted proteins | sample PEATcosm2014_Bin_29_FD_132451 | JGI IMG/M metagenome (GOLD analysis project Ga0181520, IMG submission 132451) | Peatland microbial communities from MTU Mesocosm Facility, Houghton, MI, USA - PEATcosm2014_Bin02_30_metaG | ecosystem: Environmental > Terrestrial > Soil > Wetlands > Peat | place...
GGAGAATGCGGAGGATAGGCCGAGAACGGCACCCGGCTTGGCGAGACGAAGGATCAAGCGCCGCCCATTGCGCGCGCTGATTGAAACCTTCACTTGTCCCTGCAGAAGGATGAAGACCTTCGCTGGGATTTGCTCCTCGCTGTACAGCTCTGAACCGACGGCGCAAGAGGAGTAGGAAGTAATCTCGCCAAACTCACTGAGCGCTTCGGGCGATAAAGACTTGCAGAACGATGCTGCTCCAACATTCCCCCATTGCGTGCTCCCCTTCAAAAGTCTTTCAGTCGCAAAAACAGATGTGGTCATTGTCTTTCCTCTCGCAAAACTTTCAGATGCGGTTTAGAAGACGCCCATCATCATGGCTCCTTTGCTGGAGCGTCTTTCTGGTTTGGTTGAGTGTTTTTCAAATCATGCGGCCGGATCGTACGGGGGGCTAGGCTTCACCGCTCCCCTTGACTGCTTGGTTTGCAGACGAAACGAATTCCTGCCGGCCGGCAGCATCAGTAAGACAGCTCCATCCCCATCAACTTTCAATCTAGTTTTCTTGGCCGTAAGCCACGCGCAAAGTCGTGGATCGACAATCTCCGGATGGTCCTGCCAGAAATCCTGGCCCAGGTCGCACTGGATCTGCACGCTATCCAAATCGAGATCGACTGTCGGCATTCCCTTTGTGAAGTACCGTCGGACATTCCGTGCACCAATCCGCAGACTGGTGACACCGCAGCCTCTATCCTGCATTTTGACGATCATGGGGGGGGTCAACTTTCTATTCGGGTCACTCCTACTTTGAAAAGGCGCACGAAAACGTCCAGCTCAGATCTGAGTCTGGGCGTTCTGCGGAACCTAGACAGTGAAGATATTGATGTGATGTTGCCCTTGTCGTTCTTTCTTGTCAAGACAAATGGCCGGTTGCTGACAACATCGGTGATAAGTGTCACAGGACACTTTTCCAACGACGGCAATTCCACAGCAGTTGAGATAATCTTCTTGCGCAATCATTCCGAACTTCGGCTTTGGACTCATCTTAATCCCCTTCTTCTATAGTTACTACTTTCTAAATATATACCGGGTTTACGCTCGCAATCGTATTCTCGACCTTTGGTGCAGGCCACGTAGTTCATGCTCCCAGGGCGTTCATTAGTTATCAAACCAGCTATCGGATAGATCGAAGGGTGACGCGCCTGCGGCGCAGTCCAAACTTACGAAGATGGTTGACATTTACCTTCTCGTTGTAGGATGTTGAATCAACTTCGATGTTCGTTATCCGACCGACTGTCGCTTTCGAAACTTAGAAGCTGCTTGAGATGTGTTCAACGCATTGCGAAAACCGGCGAATAATCCGCCGTTTGAACAAAACGTGGCGAAGTGGAAAGCGGTATCTGCCTGAAATTGGGAGAGTAAGGATTTTCTTTGAATGTTGAGGCCTAATTATCCGTGATGGCGCAGAAGATCACACGGCCGTGACTGCACTCATTGAAAGCGCAGCGCGAAAAAGTTGAAAGAAGAAAGGCGGGAAGATGACCGCCCGAATCGCCCATTTTGGAATCGACGAATTCGATAGGCTCCGAACCCTCCTAGATGCCGGCTATTCAGTGAACAGCTGCGTCAGCCTTCCCGAGCTTCAGTCTTTCTTAAGTTCGAACGAAGACATCGATGCAGTCGCAATCACGGAAAGCAACAGCGCTGTCTCCCCAGATGACATTTCGTTCATCCGGGCCAGTTCCGATGCTCCGCTGATCCTGTTCAAGGGTTGGAATTCGAACGCCAACGAATCGGAGTTCAACCTGGTTGTCCCGGTCCTCGCACCGCCAGATATGTGGCTGAAAAAGATCGCTGTACTTACAGAGCACGGCCGCGTTAAGCGCGCAAGTTCTCAGCTTCTAAGACGGGAATCCAGGTCGCTGCGAGAGGAAGACGGCCCTGCGGTCGAAGAACCTCCCCAGGAAATTGAATGGTTTGCAAAGAAGCGCGGCAGGAGTACTGCTATTCCTTCCAGCAGCTTTCTACCATTTGAGGTTCCGCAAGGAAGTCTGCAGGACCTCCGCAAGGGTAAGTTTCTAATGTCCTTGTCGGAGAAGGCGTTGCTCGATTTTCAGTCCTTGGCGTCGTTTTCTACCTGCGGCTCAGGTACCGTACTCTATGTTGAAGGGCAACCCCCGCAGGAGGTATTCGCTCTTCTCGAAGGTCAGGTGAAGGTCTTTATGAATTCAAACGAAGGCAAGCGACTGACCGTGCACATCGCCGGGCCGGGTGAATTCGTGGGACTTCCATCGGCGTTTACAACCAGTCCCCAAAGAACCAGCGCTGAGACGCTGTACCCCTCCAAAATCGCGTCGATAAGCTGCGCCGATTTTATGAGATTCCTGTTGGCCCATCCCGCAGCCTCGTTGTCCGCGGCGCGTGAACTGGGCGAATACTGTGACAGGAGTTATACGCGTCTGCGGACGATTGGCGTTACGCCGTCCAACCGATCGAAGCTCGCCCGGTTGCTCCTGGAATGGTCCGCGCAGGGGCAACAGACGGAGCGGGGCATCCAGATACATCTGGCTCTCAAGCACGGCGAAATCGCGGAATGTATTGGGACATGCCGTGAATCGGTCACGCGCATTCTGCGGGATCTGCAGCGACGGAATGTGATTGAGCTGCGCGGCTCGTTATTAACGATCACCGATCAATCTGCCCTGGAGCAGTGCGGCGAACTTAAGTAAGTCTGCGAATTCAGTTAATGGCTTCCAAGCCGCAAGTCGGTCGTCTCGATCATTGTCTATCGCTTCGACAAGACGCCTGCCGCTCTGAGCGCATCGGCTGTTAGTCTCTGTCTGGTTCGAATCATATCCTTCCAGGGATCACGGCTCAGCCTTGATCGCCATTGTGCAAAGTCGGTCACATGAAACGAGGGAGCGCTTTGCGATGCCAATTCGCTCCAACTTAGAGTGATGGCTACTGGCGCGCCGGGACGGGCCCGCGGCGAGAAGGGCGCAATGGATGTAGCTTCGCGGTCATTGCGCAAATAATCCAAATAGATTCGATTCTTGCGCAGTGTTTTGGTCATTTTAGTCACATAGAGCTCCGGCTGCTCTTTTTCCATCTGCAAAACAACAGCGTGAGCGAATTCCTTGACGGTCGGCCATTCAAGTTCGGGCTCGATTGGAACTACGATGTGAAGCCCCTTGCCTCCGGTGTGTTTCAGAAAACTGGTTAGACCAAGCTTCCCAAGACGAGTGCCCAAATCCCGCGCGGTCGCAGCAAGCGTTTGCCAGATAATGGATTCATCGGGGTCCAGGTCGAATATGATGCGGTCCGGTTGCTCAAGGGAGTCGTTCTTCGAACCCCACGGGTGGATCTCGAGCACTCCCATCTGCGCAAGACCCAACAATCCGTCGGCTGAATCCAGGGTAAGGAATTCTTCGTGCTTGCCTGTCTTTCGATTCGGCACCGACACGCTTTCCACGCCGTCAGCCAGTCCGGAGCCGACATGCTTTTGAAAAAAGCACGGCTTACCGATACCCCCCGGACAACGAACCACGCTGAGTGGCCGTTCCGAGATATGCGGAAGCATCTGTCCCGCTACCGCCAGGTAATACTCCGCGAGCGCCTGCTTCGTCATACCACTTTCGGGGTCCAATACTTTGGTGGGATGGGTAATGGGAAGCGGAGCAGCACTCTGCTGTTTCACCTTCTGACGCTTGATGCCTGCGGGTGAATTTATTCGGTTCGATGCATTTCGATTTGACTGTCCGACAGAAATAGCCTTCTCTCGCTCGACTTCACTTGCCGGCTTGTCTTCACGCAGACCTTTAAACGCAGCCTGTCTCACCAGGTTCTCCTTTGTCCACGTGGCGAAGAAAATCTGAGCCACCAACTCCGGCTTCACCCAAACCGCATTTTTACGGGCGTCCCGCGGAATCTCGGCAAGGGTCGACATCTTCTGAGTCAGACGATTCAATCGCGTGCGCAAATCGTGGCTTGTCTTTTGCGTGAAGCCTGTGCCGGATCGGCCCGCGTAACAAAGCTCCCCATCCTCATAGTAGCCAAGCAGTAAGGCGCCAATTCCGTGGCCGCCCTTGGATGGTGGAGTGAATCCCACAATGACGAATTCCTGTTCCTGGATGCATTTCACTTTTCGCCAGCTGGCGCTGCGGCCAGATACGTAGGCTCCTGACCCGAGCTTTGAAACGATACCTTCGCCACCAAGATGACAAACTTTTGCGAACACATCACTGCCCTTCGCCTGGAAGTACTCGCTCAAGCGAAGAGGCGTGTCCTTCCGATCCCCGGCAAGAATTCCGGCCAGCAGCTGCTTTCTGGTGAGGAGGGGTAGTCCGCGAAGATTGTGTCCATCGAGATGCATGAGATCGAAGGCAAAGTAAGTAATGTACCGGTTCCTGCCCTCTTGAAAGGCGGCCTGCAATTCCGCAAAACTCGACACGCCCTTTTCATCCAGGACTACCGCCTCGCCGTCGAGAATGGCATCCGTCCCTACAAGCTCGGTAGCCGCTCGCGCGATATCCGGCATGCGGTTGGTCCAGTCCAGTCCTTTACGCGTAAGCAGTCTTGCCTCGCGGGTGGTTCTGCCGTTCCCTCTGCTCGAACGTATTTGAATCTGAATTCTGTATCCGTCCAACTTCAGTTCATGTATCCAGTCCGTTTCATCGGGAGCTGTAGTAGCCTGTTGCGCAAGCTGCGGCTCAATGAATCCGGGAAATCGCTCTCGCGGCGTGGTTTGCAAAAGGCGCGACAAATCTATATTCGGTCTCCGCACTTTCTTGATTGAAGTGCGCTGTTTCTTGGCGGGCGCCGGCGGAGTTTGCTCTGGAATGGCTCCGCTCTTCTTCGTTGCACTCCGCTTTGCAGCGGAGCTGTTCCAGACATGGTCCTCACTCTTCGCAATCTGGTCCATGCTCCGTTTCGTAATTGCGCTTTCGAGCTCTCTATCTGTGATCGCAGGGTCAGTTTCCGATCGCGCGAATGCATCCTTCTCCTTGATCAGGAGCCAATTCTCTTTGCCCGACTGATTCGCGCGCCCCTTCATCCTTACAAGAGCCCATGCACCTTTCAGCTTTTTTCCATGCAATTCGAATTTGAGATTCCCTTCCTCTAAACCGCGTTCCACATCGACCAATGGTGTCCAGTCGCCAAAGTCCCACACCATCACGGTGCCGCCGCCATATTGGCCTTTCGGGATCGTGCCTTCGAATCCGGCGTACTCAATCGGATGATCCTCAACCTGGACAGCGAGTCGTTTGTCCCCTGGGAAGTCGCTGGGACCTTTCGCAACCGCCCAGCTCTTAAGGACCCCATTCCAACCCAGGCGGAAATCGTAATGCAGCCTTGACGCGGCGTGCTTCTGAACCACAAACGGGAGGGCCGGGGCGGGTCGAGACTTGCTTCCATTCCCACTCCCGCTAGGTTCCGCAGTGAGATGAAAATCGCGCATGGAGCGATAGCGGGCAAGCTGTTGCTCCACCAGAGTGGAGGCTTTGGATGCCGGGTTGGATCTGGTCGCCATAAGTGAAAGCGGGACGATGAACTCTTTGACTGAACCTTTCGTCTATCGAAAGGAATTGTTGGCTACGCCATCTCCGACGCGCCTTGATCTGAGAATAAGCGGAGCCATGCATGCAGAGTGCGATCTTAAGGTAAGATTCATAGGCATAAGAGCCCTGGAAGACGCAGAAAGCCTCTCATACCTAGATGCGCGAGTTGAGCCAGCGTTTGGTCACACCCACTATTTCACTGAACCTGCAATGCGTAACTAGACGTCCTCTGTGGGTACAGACGTAATGCTAACCTCCACAGCCTGTGTTCCCAGACGCGGGTGCTTCGCCGTCAGTCTCAGGGTGCCTGGTTTCTCCCCAGCGCGTAACCATACTGCACCGGTCCCGCCCACCAAGGAAAATGGATTGTCGCCAATGAGTCTACCGGGACCCTCCAAAGTGAAGGCGATGGGATCATTCGCATAAGTCCTGATCGCGCCAAATTCATCGGTCACACGCAGGACGACGCGCGTCGAATCGGCTCCGTCCGCCTTCAACTCGTGATCGTCCGGCAATAGGATGAACTTGGTATCAACCCCTCGGCCGGACAGCGATTTCGATATGGCCTGCTTGCCATTGATGAATCCATCAACCCGCAAATCTCCCCAACCGGCACGGAACTTTCGCAGATCGATTTTGCTCAAATCGAGCAGGAAGGGCGGGTACTTGAGATGATCGAACTCCTCTCGGTTCGGCTCGACCTCGGCAAGAAGGACCCAGGGATTGGATTCCAGGCTATCCGCGCGAGCAAAGACCTTGAGATGATCGCAATTGGAACAGAAGACGGCTTTGGTGAAGCCCACAGATTCGTCGCCACGGGCCCAATGGAATGCCGGCTCGAGCACAACCTCCTCACTCGGGTCGCATTGTGACTTATAGAAGCCGGCCGCAGGCTTTGGCTCACGAAAAATGTCTGTTACCCCGTGATAGCAAATGCGGTCACCGGCGCCAAAGTTGGAATGGGTGTTGTAGTCGAACGCGCACCAGCCGATGCCGCCGGCGTATTGTGGATTTGAAGCAAGCTGATTGTGAATTCTCGCATGGCGAAGCGTGTGCTCTCGTTGGCGCTCGTCATCGTCTGTGGTCTTGGTTGGAAAGGTGTGCCCGACAAATTCGGTGTTCAGGTAGCGTGGATGACATGGCGGCTTCAATGGGAATCCAAAATCATTCATCGTGAAAACGTCTTCCAGGAACTCTGACTCTTGGAAATACCGAATTCCACCCGTCTGCCGCGATGGATCGAGAGCATGTCCAAGCGCATTCGTTCGAGTGTAGAAATTATGATCGTCAAGCGATTCATTGATTCGTACACCCCACAAGACGATGGAAGCGTGGTTCCAGTCGCGACGAATCATCCGCCCAACATTGTCGATTGCCACTTCCTTCCATTTTTCATCGCCGATATGCTGCCAACCCGGAATCTCCTCGAGCACAAGTAGTCCAATTTCATCGCATCGGTCGAGAAAATGGCGCGACTGCGGATAGTGTGATGTGCGCACGATGTTACAGTGAAGGTCCTTGCGCAGGATATCGGCATCCTTTCGCTGAACTCTTGCCGGCATCGCCTGACCTACAAAAGGAAATGTCTGGTGCCGATCCAGGCCACGTAACTTGACGATCCTGCCATTCAATGAAAATCCCTGATCAGTAAAAACCGCTTCCCGAAAGCCAATACGACGCTTATCTTCATCAACGGTCTGACCGGATCGGATGAGCCTGACATACACCGTGTAGAGGTTGGGTTCTTCAAGACTCCAAAGCTTCACGTTTTTGAGTTGGGCAAGCGAAATCGTGTAGCGGGTTGGATCCTTTGTCGTCTCGGTTGTGGAGTAGACGGACGCGTCAGTGTACGGATCCAGTGAAGCCTCATTTCCCGAGGTTGCCGCGTTGGGGCGTCCGATGGTTTGCCTACCTTTCGCCATAACCTGGTCGCCGTCGCGCAATTCCGCTTCGATCGATAGCTCGCCACGCGCCGTGGCATCCCCAGCTAAGAAGCAATGGACGTCCAGAGACGGCCTGCCGCTCGCGACATCCTTTGGCTGAGCAAAGATGTTGTCTATGTAGACGGGGGGGACTATGCGCAAAGATACTTCGCGATAGATGCCTCCGAACGTCATGTAATCGATCTCGTAGCCGAAAGGCGGAATATCTGCTCGTTCTGTTGAATCCACCTGCACGAGTAAAACGTTTTCAGAACCACGCCGCAGATGTTCCGTCAGCTCAAACGAGAACGGAGTAAAGCCGCCCTTATATTCGCCCAGGCGAACCCCGTTAATCCAAACGGTTGATGCAGTCATCACGCCTTCGAAGTCAACAAAAACTCGCTTATCCGCAGCCTCTTCGGGAAGTTTGAAGCGGCGCCGGTACGTAGAGACGAATTCGTAGTCCTTGTCGTCAAAATTGTGCCAAGGCAACTCGATATTGGCGTGGGGCACTGCGATGCGCTCAAAGTTCGAGTCATCGAACTCGATCGCTTCCGCACCATCGACTTTTGCGGGATGGTACCGCCAATCCCTGTTCATGGGAAGAATCAACCTTCGTTGCGCAGCTTGGTTGTCGGCAAACACTTCGGAACCAGGCAAAGCTGTGGACGCCAACACCGCACCTGCTGTCTTAATAAAGTCGCGCCGGATCATTCACTATCTCCATTCCGATTTTTGGTTTCAGTTCAATTGCAGAATCTACTCTTCGTTCATGCGCTTATTCATGCGGACTGGCTATGCCATCCAGTTACAAAGTGCGCCTTTGAGAGATGATCGAGAGACAGGCTCCGCTTCTTGCCAAAGCGGAAATTCCGATGGCGCAATGACGTATGCTTGGGAAATGCTCTCAGCAAGAACAACACAGACGGTCGCGCTTCGATACTCAGCGTAGCGCGTCGCGGCGAGCCAAATATAGAGCGCGAGTATCTCAGCGTCAGCAGCGCTCCCGGCGAGATCATCGACCGAGGGAGCGGGGTTGATTTGATTTGGATTATCGAAAACGGCAACTCCAGTAAAGGGCTTCGGTTTGGCGCGCATACCAAATCTGGCCGCGACCATGGACGGCCGTGCTCGTCGAAATGCCTCTGAAGCTCCCCATTCCACGAAGGAGTTGCCAAAAAGCACCGCGCCATTTCCTGAAAGAAAAAGTGAACGAACGAATTCCTTCACGGCGAGATCCGCCGAAACCTCCGGCGGGCACCAGGCAGTCACATCCACCTTGCGCAACCGATCCAACACATCATCCGCATCGGCAAGATCCTTTCGCATTGTGTTCATCTCGTGCGAAAACGTTTCACGGTATAAACCAAGTCTTCCATAACTCAGTGAGATAAAACCCAAACTTGAGTTTGTTGATGCAGTTGGCGTCCAACTCAAATCATTCAATCCTTCGCCCGCATCCAAAAACCACCTATCCGCTGAAGATAATTCCCGCCGGTTACCAGGCGCATTTAGTAATCCCGAAGTAGGTGTACCGGGTTCTCCCGGCGAGGGGGTCAAGAGAAATTCGAAGAACTCCCGATCATTGGCGGAAGTGAAAGGCCCCAGGTTAAGTGACTTGCCAATCCCCTGCCACCGCCGCCAAACGATTGACGGGTCCACAACAAGAGTCTGCGGAATGTCGAGTATGACCAACCGATGCTGCACCTCCTCTGCAGCGCTGCCCGGCTGAAGCGCATACTGATCGGCTGCATCGAAAACCGCTTGAACGGCTCGCCTCCATTCCTGAAAATATGGTGACCGCGCCAGTTCGGAAGCATTCTCGATTGTCTGCTCCGTAGTTGAAAAGTGCCAGTGACCGACACCCATCTTTTCCTCGAGTTGAATCACATCCTTAAAGAGTGCTGAAGATTCGCCTGTGCTCAGCTCGGCTACATAATGCAATAACTTCTCTACCGACTGCCGCTCATTCGGAAATAGATACACCCATTCCCTAATTTGCTGATTGACAAACGGAAGAAATGTAATCGGAAGACGCTGCAACACCCCTTTCTCCAAGGCAGACCGCATATCCTCTCGATGCTGTTCCGAAATTGTCATGATTCCGATTTCCGGGTCATTCCAGTTCAAGGTGAACGTCGATCTCACTCCGGCTCATTCGCCTTAATACGCGGCATCTTTGTCATCAACCGTGAAGTTCCGTTAGTTTCAAGCCTTGCGATTCAAGCGGAGAGCACCCAAGCAAAGCCGTCAGCGTCGGGCAAATATCAATGTGACGTATCGGGCGTTCCACGATTTGAGGTCGGTCGACCGCCGGCCCCAGAGCCATCATCCACGTGTCCATTGTCGATTCTTCATGAGCGCGGTGATTGAAAAATCCGTTCGTCGACGAACCGTCCGGGTCTCGACCAAATTCCGGAAGAATCAACATCGTGGTCCGACCGCGGTAAGCGGGATTCGATTCCACTTCCTGCCAAAGTTGATAAGAAAGCCGGTCGGCCGCATGAATACCTGCTAAGTGGAGAGAATAAGAACCGAAATGCGCAGCTTCAACGTCCGAGAATGCCACCACCAGCACCTTCGGCGAAAACTTGCGCATAATCTCGCGAGTCATGAAAAAGGTAAGTTCGTCTCCGGAAGTAGCGCCGCCATCTCGGACAAAACTGGCAATTGCCGTCTTTATGGTGCCTTCAACGCGCGGGTCAAGACGACCCGTAGCCTCAAAGACATTCCAGCCTAACCCTTCATAATTGCTTCCCTGCATTGCATTTTCAAGTTCGGATTCAACCTTGCTCCGGTCAGCCATATTTTCAGTTCGTCCGGAGCGAAGCGCCTCTTCCACTGCCATCAGCATTAGTTGCTTTGGAAAAACGACGTTGGCTCCATAAGCTGGGCCGTAGTTCGAATCGGAACTTGCACCAATGAGGCTTGTAAGTGCCTTGTTACTCGCGACCACCCATGTTTCGTTTCGATCGACTCGAGCGGACTTGCGAAACTGCTCAAAGAATGTCGGAGTAGCTGGAGCGACCTTGCCCCAGTCGTCCAGCCGTTGCCAATTTCCGGTGAGGATACTCGAAATCGCGTTGAAATGAGCAGTAACACCTTCGTTGCGCGCATGAAGATAAAAGAGGGACCGTGGAAGCAAATCCGACGCCAGATGCGGAATATTGACAAGACCATCGCCGGAAAAAGTCTCGACACGCCGAACTCCGCCAATCACGACCAACAAAACCTTCTGCTCCAAATCGCCTGACGCACGCTCTGTTATCTCCGCGTATCCCTTCGGGAGCATCATCCCAGCGACGAGAATTCCCGCTGCCTGAAGAAATCTCCTCTTGGATGCGTCGACCAAGAGGTCCGGGCCGCTCAAATTCGTGGAGTCGAAATGGGTGTCTAAGCGATCACCACTCTCCATAACTTACCTGCTCAGGCGCGCTCGCCTGGGAACTCGCCATTCTCTTATCTCAACTATCGAGAGTAACTTCATTATAGGCGCCGCAACGCCTCTCCTCAATCCCGAAATTCCCCGCTCATCAACTTGTGGCAAGCAAAAGCAACTGTCCTAGATCAAATGCGGAATTCGAGGTTGTTCCCCGAGGTAGGTTCGGGGCAACTACCAGAGCCTCATTGTGTCCCTCAAACCAAACTAGAAAGGCGGATCGGTCATAACCCGTCAGCCTCTGTTGGTTGATCCAGTGGTAATACGATGCCATGTCTGCATCAATAAGCGAACCAAGTGGATCAACTTCGGAATCGCCCTGGGAACTCGACAGTAGCTCATTCATCGGGCGTTGTCGCTGCCTTGGAGCAAACCTAACCAATAGGGTAAGCGCCTGCGCCCGGCGAAGAACCTCGCGTGCAGTCCACTGAGCAAAGGTTGTGCTGAATATCTGAGTTCCAGAACCCTCGGTCAACACTTTGAGTTGGAATCGATCCAGCACCGGGTTCCCCCCTGGATTCATTCCAAGATCGGAGGGCGTTAGTCGAGCTAAGTGCGTCCGCAGCTCCTCTGGTCCCATCCCAGGTTTCTCAATCTCTGTCCTAACGTTCCTTAATAAGGCTTCACGTGTCGGCTCCAGCGACTTATACGAGATGCAGGTCAAGAGAGAACTATGGCTACTCTGCTGCCCGCCCTCCACGTACCAATGCCCATAAGGAACCGGGTAAGCCTTAGAGCGCGCAGCCACGCCCTCGAGCAGAAGGTCAAGTCCGCGTTCTGGTTTTATCTGATTGAAATAGGTTCCGTGTTCGCGCAGGTTTTTGAACAATCGGCCATCAAATGACGTTACACCCTGACCTATTACGGCAATGCCGAGTCTGCGCGTTGGCAGTGGATCCGAAGGCATCTCTGACTGCAAACGGGCGCCATATTCTGTTGCCGCGGCTCGAAAGGCATCGAGTTGGTGAGTACTCCAAAGATATGCCGAAAGCCGCTCTGTAAACTGCGCCGGTTGATTGATCCAGTCGGACTGCTCGAGATTCTCTGAAATCGAAAGCCGCTCAAAAGCCTGGAATCGATCGTGTCTCTGTGCCTGCGAGGAATTGCTCAATAGAGCCAATTCACCATCAATTGCCGAGCGCTCCGCGGGGAACTTGAAGTCGTAGTCGATGACTTCTCGCAAGAGACTTGGGATAAAAATCAGCGGTAACTCTCGCAGTGCCTCGAGATGAGCCAGTACTACCCTCTTGGCTTCCGGAGGATAACCAGAGAATTGCTCGGCTTGGAGTTCGCTCGGCTGCATGAGTTACATGAATTCCTTGATCGGCCGTCCCTTGGATTCCGCGGGAGTAAATCCGAGCATTGCACCGAGAGTCGGTACAAGATCAACAGACTGCAACGGATCGTCGAAGACCACACCAGGACGGACGCCGGCTCCGAGCGCCATCATCCAGGTCGTGCGGCTCGCGGCATCCCCAGTGCGATGATGCTGAAAACCGTTGCCGCCTGGCTCAAAGTCGGAGTCACGCCCAAAGTCAGGAAGAATGAACATCGTGGTATTTCCTGCATATTCTGGCTCACTTTGCACGGTCTTCCACAATTCGGCACAAAGCCGATCAGTGCGCCGAATTCCTTCCACATACAGCGAAAATGCGCCCGAATGGGCTACGTCTATGTCATGCATCGTGATCCAGAGAAGACTGGGAGCCTCTTGCTGCATGAGACGCTTCGCGATATACACCGATAATTCGTCAGGACTCGACAACGTCCGCGCATGAGCCATAAAGTCTGCAACGGACAATCTGAGGATCGACACAAGCTGCTGTAGTTCGAATTCGCCGCCACCTATTTGTGGCGTGTAGAACGGTGTTTCGTAGTTATCTCGAAGTAGATGGTCCAAGTCCTCCGTAGCTCCGGAAGCAGTCGCACTCAGCAGATGTTTGGGAAGGATTACTGCTGCGCCTGTGCCGGGCCCATACGCACGGGAGTCACTCTCACCAATGCGGTTGAACCCGTTGCTCGGCGCCACAACCCAGGTATCGGAAGCCGGCCGCCTCAGATCCTTGCGGAAATACTCGAAAACCGTGGGGTGTTCCGGAGGCACAGCCGCGAAGTTATTCAGCGTCTCATATACCCCGGTAGTTAAGCTAGCTGTCGCAACATAGTGACCCAGGATCCCCTGGTTCGTGACATGCGTAAAAAAGCTTGATTGAGGAGCCAATTCGTTGATCAGATGAGGAATATTTTCCTGACCTTCAGGCGCGAAAGTCTCCTGGTCCCGTGCGCCGCCTCCAAAGGTAACAACAATTGTTTTGCGTTTCTTTCGGATTGCCTCGCCACGAAGAAATGGGCTTGACCTCCCCAACCCCGCTCCCAGAGCGAGGCCCGCAGTTGTCCTCAGGAATTCTCTTCTGCTTTGACTGAGACGAGAAGCGATTTCCTTGGCGGTTGGGGCATCGAGCCTCGGCCAGCCAAAAGCAAGATCGTCTCTGAAGGATCGTCGATTCATTTTCTCAAGTCATTCATAAGAAATTGCGGCCTTTGTCCAATTCTTTGAAAGCTCTCCATTTTCAGATCGGCTACCGCCTCCGTGCTCGCCCGATGAGTAATCAGAACTTGGAAGATGCACTACCCTTTTCGGAGTAGACGAATTGTTGTACTTCGGCTCTCTCTTTGTCGATTTCCGCTAAATGTGCGGCGCGTAGCTTTTGATAGACCGCGAATTCCTTCTGCGCATCATCCTTTTGTCCCACATGAACGTAGTCCGTTCCCAAGCGATAGTGTGCATCCGACAAATTCGGATTCAGTTCAAGTGCTCGCACATACTCTGGAATCGACTTATCATATTGATGCTGGCCTGCATACAAATCGCCTAACTGCACGTGTGCTTCAGGTATGTTTCCGTTAAGCGCAATCGACTTTCGAAGAAGGGACTCCACAGTCTGCAGGTCCGCACTTGAATCTTCTGATCTCTTCCCTTTCCAAAGGCTGATTGCGAAATAATATTGCGCCAAGGCGTCCTGAGGCCGCAATTCCGCATAGCGTCGAAACCTTTGAATGACGCCTTCCGCCTGCTTAGGGGAGCTATCATAAGCTTTCGACAGAAAAAGATAGCAGCGCGGATCGGAAGGATTGAGATCGGCTGCGGTGAGCAGAGCTTGGACAGCGTCATCGTACTTTCCCCGCGAATAAAGCGCCAGACCCAACCCTATAAAAAGACGAGGCGAGCGCGGATAACGCATTGTGCCTTGCTGGAAGATCGCAATCGCCGGCTCATAAGTCCGATGAAGAAGCATCTCACTTCCCCAGTCGAACAGGTTATCCTCGCTCGGATCCATATGAGCCGCAGCCTCAAACTCATTCGCCGCTGCGACAAACTCCCCGTTCTTTTCATCGATTTGCCCTAGAAGATTTTGCAATTCTCCTGTATTTTGCTTGCCTGCAATCGACGCCGCTACCTCTCTTGCTTCCTCAAGCTGGCCTAGATGAAAATCCGCCATGGCTAAGTCGTAGCCGTTGTCATAGGATTCCGGCTGAATGCGATGGGCCAACTCGAGGAGCGGACGGGCTTCGGCAATCTTTCCTGACTGGAGCAGAAACTCGGCTAGGTTGTGGTTTGCGTCGAAGCTTTGCGGATCGAGCTGCAGGGCTTCGCGGAACTGCTCGCCAGCCAAAGCCGCCTTACCGGAATGGAGGAGGATCGTACCGAAGTTCGTCCGCGCCGCAGCCGACTTGGGATTCAATTGAACTGCAATCTTTAACTGATCTTCTGCTTTGGGGTTCTCCGCAAGCGATGCATACACCATGCCGAGAAGCTCATGAACTTCGTAGCTTCGCGTGGCATACGGAAGAACGCGCTCCAGTTCGTCGGCTGCGCGCGGGTAGCGCCCCGCATCGTAATCGGCGGCAGCCGATTGATAGATACGATCGAGCTCCTGTCTTGTGAGGTTCTCGGCAAATGCAGGAATCGCGCAACAAAAGCCGATGCAGAGAAATGAGAGTAGTTCTCGAGGCACTCTGCTCACCGTCCACCTCCCAGTGCCGCGTGAGCATTCCGCTACGCAGAACAACACCCCGGAACGGCGCCTAATTGGCGCGTCTTCCCGGGGTGCGTTCATTCTAGCCTAGTAATATAGCTTCAGAGCAAATTGAATCTGTCTCGGATCGTACGGGGCATCGCGAGTGGATCCAATTTCTCCGAAGTTGGAGCTATTGAAGTTAGTTGAGTTCGAAATCGCCACCACACCGTTGCCGCCGAAGCCGGGTGCATTGAAATTCGGGTGGTTGACGATATTAAAGAACTCAGCCCTGAACTGCATCGAGAATCGCTCGCTCAGTTGGAATGCCTTAAATGTGGAGAAGTCGAGCCGGTGGAATCCCGGACCCGTCGTTGTCGTGTTATACCCTCCCAGATAGCCAGCAAGGGTCGATGGAGTGATGCATCCAGTGGGCGCTGCCGGAGTCACCCCCAATTCGCAGGGCTGCTGGAAGGCATTCGGGTTCCCAAACCAGCTTTGCTTTCCGTTTGAGTCGGTGTGCATTCCGAGTTTCGCGCTCTGCCCCGGTACACGAAAATCGAAACAACTGGATCCAGCATCGTTTGCCGTCGGACCCGTTGGGCAACCAAGAGAAATCGGTTGACCGCCCTGAAGCGTAAGAATCCAGTTGACAGCCCAGCCGCCCAGTACGGCGTTGGTCGGTCCGCCGGCATTCATGTAGCGCATCCCCTTGCCGAAGGGTAGCTGATATCCGCCGCTGAAATGTAGAACCTGGCGTAGATCGAAATCGGCAAGGCCCCGATCGAAGCCAATTCCAAGGCCCGGGACCCACGGAGCACGGTAGCCACCAGAGCTGCCGCCGTTTAGCAAATCGCCTGCGTCAGAGAGCGTCTTCGACCAGGTGTAGGCGAGAAGATAAGTCAGCCCATTTGTGAATTGCTGCTCGAGCTTAGCTTGCAATCCGTTGTACGTGCTGATGCCGATCGTTCTCTGGTAACTCGAGTTCTGCCCGAAATCTGGGAACGGTGCGGTGCCAGGAACGTGTGCATTCACCGGAGACGTAGTGCTTGAACCGAAGGGCAAAATGGCAGTTACTTCATTGTCGCCAATACCCGCCTGAAGATTCTCGCCGTGCGTGACCACATACGAAGCCTGCGCCGACAATGTGCGTGTCAGCGAGTATTGGACCGTGGCGTTAGCGCTCATGGTTAGAGGAGTCTTGTAGTCAAACTGCAATCCCTGCAACCCGAGGCCAGAAGCATTTACTTGCGTCGGTGTGAAGGAAATGCAGGAGAATCCAGCCTCCAGAGTCGCGGTTCCACCAGGACCCGCCGTTGCACAACCGGCAAACGGAGTGCCGAAGCTTACAGGGGCAACCTGAGGGTTCGGCCCCAGAACCTGATAGTTGAAGTTGTACACGAAGGGGTAATTCTCGCCGATATTCGGCCCGTATCCCTGATTCTCAAACGAGTTGTAGAAGACGCCGAATCCGCCGCGTGTCACCACCTTTGGAGAGACTTCATAGGCGAAGCCTACGCGCGGGGCAAAATTGGCCCTTTGCGTTTGGATCAAACCGTTTCCGAATTTGTTGGTCTCCCGCAGCGTAATTCCATCCGCCGCCAACAGATCGAGAAAGCCGTCGCCGGCGAGACTCGGATTGGTGGCGGTAGAAGACAAGGTCCTAACGTCTTTCCCTGTGGCGGGGATGAGGTACTCGGGCAGATTGTCTGGTGGGCCGCTCTGAATGAAATTCGCCTGGCCGCCGTTCGACTCCCCAATCGGTCCGAAGTAGTCCCAGCGCAGGCCGGCGTTAATGGTCAGCTTGGGATTTACCTTCCAGTCATCCTGGAAGTAGCCGGCGAGATAGTTTTTCTCGTCGTAGGTCTTGCTGATGTTCGAGGCCCGCACATCGTCGGAGCCTCCCGAATAGTTGATGGCAACGTTCGCCGGAATCACTTCGCCTTCCGAGTTACTGGCATCCAGTGCCGGTGGTATCAGGATCTGGGCGATTGCCGTCTGGTTGCTGTTCTGGCCTGGAATATCAGTGAATGACCCGTTATAGTCGAAGGCACCACGCGACCACGCCGGTTGCAATGTAGAAAACTTCACATGCTGGAACTCAATACCCAGCTTGAAGCTGTTTTTTCCGTAAATCTTCGTAAAGTCGTCTGTGACCTGAATTGTCTGACTGACTTCGTCCGAAGGCAGGAAGTTATTGCTCCCCAGGTTCGATAGATCATTGAAAGTGAAGTTAGGTAACCCGCCATTTTCAGCGACCTGCTGGATTCCCTGGATTCCGTATTGGGCCGGGATGCCCGTTGTATTGCCGTCTGGTCCGAAACGTGTGGTGTGAAGATGTGCGAATCCGCCGCGCACCTGGTTGATGGTGTTCGGATTGAAGACGTGTGTGTAACCAGCGACAGCCTGCGATGACTTCGCCGTCTGGATGCCCTCCTGGAATGCGCCACCGTCGGCGACTCCTCCGAATGGACCCGGTATGTATTGCGGGTCGTCGACATAGCTGAAGCGGAAGAAGATCTGATCCTTTTCGTTGGGATTGAAGTCCTCGCGAGTGTCAAAGGAGTTCGAGTGTTCGAAAAGATTGGGGCTAGATCCAAAATTGTTTGTGACCCCCGAGCTGGTTGGTGCCGGATAGAGATCCAGCAGCTTGACCGCGTTCGGATCGATGAGGCCGGCAGGGAGCTGATTCAATCCGGGGCATGCTGCGACTGTAGGGGCGGTTTTTCCGGCAGTTGAACAACCGTTGTAACCAAACGGATCGCGTGCATAACCGGTGGTTGTTGCAACGATACCGGTCACGGGGTCCGCGACACCAGCCGTCACTGATCGTGTGGTCGCAGGATCCATGATCGTGCCGGGGATGATCAGTCGACCCAGAGCATCCGCTCTTGCCGTCCCACCAATACGATCCGACAGATCTGAATAACCGCTTGCCCGTTCCGCAGCAGTCGGTACGGAAAGGCCCGACGACGTATTCCCCTGTACACGCCGTTTGCCCTCGTAGTCGCCGAAGAAGAACATCTTGTTCTTGATGATCGGACCGCCGCCGGTGGCTCCGAATTGGTTCTGACGCAATTCGCCTTTTTTGATATTGTTGTTGTCTTCAAACCAATCCGCGGCGTCGAGTTTATCGTTGCGGAAAAACTCCCATACATCGCCATGAAGGCTGTTCGTGCCGGACTTGACTGTCGCGTTGATCACCGCGCCCGCGGAACGGCCCAACTCCGCGCTAAAGTCCGCGGTCTGGACCTTGAACTCCGCAATCGCATCAATCGGCGGAAGGTTCACATAGTTGGTTCCGTTCAAGAAGTCGACCGCGTTGGAGTTATTGTCGATGCCGTCGAGAAGGTAATTATTCTGCGCCGGGCGAAGCCCGTTGGCTGAGAAGGCTCCAGATGCTGCATTCCCTCTGGTATCGGCTTGCGGTGTTTGCATGCCGGCGCCAAGCTGAGCAAGAAACGTAAAGTTGCGGCCATTGAGTGGCAGATCATTCACTTCCTGCGCACCGATCACCTGGCCAACCGACGCCTCTTCGGTCTGCAGCAGGGGTGGCGCGGTGTTCACCTCGACGGTCTCCGACGCAGCGCCGAGCTTCAGCTGCACGTTAACCTCGAGGAATTGCGCAACGTTTACAGTCAGGTTCTTTTGTGTGGTTTTTGCGAACCCTTGGGCGGTCACGGTGACGGTGTAATGCCCGATCCTGACCGGCGAAAAGGTATAGCCGCCGCTGCTGTTCGTCTTCGTTTCAAGAGTGATTCCCTGGTCGGTATTGAGGAGGGTCACTTGGGCGTTGGGTACTACAGCGCCGCTCGTATCTTGCACCGTTCCGGAGATGGATCCTTCGTCCACCTGGCCAAATGCGCTTCGGCTCTGGAACATAAGGAAGCAAATACATGTGAAGGCTACGCAGGCAGACACACTAAACCACGTCGGGGTTTTACGCTCACGGCCCATCCCAATTTCCTCCGCTTTCTCTCTCTTCCTTCGTCCTGTTTTTCCTAATTCGGGGATTGAAGGTGTCCACTTTTCGCCGCTCTTTGTAAACGGTTTCA
>Ga0181520_10005974_pt1 | contig 18963 bp, 15 predicted proteins | sample PEATcosm2014_Bin_29_FD_132451 | JGI IMG/M metagenome (GOLD analysis project Ga0181520, IMG submission 132451) | Peatland microbial communities from MTU Mesocosm Facility, Houghton, MI, USA - PEATcosm2014_Bin02_30_metaG | ecosystem: Environmental > Terrestrial > Soil > Wetlands > Peat | place...
CAAGCACATTGAAGTTATTGTGCGTCAGATGCTGCGCTGGGTACGGATCGACGATGTGGGCGATAGCAACTTCCTGCTCGAACAACAGGTGGACCGGTTCCGCTTCCGCGAGGAGAACGAACGGGTGCTCGCAAATGGGGGCCGTCCGGCAACCGGGAGGCCGCTGCTGCTGGGCATCACCAAGGCGTCGCTGTCGACTGACAGCTTCATCTCCGCGGCCAGCTTCCAGGAGACGACTCGCGTGCTCACGGAGGCCAGCATCAACGGGGCAATCGATAACTTGCGCGGGTTGAAGGAAAACGTGATCGTCGGGCGTCTGATTCCGGCGGGCACGGGTCTGGAGTACTACCGCAACGTGCAGCTCTCACCGGAACTGGAAGAAGCGGCAGCGCGCGTGCAGCAAGAAGTCACGGCTGAGATTGAAGCCGCCGAGCGCGAACTGGAGCTTATGCGTCAGGAGGGCGAGGCAGAGGAGATGGCAGCCGAGTAAGACTAGCCGTCCAGGCGTACCCTTTTGTTAGTGCAGAGGGCCCGGCGCAAGCCGGGTCCTTTTATTTGAGGTCACCGGATTCGACTTCAGGATTCCAGCGCTGTACGGCGAGTGCCGGCGAACTCTTTCTTACGGCGTTTCACTGCGTACATGGCGGCGTCAGCGGCGTTCAGCAGGCCGTCAGTGGTTGCGCTGTCTTCGGGGTATATGGCAATGCCGAAGCTGGCGGAGCCCTTAAGGGTGTGCCCTTTGAGGACGAGCGGATCGTTGAAGCAATGTTCCAGGCGGCCGGAGATCTCTTCAACATCGGCGCGATTGCGCACGGTGGGGAGCAGTGCAACAAATTCATCGCCGCCCAGCCGCGCAAGCAAGTCGTGGGAACGGAGTTGCAGTTTCATGCGCCGCGACGCCTCTTGCAGATAGAGATCGCCGATGTGGTGACCATAGATATCATTCACCTGCTTGAAATCATCAAGGTCGATGTAAATCAACCCAAAGATGGCAGCGTTCTGGCGCGCTGTCTTAATCAGGGCATCCACGTTCTTGCCTAGCGAGAAACGGTTGTGAATATCAGTGAGCTGGTCGAACTCCGAGCGATGCAACAGGTCAGCGTTCATGCGCCGCGTTTCAATTGCCAGCGTGGCCAGGCGCGCTCCCACGAGGAGCGCGCCTTTCTCTGTGCCGCCCAGCTGCGTTTCCGGATTGAAGGCCGCAAAGAGCGTTCCCAGAGCCGGCCCTGTGCGCGCCGGGATTTCTTCGTGGAGGACGCGCAGGCTGTTCACCGCCGTCGGATATTCTCCAAGGCGGGCTCCCTCAGCGATTTCGCACCAGCAGGGAACGTTGCCCAGGCGGGAGGAAACCAGTGCGGCGATCTCTTCGACGATGCTGGCGAGGGGCCTGGATCCGTTGATGTCTTCGAGGATGCTGCTGCGCCTTCGCTCCAGATCGGCTTCCATCTCCGTGCGGGAAGCCATCGCAAGCGCTTGGCGGCGCACTCTGCGCTCGAGGGCCCAGCCCCTGACGACGACCACGAGCACAACGGCGAGCAGCAGTCCTACGAGGAGGATAAGGTTGCGCACGCTGAGCAAAGACGGTCTCCGGACAATGGTGAGATCGTCGAATGAGCGCAACAGGATGTTAAAAGGCTCCTCCTCTGCGCCGTAGTTGATGGAACTGGCATGCACGGCCACACAGATGCCGGTGACGCGAACTGTGGCGCCGAGCGGGACCTGCTTCATCGCAGGAAGTGGGCCGCCAGTGAGCGGATGACGATAGATGGCAGTGAAGAGCTTGCCATCGGAGATCAGGACAAATTCGTCCTGTGAGGCCTCGCGGACCGCGGTCACAATTTGTCCTTCGATGGAGACGAGATCATCTTGATGCCCAAATGGGCTTCCGATGGTCCAGATGGCCAATTGAGGCCAGGTCGAAGGCTGAGGCGCGATGGGTTCGTAAATGTGACTATCTTGAATGTCGCCATCCGCCAGAGATAGGACGCCCTTGCTGGCCTCAGGAAAGCCGGTGGCGTCGGCCCGATCGCCCACTCTCAATGGGTCACTAGTCTGGGTTGAGATCCACAGGCTTTTGGAGCCGCTTTGCAGCACCACTGCCGAACCAGGCTGATAGTAGGTAATGGTACCTTGCACCCGAACTCGATGAGTCTCATCACGCACGTAGTATGCGGAGAGCACCTTGTCCATAGGCGTTATCGGAAGCGAGTATGGATTTGTATTCCCACGCTTGAGAACCTTGACATCGGCAAGCGATGAAAGCTGCAGCATGATCCCGGCAAGCTGCATCTTGCTGTCGAAGAGTCCCGATACAACCCCAGTGACTTCCACTTCAGCGCCCAGCAGTGACTCGAGCTTTCCACCGCCGCTGTCAATGACCATTGCATCCACAGAACCGCCGTCCATGAGCAATTTCAGGTAAATGCTGGGCAGATTCTCGTACCGCACAGTGTTTGCGCTCCGAACCGTGGCGTGGAGGGTGACCAGCATGCAGTCTCGCTCGGCGTGGATGAGCTGCACAAAATCCGCTCTAACGGGTTTGATCGGGACATTGTGACGAATAAGAATTATGCTGTCGCCTATCACGTCCGTGCCGAAGCTATTGCGCGTCTTTCCGTGCACAAGCACCCGGTCTCCGGGAACGAAACCTTCATGCGGCTTGCTCTCGACATAAATGGCCTGACTGTCCTGTTGCACAAAGAGATCAACGCCGTTGTTGTCGTAATAAGTGACCGTAGCCTCGAAAGCCACGGGCAGCCCCAGCCTGGCTTGTGCGTCGGTGAGGGAGCGTATGGCGCGCAATGAGGTAAGAGCGCCTGGCGGCACTGCGCAGGCGGTCGAGGCCCATCCGAGGATGATGGCGAACGCGAGGACAAATCTCTTCATTCTTTGGTCCGGTCGAGCCGGTACCGTGCCGCTGGCGCCATCTATTCCCTATCGGCTACGCCAGCCGAATCAATCACTTCCGCCGGGGAATCGCCGAGGACCGGGGAACTGGCCAAAGGCGTGAAGTATTGACTACTCAATCGTACTCCCAACGAATTCTGATTTAATAGTCAATGGGGTACGGCAGCCCCAATTTTTTGTGCCAAAATGGCTGGCGGTCCCTGTCGGGTTTGGCTTGACGATTTTCGTCAGAAGGAGCAGTTCCGATGTCGAGTTCCACTGAAGCTTCCACTCCCGCATCTTCTTTTCCGCACCCTGGCGCGCAGGCCATGCCTCCCCGGCGCATCCGTGTGATCGGAGTCCCGCTTGATCTGGGCGCCAGCCGTCGCGGGGTAGACATGGGGCCATCGGCAGTGCGCGTAGCAGGGCTGGAGGCGCGGCTGGAAGCGCTGGGCCACGAGGTGACAGATGGGGGCAACATTCGTGTGGAGATTGCCGAGACCCAGACCTCGGGCAATGAAAACGCACATTATCTGAAGCAGATCGCGCAGACCTGCACACGCACCGCCGAAGCGGTGGTGAAGACCCTGGAGGAAGGCTTGACGCCGCTGGTGCTCGGCGGAGACCACTCGGTGGCTGCGGGGTCAGTCTCCGGCGTTGCGGAGTTTCATCGGCGCAAGGGAGAGAAGATTGGGGTGGTTTGGATCGACGCCCACTCCGATATCAACACGCCGGAAACCTCGCCTTCGGGCAACGTGCACGGCATGCCGTTTGCCGCGCTGCTGGGGATGGGGCCGGATTCACTGACGAAAATCTACGGCTTTGCGCCCAAGGTGCTGGCGGAAAATGCAGTGCTGGTGGGCGTGCGGGATATCGACGCCGCCGAGCGGGAGAACATTCGCCAAGCCGGAGTGGCCAAAGTGTACACTATGCGCGACATTGACGAGCGGGGCATGAGAACTGTAATGGAAGAGGCGCTGGCCGTGGCCGGGCGCGGGACCGCCGGGTACCATATTTCGCTGGACATGGACTGGATTGATCCCGAGGATGCGCCGGGGGTGGGCACACCGGTGCGCGGCGGTGCCACCTATCGAGAGGCACACCTGGCGATGGAGATCATTGCCGACCATGGGCGTCTGCTGAGCTTCGAGATCGTCGAAGTGAACCCGGTAATAGACGAGCACAACCGCACGGCGGATCTGGCCGTGGAACTGGCTTGTTCGGCATTTGGGAAGAAGATATTGTGAAGCGTTCTACACTGATTCAGTGCTGAGTTTCAGAAATCCTGTGCGGTAATCGAAAAAAACAATGACAAAAAAACTGCGAGTTGGAGTTCTTTTTGGCGGACGGAGCGGAGAGCATGAGGTTTCGCTGCTCTCGGCGGCTTCGATTCTGAAAGCGATTGACCGGCGGAAGTTCGAGGTGGTGCCGATCGGCATTAACAAGGCTGGTCATTGGCTGACTTCGGACGCGGCGCAAGGGCTGCTGGAGGGGTCGGCGACGGCGCTAAACGCAGGCGAGCCAAGCCGGCAGACAGAGAAGGCTCAGAAAAAACTGCGTGCGGGTGATCCGGCGACTACTCCCGGTGCGCGGGTGTTGGCCGAGGGGAAGCCTGCGCTGCTGGCGCCGGAACCGGCTGCTGGAGCGCTCACTCGCACTGAGGCTGCGGCATTGGACAGCCATGCGGCGCTGGGCGGGCAATCGCTGGATGTGGTTTTTCCGGTGTTGCACGGGACCTTTGGCGAGGACGGGACCATCCAGGGGCTCTTCGAACTGGCGGGGATGGCGTATGTCGGTTCGGGCGTACTGGGCTCCGCGGCGGGGATGGACAAGGAAGTGATGAAACGGCTCTTTGCCAACGCCCGGCTGCCGATTGTGAAGGATGTGACTCTGCTCAGGGCGGAGTGGGAACGCGCGCCGGGCAAGTCAATCGCGCAGGTTGAGGCGGCTCTTGCTTATCCGGTATTTGTGAAGCCGGCCAACCTGGGCTCGTCCGTGGGCATCTCGAAAGCTCACGACCGCAAGGAGCTCAAAGCGGCACTCAACCTTGCCGCGAAGTTCGATCGTAAGCTGGTGGTGGAGCAGGGCGTAGGCGGGAAAAAGACCAGGGCGCGCGAGTTTGAAGTTGCCGTGCTGGGTAACGATGACCCGAAGGCGAGCGTGGTGGGCGAGATCATTCCCGGCAAGGAATTTTACGATTACGAGGACAAGTACCTCTCCGAGGGCGCGGTTCCAGTGATTCCGGCTCGGCTAAGCAAGGCCGACGCAAGTCATATCCGGGAGATGGCTATCGCGGCATTTCGAGCCTGCGATCTAGCCGGACTGGCGCGAGTGGACTTCCTGATGGAGCCGGAGGGCAAGCAGCGCATCTTTCTGAACGAAGTGAATACCATGCCCGGATTCACGAAAATCAGCATGTACCCGAAGCTTTGGGAGGCTACGGGACTCAGCTACAAAGAGCTGATTACGCGACTGATCGAGCTGGCGCTGGAACGTCACGCAGAGAAAAGCCGGACCGTGTACAGCAGAGAATGAAAAGCAGTGGTTAGTGGACAGTGATCAGTGGTCAGCATTCCGTGGCTGGGAACTGTTGGCCGGTCGCCGGTGTCTAAAGAGATAGTGTGGGGCGATAATGGTCTTGGCTGCTTTGGTTATTGACCACTGTTCACTGACCACTGAAAGGAATTTGCCCCATGACCTTGCTCGATGCTCCAGCTTATGACGAAGCTCGCTATCGCCACCGGCGAGTGGCATTGTTCAGCACTGTTGGCTCCCTTTTTGTCTTGTTTGTAGGCTTTTGGTTCGCGGCTGGCCGCCCTGTGGACTGGCCATGGAACTGGAATAACCACCTTCGGGGAAGAATGGAGCTGAACCACTTTCTGACAGCGGTGGAAAAGAACGATCTGCCCACAGCCTACGGCATCTGGATCCACGATAAGAACTGGCAAAAGCATCCGTCGCAGAACGGCCCATATACCTTCGATCGCTTCCAGGGCGACTGGAGTTCGCAAAGTCCCGACAACGAGTATGGCGTGATCAAGAGCCACCAGATTGTGGCGGCGCGCATGTACGGGAATGTGCTGTTAATGGCAGCGCTGGTGAATGGGCGCAAGAGCAAGGCGCTCAATATCGACTACGATCCCAAGACGCACCAGCTTAATTTTTCGCCGCCCGATGTGGAGCTTTATCTAGGACCGTAAACTGGGTAAGTCAACAAACCACCAGGTCAGCGAGTTAAAGCCCAATCCGTTTTATGCGGGCTTCGACAAATCTTTCCTGTGACTTTGCCTTCCGGTTTGCATCGAACCGGCAAGGAGAACATCATGACTCAGACCACTCATGATCGAGCTGCGGAACTCCACAACTTGGCAGCTCACGCACACGCAGCAGCCGCTGAATCCCATGGCAAAGCAGACCATTTGACGGCTCACGAGCTCAGCCGCCAGGCTCTCGAACTCTCGCAGAACGCCCATAAGCACTCTGAGCAACTCTTAGAAGAAGCGAAAAAAACCACCAAAGAATAGGCCGGAAGATACATTCGTTGATGGAGATACAGCGTTAGTGCCTTTATGCGTCTACGGCACAGCTGAAGCCGAGCCCAACAAACGCATCCATATTTTCCGCAGCCTGTTTATGCTGTCGAGCTTGCGGCGGCCAACTCCGTCAGCGTCTTCTCAAGGCTGGCGGCGTCTTCCACATTCATGGACTTCTGTGCGGGGTCAATCTGCTTGAGCAGCCCGCAAAGCACCTTGCCGGGAGCAAGCTCGATGTAGGCTTGCGTTCCATCGGCGATCAGCGTCTTCATGCAGTCGATCCAACGCACCGCGCCGGTGACCTGGCGCGTGAGGACGTCGCGCACCTGGTCGGCGGTGGTCACCAGGCCGCCAGTGACGTTGGCAGCTACGGGAATGCGTGGGTCGGTCAGGGCCAACCCACCCAAAACGCGCGCAACTTCTTCCTGCGCTGGTTGCATCAGGGCGCAATGGAAGGGCGCGCTTACGGGAAGCATGACGGCGCGCTTTGCGCCGCTTGCCTTGGCCATCGCGGAGGCCTTCTCGACCGCGGCCAATTCGCCGGAGATGACTGTTTGGCCGGGAGAGTTAAGATTTGCGGCGGAGACTGTAAGACCGGTCTCCTCGGCAGCTTGCCGGCAGATTTCTTCCACCTGTGCGGAGTCCAGCGCGAGAATGGCGGCCATGGCGCCCTCGCCGGCTGGAACCGCCAGTTGCATCGCCGCTCCGCGCGCCTTCACGGAGCGCACGGCGTCGGCAAAGCTGATGGTCCCGGCAGCCACGTACGCGCTCCATTCGCCGAGGGAGTGACCGGCGGCTATGGACGGCTCAATTCCATGCACGGCCAGCACGCGCAGGGTTGCGATGCTCGCGGTGAGAATGGCAGGCTGGGTGTTTTCCGTCAGCTTGAGGTCTTCCGCGGGCCCCTCAAAGATCAACTTTGAAATGGGAAAGCCTAGGGCCTCGTCTGCCTCGGCGAAGGTATCGCGCGCAACGGGAAAACGGTCAACCAGTTCGCGGCCCATGCCGACGGCCTGCGAACCTTGTCCCGGAAAAAGAAAAGCGGTTTTGATGGACATTTCAGAGATGATTTTACCGGAAGAGGGCGGGGAACGCGCGTGATTTAGTTCCAGCGCTTTTTGTCGTCGGGATCGTCGTCCAATTGACGGCCCTGGCCGTCGAAGCGGACGGTACGCCCCTGGGAGCGCATGTAGACCTCGAATTTGCGGGAGGCGCGGCGGCGCTTCCAGCGGTAATACCGGTTGCGCAGGCCGAACCACCTCTCGCTGAGGCCGAACGAGACGCCGCGACGTGGCGCCATGTGGATGTAGAACAGGCCGGCCAGCGCGCCGCCCAACTGGGCAAAGGCGTACATCCCCTGATCGCCGAAGAGCATGGCGACGGCGATCAGGGCATAGATAGCTGCCAGGTAGCGAGCCTTGATGCCTATGGGCAGCGGGAAGAGCATGAACTGCACGTCGCCGTAAAGCGTGCCGATGGCCACCAGCAGGCCGAAGATGCCGCCGAAGCAACCGTAGAGCGAGATTGCTTTCAACGAAAAGCCCAGCGTGTGGCTGCACTCATAAATCGCGAGCGCGGCGGCGGCTGTTCCCAGCACAGAGGCGGCGTAGAGGCCCATCACCCAACTGGAGCTGTGCGTGCCTTCCAAAAAACCGGCGAGGAACCAGAGCGACAGAAGTTCGAAAAGCGTGCCGAACAGCGTCGGATGGACGAGGCTGTAAGTGAAAGGCTGCCAGAGCCCACCATGAAGGAAGAGGCTGGGCGTGAATTCAAAGGAGAGCGCCAGCAGGCCGGCGTTGGCCGCTGAGAATAACCCGACCACCAGAAGCGCAAAATAGGCGATCAGGTTCCAAAGAACCAGACGGCGGGTAGCGCCGTGGAATTCGGGGAAGGAAAACGAAGTGGAGCCAATCCGTGGCATAGTGTCAGTCTCAGGGTAAACCGAAAAGCGGGCAAGTGTCGCGGGGAGTGACAGGAGGCCTGCGCGCTACCGATAATCGGGTGAGATTCCTTTCAGAATTCGTCTAAGGAAAATGAGTGTGTCTCGAAGAGGGAGAGTTCATGGGGTATTCTTCCTCTTGGGAGTTCCGGCTGCAATTTCCGCCTTGGCCTCTTGACCTCAGGCCGGTATCTCTCAAAGAATAGCGGAGTCGCACAAGAAGTTACCGTCATACTGCAGTTTGAAATCACGTGGAGAGAGGAGGCTGATATGGCCAGCTGCCCTGAATGCGAGAATAGTCTTGACATCGAGTTGGACGAAGTGGAAGAAGGCGACGTGGTCGTCTGTGATGAATGTGGAGCAGAGTACGAGGTGGTCGGCGTTGAACCGCTGGAGTTGGTGCGGATGGGCGAAGACCTGGACGAGGACGACGAGGTTTTGCTCGATGATGAAGAGGAGGAAGAGTGAAGTTTAATCGCACTAGTTTAGTGGCTGGGGCAGCGTTTGCTGTTTTGGCGGCAGGCATCGCACCCCTGGGGTCACGGGGTGGGTACATGGGGCCATTTTCGGCCGAGGCGCAGAACATAGGTGAGCGCGTGGTCTCAGGCTACGTGGCTGACGCTCATGCAGATCCAGTGGTGGGCGCCACAGTCTTTCTGAGAGACATGAAGTCGAAGGCCATCCGCAGTTATACAAGCGTCGAGAAAGGCCGCTTCCGGTTTGCCGGAGTGAACATGGCCGAGGATCACGAACTTTGGGCGGAGAGCAACGGCAAGAAGACCGCCGTAAAAACAATCAGCTCCTGGGACACACGCAAGGAATTTGAGGTGGAGCTGAGGCTGAAATAGTAGGCTCTTATTCTCATTTTCTACACTTTGCCGATATTTTTATGGCATAATGTATATGAGGTGAGGCAATGTATTCCGCTTCGGCGCAGATTGGGAACTGGCTCGGGGTTGAACCGCCCATGACGGAAGCGGCGGTTTTGGGCATTATCGAGCAGCAACTCGAGCCGCCGGTGATTCAGCGTCTGCTCGATATGGGCCTGAGCCGGGATGAAGTTCACTCCGTCATCATCCCCGCACGCACACTGCAGCATCGGAGATCCCGGCGGGAGCGGCTGACGGTGGAAGAGTCAGACCGCGTGATTCGCGCGCTTCGTGTTCTTTCGGCTGCCGAGGGAGTTTACGAAAGCCGCGAGCGCGCACTCGAGTGGTTGCGCCGCGCCAATCCCCGGCTCGATAACCGCGCGCCGATTTCGCTTCTCAAAACGGATACCGGCGCCCGCATTGTCGAGGAGCTGCTGGGTCAGATCGACGAAGGGTACTTCATCTGAGGCGCTGAATGGTTCTTTGGCGCATTAGCCGCCATCTGGATTTGAGCGGGCGGGGCGGGCTTACGATTGCGGGGCGCTGGCATCATGCGGGCGCCCCGGTGGTTTATCTGGCCGAGACACCATCTGGCGCACTGGTTGAAACCTGTGTCCATACCAGCGCCAACGACATCCCTCCATCGTTCACGCTTCTGAAGGTGGTAGGCCCCGACTTGAAATTCGAAGAGATTAAGTTAGCCTCGCTTGATGCAGACTGGGCTGGGCGCGTTGAGATCACGCGAGACCTGGGATCGGAATGGCTCAAACGTGGCAGCTCAGCATTGCTCCGGGTTCCGAGTGCACTAGTTCCGGAATCCGCAAACTATCTTCTGAATTCGCTCCACAAAGATGCCGGACTCTTTCACGTTGAAAAGAGCTTTCTCTATCCCTTCGATGCTCGGCTAAAAAGCTGAGGGCTTCACCCGTCCAGCTTCTTCGTTACCAGTTCGTTGAGCAGGGCGGGGTTGGCCTGGCCTTTGGAGTTCTTCATTACCTGGCCCACAAAGAATCCTGCCAGAGTCTTCTTGCCGGCACGATACTGCTCCACCTGCTTAGGGTTGGCACTGATGACCTGATCGATCATGGCATCAATAGCCGAGGCGTCGGTGAGCTGTTCGGGTTTTTCGCGCTGGTAGACGGCGGCGAAATCCTCGCCTTTTTCAAAGCACACATCGAACAACTGCTTAAGCTGCTTGGAACTGATCTTGTCTTCGTCGAGCAGATCGGCTGCCAGAACCACGCCTGCCATTGAAACCGGAGAATTCTCCAGCTCGAGTCCCAGAGCGTTGAGGCGTCCGCCCAGTTCGCTCAGCAGCAGATTTGCCACTCGGCGTGGATTGCGCGCGGTCTTTGCGGCGGCCTCGAAACGGTCGGCGAACTCGCGGGTTACCGTCAGTGCGAAAGCGTCTTTCGGCGCGAGTTCGTACTCGGCGATCATGCGGGCGCGACGGGCTTCCGGCAGCTCAGGGAGCTTCTTTCTGGTCTCGGCCAAAAATTCCGGTGACACAATCAGCGGCGGCAGGTCCGGTTCGGGAAAATAACGGTAGTCGTGGGCCTGCTCCTTGGAGCGCATGGTGTAGGTGCGTCCCTCGGCGGAGTTCCACAGACGGGTTTCCTGGCGGTTGCTGCCGCCGGACTCCACGACCTCAATCTGGCGCTCGATCTCGTATTCCAACGCGGTGCGGATGAATCGGAAGCTGTTGACGTTTTTGACTTCGACTTTGGGCCCGAACTGCGGTGCGCCTTTGAGCCGAACGCTTACGTTGGCGTCGCAGCGCAGTGAACCTTCCTCCATGTTGCAGTCGGAGACGCCGCAATAGAGAAGGATTTCCTTGAGCCGCGTGAGGTATTCAAAAGCCTCGTCCGGCGTGCGAATGTCGGGGTCGGAGACAATCTCGGCCAGTGGCGTGCCGCAGCGGTTCAGATCGAGGTATGTGTGGGTGGCGGAGTCATTGAAGCCTTCGTGGAGGCTCTTGCCGGCGTCCTCTTCCATGTGCAGGCGCGTGATGCCGATACGCTTCGTGCTGCCGTTCGCGGTAGGCACGTCGACCCATCCGTGCTCAGCCAGAGGCTTGTCGAACTGAGAAATCTGATAGCCCTTGGGCAAGTCAGGATAGAAATAGTTCTTCCGCGCGAAGATAGAACGCTCACGCACCTCGCAGTTGATGGCCAGCGAAGCCAGCGTAGCGAACTCGACGGCCTTCGCGTTCAGCACCGGCAAAGCGCCGGGCAGTCCCAGGCACACCGGGCAGACATTGGTGTTCGGGGCTGAGCCGAAATGATTGGCGCAACCGCAGAAAGCCTTAGTCGCGGTGAGCAGTTGCACGTGGACCTCGAGGCCGATGACTGGCTCGTATTTGGCCATGACTTCAGGAGAAAGAGCGGCGGCTGGCATATTAGCTATGATTTTATCGCGGATTTTCAAGGCAGCTTCCGTGAGCGCCGATTCGAATAAGCGAGACTTGTTAGGGTTGCCGGGGTTTCCTCTGCGCAAGACGGTGCCGGGCCTATTTCCAGGCCTGATCCAACATTCCTGTGCCGCCGTACAATGCTTCCATGCGCCGTAGATGTTTTTCCGCAGCTATTGCCGTTTTCACTCTGGCCGGTTTTCTTATCTCGGCAGCCGTCGCGCAGAACACTCTGCCGACTGCTTCCGCCGAGGACCGCGCCCTGGCGCTCGAGATTTTCAAGCAACTTGTCGAAATCAACACCACCGATACACCGCAGGGCAACGTGACCACGGCAACCGCAGCCATGCAGAAGCGGTTTCTTGAAGCGGGATTTCCGCCGGAGGATGTGCATCTGCTGGGGCCTGACGCGCGCAAACGAAACCTGGTAGTACGCCTGCGCGCCGCCGGTCCCACAAACGAAAAGCCAGTGCTGTTTCTCTGTCACATGGACGTGGTGCAAGCTCTGCGTTCCGACTGGCACACTGACCCGTTTCAGTTCATCGAGCAGGACGGCTACTACTACGGCCGCGGCACGCAGGACATGAAGAACTCCGACGCTGCACTGGTGGCCACGTTTCTGCGCTTGCACAAGGAGGGCTACAAGCCCAGGCGCGACCTGATTCTGGCGCTCACAGCCGACGAGGAGGGAGGCAAGTTCAACGGCGCCGACTGGCTGGTGCGCGAACATCGCGAACTGGTGAACGCGGCCTGGGTGCTCAATCCTGACGCGGGCGGCGTGGAACTGGAACACGGCCACGCGGTGGTAGCCGATGTGGAAGCCACAGAAAAGGTCTATTCCGATTTTCAGATTACGGCCACGAATCGCGGCGGGCACAGCTCCCGGCCCAGGCCGGACAATGCGATATACGAGCTGACCACGGCGCTCAACAAGTTGGCAGCTTACACGTTTCCCTTTGAAATGAACGAAGTCACGCGCGCCTACTTCAAGAGCCTGGCCGGCCAGGAAACGGGGCAGACAGCGGCAGATATGCGCGCCATCCTGGCTTCGCCGCCTGATCTGGCCGCGGCTGCACGGCTAAGCGCGGAACCCAGTTACAACGCCAACTTCCGCACCACCTGCGTGGCCACTCGCTTGATGGCCGGCCACGCAAACAATGCACTGGCGCAGACCGCGCAGGCTAATGTAAATTGCCGCATCTTTCCCGGCCACTCGCCAGAAGAGATCAGGCAGCAACTCATAGGAATTCTTGGAGATAGCAAGCTGAGCGTGCAGTACGTCTCTGACGCCGGAGGGGTGGCTGAAACCGCGCCGGAGAGAAAAGCAATAGTCCCTCCAGCGCCCATCGCCGAGGTTTTTGAGCCGTTGACCAGGATCACCCAGGCACTTTGGCCGGGTGTGCCGGTGACGCCAGTGATGGAAAACGGGGCCAGCGACTCCATTTATTTTGCGCAGGCAGGGATTCCCTGCTACGGCTACTCGGCCATCGCTCTGTCACACGAAGACGAGCGCGCTCACGGCCAGGATGAGCGTCTGCCGGTGGATTCGTACTGGAAGTCGCTGGATTTCTTCTATTCGTTCTTGAAGGCGGTGAGCAAGTAGAGAAAATGACAAGAAACAGGGAAGAAACGGAAGATTGACCGCCCGTGGTTTCCGTCAAGCCTTGAAATCGCGCCCCGGAGAGGCTATTTTGTGACCTGTACGGTAGTTTGCGCAGTTCCGCGTCTAACCGAGCAAGGGCGAACCGCATGAGATTTTGAGCAGTGGTCGCAAACTGAAGGGAGAATTTGTATGAAGAATCTCAGAATGGCGATTTGGATGGTTGCAGGTGGGCTGCTGGTGGCTGCGCCGGCATTTGCGCAGGGTGATAAGACCATGGGTCAGGGACGCGCCGTGGTGACGATTCTCCCCAAGGGGCATGGCGAAATGCCGGCGAGCATCTCCCAGCAAGATCTAAACATCAAGGTGAACGGGAAACCGTCCATGGTCACGAGTTGGAAGCCTCTGCGCGGGCCGGATGGCCGGCTTGAACTGGTAATTCTGATCGACGGCTCGGCACGCAGCAGCCTGGGAAACCAATTCCAGGACATCCAGGAATTCGTCAACAGCCTTCCGCCGGACACAAAGGCGGGCATTGCTTACATGATTAATGGCCGGGCTGCCTTTGTCGGACCGCTATCTGCGGATCATGCCAGGGTGCTACAGGCGCTTCATCTGCCCGGGGGGCCAATTGGCACCAGCGGTAGTCCCTATTTCTGTCTCTCTGATCTTGCGCAGCACTGGCCTTCAGGAGATCGCGGGGCGCGGCGCGCAGTGGTCATGGTGACCGACGGCATCGATAACTACAATAGGCGTTTCGATCCAGAGGATCCTTATGTCCAGGCCGCGATCACCGATTCAGTTCGCGCGGGTCTGGTCGTCTACTCCATCTACTATCAGGTTATGGGCCGCGGGGACCGCTCGCTTTATGCGAACAATACCGGCCAGAGCCTTTTGCTGATGGTGGAGGAAGCGACAGGCGGCGAAAGCCTATGGCCAGGGATAGGCGAACCAGTAAGCTTTAAGCCGTTTTTTGAGCAACTCAACCGCGACCTTGGAAACCAGTACGAGCTGGGCTTTTCCGCTCCCCTCAACGGCAAGCCCACGGTGGAGACCCTCAAGGTGAAGGTTGGCGCGCAAGCGGTTTCGGTGAGCGCCCCGCAGCAGGTGTTTGTCGATAGGGTGACCGGAGGGGAGTAAGATTCGTGGTCACGGCTAATTGGCTCATGCGTGGCCGCGGAGAGATAAGTGTCTCTCCGCGGCTACGCGCAGGTTATCCCTGCTCAACGAGCGAGAACCATATCCATATCTACTAAGAAACATAATCCTGAAGCGCGGTTCATCCGCCATCCCGGCGTATACTTTTTGGTAGTTTTCCGGGAATACTTTTTTTAACACAAGGTGCGCTATGCGGCTTCCGGCAAGGTACGTGTGGGTCTGCCTGTGTGCGCTCTCAGTGCTTGGTGTGTCTGCGGGGGGCGCGCAAACAGCGGAACATCCACGTTTGATGGCACAGGTAGCCTCAGGCGAGGTAATCGCCTGCGCCTGGTCGCCCGATGGCCGCTCTGTGCTGACAGGCGGCAGGGAAGGCGCGGTGCGGCTCTGGGATGTGGCGACAGGAGCGGAGCTCAAGTTGTTCCAAGGCGAAGCGTGGATCAGGAACGTTGCCTTTTCCTCGGATCATCAAAGAGTGGTCAGCGTCAGCTCGCTCGATGAAAAGACCTCCGCGCAGTTGTGGGATGTGACAACCGGCAAGGAACTGGGGCGGATATCGCCGCCTGCGGGCAAGTTGATCTTTGGGATCGTCTCTCCCAATGGAAGTACGGTGGCGACGGCGCGCCCGGCAGAAACAGATGAGCAGGGAAACAAGCTTGCAGCCGGCGGCGCGACGAGAATCCAATTGTGGAATTTGCTGACGGGCAAGGAGATTCGTCATTTCCTGGTGCCGGGTGCTTATGCCAGTGGCACGCTGCTGCTGTCTCCAGATGGGAGCAAGCTGTTAACGGGAGATTTTGACGGACCCCGGCTGTGGAATGTTGGAACTGGCAAGCTGCTACGCCAGTTTTGGAAACCCGATGGCGTGGTGAACGCCGCTGCGTTTTCCGCTGATGGGCACTCGCTCGCCTGGGGCACCGTCGCAGGCACAGTACACATGTGGGACGCGGAAACCGGCAAAGAGATTCAACACTTTGCCGGGGACTATCCGGCGGACTATATGGCTACGGTGAATTCGGTTTCCATTTCACGGGATGGACGCCGATTACTGACCGGCAGCAACGACGGCAGAGCTCGGCTGTGGGACGTTGAAACCGGAAAAGATTTGCAGCGTTTTGCGGCATCCGACAAGGGGCCGAACACGGCTGTGAACTGTGCGGCTCTTTCACCGGACGGGCATGAAGTGCTGACGGCGAGCGACGACAGAACAGCCAGGTTGTGGGACGTGGAAACGGGCACGGAGATCCATCGGCTCGTGGGGGGCGCCGATCAGGTCGCGGCCCTAGCTTTTTCAGACGACGGGCGCGGAATCGTAGCGGCGAGCAGGACTGGCATGGTTTGGCGGTGGGACGCGGAGAGCGGCAAGGGCCATCTGCAGCCCCTGCAGACCTCGTCGTCCACGGCTGCTTACACGAGCGCCGAAAGCGACATCACAACAGTGGTCCTTACACCGGACGGCAGGCGGGTCTTCATGAATTCGCTGCGCGGAGACCAGGCTGTGTGGGATGTGGAGTCAGGAAAGGAACTCCAGCTTTTCGACCCGGGCATCAACGGAACCTTCAGCGCAGTTGATTTCTCCCCGGTTGGAAGCAAAATGCTGGCGACAAGTCACGGGCCGAAGTTCTCGCTTTGGGATGTGGAGACCGGAAGGGAAATTCAGCATTTCACGGTGAATCCCGGATTGCGTCCGCGCTTGCTGTACCCCGAAGGAGATTATCGTGATGGAGTCGAGCGTTTGGCTTTGTCGCCGGATGGGCGCAAGGCGCTCACATCGGACTCGGAAGGATCGACCCGGCTGTGGGATGTGAAGACGAGAAGCCAGATTCGAGCGCTTAAAGTGCACACTTACAACTCGCTTGCCATTGGCTTTTCTCCGGATTCACTCAACATGGTTACAGAGAATTTCGACGGGTCAGCCAGTCTGCTGGGTGTGAAGCGGGGCAACGAGATTCAGCACTTTGCGAAAGCGTCGCGGCCATCGTTTGCAGCAGATGGAAACAGAGTGCTGATGGGCAGCTCGGTATGGGAAGTGAAGACGGGCAAGGAATTGCGTCACTTCGACACGCCTTTCGGAACCGAGCCGGTTGAAAAGCTTTCCCCGGATGGGCGGAAGGTGCTGATAGGCAGCGGAGACGGCACAACGAAACTATGGGACCTGGAAACCGGAAAGAAACTCGCCAGCCTGTACGGCTTCCAGGACGGCAGTTGGGCGGTGGTTGATCCTGAAGGCCGCTTCGATGCCGACAAGATCGAAGGCAATGCTGGGCTGCACTGGGTGATTGACAGTGATCCGGCGCGAGTCTTGCCGCTTGCGACCTTCAAGGACGGACATTACACGCCGGGTCTGCTCAAGCACATTCTCAGTGGCGAAGATCTGCCGCCTATGCAATAGATTTTCGGGTTGCCGATCGTGCGCAGTGTGAATCACGAGCCCATTGGGCATAACGCTGGAATACAATTCCGTCGGTCATGAGCTCAATCTGCGGATGTAAAGCGAGACCGATCTGCATGCGCCTTCACTGTTAAACTGGGAGTACATGATTCTCCCGTTCGTCCGCGAAGTCTTTGCGGAGCTGGAGCACTCTTCGGGATTTGAGCGCGTACGCAGGCATCTGAGCCTGCATGCGGGGCGGAGACGTGTCTCCGGGTTGACTGCTACGGCGCGGGCCGTGTATCTCCCACTGATGGCGCGGGCTGCGCGGCAGCCGGTGATTGTGGTGGTGGCTGACAACAAGGCCGCCGAAGCGCTGGAGCCGATGCTGCGAGCCGGATGCGAGCTGACCGGCGCGGTAGACCCGGCGCAGGTCGTGCGGCTTCCGGCACACGACGTGCTTCCCTTCGAAAATCTATCTCCTCATCCTGATGTTCAAGAGCAGCGTGCCGAGGCCTTGTGGAAGCTGGCAACCGGTGCAGTGTCGATTCTGATTGCGCCGGTGGAGGCCGCGGCGCTGAAGCTCTTTGATCGCGACTACTACGCGGGCCTCGCGGTGACGCTGAGACGCGGCGAAGAGGTAGACGTCGAGGTGCTTACCGGACACTTGGCCTCGGTGGGCTACACACAGATGGATTTGGTGGAGATGCCGGGCCAGTTCACGCGGCGCGGCGGAATTCTGGACGTATATTCTCCCGAATCTGACCGGCCGGTGCGCATCGAATTTTTCGGCGATGAGATTGAAACCATACGAAAATTTGATCCGGAAACGCAGCGCTCGCAATCGGGGCTGGACGAAGCGCAGTTTCTCCCGCTGACCGAGACACCGGTGACCGAGCGTTTGCTGGCCGCGGTGCATGGACGGCTGAACCGGCAGCGTGTGGAGTTAGCCGGAGAAGATGACGAGATGGCCGCCGAGTTTGCGGCTGCCGGTGGAGTCAGCGTCTTTCCGGGGTGGGAATTTTTTTCTGCGGTCGCAGGAGCGGATAAGTCGCTGCTGACTCTGTTGCCTAAGTGCGCGCTGTTCATTGATGAGCCGGCGATGGTGCGCAACCAGATTGATCGCTGGTGGAACAAGGTCGAGCAGAGGCATGAAAGATCGGCCATGGGATCGCTCATTACGCCGGAAGACATCTACTTGCGGCCCGAGGTGTTGCAGGCGGCGCTGGACGCGCACATGGGTTTAGACCTGGACCAATTGGGCGTGGTGGACGTGCTGGATGAGGACAATACGCTGGGCGAGATTGAGCTGAACACGCGACCCACGCTCAGATTTCATGGTTCAATTCCTGCGCTGACAGAGCAGTTGCGGACGCTGATGACGTCGGAGACGCGGATTGTGCTGGCCGCGCCGCACCAGGGCGATGTCGAACGGCTGGCGACGGTGCTGCGCGAATATCAGATTCCTTACAGGTTGGGCAGCCGGAATCCTCATCCCGGCGAAACGATACTGGATGAGACAAGTTACTTGGCCGGCGACCTGCGCGTGCCTGTGATTGTGAGGACTCAGCTGGCTTCGGGAGTCAGCTTCGGCGATTCAAATTTAATTTTGTTCGGCGCCAACGATCTCTCCGACGACGCTGATGTTGCCGCGCGGCCGGAGCCGAAGCGATCGAAGACGGCGGCGTTTGTCTCCGATTTCCGCGATCTGGGCATCGGCGATTACGTGGTTCATGTAGACCACGGGATTGCGCAATACCAAGGACTGAAAGAGATTGTGCAGGACGGGCTATCCGTCGAGTTCATGATTCTGGAGTTTGCCGAACAGGCCAAGTTATATGTGCCGCTGACTCGGCTGGACCTGATTCAAAAGTATCGTTCGACAGATGCGGGACCTGCGCCCGTTCTGAACCGGCTCGGTTCGCAGCAATGGACCAAGACAAAAGCAAGAGTCCGCAAGGCCATGCAAGACATGGCCGGGGAGTTATTGAAGTTATACGCAGAGCGAACCACTGCGCAGGGAACCGCGTTTTCAAAGGACAATGAGTTTCAACGGCAGTTTGAAGACTCATTCGATTACAGTGAAACGGACGATCAGTTATCGGCGATACGCGCCATCAAGTACGATATGGAATCAACCACGCCGATGGATCGGCTTCTCTGCGGCGATGTGGGTTACGGCAAAACAGAAGTGGCCATG
>Ga0181520_10005975_pt1 | contig 18963 bp, 20 predicted proteins | sample PEATcosm2014_Bin_29_FD_132451 | JGI IMG/M metagenome (GOLD analysis project Ga0181520, IMG submission 132451) | Peatland microbial communities from MTU Mesocosm Facility, Houghton, MI, USA - PEATcosm2014_Bin02_30_metaG | ecosystem: Environmental > Terrestrial > Soil > Wetlands > Peat | place...
CCGCGAAATCCGATGATCTCTCCGGAATAGCTCCGTCCGCCTTCGCCGGTGAAAAGGCACGATTCACCGACAGAGCAGAATGGACCGTCCGACTCAATGAGATTGCCGACGACTTGAGTAACGCGGCCGCTCCAGCGCACTGTCGATCCAACCTGAAGGTAGTGCGTATATGGAGCCAACAGCGGCTGATTCATTTCGAGGGCCTCAGTGCAAGCAAATCGAAGAAGCCCTGCTCGACCTCTTTCAACTGCGTGTCCAGGCCGAAGTTGGCGGAACCGAGTTCCGTCTCGAGCAAGCAATCCTGCGCGCCGAGCTGCGCGTCTTCGGTCACTTCCACGTGCGTCACGCTTGGCACGCCGGCAAAGTACTGCTTCCAACTCGCGCCTCGACCGGGAGCGACGCGAACCGTCACGCTGGAACCCTCGCGCATTTTCTCGACGGCCAGCCTTACAAGCGCGGCCAGCAACATCGGATCGACCTGCGCCTCGCGGTGGAGAATTTTTCCAGCGATTGCCAGGGCTAGCTGGACGATTTCGCTCTCGACTTGCGCATAGTAGTGGTTTCGCTCTTCCTCGAACCCTGCAATGAGGGCTGCAATGGGTGCACGCGCGGCGACGAGCTTCTGCTCAAACTCCGTGCGCAGCCTTTGCTCTGTCTGGGACGCAGCATCAGCCCTCTCGCGCTCAATTCTGGCAGTTAATTGCCCCTCGGACAGCGTCGATTCTTCCCGATCTTTGCCCGTTTCCTCATCCGTTGCAGCGGCAGCGTCGGCATGCGCCACGGCGTCGCGCGATTTGTGCGCGGACATATCGCGGTATTGCAAGGCAGAAACCGGAGTGGGAAGTGCGGCGCCGTTAGAGGACATATTCGTCTTCTCCCTCACTCTTCAATACGATCTTTCCCTCGGATTCGAGCTTGCGCGCAATGGCGACGATTTCGCTCTGAGCTTTGGAGACATCTTTGCCGCGCACCGGGCCCATCACTTCGGAGTCTTCCTTCATCATCTCGACGGCACGCGACGACATGGTGCGATAGATGTGGGCCCGCAGATCTTCGCTCGCCCCCTTGAGAGCGATCATCAAGGTCTTTTTGTCGACCGCATTCATGAGCTCGCGCAAATCTGTCTCTGGAACTTCGAGGAAATTCTCGAATGTGAACATGAGGTCGCGAATGCTGATGGCCAGCTTCGGGTCCTCGCCTTCAATTTTCTCGAGGATTTCGCGAGCTGCCGTAGAATCCAGTCGGTTCATCAGGTCTGCAAGGTTCTTGCTTCCTGAATCCGTGCGCCGGCTCTGATCCCCAGTCGAGCCGAAACGGCGGTTGAGCACCCTGGAAGCCTTTGCCGCGGCTTCTGGAGAGAACTGTCCCATGGTCGCCATGCGCCGGATGCAGTCTGCCCGCGCTTCCGGTTCGAGTTTCATCAATAACGACGAAGCCTGTTTGGCTTCGAGATGACCGAGGATCAGAGCCTTCGTCTGCGCGTGTTCACCGGCGAGGAATCTGGCCAGCTGCTGAGGCTCCGTCTTCTTGAGCGGATCGAGATTGAACGAAGCGTTATCGTCTGGATGGGTGAGGCGCTGGACCATGCTCTTGGCGCCGTTTTCTCCGAAGGCCTTCACCAGTAAGCGAACGGCAACATCGCGGCCACCGGCTGAGATGTATTCACGAGCGGCCATCATCTGGTTGTATTCCTCAAGAACCTGCAGCGTAAGTTCAACTGGGACGCGCGCCAGGTTGGCTACCTCGTCCGTGATGCGCTGAAGATCCTCGCTGGGTAGATTACGCAGGATCGGCGCTGCTTCTTCTTCGCCGAGGAACGAGAGCAGAATTGCCGCTTTGCGTGCACCGCTGGTTGACGCGGAGTCGGTTGTGCTCATGATTCCCCCTCGCGCATCCAGGCCTGCATCGCACGCGCGGTATCCACCGGTTTCTGCCTGACCAGATCAACTGTTTGCGCTTTAAGCTGCGCTGCACGAAGGATGCCAGGTCCAATTTCGGCAGGTGTGGTGAGCGGCTGCGCGTTCGCGGCTGCGGCGGCAAGCGCGGGTTGTGTGCCTGCGGCAAGCTGATTCGCGCTCAAAGCATGCTTCTGAACGGGCCGAAGCACAAGCACGTAGGCCAGCATGAAGAGCACGAGCAGCGAGAGAGGCCGCAGAAGCGAGGAGTAATCGGAGACCGTCTTCTGCACTTGCGTCGTCCAGGCGACGGGGGCAAGATCGGTTTCAGTGGAGTTGGCATCGAACGACATATTCTGCACGCTGATTGTGTCGCCGCGCTTTGCGTCGAAGCCGATTGCAGCTTCGGCCAATTCCCGAATCTTGTTCAGTTCATCCGGTGTTCTCTTCTGCCGGGTGAATGTTGTTTTTCCGTTCTTAACCGTCTTCACAACCGCATCGTCAACCAGAAGGGCCGCTGTCACACGCTGAATGCGCCCTCCGGGCATGATGGTGTGGACGACCGTCTTATTGACTCCATATTGCGCGTTCTCCGACTTCGAAGTTTGCGATGGGCTCTGCGAGATCGTGTTGCTCGAGCTGGCCGGCGGCTTCGACGTTTTCGCCGCAGGAATATTGCTTGCGGTTCCCGGGACGCCGATGGGTGCCGCTCCTCCGGCTTCCTGGTCTTCTGTTTTCTGATCGCTCAGCAAGGCGCTCACGGAGGGGTCATACTTTTCCTGACTTTCCTCGGTGGATCCTTGATCGTAGTCCACGTTGACGCTGGCGCGAACCGCATTGGTGCCGACCACGGGTTCCAATGTGCTGATCAGTCGCTGGGTTAGCCGTCCTTCTTCCGCCTGGTCGTTGCCCTGTTCGTCGTGTCCCATACCGAGCGACTCTTCAGTGTCCGCATCGACAATTGAAACGTCTTCCGGCTTGAGTTGATCGACTGCTCCTGAGACTAGCCGCGCGATGGCAACCGCTGCGTCTTTGGAAAACCCACTGCGGCGAAGCTTCAAAATCACAGAGGCTTTGGCGCCGCGCTGGCGATCGAGAAAGACAGAATCCGTCGGCATAACGAGATGAACTCGCGCTTGCTCGACGTTGGAAAGGGTTTGAATGGTACGCTCCAATTCGCCCTCGAGTGCGCGCTGATAGGCGACTTTTTCATCGAACTCGGTCTGGCCCCAGGTCATCTTGTCAAAAAGCTCGAAGCCCATGCGTCCGCTATGCGGCTGTCCTTGCGTTGCCGTCTGCATGCGGGCCGCATCCAATTTGTCGGCGGGAACACTGACCGTCTTGCCGTCGGGACTGAGCTGGTTAGGAATATTCTGCGCTGTGAGTTGTGCCACCAGCGCTTGCGCGTCCGCCGGTTCAAGATCTTTAAAAAGGGGCTTGTAGTCGGGCGTGCCGAGGAGCCGCGCAAAGAGCGTAAGGAGCACTACCGTGGCTCCTGCCCCGCACAGAAGGAATGCCTTCTGCGCGCCGGTGCGGCTTGCCCAAAAATTCTTCAGCTGATCGGCTACGTTTGTCATGCCTGGCATTGGAATTCAGTCCTAGAACTGCATTTTCTCGATATCCTGATACGCGCTGACAATCTTGTTGCGGACTTGCATCATCAGCTGAAAGGAAACATCCGCTTTTTCTACTGCGATCATGACGTTGTTGATATCGGCCCCTCCACCTTGCAAAAGGTTGCCGACCTGCGATGCTGCATCGGTGTGCAATTGGTTCACACTGTTCACGGCGTTTGACAGGACAGAGGAAAAACTATCTCCTTCGGACTTGCCTCCGATGTCGAGCGTCGAAACGTTCGGCACCTGCGCGTTGGGAATTGCACCAATCGTTAAGTTGCTCATCGTTGCGCTCCCTGCTTATGAGGATTTCAAGATATCGAGTGACTGCTGGATCATCTGCTTTGCCGCACTCACCGCGGATGCGTTCATCTGGTAGGCGCGTACGGCTCCCATGAGGTCGACCATTTCGGAAACCGGATTGATCGCCGGATAGGCCACGAAGCCGTTTTTGTCCGCGTCCGGACTACCGGGCTCGTAACGCATCACCGGAGCGGTGGTGTCGTTGACAACCTGGGAGACCTGCACCGATCCTCCGGCAGCATGGCCGAATCGACCACCCAAACGATTCATCACGGTGCGAAACGGCGAAGCATTTGTGGCGCTGAAAATGACTTCTTTGCGCTGGAAGGGACCGCCCTGGTCAGTGTGCGTCGTCTCCGCGTTGGCGAGGTTGGCCGAAGTGACTTCCGCACGCTGCCTTTCGGCAGAGAGTGCGGACGCGCTGATACTCAACATGTCAAACACGCCCATAATTAATTTCCATCCTTAATTGCAGTCAGCAAGCGATGAAATTCCTCTTTGATCAGCTGCACGCCCATCTGATATTGAAGCTGCGTCTGCGAGAGCACCAGGCTTTCCCGGTCAATGTTTACGTCGTTGCCATCAGGACGCTCCGGCAGCCCTTGCACGTCGGTTGTGGCGGGCCCAAGCTGCGTATCGTTTTCGTTGAACATCACCTGCTGCATTGCGGACTGAAAGTTGATGTCCTTGGTGTGATAGCCGGGCGTATCGACGTTGGCAATGTTGGACGCGACGATCTGCTGGCGGTCGGTTGTGACCTTGAGATAGCCCTGAAGTGCTTGGAGTAAAGGAGTCGTGGCCATTATGCATACCTCCTTGGCGGAAGGCCGTATTCACGAATTTTGTTGCGCAGGGTGCGGAGACTGATGCCGAGCATCTCGGCGGCGACAGTTCGATTTCCGTCGGTGAGAGCGAGCGTTTTTTCGAGATGGAGCCTTTCAACTTGCCGGATCGGCGTGCCTGCCGGTGCGAGCGATGGAGCCGGCGTTTGCGCAACCGGAGTTTGCGCGATCTGCATGTGCGGGGCCCGCGTCAAACCATTGCTGTCTTGAAATTCCATTTCGAAGCAGCGGGCATCGAGGTCGTGCGTCTCGCTCAAGGTGAGAACACGGCGCATGAAATTTGCCAGTTCGCGGACATTGCCGGGCCAGGAGTGCGACTGGAGGCGATCGAGAAAATCCGGATGAAGCCGCGGGGGAAACGAGCGATGCTGTGCCGAATATTTTTCGGCGAAGTGCCGGGCGAGAACGGGAATGTCTTCGCGCCTTTCGCGCAGCGGCGGCAGCGAGAGGGGGATCACGTTGAGACGGTAGTAGAGGTCGGCGCGAAACTGGCCGCGTTCGACCATGGTGGCAAGCGAAACGTTTGTGGTCGCGATGACGCGAATATCGACGTGGACTGGAGAGCTCTCGCCGAGGCGGTCGAACTCGCGCTCCTGCAAAACGCGCAGGAGTTTCGGTTGGAGATTGAGCGGCATTTCTCCGATTTCGTCGAGGAGAATTGTTCCGCCGTTGGCGAGCTCAAATTTGCCGGAGCGGCTTGCGACAGCGCCGGTGAATGCGCCTTTGCCGTGTCCGAAGAGCTCGCTCTCGAGCAGCGATTCAGGAACGGCTGCGCAGTTGACTGCGATGAAGGGCTTGCTGCTGCGGTTGCTGGAATCGTGGATGAAGCGGGCGAGAAGTTCTTTGCCTGTGCCGCTCTCGGCTTCAATCAGAACATCGGCGCTGGTGCTGGCGGCTGCTCTGGCACGGTGTAGCGTGCGGAGTAGAGAGGAAGCGTGCCCGACGATGTCGCCGGCTCCCGTAACGTCGTCGACGGGGAGCTGCTTAATGCGATTCATGACCTGAGCTGCCGTGGCTTGCAGGCGATCGAACGGGATTGGCTTGGTTAAGTAATCGAGTGCACCATCGCGCATTGCGGTGACTGCGTCGGGGACGGACCCATAGGCGGTGAGCAGGATGACCGCGGTTTCGGGAGATGCTTTTCTTGCGGCACGCATCACTTCCATGCCTGTGCCGTCGGGCATGCGCATGTCTGTCACTACGAGATCGAAGTCCTGGTGCTCTACGCCGCGGATGGCGTCGCGCACGCAGGACGCGGTTTCAACGCGCCAGCCGTGACGAAGAAAATTCGCGCGCAATGCGGTGCGAATCCCCGGCTCGTCGTCGACCACCATTACCGACAGCACTTCTTCGTTCGTCATAGGGCTGGGAACTCCAACTGAAAGGTGCTGCCTTCGTTAATGCGGCTGGATACGTGGATCTCTCCGCCGTGCTGGGCCATGAGGCGTTTGGAAACGGCGAGACCGAGGCCGGGGGTTTCGCCATTGGCGCTGAATCCTGCTTCGAAAATGTGGGCGATGACGCTTTCGGGGATGCCGCAGCCGGAGTCTTCGATCTCGACTAAGGCATAATCTGCGCCGTTGTGCGTCGCGCGGCGGGTGGTGACGGCAACTCGGCCGCCGGCGCCGGTGTGGCGGATTGCGTTGCACACGACGTTCAAGATGATTTGATGGATGGCGTCTTCATTGCCAAGAATCGACGGGGTGTCGGCGGCGGCGAAGAAAGAGAGGAACAGGCCGGCCTGTTCGGCGATGGGCTGCACAAAGACCAGGCCGCTTTGCACGCAGGCTGCGAGATCGACGGGAACGAGACGCGATTTGCTTTCGTCGTTCAGGCTGAGGACGTTGTTTACGGTTCCCGAGAGTCTGCGGATGCCGGCGCGAAGATGAGAAATCCATTGAGACGTTCCGCCGAGGTCCTGCTCGATCAACCCGGCAAATAATTCCATGCTGGCTAATGGATTTCTAATTTCATGGGCAAGGATTGTGGAGATTTCAGCGAGCACTGTGGCGCGCCGGGCAGCCTCGCGCTCCTGCTCCGCATACTTGTTTGCGGTGATGTCGCGGAGGATCCAGATGCTATGGAGATGGTCGGGCTTGCGCGAGGGACCGGAGAAGAGCTTGCGGTTGCCGACAGCGAGCCAGCGCTTCTGGGTTGTGGTCGCGGATTGGATGCAGACCTCGTTCTCATGAGGGCTATCCGGGCCGGCGGAGAGGGCCTCAAAATCAAGGTGGCTGAGAGCTGAGAGGTCGCGGAGACTGTTGACGGGGGAGGCGCCGAGGTCGAGCATGCGGCGGCACTCCGGATTGATCATGACGATGCGGCCTTCGTGATTGAGCACGAGTACACCGCACGGCATCGAGTCGAGCATCTGCTGCAGGGCTGCCCGCATGCGATCGTTCTCGGCCAGACTGCTGGTGAGAGCGGCATTGCGTTTTGAGAGTTCAAGGCTGAGATGCGCGACTTCCTGCTGGAGGTCGCGGTAGGACGCCTCCAATACAGATGAGGCGGAGATGAACTCCGAGAACGCATCCGCAAGGAGCTGCGGGCTGGGGATGACCTCGACCCCCAACGGGTTTATTGGAACAGTATGAGAACTCGGCAGCATTTGCCTATCTGATATGCACGACGAGTGCCAAACTGGGAAAAATTGGGAGGGGTGTGCCCAAAATGGGCGGGGACTTTATAAAACGATGTGTTCGGGCTTGATTTCGTCTTCAGATCCTACGAGGATCGTTGCCCGTTCGATTGCGTTGCGCAGTTCGCGCACATTGCCTGGCCAGGAGTGTTGTGCCATGACGTTCAACGCCTCGCGAGACAGGGAAACTCCGGGGTGGAATTTGCCTGCGAAGGCGACGGCCAAATCTTCGAGGTCGCCCAACCGTTCGCGAAGAGGCGGGAGGTGAATGGGGAAAACCGCCAACCGGTAATAGAGGTCTTCACGAAATTGTTGTTCCGCGACGCGCTTTTTGAGGTCGGCGTTGGTCGCGGCAATGACGCGGACATCGACTTTGAGATTTTCGTTCCCGCCCAGGCGTTGGACTTCGCCCTGTTCAAGGAATCGCAGAATCTTGCTTTGCAGCGAGAAGGGCATATCGCCGATTTCGTCGAGGAACAGCGTGCCCCCGTGCGCCGCATGGATGCGACCGATGCGCGCCTGCACTGCACCGGTGAAGGAGCCCTTGGTAAAGCCGAAGAGTTCCGCTTCCAGCAGCGTTTCGGGGATAGCGGAGCAGTTGACCACAACAAATGGCTGGTTTCTGCGTGTGCTAATCAGATGGATTTCCTGAGCGATGAGGTCCTTGCCTGTCCCACTTTCGCCGGTCACCAATACTGTCGTGTCGCGTGCGGCCACCATCCGCGTCAATGCGTACGTGCGCAACATCGGCTCCGAAGCGCCGATCATACTCCGCAGCTTGACTCGGTTTTCCGCTTGAATCCTGGCCGGTTCGATGCTGGTCAGAGGCAGCGGGCTGGTCCGCAATGATCCGGTCTGATTGACTACATCGGCGAGCTTTCTGGATACGGGGGTTGGCGATGCGCTCCCGACCAGAAGCTGGCCCGTATGAGCATTCAGCATCATGACCTGGGTATTGGGGAAGCGGTCCCTGACAATCCCGTGGAACTCGCTCGGCTCAAGGTCAGGCAACGACGGGTCCAAAAGGAGCACCCCATCGTCGGAGGCGTGCTTGTGGAGCAGCTTCAGGGCTTCGGCTCCGCCGGATGCCTGGAGCACGTTCCAGCGGGGAAGGCTCAACTTTCCCTGCAGCTCCTCGCGGAGCCTGGGATTGGAGCTCACGATGAAGACGTCAATCGGAATCCGGTCTTCGAATCGCCCTATTTGAGTAGCCGGAGCAGCCATTGCGCTATCGAATGCCTCTCTGAAATGAAAGAATCATGAGATTCAATGACGGTAAGAAAAAAATCAATTCAATTGTTCAACCGGAGAATATTGAGACGTGACCCCGGTACTCATTTCGTCTGCGTCTTGCAAAGGAAGCTTAAGCGAGATGCACAGCGGATCCTCAACGCACTCGTAGATGCCCTGCTGGCTTTGGACATTCGCTCTGACGAGCGACAAACTGAGGCGATCGGAAGAACCCAAGCTTTTTCCGTGCGGGTTTCTGTTCCGGATTGTGAGGTCGACAAAACCATCGCGGGGCTGAACATCGAGCAAGATTATGTCGCCTCGCGAGGCCACCGATATAGCTGTGTTCAGCGCGGCCCGAAGTGCCTGCTCGGTTCTTGCGGGGTCGGCGATTGCGTGGATCGCCGACTGTTCCGGATTTGCCGGGGCGATCTGCACTCCAGACTTCCGCAGAGCCGCATCCAGATCTTCGAGAATGGGGCTGATCAGCTCCCAGAGTTCGATGGTCGCGCAATTCGCATTGAACTGAGTTGTTTCCAGCAAGCTCCGCAGGCTGGACATCAGATCGCACAGGCGATCCAGTTGCACCGAGGACATCTCGAGGTATCGCTGACTCGCGGACGGCACATCTTGATTCAGGGTTAATGCGCACAACGCACCACGCACAATCGTGAGTGGTTGTGCCATGGCGTGCAGGCCGTCGGCCAACTCGCAATACAGTGCGGCATGCTGATCGCTCGCCGCGCTTTTCGCTTCCCGCGGATTCTTAGGCAAAACGCAGCTCATAGCCGAAACCGCGGACGGTATGCGTCAATCGCGGCTCCCCCGGAAGATCTATTTTGTCGCGCACATACTTCATATATACGTCCACAATATTGGTGGCGGATTCGGACGGCGCCATGTTCCACACTTCCTCGAGTAAGGTCGCTCGCGATACGGGTTGTCCTGCATTGCGCATCATGACGTCGAGAATGGCGAATTCCCTGGGAGTGAGATCGATGCGCCGCCCGTTGCGCTCAACACGGCGCTGGTCCCGGTACATCGTCAAATCCGCGACGGTGGAGCAATTGGGAACCAGACCCGAGTTTCTGCGCAAGAGCGCCTGGACCCTGGCGAGAAGCTCGATGAGAGAGAAAGGTTTTGTAATGCAGTCATCCGCACCGCTCTCGAGCGCCTTCACCTTATCTTCGACTCGGCTGCGGGCGGTTAGTACGAGCATTGGCAATCGAGGCTGAGCCGGCCGCACGCGCTCAATGAGGGTGAGCCCGTCGAGCTTGGGCAGGTTGAGATCGAGCATGAGCAGGTCATAGCGGCGCTTCGCCTCCAACAAGCGAAGAGCCTCTTCGCCGTCGTGAACCTGTTCCACGATCAGGCCCTGGCCCTGCAATTCTCCGCAAAGGAAGCCGGAAAGCGAAACGTCATCCTCAACAATCAGGATGCGCCGACCTGCTGCCCTGTTGAGTGCGACAGTCCCGATGGCAGGTTCTGCATGATCGTGATGCGATGGCGCGGTTTCTCGCTCTTCGGTGACAAGAGATATTGCGGAGTCGATAGAGCTGCTCATTTCGCTGCCTGCTGTTACGATTCTTGAACCATTTTTGCGCAAAACCCGTCCTGCCTGCGACGAGGCCGCAGGGAGTGAGCCTTTTTGCACAACGGAAAGATGAAAAATTAGTATAGGACCGCCGTCACAGCAGTCGAGTGATTAATTTCACACCTCACGTTACCTTCGAGGTACATGGCATTCGACGTGCTAGAAGGAAGGCGGTTGTGCCGGGACAGTGATCCGGATTTTTTTGTCGTTCGATGCAATTTCCCGGTGAGTATTTTCGTGGCCTGGGATGCGGCCGTAGAGGCGCCGGGAAGGCTGGCTAGGAAGGTTTCTTGCTTTCCCACCCAAGCAGAGCTTGGATGGGGCACCCAAGGAATGTGCGGATGGCGGCTTCGCAGAAGGCACTTCAAGAGATATTCGGCAAAATTATGACGCTGGAGACCGGACTTTTTGAGGGAATGTGCCGATAGTAGTAAATCGGATGCTGGCAAACGGCTGAGCACAAATCCTGAAAGGCGTGGAAAAAATATGCGGAAATTCGATTATCGCGCTCCACGCTTTTCAGTCGATCTTCCGATCCGGCTGACGTTCGAGGACTCGATGCAGGATGGGCGCTGCCGGGAAATCAGCACGGAAGGGATGAAGCTGGAGCTTCGCGAGCCGCTTTGTCCGAATTCCTGCGGCAAAGTGCGATTGAACTATCAGAACTTTAGGCTCGAGCTTCCGGTGCGGGTTGCGCATTCCGGAGCGTCCTACGATGGGGTCAAGTTCGTGTACGAGTCGGACGAACAGCGGGACGACGTGAACCGGCTGGTTGCGGTCTTAGCCGGCCCCAAGCAACAGTCGGGCCCGCTTCTGCTCCGCTAAACCAAGATCATTTTCGAAGTCGGTGCGGTTGCCGGTGGCCTTGCGTCTGCGAAGTCCGGGATTCCGGTTCGGATCGTGTTTCCTTTATTAATGCAGGGTGTCGAACGACTTTGCCAGCCAAGCTCGAACGTTTCATTGTCGTAGAGATCGCGATTGCGCTGGATAATGATCAAGCCGTCTGTCACGTCGACTCGGGAATACGGACCACCACGGGCATCACTCTCATATAGATGAAACTCAACACTGAGAACCTGCCCGAGGAAGAGGTTACGGAATCGGGTGGTGTCCTAATTTGGTTGTTGGGGCTATGCGCTTTGATTGTCCTCGGGGTTACCGCATGCTTCCCAAAACCGGCGTGGCCGCGATGCGCATGACACGTCAGTTTCCTTCCACGGAGAGTTTCATCTTTTCCTTCACATCGTGGGCCAGTTTTTCGATCTCGTCGGCCCGGCGAATCACCTTGAGCGAGAGCATGTCCTTGGTGGTCTTGTCCACCTCCGCCTTCAAGTCGGCGGCCAGTTTGAGAAGTCTCACGCTATCGTCCGCGATCTGCTTCTTCCGCTCGGCATTGGCCGCCTCGAAATTCTGCTTCTTGTTCTGCTCCTGGCGCATTTCCAACTGATCTCTGGGATCGGGAAATGAATTGATTGCAGGAGGAAGAGTTGGCTGGATAACGCGTGGCGCCGCCGGTTGCTGGCTGTTCAGAGCGATGCCCGCAAGGGTTGCCAAGAACGTCAGGCAAACGAAAGCACGCGCCCAGCGGAATTCCGAGGACCATCTGGCCGGTCTAGCTCCGAGTTGCGCTTCCTCTTTTTCCTTGGAATGGCGAAACCGCATGGCACCCTCCTCAGTCACTGTCGATTCTTGACAGGTCATTCTACTCTTACGGGATTCGGGTTCCGTTTGGAGGTGGCCAATCACGAAGTGACCTGGTTTTGGAGCAACTTCCCGGTTGACGGTCATCCAGGCACAACCAGTACAACTGCCACGCGACTTCCTTACGCTGCGTCGGATTTCGACTTTCTGGTACGCAAGACAGAGATGACGCTGATGTCGTCTTCCTGACCGAAGGCCTGCGCGGCGGTTGCGATTCCTGCGGCGGTGCCGGCCGTAGAGAGCAGGTCGTGCACTCGATCGAAGCCGAAGAGTTGGCCGTTTACGTCGGTGGCCTCCGCGATGCCATCGGACATCAGCACCAGCCTGTCGCCGTTTTTCAGTTGGAAGCGCATCTCGGAGAACTCAGCGCTTTCGATCATTCCCAGCGGGAGTGCGCCCTCCATCGCTACGAGTTCGCCGTTCAAATAGGGCGGCATGTGGCCGGCATTGGCCAGCGGAACGCGAATATCTGCTGGTTACTGGTGTGTCCGGGCAAGTTCTCGTTTCCGGTATGGCGGGCGGCAGGCCCCGCGTCCGGCAGCAGGAACATCGCCGGATGGGACCAATAGCTCCTTGGCGCTTTGCCGGTCTTGAAGATCCCCATGCCACCCAGAAGGTCTCCATTCGAAAACACCTGATAGGCTCCATCCACGTATGTAGGGCCGGCCAGAGCAAGATTCTGGTGCTCTTCAGCGAGGGATATGGCCAGGCGATACCAGGCCCAGCCCCAGTAGTTTGGGTGTCCTTTGGCTCGCCAGCCTGGAACTCTGGATCGCTCCGGCCCTGCCGGATCGAATTCCCCGGTCGGCGGCTTCAGGTCGATCAATTCCCACCCGGAGTCGTCGAAGCTCGGCTCGGCCCAGAGGGGCTTGCCGGTCTTGGGGTCAATGGGGGAGTCGCCGATTTGGAACTTCCACGGTCCATTGAGCGGAACCACAGACTGGCCAAAGATGATGGGCGCGGCAGGGCCCGAAGTTGCCGGCGCGGGATTCGGAATTGCAAGTGGCTGGGCGGAGGCGATGATTCCGAGTCCGCAGAGCGTCAGAAGGACGAGTGGACCGCCTGGTCGTCGAGCCATTCAGGGACCTCGGGAGCTGGGGAAAGCCTATGCTCGCACTATACCCATAAAGGCTGTGAGGTGAAGACTTCTCATTCCTGATGCCGAGATCGAGATTCGCCGTGCGCGCCGCGCCGCGGTTGGACAGTCAGTCGCCCGCTAATTCTGGCCCCGGGTCACTTTGGTATTTGCCATTGCAACCGAGGGAGCAACTTCCGAGGAGTCAATCACCTGATATTGGACAATCAAGGAAATTCTCCGGTTCGATGGATCTTCAGGGTTCTGCGGCACGCGCAAACGCTGATCGGCGAAGCCACGCACTTGCTTGACCTGGCCCGCTCGAAGTCCTTCATTCTGCATCATGCGCCTGGCTTCGTTTGCCCTGTCCGACGACAGGTCCCAGTTGTCGTAGGTGCGGAGGGCCGAGTAGGGCTTTGAATCGGTATGCCCCTCGATGGAGATATTGTTGGGCAGTTTGCCGAGTTCCTGCGACAGCAGTTTAAGCATATCTACTAGTGCGGGTGTCGGCTTGGCGCTTCCCAACTGAAAGAATGTGCCGTTTGCCGACTCCATCAACTCGATGCGCAAGCCTTCTGGCGTAATGGTGATCTCGATTTGTTTTTTGAGCTTGTCGGTTGGGTCGAGATGATGGATCGACTGCAGGAGCGTCTCTTTCAATTTCGACATGTCTTCTTTTTTGAGTGCTACAAAGACGCCGCCGCCATTCTTATTGGTGCCGACTACCTTGGAGGTGCCTCTCGGATCTTTGAAGTAACCGCCGACGGCCTCCTGCACCTGTTTGCTGGCGTTCATAAGCCACAGAACGATGAAGAGCGCCATCATGGCCGTGACGAAATCGGCGTAGGCCACTTTCCACGCGCCGCCGTGATGCCCGCCGTGGCTGACCTTTTTCTTAATAATGATGATTGATTCGCCCGCTTCAGACACTTCGATTTTCCTTCCCGAACTTGTTATGCCGCTGCTGCGGGCGCCGCGGCCGTCTCATCCTTCTGGCGGCAGGCTTTTTCAACTTCAGTGAAGCTCGGACGAACGTGCTCGGGAATTGCGCGCCGGGCCATTTCGATGGCCAGCAGCGGGGACATTCCTTTGACGAAGGCCATCATGACAACACGCAGGACGTGATAGAAGGAGTGTTCATCGTCGACCAGCTTGGAGAGGTTCGACCCCAAAGGTCCAAGGACGCCGTAGCACAAAAGAATGCCGAGGAAGGTGCCCACGAGCGCCGCAGCGACCTTATGGCCGAGTTCCTCGGGCGGTCCGCCAAGGGCGCTCATCGTAACCACCACTCCCAGAACGGCGGCGACGATGCCCAATCCAGGCAGCGAATCCGCAACGGTGCTCAATGCCGAAACCGCCTGCGTCTCTCCCGCGTGATGGACGTCCATGTCCAGTTCAATCATCTGATCCAGATCAAAAGCGCTGGCGCCGCCGGTGACTGCCATGCGCATGGTGTCGCAAACGAAATCGCGCATGTGGTGGTTCTTCAAGAAGTCCGGATATTTGGAGAAGACGGTGCTCTTCTCCGGCTCCTCGATGTCAGGCTCGATTCCAGCAAGGCCTTCTTTGCGGGCCTTGTTGAAGAGAGTGAACATCATCTTCAACGAGTCGATATAACGCTGCTTTGAATACTTCGATCCTTTGAGAACCGACAGCAGACCGCTTATAACGCCTTTCAAAACATGTATGGGATTCGCCGAGAGGAGGGTGCCCAGGGCAGCGCCGCCAATGATGATGAATTCCGATGGCTGCAAGAGGACGAGGATGGGCCCCTTCTCCATGAGAAAGCCACCGAGAACGGCTCCGAGAACGACAATAATCCCAATGATTGAAAACATGTGCCCTGTCCTTCAGTTGTTCGCACACTTGCCAGGGTTCGATGGCGTGCTGCGAGGAAGTTGAGTTGCTATTTAAATTGCTGATGCTCTATCGGCACGGAATCAGAGAATTTCCAGCGGCAGAAGCGCGAAAACCATCGCTGACCGCGTGCAGGCGGTGGTCCTTTCGTGTGTCGGCGTACAGCTTTCGTTTCCTTAAACCTCGGGCTGTCCCAAGGGGAGCAGAGGGGCGAAGCCGCCAAATCCGATGCGCAGATGCCGATCGATTTGATCGACCGCGACGGGCTTGCTGAAATAGAAGCCCTGGATCGTGAAGCACTGCTGCTCTTGCAAGAACGACAATTGAGCCTCGTTCTCGACCCCCTCGGCAAGGACGGACAGGTTGAGCGCCTTTGCCATGTTGATAATCGCCGTCGTGATCGCTGCATCGTCGGTGTCGACCGAAACGTGCTGGATGAAGGATCGGGCGATTTTCAGCCGATTCACCTTGAACTGCCGCAAGTAACCGAGGCTGGAGAAGCCGGTTCCAAAGTCATCGATGGCCAGCATGACGCCCATGTCCTTGAGTTCCTGGATCAGAGAGAACATGAAGTCGGCGCTGCTGAGCAGCAGGCTTTCAGTCAATTCGAGCTCGAGGTACTTCGGATCCAGGCCGGTTTCTTCGAGGACATCGCGGACGAGCTCGCGAAACCCCTGCTGGCGAAACTGGATCGGGGAGACGTTCACGGCGATGGGCACACGCGGAAGCCCCTCGTCCTGCCATTTTCGTGCCTGGGCGCAGGCGGTTCGCAAGACCCACTCGCCGATGGGAACGATCAGGCCGCTGCACTCTGCCACGTCAATGAATTTGCCTGGCAGCAACAAGCCTGACTGCGGATGATTCCATCGCAGGAGAGCTTCAAGCCCCGTGACATTCCCGGTACGCATATCAACCTGCGGTTGGTAGACAAGGAAGAGCTCGTTCCTGGCGATCGCCACACGCAATCCGTGCTCCATGCGCAGGGTTTCCTGAATCTTCTCGTTCATTTCTTCGGTGAAGACGCGAAAGCTGTTCAAGCCATCTTCGCGGGAACAGGACATTGCGATATCCGCGGATTTCATGAGTGCTTCGCAATCTTTCCCATTCTCGGGGAAGACGCTGATGCCCAAATTGCAAAACACATTCAGAGAATGACCGAAAAATGAGTATTCCGCGCTGATTTTGGCCACGACTTTTTCGGCGATTTCGGCGATGGCGCTCAGATCTCCGACGTTCTTGAGAACGATGGCGAATTCCGCGCCGCCTACCCTGGCGACGACACTGCTCGCACCCGCTGCTTCGATGATCCGCTCCGCAATTTCCTGCAGAAGCCGATCGCCGAAATTCTGTCCGAGGGAATCGTTGATGATCTTGAACCGGTCGACTGAGAGAAGAAGCAGAGCAATCTGGCTACGTTTGCGTCTGGCGCCGGCCAGCACCTTGGAAAATTGCTCATGAAAAAGGGTTCGATTGGGCAGATCCGTAAGCAAATCGAAGTATGCCAGGCGTTCATTGCGGGCTTCGACGCGCCTCCGCTCGGATACGTCTTCCCCGGTTCCTTCATAGCGAACAATGCGGCCCTTTTCCCGGATGGCACGCACATGGAAGCGAACCCACTTTGTTTCGCCGTCTCGACTTTCTACTTGCAGGTCAAAGCGCCGCAGGTCTGCTTCTCCGATGGAAGACGCGAGCGCATTCCATCGGCTCGGGTCGAATAGGTTGAGTCCCGGTCTCTTTGCAATCGCAGTCAGGAATTCCTGTGGGGATTCGTAGCCGAAAACCTTCGACATCGCGCTATTCAGGCTCAAGGGCCGGCCATGGCGATCGACCTGGAATATTCCGACGGGCGCGTCTTCGAAGATAGTTCGATACCTGGATTCCGACTCTGCTAATTGCTTGTTCGCGTTTTCAAACCCGAGCAGCACCTGATGAAGCGCATCGATTGCTTCGGGCCAGGACTGTTCGATGCGGCGGCTGCGCCTGCGCTCGACGAACGGCCGTTGTGAAGAGACTTCCGCGGCGGCAAGAGCATCCTCTACTTTCGCGAGATCAGCAGCGATTGGGTCGATCTCCGAGCCGTGCGCACGAGAAGGCAATCCTGGAGGGCAGCGGAAGTGCATGCCCCCTCATCGGCCAATGGATGCGGAAATTCCACACTCAAAAGCTCCAGTTTCAGTGTCTTGGCTACCCCTTTTGGGGGATGTCCGGTCTTGAACATTCCGGCCGACCTGCCGATAGAAGGCTATCCGGAAAGTCCGGGTGTGGGGCCTTAGCGAACCCAGGAGAAACCGCCGGGTTTTCGCTTTTATTCAATTGCAGGGACGATGAGCCACTGGTTTTTCCATCGCAACGCTCGATGGAAACGGGGAGCGGTGTGGACAAGAGCACATTTGGCGGGATAGTGATTGCCCTGGCGGGCATCGGGTGCGGATTGGTGCTCGATGGAGGCAGGCTCTCCCAGGTGATCCAGCCGACGGCTGCCCTGATTGTTCTCGGCGGCACCATCGGCGCCGTGATGGTGCAATTTCCGCTGCCAATCGTTCTTGAGGCACTCGCGCAGTTGAAAGAGGTGTTCCTCAGCAAGGAGCCTGAATCCGATGCGCTGGTGCAGAACCTTCTCCGCTACGCATTAAAGGCGCGGAAGGAAGGACTCCTTTCACTGGATGCGGAGTTGGCCAAGATTCACGATCCGTTCCTGAAGGAAAGCCTGATGCTGGCGATTGACGGGGTGAACGCGACCGACCTGCGCAGGATGATGGAGCTGCAACTCGATTATCGAGGGGAAAAGGACGAGCGGGTTCCTAAGGTCTTCGAATCCGCGGCCGGGTTTGCCCCCACCATCGGCATTATTGGAGCGGTGCTGGGGCTGATTCAGGTGATGCAACATCTGCAGGACATCAATGAGGTGGGAAAAGGGATCGCGGTTGCTTTTGTCGCCACCATTTATGGTGTCGGCTCTGCGAACTTGTTCTTCCTGCCATGGGCCGGGAAATTGAAAATCCGCATTCGCGAAAAGCAAGTGATCCAGGAGATGACACTGGAGGCGGTTCTGTCCATCGTCGAGGGCGTGAACCCGCGAGCTCTTGAGATGCAGTTGCGCCGGTATCTAAATACAGCTCCGAAACCAGGTCCGAAGAGAGTGGCGTCGTGACGAGACGAAGAAGACAGGTTGAAGAGCATGTCAACCACGAACGCTGGTTGGTGTCGTACTCCGATTTCGTCACCCTGCTCTTCGCGTTCTTTGTGGTGCTGTTCGCCACCACCTATCGCGACAACCAATCAATCAAGAAGCTCTCGCGTGCCATTCACAACGGCTTCCAGACGATGGGAGCATTCTCCGCGGATGAGAATGGTGATGGAGGAGCCTATTCCAAGCCTGTCTCGGAGACAGCAGATGGCCCCTCGCGGCTGCAGAACATTGAACCGAGAGCTGGCTATGCATCGAGAGGATCGGTTGCCGACATGCAGGAGCTACGCCGGCAACTTGAGGCTGCGATCGGCAAGGAACTGGCCAATCACGAAGTAGTGTTGCAGGTGACCCCGGAAGGATTTGTCATCAGCCTGAAAGAGCTTGGCTTCTTCAATAGTGGACAAGCCACGCTGCTTCCCGGCGCCTCCGGCAAGATCGAGCGGATCGCGAAAGTGCTGTCCCGGCCGGGATTGGAGATACGGGTGGAAGGGCACTCCGACGATCAGCCGATTCACAATGACGAGTTTCGTTCGAATTGGGATCTATCGACAGCGCGCGCGATGAATGTGCTGCTCCTGCTGGTGAACGATGCGGGATTCGATCCGAGGAAAATCTCCGCGTCGGGTTACGGACAATATCGGCCGATCGCCGATAATGCGACACCGGAAGGCCGCAGAATGAACCGGCGGGTGGACCTTGTGGTGGTGCAGGCGAGCGAGAAGGTCCCGGTGCCAGAAACAATGACTTCGACCGCAAAGCCTAGCGGAGCTCAAAAGTAGCTAAAGCAAAAACTCGGGATACCAGTCCCGTTCGCTCCATAACGCCGCCGACATCGAAAAGCTGATCCAGTGCGAGAGCCAGGGGCGGCTTTTTCTTCCCCGTTGAGGTCCTGGTATGGGTCGGGCTGTGGTAACAGAAAATCCTCCCACGCTTTACAGGAGTGGAGGTCTTCCGCCACGAGCAATTCATCCAGGGAGTGCGCGTGGGCAATCGTCTCGAAGCAACATAGGCAGATCACGTCC
>Ga0181520_10005976_pt1 | contig 18961 bp, 14 predicted proteins | sample PEATcosm2014_Bin_29_FD_132451 | JGI IMG/M metagenome (GOLD analysis project Ga0181520, IMG submission 132451) | Peatland microbial communities from MTU Mesocosm Facility, Houghton, MI, USA - PEATcosm2014_Bin02_30_metaG | ecosystem: Environmental > Terrestrial > Soil > Wetlands > Peat | place...
CCTCGCCGCCCTGCGCTTGTGGAGACAAAGCCGAGGTCTTCCCGTCCTTGACTTCTCGGAGAGCAATCCGACCCGGGTCGGTTTTCCCCCATCAAGGCTCGATCGCCTATCCGATTCCGCCAACGCGAGCTACGAGCCGGATCCGAAAGGCTCGCGACGGGCGAGGGAGGCCCTCGCCGGGGACTATGCCGCCCGATTCGGGCCGCCTTCGCCCGGAATCGAAGATCTCTTCCTTTGCGCCTCGACCTCCGAGGCCTACGGCTGGCTTTTCAAGCTTCTGTGCGACCCCGGAGAGGCCGTTCTGGTACCCAAGCCGGGATACCCCCTCTTCGACTACCTGGCCGGTCTAGAAGCCGTCGAGGCAAGGCCCTACCGTCTCGACTATGCTCATCCGCGGGGTTGGAGCATCGATATCGACTCTGTCCGAAAGGCCGTGGAGGGTGGAAGGGCCAAGGCTATCGTCATAATCAATCCCAACAATCCGACAGGCTCCTATGTCCGACGACAGGAGCGAGAAGCCCTCATCGACATCTGTCGGAGCCGGGGTTGCGCGATCATCGCGGATGAGGTCTTTTACGGATTTCCGGTGGAGATCGCCGCCGAAGGCGAGGCGGCCGATACGGCTTCTTTTATGGGAGAGGATCGAGTCCTCACCTTCGTCCTCGACGGTCTTTCCAAAAGACTCGGCATGCCCCAGGCGAAGCTGGGTTGGATCGCCGCCTCCGGTCCGGAGCCCGAGCTTGCCGAGGCCCGCGGCAGGCTCGAGATCATAGCCGACAGCTATCTCTCGGCCGGGACCCCGATAATGAACGCCTTGCCGGATTTATTGGCCGGGGCGGAGGGGTTCGCCCGGCCCTGCCGCGAACGACTCGCCGCCAATCTCGCCGATCTTCGCGGAATCCTCGAAGGCCCGAATTCCCCGCACAGAGTGCTGCGTTGCGAAGGCGGTTGGACCGCGATCGTGGAATCGCCCCGCTTCCTTCCCGAAGAGGAGCTCGCCCTCGGTCTTCTTCGCGAAAAGGGAGTCTGGAGCCATCCCGGCTATTTCTTCGATATGGAAAAGGAAGCCTGCTTTACCGTCGGCCTCATCCTCCCGCCCGAGCGCCTCGAGCAGGGGGCTCGCGCCTATGCGGACTATTTCGCCCTCTTCGCTTAATGCCGGACGGCCAGCACGAGCGCATCGCGCGCCAGGACGATAGAGCCATCGCCGGTTTTCGGAGCCTTTCCCATCAAAGTTTCGCCCTCGAGCCTGAGGCCGCGTGGAAGGGAAAGGGCGCCGGAACGACCATCCAGGTTCAGTATCGCGGAATAGCGCGCGCCGCCCCCGTATCGCTCGACGAGTACGACGCCCTCCGTCAGGAGGCGGGCATCGAATAGGGGAGCCTCGGCCTTTATGCGCTTGGAAAGGGCCAGGGCTTCGGCAAAGAAGATCCGGAAAGCGGAATCGCCTTCCATTTCGCGCATGGGCTCGCGGTCGAAAAGCCCGATGCGCCGGGCAATCGCATCTTCCTGGCCCATGTAGGCGAGATAGCTTCCCGGCAGGAGCATCGAGAAGAGCGTCCAGTTGCGGAGTCTATCCCCTCTGCCGAAACGCGCGGCCGCCCGCTCCTGGTCGTGATTCTCGAGGAAGCGAAGCTTGACCGCGTCGGGGGGATAGAGGGCTTCCTGAGTCTCGAGATGCTTGAGGTAATAGCCGAGGCTGCGTTCGCCTTTCCAGGCCGCCTCCAGTTCCTCGCGGCCATCGTAGTCGTACGTGATATCGAAGGCCGAGTGGAGCTCTGTATCCGAGGCTGCGTAGAGACCGCGGCGCCTGCACTCGACCACGAATTCTTTATGTACGCTCTCGGCCAGCCAGAGCAGGGGCTTCGCGGCATCGAGGCGTCGTCTCGCCTCGACCCAGAACTCCACCGGCACGAGACTGGCCACGTCGCATCGGAAGCCGTCGGCCCCGAAGCGCGCCCAAAGCTCGAGGGTCTCGATCTGATAATCCCAGAGCTCCCGCTTCGAGTAGTCGAGATCGGCGACATCGGACCAATCGGCTATCCGGGACGATGGCCTCCCGTCCGGGCCCTTCCGATACCACTCGGGATGCTCTCCGACGAGGACTGCGTCGGGGGAGCTGTGGTTGTAGACTATGTCCATGATGACGCCCATGCCCAGGCGATGGGCCTCGTCGATAAAGGCGCGCAGGCCTTCCTCCCCGCCGAGCATGGGGTCGACCGAGCGGTAATCCGCTATGGCGTAAGGACTCCCCAAACTGCCCTTTCGCCGCTCGAAGCCTATGGGATGGACGGGGGTAAGATAGACGAAGTCGAAGCCGAGGGAGGCAGGCTCGGACAGACGGGCCGCCGCCGCCTGCAAGGTCCCGGCTTCGGTATAGTTGCGCGCGAATATCTGATAGATCGCGGACGAGCGGAGGATGTCGGGCGAGGGCGCTTTCATCTCGGCGATTCTATCGAAGGATCGTCCTTCGGGGCAAGTCGGCGCGTTGCCATCCGAGGTCGCAAGAATGTATAGTCACCCGTAATTCAAGGTAGCATAGGGGGTCATATGGCTGCTCGCATCATTGACGGCAGGAAGGCGGCCGAGGAGATTCGAGGCGAGTTGGCCTCCAGGATCGCCGCGCTCGCCGCGCGCGGCCTCGTACCCGGTCTGGCGGTGATTCTCGTAGGAGAGGATCCCGCCTCCATCTCCTACGTGACGGGAAAGGAAAGATCCTGCCGCGAGCTGGGCATCGCGAGCCTGGGCAGGCATCTCCCTTCCGACACGAAGGAGTCCGATCTCATCGACCTGATCCGCGAGTACGACGACGATCCGAGCGTCCACGGCATCCTCGTGCAGATTCCCCTTCCCGGGCACCTGAACGCGCGAAGGGTGATCGAGTCCATAAGCCCCGACAAGGACATGGATGGCCTCACCTCGGTGAATGTCGGACGCCTCGTGCTCGAAGAGCCTTGCTATCTGCCCTGCACGCCCGCTGGGGTCCTCGAGCTGCTGAGGCGCAACGGAGTCGAGACGCGGGGCGCCGGCGTCGTGGTGGTCGGACGCTCCAATCTCGTCGGCAGGCCGCTCATGAACCTTCTCGCGCGGCGCTCTGTCAACGCCACGGCCACGCTCTGCCATACCGGCACCAAGGACCTCGCCGATCGTTGCCGCGAGGCCGATATTCTCGTCGCCTGCGCGGGATCGCCCGGGCTCATCAAGGGCGACATGATCAAGCCCGGCGCCTGCGTCATCGACGTAGGCATGACGAGGGTCGATGATCCCGGCGCGAGGCGCGGCTATCGCCTGGCCGGCGACGTGGAATACGAGACTGCCTCCGAAGTCGCCGGCTGGATCACCCCCGTGCCCGGCGGAGTGGGCCCCATGACGGTGACGATGTTGCTCGCCAACGCCGTCGCCGCCGCCGAACTTGCGAGCGCCGGAACGGCGAACGTCGCGACGGCGAACGCAGGGCGCTAGCATGGTGGACATCCAAGCGATGAAGGACGATCGCCGCGTCCCGATCCAAAAGGTCGGCGTCAAGGGCGCGCGCTATCCCATAACCCTCCTCGATCGCAGCCGCGGCAAGCAGCATACTACCGCCACCGTCAATCTCTTCGCGGACCTGCCCCATGAATTCAAAGGCACCCACATGAGCCGCTTCATCGAAGTGTTCGAGAGCTATCGGAGCGACCTGACCATGCCCCGCTTCCTCTCCATGCTCGAGGAGATTCGGACGAGCCTCGATGCGCGGAGGGCCTACGCCGACCTCCGCTTTCCGTATTTCATCGAGAAGAAGGCCCCGGTCTCGGGGCAGGCCGCGATGATGTCCTACGACTGCGCCTATATGGGCAAGGTGTGGGAGGGGGGCAGCGAGTACGATGTCTCCGTCTCCGTGCCCGTGCAGACCGTCTGTCCCTGCTCCAAGGCCATCTCGGACTACGGGGCCCATAACCAGCGGGGCATCGTCACCCTGACCGTCGCCCTCGGGCCCTTCTTCTGGATAGAGGATCTCGTCGCCCTGGTCGAGGATTCGGCCTCGAGCGGGCTCTATACCCTGCTCAAGCGGGAGGACGAGAAGTACATTACGGAGAAGGCCTACGACAACCCGCGCTTCGTCGAGGACATTGTCCGCGAGGTCTACTGCAAGGTGGCCGCCCTCGGCAAGTTCCCGAGCTACTCAGTGGAGGCCGAGAACTTCGAGAGCATCCATAACCATTCGGCCTACGCCTTCGTCACGTCGAAGGCCGAAGGGGAATGATGGGAAGTCCATGGAAATGAGGCTATCTCATTATCTCTATTCCTTAAGGGGGAGTGATGGCGTTCAATTCAGTAAAGCGCGCGGATGACCTGGTGCCCCTGCGCCGCATATTGGCGTCGACCTACGACAAGACGGGCCTCGCCGACCTCATCCGGGGCATTTCCGGCACTTGTCCGGGTGTCGCCTTCTATTCCACGGGCGGTACCTACGAGGCGTTGGCCGCAGTCCTCGAGGACAAGGCCGGCCTCGGCGTTTCCCTGTTCAGGGTGAGCGACTACACGGGACAGCCCGAGATGAAGGGCGGCCTCGTGAAGACGCTCGACTGGAAGATCTATCTCGGCCTCCTCGCCGAGACCGGAGACCCGGCCCATTCCGCCGACCTCGAGCGGGCCGGCGCCGTCGCCTTCGACATGGTGATCGCCAATCTCTACCCCTTTCCCGAGACGGCGGCCGATCCGGATGCCTCGCCCGAGGATCTGCGCCAGCGCATCGACGTCGGGGGACCCTCGATGATCCGGGCGGCCGCGAAGAACTACCTCCGCGTCGCCTCGGTCTCCGCCCCCGCGCAGTACGGCGGCTTGCTCGCCGAGCTGCGGGAGACGGGGGGCCGAACCCGCCTCGAAACGCGCAGGAAACTCGCCGCCGAGGCCTTCGGCCTCGTCTCCCGCTTCGACGCGGCCGTCTCCGCGCGCTTGGGCGGCCTCGAGGCCGCCCTCGTCGCGAAAGCCTACGGGTTGGAGTGAGCATGGCGGCCAGGAAGCTATCTGACGCCTACAAGACCATCATCGACGATCCCTTTCCCCCGCGGATGGAGATCGCCTTCACCGCCGCGGACGGAAAGCGGACGAGCCTCGTCTACGACAAGGTCCTCTACGCGGTCGACGGCGTCGCCAAGGGACTGCGTTACGGCGAGAATCCCGACCAGGCCGCGGCGCTCTACAAGCCGGTCGGCGGCAACCTCGCCCTCGGCGGCGCCCTCCTCCTCGAGCCGGGGGAGGGGCTCGTCTCGGCCGCGGAGCTCCTCCAGTTCGGCAAGCATCCCGGGAAGACCAACCTGACCGACGTGGACTCGGCCCTGGCGATACTGCGCTATCTCTCGGACAGGCCCGCCTGCGCCATCATGAAGCACAACAATCCCTCCGGCCTCGCCTACGGCTCGACGAGCGCCGAAGCCTATCGCAAGGCCTACCTCGCGGACCGCGTGGCCGCCTACGGAGGCTCGGTCGTGCTCAATCGGATGCTCGACCTCGAGACGGCGCGCGAGATCTCGTCGTCCTACTGCGAGGTGGTCGCGGCCCCCGACTACGCGGCCGGGGCCCTCGAGCTCCTCGCCTCGCGCAAGAACCTGCGCATCATGCGGATCCCGGCCATGGAGAGGCTCGAATCCTGGGCCCTCAAGTCCGTGCTCGACTTCAAGGCCATGCTGGACGGGGCCTTGATCGCGCAGACTTCCTTCGTGTCCCGCATCGCCTCGCGCGAGGATTTCCTCCCCGCCGCCTGCGCGCGAGAGGGCCGGGAATACGCCGTGAGGCGCGAGCCCACCGATTCCGAATGGGAGGACATGCTCTTCGGCTGGAGCGTCGAGACGGGTATAACGAGCAATTCGGTCATCTACGTGAAAGACGGCGTCACGGTCGGAGTGGGCACGGGCGAGCAGGATCGCGTCGGGGTCGCCGAGATCGCCCGCGACAAAGCCTACCGCAAGCTCGAGGACCGCCTGCTCTGGGAGCGGACCGGCAAAGGCTGGAACGAATCCGACGACGACGAGACCAAGGCGGCCGTGCGCGAGGAAGTCGCCCTGTCCCGCGCGGGCCTCCGGGGCTCAGTCATGGTCTCCGACGCCTTCTTCCCCTTCCGGGACGGGATCGAAGTCGGCCTTCGCGAAGGCGTGACCGCCGTGGTCCAGCCGGGCGGCGCGCTGCGGGATTTCGAGTCCATCGAGGCCTGCAACGAGTACGGCGCCGCGATGAAATTCACCGGCCAAAGGTGCTTTAGGCATTAGGCACCTTTGGCAGAGTGCTGCTTCAGGCATTAGCGGAGGGAGGGGCTTTCGCGGCCCGGATAGGTTATACTATGTTCCGATGACCGGTCCCGACATGAGGAAGGCGCCGTCTCCCTCGAATCGCGGCAGATCCTCGGATTCCATCCTCGAGGGACTGTCCTATTCCGACGTCTTCAAGAGTCTGATGGACGGCTTCGCCGTCGTGGACATGTCGGGGACGATCATAGAGAGCAACGAGGCCTTCCGCGCCATGCTCGGCTACGATCGGGGGGAGATATCCCGGTTGAATTACAACGATATCACTCCCGCGGCCTGGCACGAGCTCGAGGCGAGGATCATCCGCGAGCAGGTCCTCGTCCGCGGGTATTCCGAGGTCTACGAGAAGGAGTATCGCAGCAAGGACGGCCTCGTGTTCCCGGTGGAGCTCAGGACCTGCCTTTTCCGCGACGCCGGAGGGAGCCCGAAGGGGATGTGGGCCATCGTGCGCAACCTCTCCGCGCGGAAAAGGACCGAGTCCCGGCTCATGGAGAGCGAAGAGCGCTTTCGAAAGGTATTCGAGGGCGCGGCCGTCGGGATGGCGCTCATCGAACCGTCGGGACGCTTCATCATGGTCAATCGCGCGCTCGTCTCCATGCTCGGATACGGCGAGGGCGAGCTCCTCGACATGGACTTCCTCGACGTGACCTTTCCCGACGACAGGGACGCTCATTGGGATCTTCATCTGGAGATGATCGCGGGAGCGAGGGAATCCTTCCAGATCGAGAAACGCTACGTCCGGAAGGACGGGATCGAGATCTGGGTTCGGCTCAACGCCTCCGCCCTGCGCGGGCAGGGCGAGGCCGGGCGCGATCTGGTCCTCGGATTGGTCGAGGACATCACCCAGCGCAAGGCCCAGGAGGCGAGGATCGAGCGCTCGCTGGACGAGAACGCCGTCCTCCTCAAGGAAGTCCATCATCGGGTCAAGAACAACCTCCAGCTCGTCGCGAGCCTCCTCGCCCTCCAGTTATCCTACCTTCCCAGGGGTCCCGAGGGCGACGCCGTTCGAGGCATCCTCTCCGACGCCTCGGGCAGGGTGCGGTCCATGGCGAGCGTCCACGAGATCGTCTATGCCACCCGCGACTTCTCGGGCCTCGACTTCGCGACCTACATGGAGGCCATCGCGAGGGAGACCGCCTATTCCATGTCCGCGGAGCCGATCAGCCTTGAGCTCCGTCTGCAGGAAGTCCGGATGGATCTCGACACCGCCATCCCCTGCGGGCTCCTCGTCAACGAAGCCATGACGAATATCGCCAAGCATGCCTATCCCAGGGGCTGGCAGGGGCCCAGGAAGGCGAGGCTCAGCCTCGAGCCCCTGCCCGGCGGGATCGCCCGCATCGTTATCGAAGACGAGGGCGTGGGCTTGCCCGCCTCCGGCTCGGCGGAGGGGCTGGGATTCACCGTGATGCGCGCCCTGGCCGATCAGGTGGACGGGCGATTGGCCTTCCGCTCGGAGGGAGGGACCATCGTGGAGTTCGAGGTCTAGCGGGCCGGAGCTTTACCCGCGGCGCGGAATTCCGTATTATTGGCACGATATCGCGCCTGAAACGCATCGAGCCTTATCTCGCCCTTCGGGGAGCTTTGGCCGAGCGCGCGGCGGCGAGCGGAGGAAGGAACATGAGCAATTATCCCGTGGATTCCGGCGACTTGCGCAATCGAGGCACCAAGGGCGTAATGTCGGCCATCGGAGGCATCGGCCTGTTCGTCGTGAACGGGCTTCTCAGCATCCCGGTCGTCGGCTGGGTCATAGCCGGAGGCCTCGTCGTCCTCGGCGTTACCGGAGTGCTCGGCAGGTCCAAGACCGACAGGACCTCCGGGGGGATCATGATGGCTGCGGGCGCGCTCGGCCTGGGGGCTATCCTCCTGCGAGGCCCCACTCATTTCCTCCTGGGCGCGGGCGGTTTCGCCCTTCTCGCCTACGGCGCCTACAATATATACAGATTCATAAGGGGACTTCGCGACCGCGCTTGATGAACGCATGCATGCTCGGATGAAGTATCTCCTCGAGACTTACGGCTGCCAGATGAACAAGGCGGAATCCGCCGCCCTGGAGCTCATCTTCCGCGAGCGCGGGTGGCTGCCGACCTCCGAGGCGGATGAGGCGGACCTGGTCCTGATCAACACCTGCTCGGTCCGGGCCACCGCCGAGAACCGAGCCTGGGGCCGCATCGATCTCTATGCGGCGATCAAGCGCCGGCGCGCGGCCGAACCATCGGCCGCGCCGGCCAAGCCCCTGGCCCTCGTCGTCACGGGATGCATGGCCGAGAGGATGAAGAGGGCCGTAAAGCTTAGGCAGCCGGCCGTCGACTACGTCGTCGGCACTTTCCAGAAACAGGCCTTCGGCCTCGTCCTCGACGCCGTGGAGCAGGGAAGATCGGGCCTGGCCGTTGATGAGAGCCCGGCCTTCGTATTCGCGCGCTCGTACTACGAGCCGGGCTCCTTCCGCTCCTTCGTCCCCATCATGCACGGATGCGACAATTTCTGCGCCTACTGCATCGTGCCCTACATCCGGGGACGCGAGATCTCGCGTAGGCCGAGCTCGATACTGTCGGAGATCGCCGAGCTCGAGGATTCGGGCGTCAGGGAGATCACCCTCCTCGGGCAGAACGTGAACTCCTACCGCTGGAAACCCGAATCCGGAGGGGAGGGCGCGGACGGCGAGAGGCTCGATTTCCCCTCCCTCCTCCGCCTCGTCTCCGCCTCCATCCGGGGCAGGGGAAAGGGCGGAATCCGCTGGGTCCGCTTCCTCACGAGCCATCCCAAGGATCTCTCGGACGAGGTCGTACGGGCGCTGGCGGAAGATCCGCTATTTTGCCGGCACGTCCACCTCTGCGCCCAATCGGGTTCCGACTCCGTGCTGAAGGCGATGAATCGCCGCTACACGCGCGCCTCCTATATCGCCCTCGCCGGGCGGATGAGGGCGGCGATTCCGGACCTCTCCCTATCTACGGACATCCTCGTAGGCTTTCCGGGCGAAACCGAGGCCGACCTCGAGCTGACCCTCGACCTCATGCGGGAGCTGCGCTTCTCCTATTCCTACATGTACCACTTCAACCCCCGCGAAGGCACGCCGGCCGCGGCGATGCCCGACAGGATCGGGGAGGCGACGAAGCGGCGGCGTCTGTCGCGCGTCATCGAGCTCCAGAAGGAACTGACGAAATCCGTCATGGAATCCAGGTTGGGCGCGGTCGAGGAGGTCCTCATCGAAGGCGTATCGAGACGCCGGAAGCTCGAGGTCCTGGCTCGGACGCAACGGGACGAGATGGTCGTATTTCCAGCTCCCCCTACGCGGATCGGCAGCTTCGCCCGAGTGCGCCTGACGAGTCTGACGGGAAATACCTTCAAGGCCGAGGAGCTCGCGGTATGAATCCCGCCTCGAGGCCCATCGCGGCTGGCGCCGCGCGCGCGGCCCTCTTCATAGCCCTCGCCCTCCGCTCCTTTCCCTCGGCCGCGGAGACCGGCCCGGCCGCGTCGCCCCCGCCTCCCGTCGCGGCCGCCGATACCCAGGCTGCCCGCGATAGGCTGGCCAAGCTCCAGTCGCCCTCCGAATACGCGGCGACCCTCGATTCCCTGTCCGCGACGCTTTCCCCTTCGGAAGCGCTCTCGCTGATCGATCAGAGCCTCGCCTCCTCCGGGGTCCTGAGATCGGGGGGAGGCGATTACCTCCCATCCTTCCTCGTGAAGGCGGGCGACTTCGCCCTCCTGCTCGGTCTCTTCGACGAGGCGGCCTCCCATTACCTCGAAGCGGCTCCCCTCGCGGACAAGACGGGGGTGGGAGCCGGCGCGGAGGCTCTGCCCGACGGGACGAGCCTTCTGCTCCGGGCCGCGCGTTGCGACCTGGCCGCAGGCGATTCCGAGAGGGCCCTCGATCTCTCCTCCAGGATCGCGCTGGAGACCAAGGACGCCGATCTTTCCGCGGCCTCGCGCCTGGTCGGAGCCTGGGCCCTGGCGCTACAGGGACGCGGGGCCGAGGCCCGATCGGCCGCCTCGGCCGTGGCTCGGAGCGCGCCTCCCGAGCGGAAGCGCGAGGCGCTTTTCGTCATCTGGCTCTGCGCTGTCGACGACAAGTCGTCAACCAACGACAAGTCGTCGACCGAGGGAAAACCCGCGACGGTCGATGAAAAAGCCGAGGCCGCCGCGAACCTCGCCGCCGAGTTTCCCGGCAGCCCCGAGGCCCTTATCGCTTCGGGCGCCGCATCGGTGCCTCCGCTGCCGCACTGGTACCTCGGCGGCTTGCAGACCGTGGCCGCTGCCGCCCCTATTGCGCCCACTCAAGCGGCCGCCGCCGCTCGGTCGGCGCTCCCCGGCCAGGGGCCGAATTCGTCAGCGGAGCCGAGCGACCATCGCAAGCGGCTCCAGGTGGGCTACTTTTCGGTCGAGGTCGATGCGCGGACTCTAATGAACGAGCTCGCCTCCAAGGGCTTTTCCGCCGCGGTCGAATCCCGGATGCACGCGCAAGGCCCTGGCAAGGACGCGGAAGAGCGCTGGATCGTAGCCGTGGATGGAGGCAAGGATATCGTGAAGACCATACAGGCGCTCAAGAACGCCGGCTACGAGTCCTATATCATCGACTGAAGGCGGGGAGCAGCCCTAGCCTTTCACCCTCTGCTCGAGCACGATATCGTCTTCCCGGAGAAGCTCGAGGCCGCCGATCGACGATCTCGCCGGCGAGAGGACCAGGCGGCGAACGAGGTCCTTGCCGCTGGGCGCCTCGCTGTAGCTGGCCTTGTAGGTCTTCCTCCCGGCGGGGAGGCCGTCCTTCTTGATGGCTACGAGCTCGAGGACGTTGTCGTTCCGCAGGGAGAACAACTCGAAGCCGCCGGATTCTCCGGACCCGTCGGGGGTCTTGAGGCTGTAGCGCGGCTCGGCGAAGCTGATCTCGAGGCCGGAATCGGAGCGATAGGGGCCCTCGAGCCTGATCGAAGGCTTGGAAAGCCCGGAACCCGCGCCTTCCGCGGCCTCCCTCGTGATCCGGGGCATCTTGCGGTAGCTGCCGTCCCAGAGGTCCTCGGGGTCCACCTTCATCTGCAAGTCCTCGAAGACGCGCACCGAGACCGTATCGGTGCCCGTGAGCTCGATGTCCATGAGCCTCACGAGGTCGCCGATGGATTCGTTCTGGCAGCGCACGTAGAGACCGTAGCGCGTCGAATGGGACTCCGTCCAATCGTACAGCTCCTGCGCCTCGGTCTTGTAGAACGCTATCGTTCCCGCCGCCTTGTCGAAGACGAGGAGCCTGGTGCCCGGATCGAAGGGAGCCTTGTCAGCCTCGTACCAAACGCCCTGGAGGAAGGTCTCGAAATCCTTCTCCGAGCCGGTTAGCACTTTGGACACGATGTCGCGCTCTACTTGGGCGCCGGGTATCCGCTCGCTGCCCGCCTTCAGGTACTGCTCCGCCCGCGGGGTCCAGACGTACTTGTCCTTTATCTGGTCGAGGACGTTGGTCGAGTCCTTGTCGGCGCTGAAGGCGTAGACGGGCCAGCTGTCCCCGCTCGTCTGCCCGAGCTGGTAGGCCTCGCCCCGATCGGCTTCCCCGATGACGATGGAGTCCGAGGCCAGGGAAAGTATCTCCGCGAAGTCGAGACGGCTCGGGGAAGGGCGGAAGATCGTTATGGTCTGCTCGCCCGCGTCGTTCATCCCCATGCAGACCAGCTCTTGGGCGTGATCGCCGAGGAGGTCCCTCGCCTGGATCGAGAAAGTAGTCAGCTTGGTGCTCAAGGTGTCGCCCTCCCATGCCCGCACCCAGGCCTTCTTCGCGGCCACGTACTCGGCGACTACTATCGACAGCCTCCCGTCCGGCACGCCCGTCTTGCGGACCGTCAGGACCTGCTCCTCGTTCTCCTCCTGGTCGGCGTTGAAAATGGTCACGTTGAGTATCACTTCGTCGGGAAGGGCGGGTATGTGGTTGATCGGCGCGCCGCCGTCGGCCTCCGCGATTCCCTCGGGGCTCGATTGGGCCTCGGACTCGGGCTGGACCTGACGGGTCGCGACCGGCCTCGCGGCCGCGGCCGCGCCCGTGCGGCCTTGGACGAGGAAGTAGACGGAGAGCGCGAGCGCCAGGGCGCTTACGAAGAGGAATACTGCATGAACGATTCGTTTCATCTGCGCCGCGCGGCTTACTCTCGCCCCGATATCGAACGGGAGACGCTTTTTAGCACGTCGTCCTTGGCCTGCGCAAGGGGAGAGAGGCAGGTGAAGCCCGCAGCCGTCTTGTGACCGCCGCCGCCGAAGGCCTGGGCGATGCGCGCCACGTTCACGCCGCCCTTGGACCTGAGCGAGCAGCGAAGCTTCCCCTCGGGGTTTTCCTTGAAAAGCACCGATACTTCTACCCTTTTGTCCTGCAGGGGGATGTTGACGAGATCCTCGGCGTCCTCGTACGAGGCGCCCGACGCGGCGAGATCCTCCCTGCTGAGCGATTGCAGGGCTACGCGTCCTCCCAGCTCGAGCTCGAGGCTCGCAATGACTTCCTTTTGGAGGATGAGCACGCCGTCGGAAGACGATTCGTACATGCGATTGTGCACTTCGTAAGGCCTTACGCCCAGCTCGACGAGTTCGAGGGCGCAGGCGAAGGTCCGCGCGCTCGTCTTGGGGTAGGAAAAGGAGCCGGTATCGTAGACCACTCCCGCGAACACTGCTTCCGCCGCGTCGATGGGAATCTCGACGCCAAGGCGCCTCGCTATCAGGTAAACCAGCTCGGAGCTGGAGGAGGCGCTCGGATCGATGAGCTCGAAGTCGCCCGGCTCGATCTTGAGCTCATGGTGGTCGATGATGAGGGGACGCCTGGCTAGGGATAGGAACTCGGCCGTTCTCTCGCCCAGGTAGCCCATATCGTGTGTATCGACGATTATCGGCGTCGTCTCGGCCGCGGGAAAGGGCAGACTGCCTTCCTCCGCCAGGGAGACGAAGAGACCCCGGCGATCGATGAAGCGGAACTTCGCCGGGATTCGATACGGGACTGCCGCGACTGCGCTCTTCCCCAGAGTCGCCAAGGCGAGCGATAGGGCGTAGGCGGCTCCCAATCCGTCCGGGTCGGGCCCATCGTGGGATACGATGACGAACTTGTCGCGAGTCTTCAGCTGCTCCGCCATGGCGTTGACGGTCATCGACATCCCACCTTTCGGTCAATTCTTTCTCTAAGCCGCGAATAGTTCCTCATTTTTCATATAAACAGGGGAAAGCGCAAACTACGAAAGACAATAGTAGCCTAAATCCTTCTTCTACTTTTGTAATGAAGCCTTTGCTTTTTCTTTTCTCCTAGATAGTAATAGAACCGCGACAAATCCTGCAAGCGCGATGACCAATAGAGAGGCTGCGCCTATCAGTAGCCAGGAAGGGACTACTCGCTCCGACGGGGTCGATCCTGCCTTCCGAGCCATCGCGTTCGAAGCCGAGGGAACTCTAGCCGTGATTTGCCCACCGGCATCCCTATCGGGCGGGTTCGTAAGAAGCTCCATGACCGCAGGCGCGTTCTTCTCGACGAGGGCTTCCACCTGGAGGCCTACGGTGATTGCCCGGAATTTACCCAGATCGACCCGCTTTATATATCGTAAGGCCGGGTGCTCGAGTTTGTAATCCTTCGTCTGGTAGGGGCTGCCCGCGGGCGGCTCCTGCCGCTCGTCGGTCAGGAGGAGGACGTATTTGGGCCTATCGGGTTGGCCGAGCTCGTCCAAGTCCCTCTTGGCGGCGTCGAGGGCCGCGCCCAGATCGGTATAATGGCCGTCGGCCTTGACCTCCCGGATGGCGCGGATAGCCTGGGCCTTGTCTTCCTCCGAGCCGATCGTGACCGAGGTCAGGCGCTGAACCCTTCCATAGACCAGCTCGACGACGAGGCGGTCGCCGGGGATGAGTATGGGGCCGAGGACCTCGCCGGCAGCGTATTCCTTGACTTTCCCGAAAAAAGGCGCCATTGAGAGCGACTTGTCGAGAAGGAGTATCATATCGAGGGAACCCGGCCTCGACTCATTCCCGACCTTCGCCACAGTAGTGGCGTTCGCCACAGTAGTGGCGTCCGTCGCAGTGGCGGCGTTCGCCGCGGTGGCATCTTCCGCAGCGGCGGCTGCGGACTGGAAAGAAAGGAAAGTCAGACAGGCGAGGAGGGCGAGGCCTTCGGTTCGAATCACGACTGCCACCTTTTCCGGCGCCCGACGACCGATTTTCGCGCCGTCAGGCTCCATTTTCGATATTCTACGATATTAGCACGAAATCGGATATACTTTTTTATATGCCGTACTTTACAATTCGACCCATACGCAGATACTATAACCCAAGAATCAGCAATCGCGTAAAGGAGATCATATGGGCGCGATAGATCTTCCCAAAAGTCCTAATGTATTTCATCCCGAGAAGCCGTCGGCTGTCGGTTCCCGCAACTCCCTTGCCCAAGAAGGCCGCGATCAGCAGCGGGAAGTCAACCAGCTGCTGGAGGAGGAGACCAATAAGGTCCTCCACCACATCAATGCTCGGCTGCCGAAGGAAGTCCTCGACCGCATCGATATCATGGGCGGGTTGAAAGAGAAGCTCTATAACTACTTCAACCAGAATTACCAGAACATGTTCAACCGCTTCATGGTCACCACCGAGGACGAGATGGTGAAGAAGGTCCGCAACTTCATCGACAAGGAAGAGATGAAGTCGCTGTCCCGCTACACCCCGAAGGAGATCAGCGAGCTCCTGGACCAGATCGGCGGCGCCGACAAGTTCAACACCGGCGAAGTCGAGAAGTCGATGGTCAACATGTTCGGCCATTTGCAAGGCCACATCCAGCGCGGCGTCAACGATCTGGAGAACCTGACCAACGCCCTCTTGCGCCAGAAGACCGACGTCGGCGCCTTCATCCGCGGCGAGAACGCCTATTCGGTCGTAAAGTGCTCCTTCAAGGACGACAACTACAAGCCCAAGACCGTCACCAACGTCAAGCTCTCGGTCAATATCCTCGACTCCGAGCTCATTTCCCCGATCTTCCACTACCAGGTCACCGTCGAGTACCTCATAAAGGACCTCATCTCCAAGCACCTCGTCGACCAGATCGACAAGGAGATAGAGAAGCTCAAGGACAGGCTCATCGACGCCGGCAAGGAAGAGCTCACCGATACCGAGCTCATATTCGAGAGGATGAACCGCGTCAGGGACTACACCGACGACGAGGCCGACAATCCCAAGTCCAAGCGCTATAGCATCATCGGCAAGGAGCTCATGGAGAGGATCTCCAATCTCCGCGCCGAGATCGACCCCACCACCTTCGACCAACTCAACATCCGGGAGAACCTCAAGAAGATAATCGACATCGAGAACATCCGCAGCCGCGGCTACAACACGGCCGTCAATTCGATCACCTCGATCCTCGACGTCTCCAAGATGGGATACCAGTACATCGAGAACCTCAAGAACGCCCGCGAGCTGATCCTCCGCGAATACGAGGATACCGACGTCGCCCACCTTCCTGACGAGCGCTACCAGCTCCGCCTGCAGTACTACGACAACGCGCAGCTCATCGAGGAGCGCAAGGCCTTCGACGTCCAGGCGAAGAGCTTCGAGACCGAGGTCTCCCATCTCTGGGACGTCCTCGAGATGATGTACGAGGACTCCAAGTTCCTCAAGCGCATAACCGACTTCGACGATCTCGCCGGGATCTACCGCCGCAAGATCCGCGTCAGGATCAAGTCCAAGACCGGGGAGCCCGTGTACGAGGACATAGCCAAGGTCTGGGACGAGATTTCCTTCGTGAAGCCCGCGGAGACCGAAGTCGAGAAGATGAACCGCAGCTACCTCTACGAGAAGGACAAGATCAAGAACAGGCTCATCCTCATGCGCGATAAGCTCAAGACCATGTACTCCTATCAGTACCCGATCCAGCGGCGCGTCGTAGAGGAGCGCCTAACCTTCCTCCAGAAGGAATTCGACCGCTTCGACTACATGATCAACCCCTACCACATCCAGCCCGGTCTCCTCCTCGACGTGGACATCTGCTCCATCAAAAGGAAGAAGGCCACCCTCGACGGCATGGCCAACGTGCTCAACGAGTTCCTCCACGGCGTTTCCAAGGGCTTCCAGGACGCGGCCTTCGCCTCCTTCTCCCGCCGCCGCTCCACGGTGCGCGAGGACATCGCCCAGTCGTTCTCGCCGAGCGAGCTCGAGGGTGAAGAGGGCGGCCCCGGAGCGGGCGCCGATTATCTGGCGATGCTCAACGCGGGCGACGTCTCCCCGGCCATCGCGGAGTCCATCGAGCCGCCTGCCGTCAACGTCAAGACGCCGGGCAAGCGCGGTCCCAAGCCCAAGGGAGTCGTGGACGCCGGCAAGCGGGGATCGGACAAGTCCGGGAAGCCCGCCGGCAGGCGCGGCCGCCCCAGCAAGAACGAGGATGGCGGTCTTAGGCAGCTTTAACCTATGCTTCGCAGACAGCCCGAGACCCCGTCCGTACCGTACGGACGGCGGCCGGTCGAAAATTACTAATGCATGTCCGGGGGCCGTCCTACCAATTGCGGTTGGGCGGCCCCTCGTTCCTAGGAGGAGTCATGTCAATGAAGAGTCTCGTAAGCCAGTTCGAGGGCCTAGCCGAGAGGGAGGGCTTCAACGCCTCCGTGCGCCATATCAAGACGGTCGTTTCCATCGTCGATCGCGTCGCCGATAAGGAGAACCTCGCGGATATCGTGGACGAGCTCATCGAGGAAAAAGCCCTCGACAAGGACGACGTCCGTCCGGTGGCGGCCATGGTGCTCGGCCAGAAATACCGTTACGCCTCCGCTTCCGCCAATCTCTCCGGAGCCGCCGTCGAAATCGCGGCGATCGCCGACGAGACCGTCAAATGGAACGGCGTCGATCTCGTCGTCATTTACCACCACCCCGACCTGGGGGCCCTCGTAGTCAATCCCAAGAACGCGAAGCGGATCGCCCAGATAGACCGCCTCAATCGTTCCGAGCTGATCGTGGTCTACGCCGGCTCTTTCGCCAAGGAAGGAGACCCTAAGCTCCTCGACGCGGCCTGCCAGGCGGTGATCGATCTTTTCTCGGGACGCAAGCCGAGGATAAAGCCGGAATTCCTGAAGGGCGACTGCGTGTACAAGCCCGCAAAGGAAGCAAAGCCCGCGGCCTCCGCCGTCAAGGCCAAGGCCGCGACGAAAGCCGTCGCGAAGGGGCCGGCGAAGCGCGGAAGGCCCTCCGGCGCGAAGGCGGCCGCGGTCGCGCAGGCCGCCCCCGCGCCCGAGCCGGCCAAGGCCGAGCCGCCCAAGGCGGCGGTCGCCGCCGCGCAGGCGGTCAAGCCCGGCGCCCGCATGACCCCGATGTACAACGTGCTCGTCACCAACGAGCTCTTCCACAACGGCAACGTCGAGGCCTGGAAGAGGATCATCGCCAGCTATACGACCAAGCATCCCGGCCTCCAGGTCCTCGTCTATTACGACGGCGAGCGCATCATGGACATCAACGCCCTCTTCAAGTGGGGCAAGGTCAAGCACGGCTCGAACATCAAGTTCGCGATAGCGGGCGAGGACATTTCCGACGTCGCCAAGCTGCAGCGCTATCTCGCGCAGGGCGCGAGCCACCTGTACGAGGCCTTCCTGAAGGGCCCCGTAAACAGCATCATGGCGCTTTTCTGAAAGCGCGAGCGGGAAGGAAAGGTTAAAGCCATGAAAGACAACATTCATTTCTTCAGCCAGAAGGAAACGGTCAAGAAAGAATTCGATCTCGAGAAGCTCGGGATGCGCGGCCGCCAGGCCAACGAGTTCGCGGAGCTCGCCCTGCCCATATTGCCGGGCTTCGTCATCGACTCCGATGCCGCATCCTCGCTCTCCGAGCAGAAGGTCGCCGAATCGATCAGGCCCTATGTCAAAAAAGTCCAGGACATCGTCGGCAAGGGCCTGGGCGATTCCAAGAACCCGCTCCTCTTCAAGATCGTGGTCTCCCCCAACCTGGCGGTCTCCAACTATCCGACCCTGCACGACTTCGGCCTCGCGCGCGACACGGTCGAGGGCTTCGCCTCCTGGGTCGGCGACAATTTCGCCGCCCACGAAGTCCTGTTCCTGGTCCGCGGCATGCTCGCGGTGGAGGAGAAGGTCGCCGAGCTCGAGGGCCGCGACGCGGACAGGGCCAAGGCGGCCGAGATCGCGGAGCGCTGCTCCAAGTCCCTCAAGTCGGATAAGGCAGTCAAGGCCGGGGCCGCGTCCGCCTTCATGGACGAGTTCGCGCCCTTCCTCCCCGAGGGCTTCTTCGACGGGGCCGAGAAGCAGCTGGACATCGCGCTCAAGCGCGTGTCCCGCCTCATCAAGCTCGACGAGCAGGACGCGGAGGATACCGCCATCCTCGTCCAGCCGATGGTCTACGGCAATTACGGCAAGGATTCGGCCTCGGGCGCCTTCTTCACCCGCGACGTCGTCACCGGCGAGGTCAAGCTTCAGGGCGAGTTCTATCAGGAGCGCTTCAACGAGATCGGCGCGGCGGGCAAGGACATCAACAAGATCGATCCCTCCTATCTCAAGGACCTGGACAAGATCGCGCGCAAGCTCGAGGACAAGCATCTCGAGATCCGCCAGATCCGCTTCACGGTCGAGAACAAGAAGCTTTGGCTCATCGAGCAGCGCCAGGTGGTCTCCAAGAGCACCCAGGCCGACCTCCGGCTCGCCCTCGACCTCTGCGCGCGCAAGGTGGTGGACGAGGAGTACGTCGTCAACAGCATAGCGCCCGGCCGCCTC
>Ga0181520_10005978_pt1 | contig 18953 bp, 19 predicted proteins | sample PEATcosm2014_Bin_29_FD_132451 | JGI IMG/M metagenome (GOLD analysis project Ga0181520, IMG submission 132451) | Peatland microbial communities from MTU Mesocosm Facility, Houghton, MI, USA - PEATcosm2014_Bin02_30_metaG | ecosystem: Environmental > Terrestrial > Soil > Wetlands > Peat | place...
CCGGAGGGACGAGCTCTGCGAGTCCCCATTTTCCACTCCTTGATTTGGGACTCGTGGAACTCGTCCCTCCGAAAGTTGGTTGAGAAACTGCCAGCCGAGTTCCGCCAGCAGTTCCGTTTCCGGGCGCGGCACGAGGGCATTACGGTTGACGGCGATTTCATAACCGCAGAATGAGGTTGAACCCACGATGTGCTGGAGCGGTTCGCGCTGGCCGCGGCGTTTGACGAATTCGCGCAGCGCGTCCGTTTCCGCCGGCGTCAGTGTGCGCTCAAAATTCAGATACAACTTCATTCGCGGCATCTTGAGCAGGTGCGCGAGCAGGAGTTCGGTTTGGAGTCGCGGCGACTCGACGCCTTTTTTGCCAAGGAATTCCGCGCTTTTCTGAATTGCCTCAAGGACGGTCACGCGGAGATTCTAAACTGGAACCGCCCGATTCAAAACTTTTTTGGACGGGAATATTTTTATCGCGGCTGTGCCTGAACAGGCCCGCCTGATAAACGATGTAATAGCCGGCCGTCAGCCCGAAGATGAAACAGGTCAGCGGGCTTTGGAATGGTGGCGGACCGTCCGGCGCCGCGACGGCATCGCGAACCGCCCAAAAGCGGTAACCCAGCCGTCCAATGAACAGGATCGAAAGCACAACGCCGATATGCGCGTTCGGCGTGTAAAAATGCCCGTCATCGGTTGATTCAAATCGTGTGAGACGCAATCCGATAAAACCCAGCAGAACGCCCAGCAGTTCGCCACCGCCAATGCCCAGCAGCAGGCGCGAATTTTGCAACGATGTGCCGGCAAGCACGGCGCTGACCAAAGTGAGAACGATGATGGAAATGACGGCCCGGCGCGGGCGCAGCGGCTGCCTGCCGATGTTGCGGCGCGCGCGGCGATAGATGCTCCATGCGATCAGGCCGCCAAATAAAATGGCAACACCCGGCGATGTCATGCGCGGAGACTGGATTTTTAATTTCAGTTGTCGAGCACGAATCGTGATTGGGGATTTGCGGAAAATTCGCAATCTGATTTTTCAGCGCCGTGGGCGCGGCATCTTCATGGATGATTCGCCCAAATAGAATTTTAGCTCCGTCAGGAGCGGCATCGGAAATTACGCCGCTCCTGCCGGGCTTTGATTTGATTGCCGGTTCGGAAAAATCCGCCGGCGCGACAATGTATTGCCCGCCTCATCCGGCTGCGCCCCGGATTGCACCCGCCGCCCGGCTCCGGGAGTTTTGCCTCCATGATTCCGCGCAACAAGATTTGCCGTGGTTAATCTGATTCACCAAAAAGCCAGGAGATTGAAATTTTCAAGGCGCGGGCGATGGCGGCGACTTCGTAGTCCATCGCGTAGCGGGATTGGTTTTCAATCCGTGAAATGGCTGTCCTGTCCACGAGTATTCCTTGCGCGGCGAGCCTCCCGGCCAAATCGTCTTGGCTCACGGCGGGGTTGCGATTCAGGCGGGCTTGCCGCACCCGTGCGCCGATTATATTTCTTCGTGTCGCCTTGATTGTCTTTTTCATTTGCGTGTGTTTTCCACACGCTTGACTTTTATCTGGTTTGAACGTTGAATGTGTGTGAAGTCCACACGGATAAGGCGGGCTTTAGAAAAGGCCATTATATGAAAAAGACACGACTGGCGTTTGCAGCAGTTTCAACAATCATTGTCGCTTTGCTGTTTGATTCACCACTCAAAGCCGATGTTGTTATTTACCAGAGTGGCAGCATTATTATTGGGAAAGTTATTTCACAAGACGAGGACGGGGTTCAAATCCAAACCGCAGGGAATTCTGACATTCAGCATATTCCGTCTTCAATGGTCAAAGATGTGTGTAAGGAAGAATCCGTGCCAACGGGAAATATCATTCCAGACTGGGTTAAAATCATATCACAACTTGCAACAAATGAATGGGCGCATGATATAAAACAAATTCCAGCAACCGTAATTGATAATGGAAGCTTACAGGATGTTCCCTACATATCGTTTCGATGTAATACGGCTGGCTATGAAATTAACATCTATGGCGACCTTGATAATCCTGCTTGTGTTGAAATTGGTGCAATTACCTATCTTTTAAAAGACAACGAAGCAAAAAGCAATTGTGTGAATTTTATTTGTTCTGTGCTTACAAAGGATGATGATAAACAAGTAGTTCGTGGATTACATTGGGAGCCAAAGGACTTACAGAAAACAAATGGATTAACATTTGAAGTTACATTGCCAGATGAATCAGATTCTTATGGCGGTTGGTGGATTTCAGTCTATAGCGAAAATGATATTGCAAATGCGCGGGCTTCTGGCGCAGAGCTGCTTTCCATTTCACAACCCAAGACCATAGCCCCTAAACCAAATTACTACAATTGGACACCAACAGAAATATCAACAGATTCGCGGCCAAGCTCGTCTAAATTACCAAATGGCGGGTCTGTTTATGTTAGAGGTTACACACGCAAGAATGGAACTTATGTTTCCGGTTATACCAGAAGTGCGCGAAAATGAAAAAAATATTACTTGCCCTTTTTTTAACCGTCTCAATTCACGCGGCTGAAATTCAGGTTTTCTTTTCGCCCAAAGGCGGTTGCACAGAAGCAGTTGTAAGCAATCTTAACAAGGCTACAAATACCGTATTGGTTCAAGCATATTCTTTTACCAGTGCGCCGATTGCTCAAGCCCTTGTGGACGCGGAAAAACGCGGCGTCAAAGTTCAAGTGATTTTGGACAAAAGTCAACGAACCGAAAAATACTCGGAAGCCGATTTTCTGCTGCACGAAGGTGTTCCTACATGGATTGACGCCAAACATGCAATTGCTCATAACAAAATTATGATTATTGACGGCAAGACGGTTATTACTGGTTCGTTCAATTTCACAAAGGCGGCGGAAAATGAAAATGCGGAAAATTTGCTGGTGATTCACGATGCTGCCTTGGCCACAACATACACAACAAACTGGCAGGCTCATTTGAAACATTCAGAGGCTTATCAGGACAAGACGAATTAGCTCGCCCAGCCCGCACGCGCACACGAGTCACAATTTTGTCAGCAGCCGTTCTCGATTTTCGCTAGGTTGGATGCCCCAAATTCTGCCCGGCACCGCTCCCATCGCTCCTCGTCTGATTCAATGGCTTCGTGGCCAGCGTTTCGTCAACCAAATTCGGCGCGTCTGTGAAATCGGCGCTCCACATTTGAAGCCGCTCGCTCATTCGGCGATGAACTTCTCGAAACAGTGCGGACACCAGTTCTCGCCCTGCTTCAAATCTGAAACCTTTATGCGCTGGCCGCACAACGGGCACGGAATACGCATATCAAAGACAGCCGATTCTGGCGGCTGCTCTTTTTCCCGCAGGTGTCTCGCATACGCCGCGCCTATGCTGCCTTCGATGACCTTTTTCGATGGTTGCTCATGTTCAGTCGGTGGTGGTGGAGTGGCGGGCGGCTGAACGACTGGCGGCGGTTGCGCCACCGGCGCGGGTTGAACAGGCAAATCGCTTCCGCAGTATCGGCATTTGATTGCCTCGCGCTGGATAAGCTCCGCGCAGAACGGACATTTCTTTTTATCTCCGAGAATTGAAGCAGCTTTGTTTGATGCATTTTTGTCTTGAGGGAGTCCTGGCCAGGTGAGGCTGGCGAAACCACAATGCCGACAAATGCCCGAATTCCCTTCGAGTCGCCGATTGCATTTCGGGCATTTGATCGCTTTGGCAAGTTCAATTCCGCAATTCTGGCAGCGGTGTGCGCCATCAGCGAGTCGCCCTTGGCATTCCGGACACTTGGCTCGCGCGTCCATGAATAGAACCAGAATCCACCCAATCGGCCCAAGCAGTGCGCCCCAAACGACGCCACTGACCGCATTGTTGCGCGACGCGCCGATGACGCCGCCCACTGCCGCGCCAACGAGCAACCAGAAAAAAATAAATGCGCCGTCGTCCATTGCTTTCCTTCTGCTGTCGTTAAAGAGAGTAGTGGATTTTAAGAGTCGCCCGCAACGAGGATTTTTTAGTTTGTCGGCCTTCGGCGTTTTCCGCCGTTTCGTTCTCGACAGCGGCAGTCAGGTTCGGGAGCATTTCCAAAACCCCGGAGTCACAGATGAACATCTCAATCGAAATTGATGAGCCGAAAACGGATAAACTCAAACAAAAATTGAACGTCCTCTGGATGGAATTGGAATCGCTTCCCGAAAACAATGACGCGGTGACACCAGCCGGCAGAGAAGGCAAGAAAGGCTGGTTGCTTCATTCGGAAGAAGCATTGCCATTCCTTGAAGAGACGTTGCGAAAAATTCGGCAACAAAACTTTTCCTACAAGATTTGTGTTTGCGACGTGGATGAGGACGAATCCATAAAGAGGATCGGATGCCCGTCGAAATGTTGCGCTTGAACCAATTCGACGGCGGCGCGGTGCGCGTAAAAATCCTTGAGCAGCGCGGTGGTCTCCTGGCTCCATTCTTCCAGCGGCGAAGGCGCGGCGATTTGAAAGGGCAGACAGTCGGGCGGCGCTTCGTCAATGTCTGCTTCCGTGAACGCGGCCAGTTGCTTCAACACCGCCTCGCGTTCCTTTTTTGTCCTGCGTTGATTTTGCGTTGCCAGCAACGCGGCGGCGTGCGTGGACGTGTATGCAAAGCCATCCTGCAACATCAGCGCGTGAAACGCGGACAACTGGAGCGCGACCTGCAAGCCGAGGCTTTCAACTTTTTGCCGCATCGCCAGATTCACATCCCGAATCAGCAGCTTGAGCTTGTGAAATTCACGCCACAGTTTGTGCGTCAGGCGATGTCTGGCGCGGATGTCTTCCGGCCCGTGGCCGGGATGCCGTTCGGCAGCCTGTTTTTCAAAAGCGTAAAACGGTCGTATCACGGGCAACTCGCGATAGGGCAGTTTGACCAGCGCCTTCATGCATGTCACCATGCCGGGATACTTTCGCGTTTCGTCCGCCAGCCGGATGGCCTGTTCCTTTGGCGTGAGATGGGTTTCGATTTCTTCCAAATGTTTTATTGCCGTGTTTGTCGTCATAAAAAATTCTCCGTTGTGTTCACTCTGCCGGCCGCCGGTTTTTAACCAGTGATTCCAGTTCGGCAATCCGGCTTTCCAGTTCGCGCCTGTCCGTGGCGGCCAGCGCAATGTTGCTCAAGTAGCCGACCGCGTTGGCCACACGCGGGTCAATCTCGCCGCGCCGCACCTGATTGATTGTCGCGGAAAGGAGCTTCACCACGTCGCCGCCATCCTCAACCTTCACGTCCGGCGCGTCGGCGGGCAGTGTAGCCATTTTGTTCGCCAGTCCGCCCCGCGATTGCGCCTCCCGTCTCGCGTCGGCGTGCCCGGGGCTGTGGAAGAAACAAAACCGCGACCCCGGCAACGCGGCGGCCTGACAAGCCTCGCCGTTGCGTTTCGTGGCGGCGCATGATTTTTGGGGAGCGGGTTTCATTTGTCCTCCGTGATTATTCGGCATGCTTCGCGTTCCCGTCTCCGATGTCGGGGTTTATGTCGGGCAACGGGCCATAAATTTTGCAGGCTCCGGCCTCGCGGCGGCGGTCAAAGGCGGCGCGGTCATTCGCATACAGGTCCGCCATGTCGGTTTCGCCGTGGCGGCGCAGCCAGCGGATGAGCCTGTCGTCTCTGATTTTCTCAACTTCCTGATGACGGCGGTCTGATTCCGCAATCAAGGCCTTCCAGTCCGCTGGTGTTTCGGGATGGTCCGGGTCAAATTCGTCGAACTCGCCCAATCCTTCGCGCTTTTCGATGGCGCGGATTTTGCCGCGCAATTCATTTAACTCCCGGTCCGTTTCAAAAATGTTTTCCGCGTGACTTTCAGCCATGAGGCAGACAATAAAAAACCCAACATCGTTATCAATCCCGTTGAACCGCGAAGCCTGGAATACGCGCAGCAGCGTGGTTGTGTCCGGAGGTTCGCCTGCCGCTTTCGCGGCGGCGTTTTGCTGAAGCACGTCATTCCACGTCGCCAGATTTTTGAGCCGCCGGGCATGGCCTTGAATCGAATCAGCGAACAAAAGCAAATCGGTTTGCGCGGGATTGATGCGTGTGTTGTGAAGCGGAACTTCCACCGGCCCGGTGGTCGCCGCGCTCCCGTTTTTGAACTTGTTTTCCATGTTCATAAATGTCACGAGACACTAAAACACGGCGGATACGCTTTCAGATAAATCAAATCCGGCCTGATTTAATTCATCGCCGAGGCAGAATTACTTCATCGGACAGGAGCGCGGCATTTCGGCAGGGTCAAGGAAAAGGAAAAGATTGTGGAAATCAACTACAGCTTTTTCGGCCTCCTGATTCAGAGTGCCCGGTTCGAGAAATTTCGTCACCTTGCGTTTTTCGGAAGGCAGAGATTGGGTGATGGTCTGAATGGTATCCTCTACGAATTGAACGTGCCGCAATCGCAGCAAGCCAAGTCTTTCCAATCTGGCACGCCAATCCACAGGTTTGTGACCGCGCCCACTCGGCTCCGGGAAAAATTGCGGACGGTTCTTTTTGAGCCAAAGTTTGAACGCCTTGCGGATTTGATCGTTATTGAAACTCCAATCAATTTCGACGCGCAGGCGCTCAATCCACAAATCATGGTCTATCTCCGCGCAACGGTAGTTGTCAGACGCATCCACTATTCCCAAGTCGCGCAAGTCGCTGCATCGGTTGAACGGCAGAAAAGGCAGGCTGGACTCTTTTGCAGAACAAGCGGCCAGTTCTATGCAGATTGCCCGGCGTGTCTCTATGGCGATTCGCTGCCACGGTTCCCAAGGTTTCACGCGAGGCAGAAAGCGAAGTGGTTTTTTGGCAGAGTTTCCCGGAACGGATTTAGGCATCAATGTCACCCATAAAGGATACGCTTGCAGCCGAATTTTTTCTCTGAAGGCGACATTGAATCGTTCGCTGAGTGGTGTGCCGCCCACAGGCAATCCTCGAATGATCGTTGGCTCAGAAGCGTCCGTCTTTTCACGCAAGCCCTCAACGATGGTCTTTGATTCCCGTGCATACTCGTAATAGGTCGCGGCGACAAGTTCCCAATTCTCTACTCCAGAGAAGTTCCACTCGTTTTCGTCAAGCGTGAAAGCTTGCTTTGTTTTTCTGCGCGTCTGTGGCAGTTTCATTTCGTGATGTCCGGCAGTTTGTTGACGGCGGCGCATGACTTTTTCGGAGCGCGCTTCATTCTTCCCCCGCGATTACTTGAGTAAGCCCCGTATCCCCCTGTTGCCATGATTATACCATTTCGCTATAAAAATCGGCACATTTAGCAAATGGTAGGGCCGCGCTGCTGCGCGGCCACCATGCCCGGCGGCGCAGCAACGCCGCCCTACCAATTGCACCGATTGTCTCTGGGAAATGGTATTATTCAATGGCGGCGGCATTGGAATCATGCCCTCACAATTTTGCTTTTTCTGCGGGCCGCAATCATTTTCCTTCCACGCCCTTGAGATAGGCGAAAATCAGTTCGGGCAGGTCCCGGCTGTAACCGCCTTCGAGCAGGCTGAAAAATGGAATTTTTAACCCGCGCAATTCCTGGCCGAGCCAGTGAAAATCCTCCGCCAGCAGCGTGCCGTCGGCCAGCGGGTCGCGCGCGTAGGCGTCGAACCCGGCGGACACGGCGACGAGATCGGGCTGGAAATGTTTCAAATCGCCGAGCGCGCGGGCGAGCGTGGCGCGCCAGTCCTCGCGCGGCGTGCCCGGCGCGACGGGATAATTGAAACAGTTCGTCCCAACATCCGTCGCGCCCGTGCCGGGAAAACAGGGAAACTGGTGGATGGAGAAAAACGCGCAGCCGGGCCGGTCCAGCAAAATGGCCTCCGTGCCGTTGCCGTGATGCACGTCGAAATCAAAAACGGCGGCGCGCTTCGAGCCGGTCGCGATGGCTTCGAGCACGGCGATGGCGATGTTGTTCAAATAGCAAAAGCCCATCGCGCGGTCGCGCAGGGCGTGATGGCCGGGCGGGCGCATGAGGCTGAAAACATTTTCGCCATCGCGCGCGGCTTTCAGGGCGTCGAGCGCGGCGGCGACGGAGGCTCGGGCAAACGTGATGATGTTTTCGTGAAACGGCGTGTCGGCATCGAAGTCACGCGGAATTTGCAGGCGCGCCAGAAGTTCCGGTGAATGGGCGCGGAGAATTTGCGCGTCGTTCACCAGGCCCGGCGCGGCCCAGGCGAGTTGCAGTTCCGTCTGGCGTTTCAGCCGTTCAATGGCGGTGGTGATGCGCGCGGGGCGTTCAGGATGGCCCTCGCTCGAATAGCCGGCGCAGCGTTCTTCGGTCATGATTTTCACGCGCGCAGTTTAATCACGACCAACGCGGTTGGACACGGATTTTCCACCGGCGGCGGATTGTCTTGGGCAACAGCGGCGGTTTCACTAAATTATCCGCGCAATAAATTATGATGAAATTGAAATGGTTCGCACTTGCGGTCACCTCCGGCGCGTTTGTCTTCAGCGCCGGCGCCTGGGATTACGAAGGCCATCACGCGATCAACGAGCTGGCGCTGGCGTCGTTGCCAAGGGATTTTGGCGGATTCGAGATGACGCCCGCGTTGAAAGGACGCATCGAGTATCTGGCCGGAGAACCGGACCGCTGGCGTAACGTGGGAGACCTGCCGTTGAAAAATTTCAACCCGCCGGATCATTACATTGATTTGGAGGATTTGAAGCTTTACGACCTGACGCCGGAGACGCTGCCGATGATGCGCTACGATTTTGCGGCGGACATCGCGAAGGCGCGCGCGGCGCATCCCGACCGGTTTCCGCCGATTGACCCGGAAAAGGACGCCGACCACACGCGCGAGCTGGATGGATTTTTGCCGTGGGCCATCACGGAAAATTTCGAGAAATTGAAATCCGATTTCGGTTCGCTCAAGACGTTCAGGCAATACGGCGGCACGCCGGAGGAAATCGCCAACGCGCAGGCGGACTGCGTTTATGTGATGGGCGTGATGGGGCATTACGTCGGTGACGGCTCGCAGCCGCTGCACACGACGGTGCATTACAACGGCTGGGTCGGCGACAATCCGAAGGGCTACACGACCAAGGCAACATTTCATGCCTGGATTGACGGCGGTTATTTCAAAAAGACCGGCGGAATAAAAGTGGACGCGCTCATCGGAAAAATCCAGCCCGCCGCGCGCATCGCGAACGCGGACCAGCCGGACGGCATGTTTCGCGCGGCGGTGAATTACCTCGTCGAGCAAAACAAATTCGTCGAGCCGCTTTATGAAATGGACAAGAACGGGCAGCTTACCGGCGAAGCTGGCAAGGGCATGGACGGCGTGCCGTTTCTCGACGGGCAGCTCGTCAAGGCCGGGCAGATGCTCGGCAACCTCTGGCTGACCGCCTGGCTCGAAGCGCCGGAGGACACGTTTCTTCAACGGCAGCTCCAGCAGCGCGCCACCGCGAACACGGAAACGAAATGAGCGGCGTCAGGGCGCGCCGGCGTTTTCTGGATTGACGGGCGCGGGCAACCCGTTTGAAATCCGCGCATGAATGGCCTTTGCCAGCATCCGCTTCGCGTCACCGGAAGATTTCTCTGGTTTGTCGGCGTCGTGCTCGCCGCCGTGTTCGATTTTCTGTTCCGCTGCGCATTCCGCCCGGAAAATTCCACGCCCACCGCCCGGGCGCTCTGGCTGCAACGCCACTCGCGACGCGTGCTGAAAGTTTTCAAGCTGGAAGCGCGCGTCGAAGGACCGGTTCCCGCGCGCGGTCTGCTTGTTTCCAATCATTCGGGCTACCTCGACATTTTCGTGCTCGCGTCGCTCGCGCCCGCGGTGTTTGTGGCCAAGCGCGAAATTAAATCCTGGCCGGTCGTCGGCTGGCTCACGCAAATGGGCGGGACGCTGTTCGTGAACCGCGAACGCCGGGTGCAAGTCAGCCGGGTGAACGATGAAATTGAAGCCGCGCTGAACCGTGGCGCGCTCGTGGTTTTGTTTCCGGAAGGAGCCAGTTCCAACGGCCGGACGGTATTGCCCTTCAAATCGTCGCTGCTCGAACCGGCGGCGCAATCCGCGCATCCGCTCTCGGTCAGCGCGATTCAATACGCCATCGAAGACGGCGACGTGAGCGAAGAAGTTTGTTATTGGGGCGACCACACTTTTTTGCCGCATTTGCTCAATCTGCTGGGCAAATGCGCCGTCCTCGCCACCGTCCGCTTTGCGCCGGTTCAACGAACCGGCGCGGATCGCAAGCAACTGGCGGTGCAGTTGCGAGAGGAGATTTTGAAATTGAAGGCTGGTGGGCCCGCTCGGATTTGAACCGAGGACCAAGCGATTATGAGTCGCCTGCTCTAACCGCTGAGCTACGGGCCCGTCACGCCACAAATTGACAGCCGGCCAATTGACGCAAACCCAAAATTGCGAATCGAATGCCGGCCCGGGAATTCATTCTGCTTGCGTAAAGGTGGGCGGCAAGTCAAATCGGTGTTCGCTTTTGGCAGCGACAGCAACCCGCCGTGCCGACGGCACGGCCCGCCGAAAGCCGCGCGGCTTGAATCGTTCCTGCGTTCCGTCGTTCCCAGCCTAGCGAAGCGCGGTGCCGGCGGCATTGGCCGCCGAAGCGCCCTCCGGCATGGCGACCAGTTCGATGCCGTTGCCGGTTCCGAGGTTGCGGCTGTATTTTTTGTCCGTGGCGTTGTTCCAGTATTCATGCACGCCGAGACTCTTCAGCCGCACGCCGTCCGGTTTGTAGATCGTGCCGGAGGGCGGGTTGTCGGCCATCGCCGCTTCGTAAAGATGGCGGTCGGCGTTTTTGATCAAGGGCATTTCCGACCTCAAGAAATCAAAGCCCACCGATTCGACGGCGACCGGATCCTGCGAGGCGAAGAAGCTCGACGGCCAGTGGCCGTTGAACGGCGCCAGTTGCCACTTGTGCGGCTCGCTGTTCCACCGGTCACCGGAATAGAGGCCGTCAATGATGTTCAGCACCGTCTTGCCGTCCACATTTTTGCTCCCATACATGTCAACGAGCTGGTCGTAGCTGGCCAGCGGATAAGCCCAGTCGTGCAGCATGGTGTGCTGGGTTGCGCGCGTGTTTCCAATGATTCCCCAGCAGCTCTTGAAAATCATAGTGACCGAGGCGTTGCCATAATCGGTTTTGTCAGTCGGGTCGTGATACGTCGTGGACGGCGTGCAATGCCGCTTCAATACCGCCATGGTGATGAGGTATTTGGTGTTGACGATGACGGTGGCCATCGAGGTTTCGGTCGGTCCGGGGCCGGAGTAAGTGAGGGCATTGGGAGTGAACCCGCCGAGGTTGTGGTCATAATCAACATTCGGAAACATCGTGTGGCAATAATTTGAAATGACGGAACACTGGTTCTCACGGTCGGGGTCGCAAAGCGTGATGTCCGCCTGGTCCGCCCCGAACTTGTTGACCAGCCCGTCGAGCAGCGCATAAACCGACTGCGGCGAGGCGTCAATTTCGTTGCTGTTCTTGCCGCCATTGTTCAAGTTGAGCTTGATGGCAATCTTTTCGCCCTTCACATACGAAGGCCCGCCGTTTTTGTATCTGAACAAAACGTCCCAAGAATTGCTGATGGATGTCTGGCCCGCCACGGAACAAATGACGTTGTTCAGTATCTTCGTGATTTTGGTCTGGTCATTGAACTGGGGGGAAAACCAATACTTCGAGGTGCCGTCCCAATTGCAGGCGCTCAAATCGTAGCTCCAGGCAACGCGGCCCGGAAATATGCCCCGCGCCGTTCCCACGGGCTGGTTCGGTCCTCTTGACGGAGTAAAAGTCCCGGTGTCCTCCGCGCGGGCCGTTGAACACCAGATTGACGCGGTCAGGGCAATGATCACGGCCAGTCCACCGGCGCAGCAACGCTGGCGACGCAGACCGGTCACCCGGCCGGTTTTCCCGCAAACGGGCAACAAACTTTTTTTAGTTGGCATATTTTGTTTTGTTAAATGTTTCGCAAGCAAATGTGCATATCCCCCCATTGACACCCAATCCAGCCTAAATCAGGTTGGCGCGTTCACCCACACCATTTTTGGCAAAAAAACAACATCGCTTGCCCGATCGTTAAGCCAAAAAGCAAAGATGGCAGGGTGCGCCGGTCATCCGCCAACTTTCATTCTTGCTCCGGCATGGCGCGCCGGCAAGGGCTTCAGTCAAGGTTCGTCTTTGTGATTTCCAAAAAGCCGTGCAACTGGCGGATGCGCGTGGGGTGCCGCATTTTCCGCAGGGCCTTGGCCTCGATTTGCCGGATGCGTTCGCGGGTGACCTGGAACTGGCTGCCGACTTCCTCAAGCGTGCGCGCGTTGCCGTCGCCGAGGCCGAACCGCAGTTCCAGCACCTTCCGCTCGCGTTCGGTCAGGCTGCACAGCACATCGCCCAGCTTGTCGCGGAGCAGGCTGAAGCTCGTCATGTCGAGCGGGCTTTCGGCTTCCTTGTCCTCGATGAAATCGCCGATGTTCGCCTCATCGCCGTCGCCGACCGGCGATTGCAGTGAAATCGGCTGCTGGGCCATTTTCAGGACGGCATTCACGCGATCCACGGACATCTGCAAATCGTCGGCAATCTCCTCCGGCGTCGGCTCGCGTCCAAAATCCTGCAACAGCCGTTTTTGGGAGCGCATCAGCTTGTTGATGATGTCAATCATGTGGACCGGGATGCGGATGGTGCGCGACTGGTCGGCGATGCAGCGGGTGACGGCCTGCCGGATCCACCAGGTCGCGTAGGTCGAAAATTTGTAGCCGCGCCGATACTCGAATTTTTCCACGGCCTTCATCAAACCCATGTTGCCTTCCTGGATCAGGTCGAGAAATGACAGGCCGCGGTTCGTGTATTTCTTGGCGATGGAAATGACGAGCCGCAGGTTGGCCTCCACCATCTCGCTCTTGGCATGGAGCGCCTTGGACGAAAATTCGCGCAGCCGGCTGAACACCTTGAGAAAATCCCCGCCGGGCATCCGCACAAATTCCTCGAGCGCGCGGATTTTCTGCCGCTCCGCCTCGACGAGATGCTGCTGCGCGCTGGATTCCCGCTGCGACTCGGCCTCGGCGAGCGCGCGCAGGCTGTATTGCAGCTTGTCGTGGATGTTTTCCGCGACGAGCGCCATTTCCTCGATGACGCTGTGTTTGAAGCAAAATTTCGGGAAGGCGCACTGCAATTTTTGGTTCGCGCGCTTGAACGCCCGCGATGTCCGCTGGCGTCTGGCCTTGAAGCGGGCGTCCCGCCACGCGGTGTAGTGGCGGTCCGCTTCCTGATCCAGCTTGCGGACGCGGGCCAGCGCGCGGCGCAGCGCCTTGAGGTGCGAGTTGCGGCTGTCCACTTTCTTGTCGAGCACAACACGGTCGAAGCGTTCGCGCGGCGGATCGGCCAGCAGTTTTTCCGCCAGCGCAATGTGCTCCTTGCCGGCGAAACCGAGGCATTGGACAATTTTCCGGACCTCATTTTCCGCGGCCTCGATGCGTTTGGAAATTTCCACCTCCTGTTCGCGCGTCAGCAGCGCCACCTGGCCCATTTGCTTGAGATACATCCGCACCGGGTCATCGAGCATGTCCAGCCGGCTCCCGTCTTCCTCGTCGGCATCGGGGGTTTTGACGCGATCCACCTCCGCCGGATCCACGATTTCGATTTCAAGGGTGCGCAGCTTGGAGAAGACCTCGTCCAGAATTTCCGGGGTCACGGCGCTGTCCGGCAGCACCTCGTTGAGATCGCTGTAGGTCAGGTGCCCCTGTTCCTGCGCGAGACGGACGAGTTCCTTTATTTTTTCCGAAAGCGCCTGGGCGGAACTGTTTTGCGAGGCGGGATGAAGCGGCCTGGCCGCCGCGGATTCCGCGCGCGTCTCTGGACGTGCCGCCGCGCGCCGTCTCCCTTTTTTCAGGGACAAGTTCGCTCCGGGTCTGCGAATCTTCGTTTTGGTCATGCTTAAAACAATTCCTCCGGCGCGCGCCGAAAGAGCGCGAAATATGGAAAGCCTTTCCGGCTTCGTCAAGCGGGGAAACAAAAATTATATTCCCGACGCGATGTAGATTTCGCGCGGCTCAAGTTTTTCCAGAATCATCTCCACCGTGCGGTCAATCGCGCCGAGATTTTCGCGCACAACCCGCTGCGCGTTGCGCCCCAGTTCCGCCCGGCGGGTTTCGTCGGCGAGCAATTCGGCGATTGCCTTTTCCAGCCCCGCCGGATCGGCCACCTGCACCGCGCCGTTTTCCGCCACAAAGTTGCGGGCAATGTTCGCAAAATTCTGCATGTTCGGCCCGAACACCATCGCCCTGCCCAGCGCGGCCGGCTCGATCGGGTTCTGCCCGCCGATGGCCGTCAGGCTTTTGCCGACAAACACCACCGTCGCGTGCTCGTAAAAAAACCGCAGTTCGCCGGTCGTGTTGACCACCAGGCATTCGGCCTCGCCCCCGGCCAGTTGCGTGTCCGCGCCAATCAAATTGCGATGGACAAACTTCACGCCGCGCTCGCGCAATTGCCGGCCAACCTCGTTGCCGCGCTCGAAATGCCGCGGCACGAGCACCAGAAACAATTTCGGGAAACGCGCCCGCAGCCGCCGCGCGATTTCCGCCAGCATGGCTTCCTCGCCGTCGTGCGTGCTGCCGCCGACCAGAACCGGCGCGTCCGGTGGCACACCGATCTGCCGGAAAAGCGCCGACACGTCAAGCGTCCGGCGTTCGTCCAGCTTCGCCGCGTCGAATTTCAAGTTGCCGACGACGCGGACGGTTTCAGGCCGGCAGCCTGCTTCGCGCAGCCGCGCCGCGTCCTGCTCGTTCTGGCAGCCGACGCCGGCAAACGACGCGAAGAGCGGGCGGAACAGAAATCCAAACCGCTTGTAGCCGCGAAGCGAACGGTCGGACAGCCGCGCGTTCGCCAGGAAAACCGGGATTTTCAAATCGCGCGCGCGCCACAGAAAGTTCGGCCAGATTTCCGCCTCGACCAGCACGATGGCCACCGGATTGATGACCGCCAGCGCGCGGCCAACGTATTTCCGCCGGTCAACCGGATAGTAAATTTTGCTGATGTGCGTCGGCAGCCGGCGGCGCAGTTCCGCCATGCCGGTGGTCGTGGTGGTGGACACGACGAATTTGACGTTGGGCAGGCGCAGCTCCAGCGCGCGGATGATCTGGGTGCAGAGGTTGACCTCGCCGACGCTGACGGCATGGAGCCAGAGGACCTGGCGGTTGGTGAGCGCCTGCTTGATGTTCGAGCCGTAACGTCCGAACCGCTCGCGGAAGCCCGGACGCCAGTTGCCGCGCCGCCGCATCCGCCGGAAATAATACGGCGATGACAGCACGAAAAAAATCGTGAACAAAATGTTGTAAAGTGTCCGCATCTAATTCCCAAAACCCCGGTGAACCGGATGTTCCCGGAAATATGACGTTTCCGCCACAAAAAAGTTTCATTCCCGTGACACAATTTCAACCCCGGAAGAAAAGTAACCAGATGGTTATAAGCGCCGGAAGCAAAAAGGGCAGCGTGAATTTGAAGACAAATCCGATAAACCCCGGCATGGGGATTTTTTTCTGATCGGCGATGGCTTTGACCATGAAGTTCGGCCCGTTGCCGATGTAGGTCGCCGCCCCGAAAAACACCGCGCCGATGCTAATGGCCAGCACGCCCATCGCGCCGGCATTTTGACCGAGCAACTCTGCGATTTCCCTCGTGCCGGTCGCGCCGCGGAGCGCGCTCAAGAAGCCGAGATACGTCGGCGCATTGTCCAGCACGGAGGACAGCCCGCCCGTGCCCCAGAATAAGATTCCCGGCGACGGACTGGCGCCGAGCAATTCCTTCGCGTGCAGGCCGAGCCAGTCGAGCGCGGGCATCATCGTCGCAAAAATTCCGGCAAACAAAACCGCCACCTCCCGAACCGGATGAAAACTGAAATGGTTCGCCGCGTGAACGGATTTCTTCGTCGTGAAATACGAGCCAGCCGCGGCGGCCAGCATCAGGACTTCGCGAAGAAAAACCGGCCTGCCCACAAAAACCGCGCCGAGAATCACGCCCAGGAAGAATAAATTGGCCAGCCCGTCATATTTCCAGGTCTCCGACACGGTGGCCTTTTCGCGCATGACGCTCGGCGCGCGGGCGAAGTTGATTTTGTCCACGACATAAAACATCGCGAGCAAAATGCCAACGCCCGCCGCCCACATCGGCCAGCAATTTTCCGCCACCCACCAGAACGGCACGTCTTGCAGATAGCCGAGAAACAGCGGCGGGTCGCCGATGGGCGTAAGGCAGCCGCCGACATTGGCCACGATAAAAATGAAAAAGGCGACGTGGTGCGCCGCGACGCGGCATTGGTTCATGCGAATCCACGGGCGAATCAGCAGCATCGCTGCGCCGGTTGTGCCGAGAACATTTGCGGCAATTGCGCCGATGAGCAGAAAAATCACATTGGCCAGCGGCGTGGCCCCGCCCTTGACGCCGATGTGGATGCCGCCTGAAACGACGAACAACGAGCCGACCAGCATGATGAAACTGGCGTAATCATGCGCCGTATGCAGAACGCGCGTCGCATCCTGCAAAATCAAAATGTAATAGCCGAGCGTGACCGCGCCGAGTCCCAGCGCGACTTTGGCGTAATGCCGCAGCCACCACTTCGGCGCCAGCAGCGGCACCAGCGCCATCGCGCCGAGCAGGAGCGCGAACGGCAGGATCATCCATGGACTTGGCGAAATCATCAGGCGGTAGAGTGCGCGGACGGTGGGATTTCTTCAAATCGCAAATCCGAAATCGCCAATCTAAAATTGAAGTGGGGTGGTCGACGGGACTCGAACCCGCAACATCCAGAACCACAATCTGGGGCTCTACCATTGAGCTACGGCCACCAACCGGGCGAGCAGAGTAATTTTTCACACGGCGCGAGTCAAGTTTGCGCCATTGCAAACCGCGCGCCGCCGCTTTAGACTTTTCCCGTTCATGGCGGAATACAAAGTTCAATTCGAGGTTTTTGAAGGCCCGCTCGACCTGCTCCTTTATCTCATCAAAAAGGAGGAGGTGGACATTTACGAGGTCAACCTCACCAAGCTCGCCACGCAGTTCATCGCCTACATTGACCTGATGCGCGAGTTCGACCTGGAAATCGCCGGCGAATTTCTCGTGATGGCCTCGACACTGATGTTCATCAAGAGCCGCGAACTGCTGCCGGTGGACCAGCAGGTGCAGGTCGAAGGCGAGGATGAAGGCGAAGATCCACGCTGGGAACTCATCCGCCAGCTCGTCGAGTATAAAAAATTCAAGGACGCCGCCTCGCAATTGCAATCGTTCGAAGCGCGGCAGGAAAATATCTTTCCGCGCCTGCCGGGAAAACTGGAATTTGAAACCGCCGCGCCCGCGCCGAAACCGGACGTTTCGATTTTCGACCTGCTCAACGCCGTCAACGGCGTGCTGCAACGGTTCAAAAAACGCGAAGGCGACGGACGCGACATTTTCGAGGACAAATGGACCGTCAGCGAAAAAATCGAGTTCATCCTGAAAATCATTTCCGAGCGCGGCAGCGTGCGCTTCGCTGAATTATTCGAGAGCGCCGCGAGCCGTTCCGAGGTCATCTGCACCTTTCTGGCGCTGCTGGAATTGATCCGGCTCAAGCAACTCGTCTGCGTCCAGTCCGAAGCGTTTGCAGAAATCGAAATCCGCCGGGCGGAAAGCGCCGAACAGCCCTCTGGAACTGCTGCTGAAACCGATCCAAAGAGACAATGAAAATTATACCACACTGGTTGAATTTTCCGAAATCATCGAGTTTCACAGTATTCTTCGTTGATGTGTTAATTGGTGGCCATAGAAATGTGATTAGACTTCTACGGACGATATTTTTTGGAGTCTTGGCAGTTTTGTTAGGCGATTTTCTGAAAAGGTCATGGGGGATTTCAGAATGGATCGGGTATCCAATCGTGTTTGTGGCGATATGTTTTTTAGCTTGGGCTATTTTGTTGGGACGAATTTTGTTGTTTTTCCCGTTTCCGCCTTGTCGAAAAGGGAGATGCCACAGAATTGACGACTATTCATGGTTCATGGGGTCATTTTTTGGAAAATGTAAGTGGGGGGTGTATTGGTATCAATGCAGTTGCAAAGACCAATATATTCGTCGTGGGAAGAAATTTATGGAATTTATCCCTGAAGTCACAGAGCCAACTTCACAGTGGGTGAACATAAATAAAGGCACAACACACCCATATAAAAAACTGGTTGGTTTCCGCAAATGGGCTGACGACTTAGAATAAAGTTTAGCAATTATGGAACTTAAATTCATCCTCGAATCGCTGCTGTTCTCCGCACAAAAACCCTTGAGCGTGAAAGAACTTCGCGAGGTGCTCGCCAGCGCCGCCGAAGGCGAAGATGCCAACGCCGAAACCAAGCTCCTCAAGAAAACCAGGGACGAGGAAGTGACCGCCGCGCTCGAACAGCTTGCCGCCGAACACGAAACCGCCGCGCGCAGCTACCGGCTCGCGTGTGTCGCCGGTTCGTGGCAGTTCGTCACGCAGCCGGAATTTGCGCCGTGGCTCCGCGCGCTTGTCGGCATCAAGGCGCGCCCGCCGCGCCTGTCGCAGCCGGCGTTGGAAACGCTCGCCATCATCGCGTATCGCCAGCCCATCACGCGCGCCGAGGTCGAGCAGATCCGCGGCGTGAACGTGGACGGCACGATGCAGACCATCATGGAACGCGGCCTCGTCGAGACTGTTGGCCGCGCCGAAGTCGTGGGCCGCCCGCCGACTTACGGCACGACGGCGCTGTTCCTCGAATACTTCGGCCTGCGCGGCCTGGAAGATTTGCCAGCTGCGGACGAACTCCGCCGCATTCCCATCGCCAAACCGCCCGCGCCCGTCACGGCTGATCCCGGCCTGGCGACGACTCCGCCGGAGCAATTGAAGTTAAATGAAGAAGGCAAAATGCAGAATGGAGAAACGTCCGCATCTCCTGCCATTGAAAATCCGCCGCAGACAATCCCGTGAAACGGATTTGATTCTTCATTCTTCATTCATCATTCTACCTTTGCTTGCACATTTCCGAACATCGCAAGGCGATTGACAAGCTGGA
>Ga0181520_10005979_pt1 | contig 18953 bp, 13 predicted proteins | sample PEATcosm2014_Bin_29_FD_132451 | JGI IMG/M metagenome (GOLD analysis project Ga0181520, IMG submission 132451) | Peatland microbial communities from MTU Mesocosm Facility, Houghton, MI, USA - PEATcosm2014_Bin02_30_metaG | ecosystem: Environmental > Terrestrial > Soil > Wetlands > Peat | place...
ATAATCATCATTATTAAATAACTTCCTCATATTCTCTTGGAACTGCGGAATTTTTGAAGCCATATCATTTCCTCCAAAGTTTTTATTTATTGAAAAAAGTATATTTAACTTTTCTTGTATGTGTTTTGTATTAGTGAATTTATGGTCAGTTTTTATATCATCAATAACTGTACTAATAATAATATCATATAACATATTAGATGTAATTGCTTCAGTTCTTGATTTGTAGATATAATCATAAATTGCTTTTCTATATCGTAATAGATTTGTTTTAACAATTGCTCTTATATTATATCCTTTAGGCGGTGCAGGATCATTAGAAAAGTAGTGATTAATTAATGAACCATAGCGAAATCCTGTATTGTTTTGAATTCTATAAAAAAGATTTTGATCTAATATTTGCTCAAATTGAAATATGTTTTCAATACTTATGTCTCTCTCTAGTTCTTCTTCATTCTTTCTTAAGCCAGTTACATTAATAATCTTAAAGTTTTCTAGTTTATAAATGAATAAAGAAACATAATCAACATCACTTATAACTAATCCATCTTTTGTATTAAACCAATTGATTAAGTAATAGTCCGAAATATCATTTGAAAAATTATTAAATATGCTTTTAATGATTTCGTGAAATTTTCGTATTCCTTCGCGATTGAAAAGCTTTATTACTTCATTATTTAATTCATCTTTATCTATAAATATTGGTAATGGATTTGGGAGCTTTTTGTTTGGCTTATTTGTAAGTAATCTTCTAAACTTTTCTAGTTGAAGGGCAATCGTTTTAGAAACTTTTAAATTTGTTTCAAAAATAGCAGTTTTGGGAATAATGTATGGTTTTTTATCGGGCGCACCATTTAAGAATATTGCTTGACCATATTCTTTCCCTTGATCTCCTTTATTAAATAATTTTACTGATAAATATCTATTATAACTTTTACGATATTCATTTATTCCTAAATTAAAGAATATTTTAAAATAATCATTGTCTTTAAGATCTTTTATATGCTTATCAGCTTTTAATAATGATAAAAGTCTTTCTTTGCAAAAATCTCGTACACTATTTATTCTATTTATTTCTTTTTCATCATTATTTATTAATGCAATTGTTTCATCAAAGTAATAATCCAATCTATCTTCTATATTGTCAATATTTCCTTTCTTGAACCAAATTGCATATGGAATTGACGAATGAATTTTTTTACCACCACTTCCAGTATCTAAATATTTATTAGCGCTAATGCAATCAGAATAATACTCCTTCATTCTTAAATTATATAAACTGATAAATTCAGAATGATTTTCAGTTTCTTTCTTCCTATACAAAATACTTGGATACTCACCAATCATTGGAATATTATTTTCATCAGTTTTTATTACTACATATAATCCCTCATCTTTCAAATTTATATCATTGTTAAAATAATCATCTTTTAAAGTATCCATAAAGTTTTTTATCTCTTGAATCATCTCACCCCCGTTTTAATAATAATAAATTCATACAACTCATTTCCTTTTCTTCTTTTTTATTTCTTTTAACAGGTATTCTTGCAGCTTCATCCAATGTGTCCAACTTTTCTTTTTCTACGGCTATTTTATCATTCCAGGCATTAATTATTTTACCAATTACATCTTTAGCTCCAATATCTGAATCAAAATTTCCTTTATTATTCTGTTTTAGGTATTTACCCATCTGAATATCCAGAAATAAATGGTTATCAGCCCTCATTTCTTAAATTGATTTTTGCTTTTTCATATTGCGCGAGGATTTAATATTGTATACTAAAAATCAGGATAATCACAGCTTCGCCACATCACTCCCAGACACGGATTACACGGATTTTCACGGATATAAATTATTAATTTTTAATCAACGTTAATTCAAATCTGCTTTATCCACCGCATCGCTCATAGACACGGATTACACGGATTTTCACGGATATAAATTATTAATTTTTAATCAATTTTAATTCGAATCTGCTATATAAACCGCATCACTCACTGACATGGATTTTTACGGATATAAATTATTGTGTTTTAATCCGTGTTAATCCGTGAAATCCGTGTCTGCCAGACCAAAACCCATGGAATTTTTTTCACCGAAGCCACATTCGTAACCAGTCTTAATCAATTCAGGGTTTCCCGTTAATGTAAACGGCGCCTGAATTCCGATTATATCAACCGGCGGTATTCCATTCTTGGTTATTGATACCTTTTTTGTTACACGTTCCCTGGATTTAAGGTAATCGTTATCCCACTCAAGTGATAAGTTATCGGTTTTAATATCGTTTTTATAAATTAGCTTATATTTATTGATCAGGTTTTGTGTAAGCACTCTGTTTATTTCATCCGTATCATCGGGACGTAAATAATATTGTTTTAATTGACCATTATGATTTTTCTTAGTGGAAAGGACAAGCGGCGAGAGGAGGGAAAATTTCATCCGGTTTGTTATTTGTATTTCCGGCAAACTTTCAATAGAGGAAATTTTAAAGCGGGCAAAGGTATTATCACCGTTTATTACCAGTGATTGCGTTTCAAATGTGCCCACTACAAAGTTTTGTATAAAGGTGTCGATCATGGGTGATGAAATGTAAAGGACAGCATTTGGGCTTTTTAGGATAAAATGTGAATCTTTACCCGCGGGAACGGATGCCCGAATTATTGCGTTTTCAAATTTGAGTGCAAAAGTAAAAAGTTTATATGTTTTATGCTCATAAATATATCCTGCATCATGAAGGAACTTTGTAAATTCCGGTGAGCCAAAATGGAGTAAATTGTATATTGAAGACGCTAAAGAGTAATTATAATTTATCGATAATCTTTTGGAATCCTGACATTCAAGTCTTAAAACTAATCGCATTAAATTATTGCCCCAATATTTTAACTGCTTACACGGGTGGGATAAATTGATTTATTTATATGAGAAAAAAAATGATTGCTATGTAATTAACCGGTCCAATTTGTAGTTCCTTTTCCCATTTTTCTTTCAATCCCACAAAATTTTATTAAACATTAAAAGTTATTTGATTAATTAAAATAATAGTTTTCCCAAAACCATTATTAACTTAAATAATTCATTAACAAATGACAATAACATTAGAAAGAATATTTTAACAGCCAATATTTATTGTAGAATTTCATCAAAAAGATACGACTTTTTCATTTTAAACAAGGTTTTTACAAAAAAAATTTAAATATCACAATTTTTATTAAAAAAATTTGCTAATATGGATATATCCAACATAACTTATTAATTAAGATACTGCATAATGTTCAAAAGCATTGTTATAATTATCCTGTTAATTGTATTACTGCAGGTTAAAAATTTGGCAGGTCCCCCGTTTGATACCGATGATCCTGAACCGGTGGATTATTTACACTGGGAGTTTTATATCTCCTCAATTATGGAATTTCAGCATAATGAATCCAATTTGACCTTACCTCATATTGAGATAAATTATGGAGTTATTCCAAATTTACAAATTCACGTTTTAGCTCCTATGGAATACCTTCATTCTGCAATCGGTACAAAATACGGCTATTCAAGCACGGAATTAGGTATAAAATACAGGTTTGTTAATGAATCTGAAAATTTACCTCAAATAGGGCTGTTTCCGCTTGTTGAAATTCCTACAGGCAATATGAATGAAGACCTTAGCAATGGCGGGTACCGGTTTTATCTGCCTTTTTGGTTCCAAAAGAGCCTGGGAAAATTTACTTCTTATTGCGGCGCAGGTTATTGGTTTAATCCCGGACAAGGAAACAGAAATTGGCTCTTTACGGGATGGGAGGTACAATATGATTTTTCCGAAATTATAACGCTTGGAGGAGAGGTTTATTATCATACTCCGGATATACAGGGTTCAAAACCCACCGCAGGATTTAATTTAGGGGGATTTATTAACCCTGATGAATCAAATCATATTTTATTTTCGATAGGTTCAACATCCGGCAGCGGGAGGACAATTACGGGTTATTTAGGCTATCAAATGACTATTTGAATGTACTACCCCGACGCAAGCGGACGGGGTATCGAAATACAAATATTTTACTTGTATTGCGCTTATAGCCAGGCTGACGTTTATGCGATTCGATCAGGGGGTAAGGGTTTTCCAAATGGCTGTCTATCAGGTTATTGCTCAATCTATTTTATTAGTGTAATGACGATTAACTTATAACCCGGACAGATTTGAACATTTTAACAACTTGGTGACCTAAGGTATTAAATTACAAAAATAAATTTTGTAGATTTAAAGTTTAAATAAAATAAGTTAATTATAGATTTATCATTTGAAATATTTTTAATAAAATAGGCTTTTTCGGAATCTCCGGTTTGTATCAATACAATTATTTTACCGTTCATTTATGATATTTTCCGTTCATCAAGTTATAAATCTGTTTTTAAACATCTGTAATTAGTTTATTGTCAAAAAGATAACAATTTAAATAAAGCAGCCAATAACTTTGGCAAAGCCGCCCTTTTGGGGGCAGTTACAGGCTGCATTTGTCCTAATTAGTTTATTGTCAAAACAATAACAAATATAATAATTTAATTCTGATTGAGATGGAGCGAAAATGAGGAAATTCAATATAATAATATTGGTACTTTTTATAAATTTAATTGCTTTAGCGCAACAAAACGGTCAAAACCCGGGTATTACTCTGGGAGTTATAAAAGGGAAAGTAATTGATTCTGCTACTAAACAACCTATAGATTACGCTAATGTTACTTTATATAATCCAAGGGATTCATCGGTAGTTAACGGAAATGTATCCAATGAAGCGGGCATTTTTGTTATAAATGATGTCCGCCCGGGAAGATATTATGCAAAAGTATCATTCATAGGCTATAAAACGCATCTTATTAGAAGTGTAATAGTTACTCCGGCAAAGAAAAATTTAGATTTAGGAACCATAAGTATTACATCGACAGCCGTAAACCTTAACGAGGTGGTTGTAAAAGGTGAAAAAGATATGGTTGTTACAAATTTAGATAAGCAGGTGATAAATGTTGATAAGGATTTATCCAGTTCAGGCGGGACTGCTTTAGATGTAATGCAGAATATTCCGGCTTTGACTGTAGATATCGATGGGAATATAAGCCTTAGAGGCAATAGCAATGTAACAATATTAATCGACGGCAAGCCTTCAGGCTTAGCGGGTTTACAGAGCAGCGATGTGTTGACTTCAATACCCGCAAGTTCAATAAAAGCGGTCGAATTGGTAACGAACCCTTCCGCTAAATATGACCCGGATGGAACCGCAGGTATTATAAATATAGTGTTGAAGAAAAATACTAACCTGGGATTTAACGGAATATTCAATCTCAACGCCGGATCAGGAGATAAATATAACGGATCGGCTAATTTAAATTACAGAATTGACGGCTTCAATTTTTTTGGTAATTTTGGCGGTCGAATTTATAATGACAGCCGGATAGGGCTTTCCAACAAGACCTTTTATAATACCGGTTACAATTATTACCAGAATCAAACTTCAGGTCAATTTTCATCCACGGATTTTTCAAATATTAATTTAGGCACGGATTATTTATTGAATGATTTTAATACGTTTTCATTCAATTTCCAGTACAGGCAATTTTACGCTCCGAGTGACGGCACTATAAACAACACAACGATAAGCAATGATACAAGTGATTATTTTGCCGAGATTACTAATAATATGCGGCTTGTTAATTCGTATACTTATACTACCAGTTATAAAAAGGAGTTTGATAATCCGGATCAAGTGCTGACTGCCGATGTGATTTATTCCGATAATTCTATGGTTAGTGATGCCACTACAAATAGTATTTTCTACTTTGATAATCTTCAGCCCACAAATATTGATAACAATTCAAATAACTTTAATAATGAGTGGACAATTCAATCAAATTATGTGAACCCTTTAGGAAACAGTAACCGCCTTGAAGCCGGCTTTAAAAGTTATTTCAGGCATATGGGAATGGATTATAATTTCTATAATTATGACTATCCTTCCGATGCATGGGTTAATAATCCCAACCGGAGCAATGATTTTGATTACAAAGAACAAATACATTCTATATACGGGATATACACCGGTGAAACGGGAGATTTAAAATATCAGGCAGGCTTACGAGCCGAATATGCATCTACGAATTCAAAACTTATAAATACTAATATAGGTTTCAATGACGTTTATCGCAGCCTGTATCCGTCAGCTTATCTTGCTTATGATTTTACTCCGCTGGAAGAGCTGAAGTTAAATTACAGCAGGCGGGTAGACAGACCGAACCCCTGGCAGTTAAATCCTTTTAGAAACTATTCCGATTCTTTAAACCTTTCACAGGGCAACCCTGATCTGCAGCCGCAGTATACAAATTCGTATGAATTCGGATACAGCACTGTTTTTTTTGATTTTAATATGACCACTTCTTTATTTTATAAACAGACAGACGGTATGATGACTCCTATAAACCAATTATACAGTAATGGAGTTACATTATCGACCTGGGAAAATGTTTCAAACATGACAAATGCCGGCGCCGAATTTCTTCTGAACGGAAATCTCTTTCAATGGTGGAGGCTAAACGGCAACGTTTCATATTTCAGAAGAGATATAAACGATGCTTATTATGTTCAGGGAGTAAGTAATCATTCATACAGCGAGACGGGAAGGATTAATTCTACGTGGATATTTGATAAAACATTATCTGTCCAGGTTTCATCTACATATAATTCACCCACAGTAACTTCCCAGGGAAAATCCGATGCAGTTTATTTTACGGATTTTGCCGTAAAAAAAGATTTTTCAAAAAATTTGTCGATGAGTCTCAGGGTCAGCGATATTTTTGATACCAGGAAGTATGCGGGATATACCTATGGCGACGGATATACTTCATACAGCCAGGGACAAAGGACGTCAAGAATCTTGTACTTAGGTCTTACTTATAATCTTAATAACTATCATCAGCCTAAGGATAAAGATAAAGTTAAAGATATTAACCTGGACGAGGAAATGAACGGCGAGTAAATAACACCTATTTAAAAATGGGGATGTGTAAAAGCATCCCTATTCCCTTTCTTACTGTCCCCTTTCTTATTATTCCACTTGCCTTAAAAATAATTCAGCTATTGTTTTGATTTTAATAATTGTTAAATTGTACTAATTGTACATTAAAATTTTTATTACTATGAAGAAAATATTCAACCTGAAATATACCGCCATAACAATAACTGCTTTTGTAATTATCTGGCTGTTGACATTAATTCCGGTTAATCTCGGATTTTTTAATCCGTTAAAAAATGCTTTGTACGATTTTGACGCTAATGATCTGGTTTTTTCAAAATTTAATTATGATAAAAATGCCGATACAAATATTGTTATAGTTAATATCGGATATCTGAACAGGCAGCAGCTTGCAAATCTGATAATAAAAATAAAGAGTTATAATCCAAAGGTGGTCGGCTTGGATATTTTATTCAGGGGGAATAAAGATCCTGTTGGGGATTCTATGCTGGAAAACGCTATTAAATTAGGCGGTAATACGGTAATTGTGAACAAGCTTTCCGGTTACAACAATACTAACGGGAATTATGATACTTTAATTTCATCAATCGACAGATATAATAATAATTCGTTTACCGGTTATGCCAATCTTCCCAGTAAAGACGGCTCAAATTATACTACTATAAGAATGTTTAAACCGGAAGCCGGATTCAAAAAAAATATTATACATTCCTTTGCTGCATCTATTGTAAAAATATTTGACAGGAATGCGTATAATGAATTAATAAAAAGGCATAATGATTTTGAAACAATTAATTACCGCGGTAATACAGATAAGTTCTTTTTTATTGACGGCAGAGATTCGGACAATCTGAATAACATAAGCTTTATAAAAGATAAGATTATCCTTCTTGGTTTTTTAGGAGATTACCCTTCAATCAGAATATTTGAAGATATTTTTTATACGCCTCTGAATGATAATTATGCAGGTAAAACTTATCCTGATATGTACGGCGTTGTAATTCACGCCAATATTATCTCAATGATACTGCATAAAGACTATATAAATACACTGCCAGGGTGGATTGAGCTTATAATGGCTATGGCAATATGTTATTTTAATATTGTCTGGCTAAGTTTTATTAAGCGGAAAAGAATAGACTGGTTAAATCTTATAAGCTTAACGACAAAAACACTGGAATTTGTTCTGATGCTTTTTATTGAAATGGAAATTCTTTTAAGTTTTAACTTAAAAATAAGTATCACTTTAATTCTCGTAGCTATCGTTTTGATTTCCGATGCCGAAGTAATTTATGATATTATTGCAGACAGACTAAAATCATCCGGGTGGAAGAGTAAAGTTTAGATTTATTACAGCCTTACACAATTAATCAAGTAAACTTATCCCGAAAGGCGCCGACCAAATAAGCGCATATTGAGAATATTTGACAGATTTCACATAGTTATTATCGAATCTAAATTATGATTACTTAAACTACGGGGCTATCATTTACTTTCTGAATAAACCATTCAACTAATGCAGTCATTGTTATTACATGATTGGAATCTTCGATAGTAACCTCAACATTAATTAAAGCGCGCCCTTTCCTTCCTAATTCATCTTTGAATATCGCCATAGCGTTAGGAACAGCCGATGCTTTTGCATAAATCTTTCCGTTTGCGGGCTTTTTAAATTTACTTTCTAATCTTCTTACAACCGGGATTAGTCTGTCAGGCGAATCATTAAACAATTTTAACAGGTACTCACCGCTTGCCGCTTCCGCCAGGGACAGCTGTGCGCCCGCGTGTACATTTCCCAAATGATTTAAATAATCGGGAGATTCATCTAATTCAAGCAAATATTCACTGTTTTTAGTTCTTTTTATACCGATAAATTTGTTATACGGAAGTTCGGTTACATTCATAAATTTTTTCCTATGCAAATGTTAATATTAACTTAATACCTTTTTGGGTTTTTGTAAATATATTATCTTTTTATATTAGACTCCGTATTAAATAAATATTTAATTACACACATCTTATCTGATATTAATTATGGAGGCTTGTATGAAACTATTTGATCGATGTTACGCGATCTCAATAATAATTTTACTTGGAATATTTTCCTCTATAGTATACCCCCAGGGCTCGAATTATAAAGTTACCGATACTATAAATATCGGCGGTGGAAACAGGTGGGATTACATTGCCGTGGATAATGTTTCGCACCGCCTTTATGTTACCCATGCTTCGGAAGTGAATGTTATTGATATTGATAAGAATGCTTTAACCGGAACAATCCCTAATTTGAACGGCGTTCACGGAGTGGCATTTGCTCATGAATTAAATAAAGGTTTTATATCAAACGGAAGAAATAATTCCGTTACGGTATTTGATCTTAAGACATTCAATGTACTTGACAGTATAAAAATTGACGGCATGAATCCGGATGCTATTGTTTATGATGCTTTCACTAAAAGGGTATTTACACTCAACGGCAGGAGCGGCAACTCCACCGCTATTGATGCACAGACAGATAAAATAATCGGGACAGTTACACTTGAAGGCAAACCGGAATTTGCCGCAACGGACGGCAGCGGGAAAGTGTATGTGAATCTTGAAGATAAAAATTCAATCCAGCAGTTTGACGCTCAATCGCTTTCAGTAACGGCAAAATGGTCTATAGCCCCGGGAGAAGGTCCTTCCGGATTGGCTATTGACCGCGAGCATAAAATATTATTTTCAGGCTGCCATAACCAATTAATGGTCATTTTAAGCGCGGAGACGGGCAAAGTAATTACAACTTTACCAATCGGTAAAGGGATTGATGCCTGCGCTTATGATCCTTCCACCGGATTTGCATTCAGCTCAAACGGAGAAGGCACAATTACAGTTATTAAAGAAGACTCACCGGAAAAATTTGAAGTGTTAGATAATGTAGTCACTCAAAAAGGCGCCAGGACAATGGCAGTAGATAGAAACACGCACCGTATTTTTACCGTTACTATGATTGATGGAAAAAGTTTTGGCGTGCTTGTCCTTGACCGGAAGTAATAACTGTATAAATTATTATAGCGTTCCGAAGGAGCGCTATTATTATAAATATCTCCGAAGGAGTAGTATTATTATAGCGCATTAATTATAATTGCATCACACCGCATGAACCGGCAGAAATGAGCCGTAATGAAATGCTGCTGCCTGCTAATCGTTTTAATTGATTAGTTTTATCATGGAAATAATTTAATCATCAAAATCAATGTTCAGACAATTTGAAGCTGATCTATTTTTAACAAACAAATATTTTCCCTATTTTTTAATTATTGAATAAGAAAAAAACTGCGGAGTAAACTAATGCAAAAAAACATACCAGTACTTTCCGTAACGGGAAAAACTCTTGCCAAAGCCTATGAAGATGCGCTGGTTGCGCTTTATAATAACGGTATGCGGTTCCAAACCCAATATGATAAACCCGGCGATCCTTTAAGTATTGATTCAACTATGAATATTACGATACTTGAACCGGAGACGGACCCAATGATACACCGTGCATTCCCCGGTGGAATAGATGATTTACGAGAATATGTTATGGAACTATCCGGCGCCAAAGATCATTGGACAAAAAATATAAACGATCCTAACGATACGCGCTGGGAATATACTTATCACGGAAGGCTTGCCGCTTACGGTACCTGGAAAGAGCTGACCGGCGGCGAATCCAAGCAAAACGGATTTTTTACAATTAACCAGATTGATGCGGTAATAGAAAAATTAGTCATGCAGCCGTATACCCGCCAGGCTCAGATGATTACCTGGATGCCGAACCTCGATATAGATTGTTTTGATCCGCCATGCCTTCAATCCTTATGGTACCGAATAATTGAGGATGAAGACGGCGTATGGTGGTTAAACTGTAATGTCCGCTTCCGGAGTAACGACGCCTGGGGCGCAAGTTTTATGAATATGTTCGGATTCATCAATTTCAATAAAAATATAATCGCCGCCGGTATTGCAGAAAGGTCAGGGAGAAAAGTTGAACTCGGAAGAATGAATTGGCAGGCAGATTCTTATCATATTTATGGTAAAGATATTGAAAATACCAGAAAATTATTGTTCGATAGAATCAGTTCAATCGGTTTTGAAGATAGGACTTTTAATTTCCACGATGATTTCATTCAGGAAATGTATAACGATGCCGAAAAAGTCATCGCTGCTAAAATTAATGCTTACGACAATTCACATTGAATATTATTTCGTCAATTAAGAATTTTTTATAAAGCTAAAATAAAAAAAATTTATGCGCAGACAAGAAAAAGAAGTTACGGATAAACAAGTAATTGAGGATATACTTACTAAATCCGAAATTTGCAGGATAGCGATTCATGACGCAGAATTTCCGTATTTAGTTCCATTAAATTACGGCTATTGCAATAATACCTTGTATTTTCATTCAGCTGCGGCGGGTAAGAAGCTTGATTTAATAAGAAGAAACAATAAAGTATGTTTTGAGATTGAGTATTCAAGCCGGGTAATTCAACATGAGGAATCCTGCAAATGGACTACAAATTATCTCTCATTAATCGGATTCGGAGAAATAGAAATAATGGATGATACTGTTGATAAAAAAAAGGGATTGGATATAATTATGAGTCACAATGGAAAGAAAACGGACAATGAATATGATGACAGTCAAATTAATAATTTAGTAATTCTTAAATTGACAATAACCGGTTTAACAGCAAAGCGATCAGGGGATTGATTATATCCTGCTAAATATCTTAAGTATAAAATTCCAGCACCGTTGCAGATAGTTTTCGCCGGATTATCGCCTCTTCGTATTCCCGCTATTTGGCAGGTTTGTACGCGGGCTATCTTCAGAAAGTACAGCGGGACTTAAAGAATAAATTCCCTGCTCAATATAATGCCGCTAAACTAACATTAGCAGAAACCATCAGTCAAATAAAAAAGGACAGGGGATAAATACGGTACTGCTTATACAGGATTTCATTTACTATTAATACGGACACCTGCTGCTTGTTTATTACTTTAAAACGGAGCAAAAAAACTCTTCACCTTCCAAAGGGAAAGCTTATCCCTGCAGGAGGGGTTGTCCCAAGAAGCTTAAAAGTTTTCAGCAATTATACTAAATCTTTAAATAATTGCAGGATAAGGATGTTTCTAAATTTTCTTTTTTTTATTATTTTATTTTACAAAATTTAATAATTTAATAACATTCTCTTGAATCATATTAAACATGCTTTGATTTAATTTTGAACATGTTAATATAATTAGTAAGGTGCGATTTATGAATAAGTTTACTTTTATTATTTTCTATGTTCTTCTAATTTTAAATGCAGCTTTTGCACAAACAGGCTGGTTAAGACAAGCGAGCAATACTACAGATAGTCTAAATGCAGTTTGTTTTACTGATGCAGATAACGGTACAGTTGCCGGCGCCGGCGGCACAATTCTCCACACTACAAACGGCGGAGTTACATGGATAAGTCAATCAAGCGGTACAACAAAACATCTAAACGGCGTCAGTTTTACAGATGCGAATAACGGCACAGTTACCGGAGCTAACGGTATAATTCTCCACACTACAAACGGCGGGGCTTCATGGGTAAGTCAGTCAAGCGGTACTACAGAGCATCTTTATTCGGTAAGTTTTACGGATTCAAGTAACGGAACGGCGGTCGGAGCAGGCGGCATTATCCTTCGCACTACAAACGCAGGAGCTAAATGGGTAAGTCAAACAAGCAATACCATAGATACTCTTCGCGGAGTTGATTTTACGGATTCAAGTAACGGAACGGCGGTTGGAGTAGGCGGCACTATTCTTCATACAACAAATGCAGGCGCTTTATGGGTAAGTCAGGCAAGCGGTGTTTCAGATACTCTTCATTCAGTCAGTTTTATAGATGCAAATAACGGCACAATTACAGGGGGTAACGGCGTAATTCTCCACACTACAAACGGCGGAGCTGCCTGGGTGAGCCAAGTGAGCGATACTACGGCAACTCTTAACGGGGTTAGTTTTACGGACGCAAATAACGGAACGGCGGTTGGCGTAAACGGCACTATCCTTCGTACCACAAACGGCGGAAGTACATGGGTTCCGCAGATAGATAGTACTTTTCTTCATCTTTTTGCAGTCAGTTTTACCGATACAAAAAACGGAACGGCAGTTGGAGTACTCGGCACTATACTTCGAACTACAAACGGAGGAGTTACTGCTGTCAGTAATAAAAATCATTCCTCTATACCGGCAGATTTTGCCTTACTACAAAATTATCCTAATCCGTTCAACCCTTCGACTTTAATAAGTTATCAGCTGCCCAAAGACGGTTTTGTTACTGTTAAAGTGTACGATATACTCGGCAATGAAGTAAAGACTCTTACAAACGGATATAAGACAGCCGGAAACTATTCGGTCAGCTTCGATGCTTCCAACCTTGCGAGCGGAATATATTTCTATCAGTTGAGGTCGAATGGTTTCATTTCAACAAAGAAGATGATGCTTTTAAAATAACAGCAAGCAAGCATAAACATTATTATTGTGATGAGGCGGAGTTGTTATAACTCCGCCAGATTCTATTAGGGGAAACTCTCATACGTAAAAGAGGGAAAACGCTACTTGTGCATCGTATTAAATGTTATTAAGTTTAGAGTAGATGAGAACGGCATATTTCTGATTGGGTTTAAACCGGTGGAAGTCTAATGTATAAAAAGCCGCTATTTCTTCTCCCATTTTTTTTGGTATCAGTAAATGTACAGCAATTAAACAATGCTCAATTTGTTAATAACCAGGCAAATAAAAGTTTCTTAATTCTGAATAAATAACAATAAAAAATTTAAGTGAACTTAAAAACAACAAAGGAGAATGTAAAGCATGGACACATTATTGAGCTTTTGGTGGGTAATTGTAGTCATACTGCTTTTAGCAGCCAATAAGTTAGTGCTAAGACTTTTTGGAGTAGTTGTTGTACCTGAAGATTCGCTCGGTGTAGTAAACAAAAAATGGGTTTTATTTGGTAAAAACAGGACACTCCCTGACGGCGCTATAATCGCATTAAAGGGTGAAGCGGGTCTTCAAGCCGATACACTTGCGCCGGGAATCCACTTTTGGCTGTGGCCCTGGCAATACGTTGTAAGGCTCGAGAAATTTATTACCGTTCAAAGGAATCAAATTGCTACCGTTGAGGCACGGGATGGTAAACCACTATCGGGCGGCAGAGTTTTAGCTAGAACAGTAAACTGTAAATCTTTCCAGGATGCACGTGCTTTCCTGCAGGAAGGCGGCGAGCGAGGACCTCAAATTTCAATTATTCCTCCCGGAACCTATCGAATCAACACCGGGCTATTCTCGGTTTACACTGAAGACGTTATTGAAATTCCGGACAATATGGTGGGTGTTGTAACTACCAAAGACGGAAAGCCGCTGCCAACCGGTGAAATAGCGGGGAAGGAAATTGCCGGGCACAATATGTATCAGGATCCGGAAACTTTTATAACCAACGGCGGCTACAAGGGTCTACAAGAACAAGTTATTCTTGCGGGACGTTATTTTCTGAATCCAAAGTTTGCTACTGTTGAACAGAAACCAATGACGGACGTCCCAATTGCCAACGTGGGCGTCGTAATCGCCTACGTAGGCGAAGAAGGCAAAGACGTTACCGGGGACACTTTCAAACACGGCAATCTTGTCTCGAAAAGCCAAAAAGGCGTATGGATAGAACCATTGGATCCCGGGAAATACCCGATAAATCCATACACACACAAAGTGGAAATAGTTCCTACTGCAAACGTTGTTTTGAACTGGGCGACAAATAAGAGCGAAGCGCACAAGTTAGACGAGAAACTATCTACTATCACCGTCCGGTCATTTGACGGCTTTACATTCAACTTAGACGTGAGTCAAATAATCCACATTCCGCGGAATGATGCGCCGAAAGTAATAGCTCGGTTCGGCAACATGGCGAATTTAGTTACACAAGTTCTGGAACCGACCATCGGGAATTACTTTCGTAATGCAGCCCAGCGGTCGGATGTTATTGATTTTTTAAAAAAACGAAGTGAGCGGCAATCCGAGGCGAAAGCTTCAATAAGCGAAGCGCTCATTGACTATAATGTAAACGCAGTTGACACACTGATAGGAGATATTACACCGCCCGCCGAATTGATGAAAACTCTCACAGACCGGAAAATAGCCGAGCAGGAAAAAATCACCTATGATACGCAACGACTTGCCGAAGAGACAAGGAAAGACCTTCAGCAAGCCAAAGCAATGGCGGACACACAAGCTAACGTTGTGAGCATTGAGCGGACAGTTCAAATTAACGAATTCGCCGCGCAGGCAGCCATCAAGAAAGCCGAAGGCGAAGCAAAATCAAAAACGATTAATGCAGAAGCCGATGCTACAGTTCTTAAGATTGTGGGCGCCGCCGAAGGCGAGAAAATTAAAGCGGTCGGAACGGCTGAGGCGGACGTGATTACACTGAAGATTAAATCAATGCAATCCGACAATTATGCAGCTATCGAAGTTTCGAAGAACCTGGCAGGAAGCATAAACAAGTGGGTACCGGACATCATTGCCGGCAGCGGTTCTGAAAGCAGCGGATCGATAATGAATGTTCTCATCGGTATGATGGTACACGACAAGCTGACGCAAGGAGCTGCGAAACCAGCCGAAAAAGAAGCCGCAGAGCCCTAAAAGGAGTAAAGCAGTTTTTGATACACCCGGCAAATAGGCAGCCATATTATTAAATGAAAGCTACGAGCCGGAAATTACGAGGTCAAAATTGACGAGGGCAAATTTGCAAGCGGGATTTATTATTATCTATTGTCTGCCGCGGACCCGGGGCAGGATTATACGATAACTAATAAATTAATGTTGATGAGGTAAGTTTAAATAAGAAAGTATTTTACCCTAACCGGTCAGGAAATAATTCCTGACCGGTTTTTTTTAAACCGGTACGCAGGTGATTAAAATCAAATTACTATAAGACCTTTTCAAAGTAGATTATTATTCATAACTTTTACATTATTTTAATTTTTTTATTAATAGCCGTTAATAAAACAAACAAAGGATAACAATGAAAAATATTTATTTTTTAATCCTGTCTTTATTATTGTGCTTAATAATAAACCCCTTCATAAAAGCACAAAATGAATCTTACAAAAACCCTTCTTTATCAATTGAGAAGAGAGTAGAAGACTTAGTTTCAAGAATGACCTTAAGTGAAAAAATCTCCCAAATGATGAATGAAGCCGCAGCAATTCCCAGATTGGACATACCGTATTATAACTGGTGGAGCGAGGGTCTGCACGGAGTAGCCCGAACGGGCATTGCGACCGTTTTTCCCCAGGCAATCGGGATGGCTGCTACTTTTAACGACAGCCTTCTTTATAATGCTGCAACAGTTATTTCAGATGAGTTCAGAGCCAAATACAATGCATACATAAAAGACAAAAAAAATGAAATTTACGTAGGATTAACTGTCTGGTCTCCAAATATTAATATATTCAGGGATCCGCGCTGGGGAAGAGGACAGGAAACTTATGGTGAAGACCCATATTTGACGTCCAGGATGGGAGTTGCTTTTGTTAAAGGGATGCAAGGTAATGATCCGGTTTATTTAAAGACTGTTTCTACTCCAAAACATTATGTAGTGCATAGCGGACCCGAGCCGCTGCGTCATAAGTTTAATGCAGAGATAAGCGAACGCGATTTTTTAGATACTTATACACCCGCTTTTGAAGCATGTATTAAAGAAGGGAAAGCATATTCAATAATGGCATCATATAACAGCTATAGAGGCATACCCGCAAGCGGCAGTAAATATCTTCTTACAAAATTATTAAGAGATAAATGGGGTTTCAAGGGTTATGTAGTATCCGACTGCGATGCTGTGAGTGATATTTATTTTGGGCACAAATATACTTCATCATTAACTGAAGCAACGGCATTGGCAGTTAAAGCAGGCTGCGATCTTGACTGCGGCGATTCATATAGTCATTTGAAAGAAGCCGTTGCTAAAGGATACCTAAGCGAAAAAGACATTGACAGGTCTGTAAAAAGATTAATGGACGCACGGTTTCGTTTGGGAATGTTCGATCCTAAAAATGCAGTAAAATATAATAATATTCCGCCAAGTGTAAATGACTCGCCGGCGCACAGAAAACTTTCAATTATCGCCGCGCAGGAGAGCATGGTTTTATTGAAGAATGAAAACAATCTTTTACCGCTAAAGAAGAACTTAAATGCTATTGCAGTAATTGGTCCGAATGCGGATAACCCGGATGTAATGTACGGCAACTATAATGGAACTCCATCCAAATATGTTACACCTTTAGAGGGAATAAAAAATGAAGTTTCAAAATCTACAAAAGTCTATTATGCCTTAGGTGATAATTATATTGAAGGTCAAGCGACCCTGAATATTATTCCCGGCAAGTATTTAATGTCGGGCAATAATTACGGATTAAGAGGCGAATATTATCCAAACATGGATTTATCGGGAGATCCTAAAGAAATCAGGATTGATTCGGCAATCAATTTTACCTGGGATAATATAAGTCCGGCGACAGGACTTTCAGTTAATTATTATTCCGTGAGGTGGACGGGAGAATTAGCAGCGCCTAAAACGGGTAAATATCAATTAGGGATAACCGGCGATGACGGTTACAGATTATTTTTAGATGACAGTCTTGTTATTAACGATTGGAAAGTGCAAGGACCTTCAACCAATACTTGTAATGTTGAATTTCTCAAAGGGAGCAGGCATAAGATAAAGGTAGAATATTTTCAGAATACAGGGGGTGCAAGCATCCAATTTGCGTGGAATATATATGACAAGGATCCGGGAAAAGAAGCACTTGAAATTGCAAGGAAATCGGATGTAATAATTTACTGCGGCGGAATTTCTCCTACACTTGAAGGTGAAGAAATGAGCGTTTCATACGAAGGATTCAGCGGAGGAGACCGGACATCCATAAACCTGCCGGGCATTCAGGAAAAACTGCTTAAGGAATTGAAAGCTACCGGCAAGCCTATAATTTTTGTTATGATGAACGGAAGCGCTTTAGCAATAAATTGGGAAAATAAAAACATACCTTCTATCATTGAAGCCTGGTATCCCGGGCAGGAAGGCGGTACTGCAATTGCAAACATTATATTTGGGGATTATAATCCTGCAGGACGATTGCCCGTTACATTTTATAAATCTACAGATCAGCTTCCGGCTTTTGAAGATTATAATATGAGAGGGCGGACATACAGATTTTTTGAAAGTGAGCCTTTATATCCGTTTGGTTATGGTTTAAGTTACACATCATTTAAATACAGCGGTCTTAATGTGCAGCAAGAAGCAAAAACCGGAGATACAATCAGAGTAAGAGTAAAAGTAAAAAATGAGGGTAAAATGGATGGCGATGAAGTTGCAGAGCTTTATATTAAGCATATCAAAGCGCCTGTTCCCGTTCCGATTCATGAACTTAAAGGATTTAAAAGAATTCACTTGAAGAAAGGGGAAGAGAAGGAAATTGAATTTAATTTAACGCCATTCAACATATCTGTAATAAGTGACGATAATAAAAGAGTAGTTGTACCGGGTGATATTGAAATATTTGCGGGCGGAAGCCAGCCGGTTGAGAATCAGATTGGAAAGAAGAAAATTGTTGAAACAAAAATTACGCTCAAAGGCGATAAATATGTAATAGAATAATTAACTATTCAACATTCGTAATTGTATTGGTTTATCCTTCTAATAAGAGATATTTATGAAAGTGAGATCAAAAACAAAGGAAGACTTGCTTAAGGAGCTTAAATCGCTGCAAAGAAAAGTGAGCCGTCTTGAAAAAGCCAGCCGAAAACTAAGCAGCAGCCAAGCCGAAGAAATACGCCGGAGTGAAGAGAAATATCATAATATTTTTGAGGAATCCTTTGACGGGCTCTTTATTTCATC
>Ga0181520_10005980_pt1 | contig 18950 bp, 18 predicted proteins | sample PEATcosm2014_Bin_29_FD_132451 | JGI IMG/M metagenome (GOLD analysis project Ga0181520, IMG submission 132451) | Peatland microbial communities from MTU Mesocosm Facility, Houghton, MI, USA - PEATcosm2014_Bin02_30_metaG | ecosystem: Environmental > Terrestrial > Soil > Wetlands > Peat | place...
AAATTCCTGAACGAATCTCCACCGTTGTTCTTTATAACCATTATTTTTCCAAGGCATATTGCCCCAGAAGTGTTACCTATGCGGTGAGCATAAAGTGTTACCCATGCGGTGAGCACATGCCCGCTCCGCGCGCGCCGCGAACCTATCAGAGCGCGTCTTGGTTTAAGCGGCGCCGCGACCCGCCCTGCCGGCTATCAACGTGATCATGACTTTGGAGGACCGCTCGCGGCAGTCTTTTGAAACAGGAAAATATAGAGGATCGGCAAAATGCCGGCGGTGTTAAAGATGGCCAGGCAAATAAACCACGCGAGCTGCTGGTGGCGCGCGCTTTTCCACATGGCAATCAGTTTCCAGACGCCGTCCCAGATGGCCAGGACGACGATCACACAAATAAACAGCGCCAGCATCGGACCTCTCAGGTTTGCGAGACTTGCCAGCATTGGGGTATTCATATTTTTGGTGGGTTTGGGTTGATTGAATCACGGGTGAAATCGGCGGCGGGTCTCAGCCGTTCCGGGAGGATTGACCGGCAACTTTCGACAAACTTGTCCGGATCGTCCGGCGTGAATCCAATGTTGAAACCGCCTGACTTCTTGGTAACCAAAACGTGGCGGCAAAAGTTGCAGTTGTCCAGTTTGATGCCCCAAATCAGTCCCGGCGGACGAACCTCGAGTTCTCGAATTTCATTCATCGGAATGATAACCGTGTGGAGCAGAAACCAGCTTTGCAGCTCCAGGCGGTCCGGATATACCCGATATTCCTGCCACAAATTCTTGCCGGCTTTTTTCGATGTGTAGATGGGCGCGCCATTCATAAAATTTTGGCATGGTAAATCTCTGATCAGCCTTCATTTGATAAAATAACCGGAGGACTTCCATTGTCCGTCTTTTTCCAAATCAAACGTGACCGTTTCCACCGCGGCGCTTTTGTTCGCGAAGGAAGTGTCGAATTGCATGACGACATACTGCCCGTCCGGTGCGCCGGGCAGTTCGGTCATTCGCTGTGCCGATTTCAATTTGCGCGATACAACCTCGCCCAGCGGCTGGCGAAAAGTTTCCATGGAATTTTGCCACGCCGCTTCGGTGACAGCGCGTTGAAAAATATCTGCCGCCTGTTTCCAACTGTCCGCATAATTGCCCACATCCACGAGCTTCAGCCACGACTGCGCCTCTGAAACCGCCTGCTCCTTGACGGCGGGCCCGCTGGAATTGGTTGCCGTCAACACGGCCGTCGCCGGCGCCTCGGCCGTTCCGGCAGCGGGCAAGGAACTGGACGGCGCAGCAGCGGGGAGGATTTGTTTGGCCGGAAGCTTCAGGATTTTGACAGCTCCGTTGACCGTTTCGGCCTTGACCGTGGCGCCGCCGCGACCGAGGCTGCCGTTCAAATTGTTGCCCACCGGGAATTCCTTTTTCGCCTGAAGCGATGGAAATTCGCTGGTAATGCCGCCGTTGACCGTGCTCACGGAAAAGGTTGCCTCAGCGTCCTCCGGCACGGCCAGGTCCAGCTCGCCATTGACCGCGTCGAGCGCAACGGATTGTCCGCCGCCGAGCGAGTTCATCTCCGCCGAGATGTGGCCGTTGACCGTGCTGAGTTTCAAGTTGTGACCGGCGTCCCGGACTTGAGTGTGACCATTCACCGTGGAGGCGGTGATGTCGCCAGCCACGCCAGCAATGTCAATGCGCCCGTTGACACTGCTCACCTCATCCAAGCTCGCATGTTCCGGCGCCTGAATGGTGTAATCCACCGTCGCCTTGTCCTGCACGTGGTTGGTGAACCATTCCCAAAATGATGAAAATGACAAAAAATTGTTGTTGTTGGCAGGCTGTTCGGTATGGACCGCGACGTGATTGGGAGCGGCATCAATATTTACCTTGATGGCGTTGACGCTTTCGGGCGTTTGCCCATGAATGGCGGTGGTAACCAGCACGGCATTGCTGTTCCATCCCCGGATTTCAATGCGGCCGTTGACATTATCAATGCTGAACTGCCCGTCTGCGTTGAGCGGAAATGTCTGGCTGAAATTGGTCCAATACTCGCCGTTCTCCAGCCGCAGGCCAGCCACCGGCAACTGTGGGGACGGTCCACCGGTCGCGGTTGTGTGGCTGCTCCCTGTACGCAATATAAAAAGCAGCGTCGCGAGGATCACGATCGTGATTGGAATCAAAACGGCACAACCGGCGATCATGGCGAAGTTCCGCCAAAACCGGTTCGGTTGCAGGGTCCCTGGGGGAGTGGCGTTTCCACCACGGGCTGTTGGAGCGGCCGGTCTGGCCGGGCTGGGGCCGGGGTGAATCCAATTGGTCATTCTTCTGCCCCCGCTGTCGGTAAAAACTCCGCAAACGAGCAAAATCCAGTCAATGGTCGCCCAAATGCCAAAGCCGCCACAGGTGAAAAGCTGTAACAACGCCGTTCCGATTTTGCCAACATAAAACCGGTGTGCGCCGAACACCCCAAAAAAGAACGCCAGTAAAAACGCCGGCAGAATTATTTTATCGCTGGCATCGGGCACCACTGCGCCGGGCAGCGTAGGCGGGGCAGTTGCCGCCGCCGCGGCCAAACCGGCTCCAACTGGCGGCGGAGTTCCGGCAATGGTTTCCACCGCCGTTTTAACCTGGCTCGCGTGTTGATAACGCCGCGCCGGTTCCTTTTCCAGGGCGTGTAGCACCACTTCATCCAGGCGCACATCCATCTGGACTTTCTGGGATGGCGGCGCGAATTTCCCCAGCGGCAGTTCGCCCGTGAGCATTTCATAGAAAACCACCCCCAGCGAATAAATGTCCGCGCGATGGTCCACCGTCTGCGGTTTTTCCACCTGCTCCGGCGCCATGTAATTCGGCGTGCCCATCACGTCGCGCGCCCCGGTAAGCGAAAGGCCTTTGGCCTCCACGCCCGCGATTTTGGCAATGCCAAAGTCGGCGATTTTCACCCGGCCCTGTTTGTCCAGCAGGATGTTTTCCGGTTTGATGTCGCGGTGGATGATGCCCTGCTCATGGGCGTATTGCAGCGCCTCGCAGATTTTCGGCACGAGATTGAGCGCTTCAGCCGGTGAAATTTTCCCGGCCTGCATCACCTGCCGCAAGGTCAGGCCGTCCACAAATTCCATCAGCAAATAAAACCGACCCTGCACCTCGCCGAAATCAAAAACCGTGACGATGTTGGGATGGTTCAGCCGGGCCAGCGCGCGGGCCTCGCGCTCGAAACGCTCGGCAAACTGCGGATCGTTCTGCTTTTCCGGCGCCAGAATTTTCAGCGCCACAAACCGGTCCAGGCGCGGCTGGCGCGCCTTGTAAACCGCGCCCATGCCGCCGCGGCCAAGGCACTCCTGGATTTCCAGTTGCGGAAAAAGCTGCGCCAGTTCGGAAATCGGCGGCGGCACGAAGGCTGACTGGCCCGCCGCCGGACCGGCTTCCGTGGCAAAACCGCGTTGCAGCAAACAGGCCGGACACAGACCTTCCGGCGCGTCCGGTAGTAAGGCCGCGCCGCACTGCGGACATTTGCGCGACATGACTTCCGTCTTGGTAGCAACCGGCACTGCCTGAGTTGGAAGAGGTGAAGCCGGGGCGGCTGGAACCGGCGCAACCGGGGCCGGCGGAGGGGGGGTCTTGGTCCTTTTGACAATGAAATAGACAATCGCCACGATGCCCGCCACGAGCACGACAAACAGGCACAACGTAACCACCGTCACGACAAGGAAAAAGAATCCGAAGCCGCCGGGGCTAAACATGGCCAGCATTGGTTCAGAGTTTATATTCATTCCACGGGTTCCTTAAGTAAAACCGCCGGAAGGTTACGGGCAATTTACGATTTACGATATACGATTGACAAGTGGACCGGCTGGCCGCGCGTAAATCGTATATCGTAAATCGTAAATTCATCCCGCCAAGGCGGCAAACAGGTTCCGCAGTTCATCATCCACCTCGCCAGGGCTGGCCACGGTATCGGCGATTTCAGCGCGAAGCAGTTCGCGGTAACGGTGCCGCAGCCGATGCACCGCCACCTTCACCGCGCCTTCGCTCGTGCCCAGCCGGCTGGCGATCTCGGCATAACGGACCGTGCGGCTCGCTTCGGTCAGGGTTGGCTTCAATTGCTCGAACAATTCTTCGCGGCCGGTCGTCAGGTATTCCTCCCGCAGACGGCGCAGCACCACGTCGAGCAGCGTCAGCGCCCAGCGCCGCTCGAAAATCTTTTCGGCGGTGGTGGTGTCGGCGGGTTCAAAATGGCACGAGGTTTCGGCCAGGGCGGCGTCAATGGGAATGGGCGTGTGTCCGCCGCCGCGCTTTTGCGCGCGGGCCTTGTCCCATTCGTTGGCGAGAAAATGTTTTAGCGACGCGAGCAGGAACGAGCGAAAGCGGCCCCGCGATTCGTCCGCGCCGGCGAGCGAGTTTTTTGCCAGCAGCCGCGCGAAAAATTCCTGCGTGAGATCCTGGGCATCATGCGGCGAATGGCCCACCCGCCGCACATAGGCGTAAAGCGGATGCCAGTAAGTTTGACACAGCCGCGCCAGCGCGTCGCGCGCGCGTCCCGTGTCGGCGCGCCTGGCATCTAGAACGACCGACCAGTGGGTGGTGACAAACGCAGCCGGCCCGGCCATCGGATCGGTGCAAGCCGGCGGCGGGTCAGTTTTTTCGGTGTCGCCGGTGGTGGTCACGGTGCTTCAAGTTAATGACTGAAAGCGGCCGCCGCAAGCCAAGGCAGCGGTGCCCCCCAGGAAGCCAGCACGCTCAGAATTTCTTGAAGTAAAAGTCGTCGCGGCTGATGCCAAGGTCTTCAACCAGGTCGGCGATAATCCCGCGCGGCACGTCGCCTGAATGCCAGGCAAACGTAATGAGCCGGTCGGGACGAAATGGATTTGAATAATGTCGATGGCTGCCGGCCGTGCGGAGGAGTTCGCAGCCGATCTCACGCAGGCGGCGTTCAAGCTGACGGCAATTCCATGAGGGATATTTTCCCACGATCAGGCAGCCAGAATAAATTTATCTCGAAAGGCTTCAGGAATGGGGCGTCCAGTTTCAAGCAGCGCCTCGAGATGCACTTTGGCGGCTTGCTGAAACCGCAGGGCAGCCTCGCCCCGATCGCGCCCATGCGCATGGCAGCCGGGCAGCAGCGGCGATTTGGCAATCCACACGCCGTCTTCGTCCCGCCGGAGTTGCACTTTGGAAAGAGGCACGATCATCGTGGGTAAATTAACTCATGCCGGGTTGAGCGCAAACCATTTTACACGCCGCGCGCGGTGATGATGTCCTTCCTAAATTCGCCAAAGTACGCCCGCGTGCGCGGTGGCTATAAAAAATAGTTGTCCACTTCCGCTGCTGTCCGGTCATTATTAATAAATGCCAGACGCAAATGACATGGACTTGGTGCGGGATTATGCCCGGCAAAACTCCGAGACGGCCTTTGCCGAACTGGTGCGCCGCCACATCAATCTGGTTTATTCCGTGGCGCTGCGCTTCACCAGCAATCCGGTTGATGCAGAGGACGTTACCCAGGCGGCATTCATCCTCCTGGCCCGGAAAGCCGCCACCATGAGCGAACGCACCGTGCTGGCGGGCTGGCTCTACGAAACCACCCGGCTTGCCGCCGCCGGCCTCCTGCGATCCCGCAACCGGCGGCAGGCGTGGGAACTGGAGGCCTGTATGCAATCCGACCTGAATAGGACTGAAACGGACAATTTATGGCCCCAGCTTGCGCCGCATCTGGAGGCAGCCATGTCTCGGCTGGGCGAACGCGACCGGACGTTGCTGGCGTTGCGCTTTTATGAAAACAAGACCGGCGCGGAAGCTGCCGCGCAGTTGGGCATCCGGGAGGAAGCGGCGCACAAGCGCACCGCCCGCGCCTTGGAAAAACTGCGGCAATTTTTCATGAAACGCGGCGTGGATTCAACCACGGCGATCATTGCCGGGGCGATTTCCGCCAACTCCGTGCAGACCGCGCCAGCGGGCCTGGCAACAACCATTTCAGCCGTGGCCGCAGCCAAAGGTGCAGCGGCCGGAACTTCAACCTTAACCCTCATCAAAGGAGCATTGAAAATTATGGCCTGGACAAAAGCAAAAATGGCGGTCGTAACCGGCGCAGCATTAATCCTTACTACCGGTACAAGCATTGTCGTCATCAAGGAGGTCCATTCTGCGAGGTCGGTTCATAAGGCCCTGAATGGGTTCCCGCAAACGCTCGCCGAACTCGATGCCTGGTATGTGGAACCGCCCGCCGGACAAAATGCCGCCACGTTCATTTTGCAGGGCATAAAGGCGAGGCAAATCGCTGGCGCCGACCGAAACGCCAATCTGCCGATCCTGGGCAAGCTGCCGCCGCCGGCTCCCGACCAGCCCCTGTCTGCGCCGGTAAAGTCCGCTCTGGCCGACTTCCTGCAGCGCAACCGCGGGGCGATGCAGTTCTTCGCCCAAGGGGCGCAATACGAACAAAGCCGTTATCCCATAGACCTTACCCAAGGCAGTGAAACCTTGCTGCCTCATCTCGCGGGAATCAAGAGCGGCACGCAAATCTCGGAAATGGCGGCCATCCTGGATGCGGAGAATAATGAAGGCAAAAAAGCGGCGGATGATGTTTTGGCAACCCTCGCCCTGGCGCGTTCGCTGAAAGCCGAACCGGAGACGATTTCCCAGTTGGTGCGCGCGGCGGGTGTCGCGCTGTGTACAGCCGGACTGGAGCAGGTGGTCAATCGCACGACTCTCCCGCCCGACTCTTTAAGCGAACTTTCGAAAGGCTTCCAAAACCTGGAGGACTACGAAACGCGGGGCGAAGGGTTCACTCGCGCCATGGTCGGGGAAGAGGTAAATCACATGACGCTGATGAAAAACCGCGACCGGCTCGTTGAGGTTTTGACCAAGCCCGACCTCATTGACATGCCCGCGGAACAGCGCCGTCAAATCGTTGAGCATGTGAATCAGCCGGGCAGCTTGGAAGCAGAACAGGACTGCCTCGCAACTTCTTTCCAGCAGCTCATGGCTGCCCGCCAGGAAACCTTTCCCGACCGTTTGAAGGCCGCCGACGTGATCCAGGAGTGTGCGGCGAGAGCCTCAGCCCGGGGACTGCTGCTCAACGCATTTCTTTGGAACGGTCTCAGCGGCAAGATGATCAGCCGGGAAGCCGGCAGTCTGGCCAATCTTCGCCTGGCATTGACCGCCTTGGGGCTCGAGCAGTTTCGCGCCGCCCACAATAACCTGTATCCGGCCACCCTGTCCGAACTGGTTCCCAATTATTTGCCCGCGCCGCTTGAGGACCCGTTTGACGGGCAGCCGCTGCGCTACCGGAAACAAGGGGCCGGTTATGTCCTTTATAGTATCGGCCCCAACCTGAAGGACGATGGCGGCCAGCGAATGACCGCAGGCGGCGACGACCAGGTGTTCGCAGTCATCACGCCACCGGCGCCTTGAATCCCGCAGGCAGCGCCCGCCGGCGGAATCCACGCCACCGTCGTGCGCGTGTCATTTCACAATATCACCGCAAATAAATTGTCGGTATTTGCCCCTGGGCGCACACTTATCGGCAAATGCAGCCACCGGATGACAGCATACTCTTGCGGCAATTTGCGGAAAACGAATCGAACGAGGCGTTTGCCGGGCTGGTGACGCGATACCTCAACCTGGTTTATTCCGTCGCCTTGCGGCAGACCGGCAATGCCCATAACGCCGAGGAAATTTCCCAGGCGGTCTTCATCATTTTGGCGAAAAAGGCGGCCGAGTTGCGGCATGACAGGGCGCTCTCAAGCTGGCTGTTTCAAACCACCCGGTTGACCGCGAACAACTTCATCCGGAGTGAATTGCGCCGTCAGCGCCGCGAGGAGGAGGCCCACATGCAATCCATTTTGAACGAATCCGACAGCGAGGTCTGGCTTAAAATCGCGCCGCTGTTGGACCGCGCCGTCGCGGGCCTGCGCGAGCAGGACCGCCGGGCCATCCTGCTGCGATTTTATGAAGGCCGAAATCTGCGCGAGGTGGGGGCAGCGCTGGGGGCGAGCGAAGACGCGGCGGAAAAACGGGTGACGCGCGCGCTGGAAAAGCTGCGGCGTTTTTTCACCAAACACGGCGTGGATTCGACCACGGCCATTATCGCCGGGACAATTTCCGCCAATTCCGTTCAAGCTGCGCCAGTGGCACTGGCAAAGACGGTGAAGGCCGTGGCGGTGGTCAAAGGCGCGGCGGCTTCTGCTTCAATCTTAACCCTCATCCAAGGAGCATTGAAAGTTATGGCATGGACCAAGGCAAAAAACCTGACCGTTGCAGGCATCTGTTTAATTCTAATTTTGGCATCCGGCACGGCGGTCATCGTTTCAAAGCAACGGCGCCGGCAGGCCGAACCTAAAACAACTCTGGCTTACGCCAGAGGCCTTGATGGCAATCCGCAGTATCGAAATATGCTGGCTGACTTGCGAGCGCACCAATGGCCGGCGGAGAGACAGTTGCTGGAGGCGAAAATCAAATCACGCCAGCGGGTCAATGAAACCACCCATGCAATCACGATTGACCTGCGGCCATATATCAACGCCGCCTTAACGGATTCACCGGCGTCACCGGCTGGCATTAATGGAAACAATCTCGCTGAATTGCCGGCGGGAACCAATGTCTATGCCGGGGTTCCTTTTGATGTGGAAGGAATGATACAACTTGACGGCACCAACCTGCTGGCGTTCAACAAACATTATCCCGCCACGGTGGGCAATATCCCAATCCATCAGCGCTGCGCAAAAATCCATTTGTTTCACGGGGCAGATTGGATTTACCCGTCTGATTTTGGCACGACCGTCGCCAAACTGGTTCTGCATTACGCTGATGGCAGCGTGCGGGAACTTAAAATCGTCGCCGGTGAACATGTGTTTGATTGTTGGTCTCCGCTTTTCACCACCGGCGTTGATCCAAGATATTTCACCATGGCCCCGGGCACGGAACGCGCCTGGACGGGAAGCAATCCCTTCATAAAGAAAATCTGGCCCGACGAATCGCTCGTCCTTTACAAAAGCACGTTCGATAATCCGCAGCCGGACGTGGTCATTGCCAATTTGGATTATGTCTCCACGGTGACCGGAACAACGCCGTTTCTGGTCGGATTGACCGTGGAATAATGACCCCGGCAGCGGCCTGGCCAGTCAGGAGCTTGCCTGACGAGTTGGGTGGCGCTGGCCCTCCCCCGCCCCGGTCAGCGTCCCGTCATCATCGCCACCACATTTCTTGTCAGATTTCACCGTTGGCGCACATATAATTGGTGAATGACCGATACGCCCGATGCCGAATTGCTGGAGCAATTCGCCCGAAACCATTCCGAGGCGGCCTTTGCCACCCTCGTGCAGCGGCATGTGGCCCTCGTTCATTCCGTCGCGTTGCGGCATACGGCCAACCCGCAGCACGCGCAGGACATCACGCAAGCCGTCTTTATCATCCTGGCGCGGAAAGCGGCGACGCTGGGACGCAAAACCGTTCTGCCCGGCTGGCTTTACCACGCCGCCCGGCTGACGGCGGCCAATTTTCAACGGGCGGAAGCGCGCCGCATCCGCCGCGAACAGGAGGCATTCATGCAATCCAGCCTGCAAGAACCCCAGACCGACGCCGTATGGCGGGAACTATCACCCCGGCTCGATGAAGCGATGGCCTGTCTTGGCGCGAGCGAGCGCGATGCGCTGGTCCTGCGCTATTTTCAGAACAAGAGCATTGCCGAGGTTGGGAAATTTCTGGGCTTGGCGGAAAACACGGCACAGAAGCGCGTCAGCCGGGCTTTGGAAAAATTGCGGGACTTCTTCACCAAACGTGGCGTGAGTTTGACCACGGCCATTATCGCCGGGGCCGTCTCCGCCAATTCCGTGCAGGCCGCGCCGGCGGCATTGGCCAAAACGGCAACCGCCGTGGCGGTGGCCAAGGGTGCGGCGGCTACAACTCCAACCTTAACCCTCATCAAAGGAGCATTGAAAATTATGGCGTGGACCAAAGTGAAAACGTCCGTCGTCATTGGCGTGGGCCTGTTGCTCGCCGCAGGAACGGCAACGATTACAGTCAAAGAAATTCAGGAGCATAGCACCTATCCCTGGCAGGATATTCCAATTCCGACCACGCCTGAGCAGGCAAATGTTAACGAGGCAATGCTTAAAGAATTCCCGCCACAAGTCAGGATCATTCCGACGAAATTTCCCCAGCGTGGGAGCATGGCAAACTACTGGGTAGGTGACGGTGAAAGGGTCTTGGGAATTGCCTCCAGCCTCGACAGGTTGATATTGCAAGCCTATCAAGTGCCCCCCACGCGCGTAATTTTTCCCGCCGGTCTGTCCAAAGCTCAATTTGACTGCATCGCCAATCTCCCCAAGGGATCGTTTCCGGCTTTGCAGCGGGAAGTTGAGCGCAAGTTCGGGCTGGTGGTCACCCGGCAAATGCGCGAAATGGACGTCCTGCTGCTTAAAGTCAGGCTTCCCAACGCCCCCGGCTTGCAACCAGCGGGCGGACAAACCGCACTGAAGATTGAAAACGGTCGCTATGAGGTGAAACGCCAGCCTTTGAGCCTCCTGGCGAATATTCTTGAAATCAGTTACTTCAACATCCCGGTGGTTGACCGCACCGGACTGGCCGGACTGTTCGATGTTGCTTTGACGTGGGACAGCAGCACACCTACGCCCAATCTCGATGCCTTAAAGGAATCGCTTCTCACCCAGCTTGGACTTGAACTGGTGCCCAGCCGCGAGCCCATTGAGATGTTGGTGGTGGAGAAAGCACAGTAGATCAAATGTGCGCTGTAAGTTTTGCAGGGTTCCCCAACTTGAAACTGCAGGTGACCAGGGCAGTTATTCTGAAAAATTCTTTGTCCCGTTTTGCGGTTCATGGACATCATGGGGTGGATGTCCGAACCTGACGACCATCAATTGCTTGCCGAATTCGCCCGCGCCGAATCGGAGCCGGCCTTCGCCGCGCTGGTGGCGCGTTATATAAACCTGGTGTTTTCAACCGCCTTCCGCTTCACCGGCAACGCGCATCACGCGGAGGAAATCACCCAGGCGGTTTTCATCATCCTCGCGCGCAAGGCGGGAAAACTGTCGCCGCGCGTCGTGCTGTCCGGCTGGCTGTATCAGGTGGCGCGGCTGACCTCGGCCAATTTCATGAAGCGGGAAATCCGCCGGCAGCGCCGCGAACAGGAGGCCTATATGCAGTCCGCATTGAATGAACCCCACGACAACGCCTGGCACGCGATTGCTCCCCTGCTGGATGACGCGATGGGAAAACTCGGCCAGACCGACCGGGACGCCGTGGTGCTGCGCTATTTCGAGAACAAGAGCGCGGCGGAAATCGGCGCGGCCTTGCAGATGAACGAGGAGACGGCGCGCCGACGGGTGAACCGCGCGCTGGAAAAGCTGCACCGCTATTTCAAACAGCGCGGCATTTCCTCCACCACGACCGGCATTGCCGGCGCAATTTCCGCAAATTCCGTACACGCCGCGCCCGTTGCGCTGACACAAACCGTTACCCCCCTTGCCGTCGCGAAAGGGTCGCTGGCCACGGTCTCAATCCTCACCCTCGTGAAAGGAACTTTGAATTATATGCTATGGAACAAACTGAAACTGGCGATGGCGGTTGGCACCGCGGTCATTCTCGCCGCCGGAACCACCACGCTGGTGGCGCAACATGCGTCTCAAACGAACGCGATCATCCCGTACAAGACACTGGACGACGCCTGCCGGTTCGCCGACAGCGTTGATCAAAGCAAACTCGTGCTCCGCATTCTGATTGACTCGTCGAAAAAGTCCGTGCGCCCCCAGGACATACACCTGACGATCCAGAGCCGGGAAAAGGCGCCCATTTCTCTCCAGCTCGGCGGCAAAGGAGAAATCCTCAATTTCCCGCACGATGAGACCCTGCGCCGGGAGAATCCGGGCATCCTGTCGGACCAGCCCAAGGGCACGCTCAGTCTGGGGCTTTGGTGTTATGTGCCCATGCCCAAGGAACTCACTTTTCCGTACCGCCGGATGGCCGATGCCGTGGCGGAAGCCAACCAGGCCAGAGACACGGCCAACCAAATGATCAAGGAAGGTTACGCCGACCAGGTGTCTCCCTTTAAAGACAAAGTTCAGGGCCTCGTTTTCGTCTTCCCGAAATCAAGCGCCGGCAAAGCAAAGGTGGAAATCGCAACGGCTGGCGGAAAGAAAGAATATATCGCTGACGCCGATGGCCTGGCCGTGGTCGAAGTGGAACCGGCGCTTCAGGCAGAGAATCCACCCGTGACACTCTCCGAGAATCCCAAGTGGGTCGTTCTAGCCGCGCATTGGCGCTAAGCCACGTCACCTTCAGGCTGTGCGTTACGGCGACGATTTTGGCGCTGGCAGGTCTTTAACCAGTTGCCGAAGTCCAGCCAGCGTGCTGGCCGAAAGAAACCTCGCTTTCAGCGTACAGTCGGCGGAATGGATCGTGTAACCGAACGCGCCAGGATTGTTATCGTTTATCTGGACGTTGGAAACCTTAAAGGCGACGGGCTGGATGATGAAGTGCTGTCCGGATTGGACCACATAGTAATAATTGCCAGTCACCATTTTGCGTGGGCCGGTATATGGATGCGAAAACCATCCCTTTTTAGGCTGTTTGATCTTTGCCGGCGGCGGCATTACTGGCCCCAATTCCACAATATGTTCGCCCGCCAGGGAGAAGTTGGCAGCCGTGGCTCTCGGAACCGTGAAGCCAACCAGCAAAATGAGATCGCCAGCATTGTCCTCCACCGGTTCTCCCGAAGCCATGGAATAAGATGTCAGGCCGGTACCCCGCGCATAAGCCTTAAAAAGAAGGTGGCCATCCGGGTCGGTGTCTAAAACCTGGTCCGTGGCGTCCTCTTTGGCATCACAAAATGATCCCGACAAATCAAAACTCCGCCAATCCGCGCCCCTGGCGGCAGGAACTGTCAGCACCAAAGCAGTCACCAATCCCATCAACAGCTTGAACGCCGGATTTAGTTTTAAAAGGCACATGGTTTTCGAATCGTTAATTCAACTGTTTGCCGGCCATTTTTGTGGGTCGCCAGGTGGATTCAGTAAATGCGGGATAAGTTTCTGCCCTGATTTGGCATTCCCCAGGCTTTGTTTCCTGCCCACGACCCGCGCTGGCTTGGTTCGTGATTTTGTGCCGGTGGCATGGATTTGCAAGCCATTTCACACCCCAAGGCCCTGTCCAGCGCTGAATTTTCTTTCGTCTCCGGGCGGGGTCTGCTAGAAACATGTCGTGCGCAAGTTCCTTATTTTTACCAGTCTTTGGTTGGGACTGACGGCAGGTGTTTACGCGGCGGAAACGTTCGCGTTGGCTGACGGCACGTCTTTGTCCGGCGACATCGTCAAATTTGACGATCATGACGCGATGATCCACACGTCGGCGGATACTTATACGAACATCCCGTGGCCGCAGTTCTCGCAGGACACGCTGAAACAACTGTCCGCCAATCCCAAATACCGGCCGCTGGCGGAATGGTTCATCGAGCCAACGGCGCCAGAACAGGCGTCCCAACCGCGAATCAGCGTCAAACCGGTCGAACGCATGGCGCTGCCGGAACATCCATCCATCTTGGGCGGACTGGTGCATTCGTCGCTCGGCCTGTTCATCCTGCTGATCGTTTACGCGGCCAATCTTTACGCGGCATTTGAAGTGGCCGTGGTGCGCGGCAAACCCATCGGCGCGGTGATGGGCCTGTCCGCGGTGCTGCCCATTGCGGGGCCGATTATATTTCTGTCCCAGCCCGTCAATGCGCCCGCGACCGAAGAAGCACCAGCCGACGGAACGGCTCCCACCGGTCCTGAAGCCGGCGGCGCCGCGCCGGGGGCGGCTGCGCCAGCGCCGGGCCATGAGGATATTCAGATTGTTTCGGCCTCCTGGAATCCGTCACAGGAGGAAAAGAAACCGCAGCCGCAGGTTTTTTCGCGTGGCAAATACACGCTCAACAAGCGCTTCCTCGAAACAAAATTTGCCGGTTTCATTGGCGAACCCAAAGGCGATGCCCTAAATTTCACGATGGAGCTCAAGACCTTGAAGGACACCATCGCGGTCGAGTCCATCAAGCAGGTGGGCGCGAACGAGGTGATTTTGGAGACCCCAACCGGGCAGGTGACCGTGCCGTTTGGCGACATTCAGGAAGTCAAACTCGTTCCCAAACCCGTTTGATTGCTTGAAATACAACACCATCCTCATGTTTGGCGCGCCCGGTTCGGGCAAGGGCACCCACGGCAAAATTCTGGGCGCCATTCCCGGCTATGTGCATTGCAGTTGCGGCGAGGTGTTCCGCAATTTGAGCCCCGAAACGCCGCTCGGAAAAGTATTTGTGGAATACTCCAGCCGCGGCCAGTTGGTGCCGGATGAACCGACCATTGAATTGTGGCAGCAGTTTGCGCATGGCCTCGTGGTGACCGGGCGGTTTCATCCCACCAGGGATACGCTGGTGCTGGACGGCATTCCGCGCAATGTTCCACAGGCGCAAATGCTCCGCAAATTTGTCAAGGTGGCCGCTGTGTTCTACCTGTGCAGCGCGAACGTCAACAATCTCGTCGCGCGCATGCAGCGCCGCGCCCTCAAGGACAACCGCCTGGACGACGCCAACATTGATGTCATCCGCGCGCGGCTTAAGACCTACGAAAATGAAACCAAGCCGGTGCTGAATTTTTACGGCAAGGAGATCGTCCACCGCATAGACACCGACGGCACCCCGCCGGAAACTTTCGCCAAAATCCTCCGCCAGATCGTCAAACTCCGCTAAGTTGCGCGGTTGACGCGGCGGGGCTGGGTTCCTGCGCAGACCGCAAATCATGAATCGCAAATGAAAATAGTCTTCATGGGCACGGCGGAATTGTCCTGCGCCAGCCTCGAAAAACTGGCTGGTGACCGGGGGTTTTCCCTGGTGGCCGTCGTTACGCAACCGGACAAGCCCAAGGGCCGTGAACTCAAGCTTACGCCGTCGCCGGTGAAAGTTCTCGCGGAAAAATTAAACCTGCCGGTGCTCCAGCCGCTCAAAGCCCGCGATGAAAAGTTCATCGCCCAATTGCGCGAACTCAAGCCGGACCTGATGGTGGTGGTCGCTTATGGCCAGATTCTGCCGCAGGCGATTTTGGATTTGCCACCGCACGGCTGCCTGAACGTCCACACCTCGCTGCTACCCAGGTATCGCGGCGCGGCGCCGATCCAGTGGGCCATTGCCGAAGGCGAGCCGGAAACCGGCGTGACCATCATGAAAATGGATGCCGGCCTCGACACCGGGCCAATTCTCTCGACGCGGCGCACGCCGATTTTGCCCGCCGACGATTCGCGAACTTTGCACGACCGGCTCGCGCAACTGGGCGCGGAGTTGCTGGCCGAAACCATCCCAGACTACGTTGCCGGAAAAATTTCACCCCGGCCACAGCCGGCGCAAGGCGCGAGCTACGCCGCGAAAATTAAAAAGGAAGACGGACGGATTGACTGGAATTTGCCGGCGAAAAAAATCTGGAACCGCCTCCGCGCCTTTACCCCGTGGCCAGGCGCTTTTACCTCGCTGAGCGCCGGCCCAAAGCCGCAACTGCTGAAAATCTGGAAGGCCGAAGTCGTTGAGCGGACTGGTACACCTGGAACAGTCCTGGCGGCGGACAAAACCGGTATCGTCGCTGGCTGCGGACAGGGCGCATTGCGGATTCTGGAACTGCAACGGGAAGGCGGCAAACGATTGACCGCGGAACAGTTTCTGACCGGCTGCCCGATAAAGCCGGGCGCGATTTTCGCATAGAGTCGAAGGAGCGGTCCAACGCGCGACATTTTCATTTTCCGTGCTACATTGGTTGGCTCTAGTTTTGCCTGGAGCTGCACCATGCTTTTTCACGATGTTCTTGGGGCTGGGTTGCCCCAGCGTTTCTATCGCGCCCAGTTTGAGCGTTAAGGAGGAAGCACATTAGTTAGTGCGTTCTTGCCGCCCCTGGCGTTCCATCGCGCAAACCGGCGGCGTAAGCTTCAAACACACGGCGCATTTCGTCGCGGACAGTGCGGAAGCAATTCAAAATTTCCGCCTCGCTGCCCGTGGCCTTTGCCGGATCAAAAAACGGCCAGTGGTGGCGGTTCACCTGGCCGGGGAAAACCGGACATGCCTGGTCCGCATTGCCGCAGACGGTGATGACGGTGGCCACCGGCTGTTCCAAAAATTCCTTCAGATGTTTCGAGCGGTGGGCGGAAATATCAATGCCAATTTCCGCCATGACCTTGATGGCCAGCGGATGCACCTGGCCGGCGGGATTAGAACCGGCGCTTTGGACATTCGCCAGGTCGCCCAGCGCGGCGCGCAAGATGCCTTCGCCCAGGTGGCTGCGACAGGAGTTGCCCGTGCAGAGAATCAGGATGGTGGGTTTGGTGGTGGTTTTCATGGTTGATCATTTTTTTCGGGACCGCAGCAATTTTCACGGATGCAGAAACAAGCCGGCACCGCGGCCAGTGCGCCCAGCACCGGCGCCAGCAGGTAAATCCAGAGATCGTTGAACCGCCCCGACACCACGGCGGGCGCCAGCGAACGCGCGGGATTCATCGAGGCGCCGCAGATGGGGCCGGCAAACATGGCTTCCAGCGCGATGACGGCGCCGACCGCAATGCCGGCGGTGATGCCCTTTTCCTTCGCGCCGGTGGAGACGTTTAAAATCACGAACATCAGCAGAAAAGTGAGGATGAATTCCAGCACCAGGCTTTGCATCGCCGGACCGGCTGGATGGGTCGCGCCCAGGCTTTGGCTGGCGGGAAAAATCAGTTTCAACATGAGACTGGCCAGCAGCGCGCCGGCAAGCTGGGCGGCAAGATAGCGCCAGATCTCGTTTGCCGGAAACCGGCGCGCGGCCCAGAAGCCGAGCGTCACTGCCGGATTGAAATGCGCGCCGCTGACGTCGCCAAGCGCATAAATCATCGCCAGCACGACGAGGCCGAAAGTCAGCGCCACCCCGGCATGGGTGATCACCCCGCCGCTGATTTCATTGATGACAATCGCGCCCGTGCCCGCGAACACGAGCGCAAAAGTTCCCAATAATTCTGCGGCCAGCCTTCTCATGGTTTCCGCGCCTGAGCTTCGAGGCTCGTGATGAAATCCGCCGGCTTCGTGCCGGGGGGCAGCTTTTCGATGATCTTTTTGTAAAGCGGGTCTTCAAAATTTTCCATGGCTTCGACATAGCCGGGTTTGGATTTGAGAACAATGTCCGTCAGCCCGGCTTCTTTGGCCATGCGCCCGGTTTCCGAAACCAGCGCTGCGCCAGCCACGCAGCCAATCAGCGCCTCGACCAGCTTGAGCAATTCTGCCGGCAGCGGCTTGACCAGCGCCATGTCGGACACGGCCACGCGCCCGCCGGGTTTCAGCACGCGCGCCATTTCGCGCCAGACCTGCGCTTTGTCCGGCGAAAGATTGATGACGCAGTTGGAAATGATGACGTCCACGGAATTGTCCGCCACGGGCAGATGCTCGATTTCGCCGAGGCGGAATTCGACATTGTCCAGGCCGGTTTCCTGGCGGTAATGCACGGTATTGCGGCGCGCCTTGGCCAGCATTTCAGCGGTCATGTCCACCCCGATGGCACGACCCGCAGCGCCCACTTTTTTGCCGGCGATGAAAACATCGAAACCGCCGCCACTGCCGAGATCCAGCACGACCTCACCCGGCTGCAAGGCTGCGAGCGCGGCCGGATTGCCGCAGGAAAGCCCCATGTTTGCGCCTTCCGGCAGGGATTTGAGTTCCTCAACGGTATAGCCGAGTTCGCGGGCAAGTTTTTCCGCCTCCAGCGGCGCCGAGCCGCAGCACGAAACCCCCGGGCCACAGCCGCCGGCGCTGGTGTCCTGCGCAATTTTGGCATAGCCCTCGCGCACCAGGCGGCGGAGGGAATCTGCGGAATCATCCATGGGGAGTGTTTTCATAAATCAGCAGCAGCGTTGCCGGCGGCAAATGACGGCCAGGTCGGTTTTCAAAATCTGCTTGAGTTTCTTTGCATCCGCCGCGGCCTCGGCGGTTTTGGCCAGCGACTTCTGGACCCAGCCCAGCGCCTCGCGCACAGCGACCGGCGCGGATTTATCCGGCAGCCGGTAATAAACCCAGCGCTCCGACTTGCGGGAAAGGATCAGCCCGCCGTGCTGTAAAATGGAAAGGTGTTTGGAAATGGTGGAGGGCGCGAAGCCAAACAATTCAGTGATCTGGCACACACACAGCTCGCCGTTCCGCAGGGCAAGCAGGATGCGCACCCGGTTGGGGTCGGACAGCGCCTTGGTGATGGCCATGAACTCTTTCATTGTTATTTCGTCAAATGACGAAATAACTATGGCGCACCAGCGGCAGGCTTGCAAGTTTATTTGGAATTCAACCCGGCCTCACAGCCAGCCGCAGAAATGCGCGGCGCAGACCAGCCCGTAGGCGACGGCGGCGCTGGCGGGCAGCGTGAGCACCCAGGCCCACACAATGCGCTCGACGACATTGAGCCTAAGCGCGTTGAAACCCTTGGCGCAACCCACCCCCATGATGGAGGCGGTGATGGCATGCGTGGTGGACACAGGCATGCCGAAGAGTGCGGCGGTGAAGAGGACGGTGGCGCCGGTCGCCTCGGCTGCGAATCCGTGAACGGGATGCAGTTTTACCATTTTATGTCCCAGCGTCCGGATGATGCGCCAGCCGCCGGCCGCTGTACCCGTACACATGATCAACGCGCACATAACAATGATCCAGACGGGAATAAACTGCACCTCCGGATGCACGGCGGGCGGGGTGTATCCAAATTGCAGCCATAAGGGCAGATGGGTGATGGCCCAGGCCACCGGGGTCAGATAATCCGGCGGCGTGCCCTCCGGCGTTTGCAGCCAGGACAGCCAGTGCGGCACGGAAAGCAGAATGCCCGCTTTGGTGGCCACGACCAGCGCGAGCGTTATGACGCCCATGGTTTTTTGCGCATCGTTTGTGCCATGGGCGAATCCCATGTAGGCGGCGCTAAACAACTGGAGTTTGCCAAAGGTGCGGTT
>Ga0181520_10005981_pt1 | contig 18950 bp, 14 predicted proteins | sample PEATcosm2014_Bin_29_FD_132451 | JGI IMG/M metagenome (GOLD analysis project Ga0181520, IMG submission 132451) | Peatland microbial communities from MTU Mesocosm Facility, Houghton, MI, USA - PEATcosm2014_Bin02_30_metaG | ecosystem: Environmental > Terrestrial > Soil > Wetlands > Peat | place...
ACTCTGCGCAAGCTTGTCCTTCTTGCGTTGCTCGGCAATCACCAATGCCCCCCCGGCCAGCCGGCCGCCGGCGCTGTCGCCCAGCAAACCCAGTGTCGCTGCGTATTCCTGATCGGCGTCGTAGGGCGGGTCGAGAAAGATCAAGTCGAAGACGGCCCCGCCTTTGCGCAAATAGGCGCCTACAGCGGTGCTCTGGAGGCGGAATCCCGAGCGCAAGCCGAGGCGCTCCAGATTCATGCGCAACACACTGAGGGCCGCGGGGGCGCGCTCCACAAAGACCACCTGCAGGGCGCCCCTGCTGAGCGCCTCAAGGCCTACTGCTCCCGAGCCGGCGTAGAGATCGAGCAGCCTGGCGCCCTCGATGCGCGGAGCCAATACGTTGAAAAGGGTTTCGCGAAGGCGGTCGCTGGTGGGGCGCGTGGCCATACCTTCCGGGGCCTGCAAGGTACGAGAGCGAAAGGTTCCGGCAATAATGCGCATTTGAAATCAGCATAGCGGAAACGAATCCGGGGGCGCGACCCACTACAATCCAGATATGCGAGGCTGGTCAATCCCGCTGGGACGTTGGATGGGCGTAGAGTTGCGCGTCCACGCATTTTTTCCGTTGCTGGCGGTGGTTTGCCTGGTTTTGAGCACGACAGACGGCTTTTTGCGCGGGATGGGACTTTTCATGGCCCTGGTGCTGGCCGTACTGGTGCGGGAGACGGTTCGGCTGATGGCTGCGGCCTGGTTGGGCCTCAAACTGCGCGCCGTGCTGCTGCTGCCCATCGGCGGCCTGTTCGCCTATGCCAACCCTGAAAGCCAGGAAGACGCAAACCAGGGAGCCGGGCAGTTCATCATTGCGTTTGCCGGTCCGGTGGCCAACCTGCTCACGGCCGGAATGCTGGCCATGACGCTGGTGGGCGCCAGCGGCGATCTGCCTCTTTTCGGACAGCCTTTTATCACTTCGGCATACCTTCTGCGCAGCATGGTGTGGATGCAAGCCGGCATGGCATTGCTGCACCTCGTGCCTGCTTACCCGCTGGACTGCGGACGGCTGATTCGCGCCTCCTTTGCCCGGCGTCACGGCTTTGCTCCTTCGACGCGCGCCGCAACCGGTCTGAGCCAGGCGCTGGCCTTGTTGGCCGTTGTGGGCGGGATGCTGCTCCATGACTACTGGCTCAGCATCGTGGGCTTCTTCATCATGATCGGCGGACAGATCGAAGACCAGGGAGTGTTCTTCCAGTCGGTGGTGGATACGGTGCGCATGAGCGAAGTGATGCTGACCGACTTCGCCACGCTCTCGCCTTCAGACACGCTGGCCGACGCGCTGGTGCGCTGCGTGCATTCGCTGCAGGAAGATTTCCCGGTGGTACGCGGCCCGCAACTGGTGGGCATTGTTTCGCGGCAGCGGATTCTGGACGCTCTGCGCAATGACGGCAACGGCTACATTCAGGCAGTCATGTCCCGGGCCTTCCAGGTTGCCCGCCCGCAAGACACGTTGGGCACCACCATTCGCCGGCTCACCGCCGGACATGGCCTGGCCTTGATCCCCATTACCGAAGAGGGTCGCGTGGTGGGCGTGGTCAGCGTACAGAATCTGATGAGTTCCATGTCTCTGCTTTCAGAGCAGCGGCGCCTGGAGCGCATTGAAGCCGGAGATTGACGCCCGGCATGGCTAACGATCCAAATCGGGGCCCCCAGCGACAGGTTTTTGTCGATGGGGTGGGAGAAGCGCCTCTCGCCCCCGGCCTCTACTTGGTCGCAACCCCCATCGGCAACCTGGGCGATATCACACTGCGCGCGCTGGACGTGCTGAAGCGCGCCGACCGCATTGCCTGTGAAGACACCCGGCAGACACAGAAGCTGCTCAACCACTTTCAGATAGCAACGCCCAGCGTAAGCTGCCACCAGCACAACGAGCGCCAGCGCACCGAGGAGTTGTTGGAAGCCCTGAAGGCCGGCGGCCGCATTGCTATCGTTTCAGACGCCGGGATGCCGGGCATCAGCGATCCGGGGAGCTGGCTGGTGGCTGAAGCCATCGCCGCGGGCGTACCCGTGATCCCTATCCCGGGCGCCAATGCAGGCCTCAGCGCGCTGGTCGCTTCAGGGCTGCCAACCACGGAGTTTCACTTTGTGGGGTTTCTTCCAGAGAAGGCGGGCGCACGGCGCAGCCGGCTTGAAGCGCTGGCCGAGGAAGCGACCGGGACGCCACGCACTTTGATTTTCTACGAGGCGCCGCACCGGATTTTGGAGACCTTGGCTGACCTGGAGGCCGTTTGGGGGCCTGGCTTACCTGTGGTGGTGGCGCGGGAGCTGACCAAGATCCACGAAGAGTTTCTGCGCGGCCCGGTGGCCGAGGCACGACGCGACCTGGCAGCCCGGGATCGCGTCCGGGGCGAGATCACCTTGCTGGTGCAGCCGCTGCGGAGGACCACGGAGCAGGCCGGTGCAGGCGCGGCGAGTTCAGTCCATGAGAAAGTGGCCGACCGCGTGGCCCGATTGCAGGCCGAGGCCGGTCTGGACGAGAAAGAGGCTCTGAAGCGGCTGGCGCGGGAACTGGGCCAATCGAAGAGCGATCTTTATCGGGAACTGCAGCGTGAGCGCGCCAGGCGGAAGGTGCGTTCGCGCTAAGAACTCGAAAAGGCTGCTAGCTGGATGCGCCGTCGAGGATGTCGGGTTTGTCGGAGGGATCGTCCGAAAGCCGATCATGGAGGATCACGTTGAGCAGCGACTTGTGGACCCGGATACGCCCGTTGTAATCGATGAAGCCCAGTTTGCGGAAGCGGTTCATGAAGAAGCTGACGCGAGAGCGGGTGGTGCCGATCATCTCCGCCAGCGTCTCCTGCGAGATCTTGGGAATGAAGGCCTCCGGCTCATCCGCCTTGCCAAACTCCGCCATCAGCAGCAGAATCCGCGCCAGTCGCTTTTCGCTTGAGTTGAAGAGCTGATCGACCAGGTCGGCCTGGATGCGCATGGTGCGCGCGAGCAGGAATTTGAGGAACAGGTCGGAAAGGGCATGCTCTTCATGCATGACCCGGACCATGTCGTCGCGCCCGATTTTCAGGGCGGAGCAGGCAGTGAGAGCGGTGGCCGTTACCAGCCGGAGGCCGCCAGGGGTGGCGAGGGCCTCCTCGCCGAGAAAGTCCCCGGCGGTAATGATGGTGATTGTTGCTTCTTTTCCAGCCTGCGAGACAACCGTGACCCTGGCCCGGCCCTTTTGGAGATAGAAGACGGCGTCGGCGGGATTGCCTTGCACAAAGAAGGTCTGCTTGGGCGCCAATTGGACGATTCTCCGCCCCAGTCCAACGCTCGTGAGGAAAGCGGGAACGTCAAATTTGGGTTTCTCCAGTTCAACCATCTGCACGACCTCTCCCAAACAGGGCGCAGCAAACAGGAACTTGCGAAGAGCGGACACCCAGAGTCTATCGCAATTTTCAGTAAAACTGCCGCCGCCAACCTGGCATTTTTATTGGGTATTGCGGCGATGCACTCCCGGAATTAGCCCGAACTACCTAGCCCCGGGGGTCGAAGCATAGCGCACCCCCTCCCCAGCATCGCATCCAGGTTGGGGGTCAAATCTGTTCCATTTTGCACAGTTTGAGCGGTTTTTTTCTGGTTTTTCAACATTCTCAAAAGAGCCTCCACAGCCCAAGAATTCATCCACTGATCTCAATAGCTCAGACCGCCGGTTCCGCGCTAACTAACGTAGGAGTTACCCGATGCGCCTAACAAGCGAAACCCCAAGGGACGCTGCGCTGGGTGGAAAATGGTGATTTACATGAAGAAACTTCTGACATTGGCAACCATCCTGACTTTGACCAGCGTCGCCTGGGCGGGCAGCAATCGCGAAGCAACCAACGACCGCCTCGATCACGCCGGCAGAGTCTTGCACGAGATCATGGCCGCACCGGACAACGGGATTCCCGAAGAAGTGCTGGAACATGCGAAGTGCATTGCCGTAGTTCCCCACATGCTGAAGGGCGGTTTTGTGTTCGGCGCGGAAAACGGACGTGGCGTGGCAACCTGCCGCACCGATGCCGGCTGGAGCGCACCGGCGTTCTTCACCATCACGGGCGGTAGCTGGGGCTTGCAGATCGGCGTCGAAGGCGTGGATCTGGTTTTGGTCATCCAGAACGACCGCGGCATGGAACAGTTGATCGGCAGCAAGTTCGAGTTGGGCGCAGACGCATCCGCGGCCGCCGGCCCGGTTGGGCGCCACGCTTCCGCCGATACGGATTGGAAGCTGAATACCGAGATTCTGACCTACTCGCGCGCTCGTGGCGCTTTTGCCGGACTCACGTTGAACGGCGCTTCGATTCGCCGCGACGACGACTCCACCGAAGCGGTGTATGGCCGCGACATTCCCACTCGCCGGATTTTGCGCGGCGAAGTACCGGTGCCTGCCGAAGCGCACTCGTTCCTGGAAGCCGTTCGCAATGCGAAGGCCCAGGCAGTTGCCTCCAACTAGAGCTAATTCAACAGTGATGTCTGGTTGGTGTGAGTCCACTTAACCCTAAAAAAACAAATGCTCGCCAGGATGAGGCAGCCAGCCATTGCATCCAACCAGCATGCGGTTTTGCACGCTAGCGTCCTTTGGCCGGGTCCCCTTCAGAGGATTCGGCCACAGGGCACTTTGAAAGGACTTCGATGCTTTGGACAGTTTTCGTTATTCTTCTGGTGTTGTGGCTGCTGGGTTTCAGCTTCCACGTCGCCGGCAGTCTCATCCACATCCTGGTTGTGTTGGCCTTGATCGTACTGGTCTTCAACCTGGTATCGGGCCGCCGCAGCGGCTGGTAGATAACCCCGGGCCCGGAGCCTGTTAAGCACTTTCGGCTTAGCGAAAGTGCTTAACAGGCTCCAAACCTTGGTCAGGCCTTTCCCTTGCCCGGGTCCTTTTCCGGGTTTTTTTGCGGAGCCATTGCCTTGCTATCCAGGAACTCCTGAATCTCCTCAATGAGCGCCTCAAGTTGCGCTTTTTTGCGGATGGTTACGTCGAGAAACCGGATGCCCACAAGGCGGGGATCGTGAATGTCCGCAATAACCCCGATCAGCCGGAAGAGCAGCCCTTCACATTGGAACTCAATCTCCACGCGGGTCATGATGCCGCCTGGGAACGGATCGTCAGTGCGAATGCCGCAGCCGGTCAGGCTGAGGTCCACGATCCGGCCGCGCACGGAAAGTCCAAGATTAATGAAGTGAATCTTGGCCACGCCATCGATCTGATAGCGCGCCATGCGGCGGGAGTCGACGGGCTTGGGCGGCTCAAGCGCCGCGGCCTCAGCGGCCTTAGCGGCAGCGTCTTCGTCCGCCATCTGCTGGAGCATTCGTTCCTGTTCCGCCTTTTCTTCAGCGAGTTCTCGTGCGGCCTTGGCGATGTTGTCGGCCTCGACTTCATGCACCATCTCCCGCAACTGCTCCCTGCGCCGATCGGTCATGTTGACGAATTGCACGCCTACCAGATTCTCGTCGTCGGTCCACTGGATGACGCCCAGGAAGCGGAATTCGATTCCATTCAGCTTGAAATTGACCTCTACACGTGTCGGCGTGCCTGCATCGTAGCGGGGCTTGGTGCGCACGCGGCAGCCTTCGGCACTCAACTCCACAATGCGGCCGGGCAGGTCGGAGCCATCGTCCACAACCAACAGGGATGCCGGATCGTCCACGGGATGCCGGGGATGTTTGCGCCGATCCGGCTGCCCCGCCGGTGATTCTTCTATCATGTCCTCTTCGTGCATGGACGTCCTTTTCCCTATGCGGTGCGGTTTAGTGTCCGGTGTCACGATCCCAGGGACGCACTGGCGCGGCACCTGCAGCTTCGCGGCCCTTCAATCGATCGTATTCGTAGACGTCGCTGGTGGTCCCAAGGGACTCGTTGTAGAGGCCAAGGGTTCCGGTTATCCGATTGAGTTCTTCAGTGAACATGTGGATGGCCTGCAATTGGCTGGCCGTGGCTGGAAACTCGAATTGGGGAGTCTTAATGAACTTCTGATAGCCCCGGTCGAGCAGCCGGCCCAACTTGCCGGCCACCATCACTCCGGGGCTGACGGCAATGGCAACGGGCTCGCTTGCGTTCTTCTCAGGGACTGGTACGAGGACGGCCCCGGCTCCGTGTTTGCTCACCAACACCCCGCCGGCGACCTCAGCGAAGGGCGCCACGTCGAAGGAATGGCTGCGTAGAATCTCAATCGTCTGGTCGAAGTTCGAATTGCGGGATTTTCGGAACATGAGCGCTTTCCAGTCTGCGAGGATAATCAAATAGGCCTCGGCGAAACACCTCTACCGATGGCCGCTCGCTCTCTCAATCTCGCATATCCGAACGAAGGCTGCAATTTCCTATGGAAACCTCGCGTATTCTCGCCCCTCTCGGCACCTCGCTTCCCCAGCGCATCGGCGCCACTCCGCTCATCCAACTCGGCGCTGCAAGCAACCTGCCCGGCATTACCCTGCTGGGCAAGGCGGAGTGGGACAATCCCGGCGGCAGCGTGAAAGACCGGCCCGCCGCCGCCATGGTGCAGGACGCGCGAGCGCGCGGATTGCTGACGCCCGGCAAGACGCTGCTTGACGCCTCCAGCGGCAACACCGGCATCGCCTTCGCCATGCTGGGCGCGGCACTCGGCTTCCCGGTGATGCTGGCCATGCCCTCGAACGTGAGCCCGGAACGCAAGCGGGTTCTGAAGGCCTACGGAGCGCAGGTGGACTGGACCGACCCGGACCTGGGTTCCGATGGCGCCATCTGGCGGGCCCGCGAGCTGGCCGGGAACGACCCGAAGCGGTTTTGCTACGTCGATCAGTACTCCAACGATGCCAACTGGCTGGCTCACTATCGCACCACCGGGCCGGAGATCTGGCAACAGACCGAGGGCCGCATCACGCATTTTGTGGCCGGCCTGGGCACCACGGGCACGTTCATGGGGACGGTGCGCAGCCTGAAGGAGAAGAATCCGCTAATGCAGGCCATCAGCTTTCAACCGGACTCGGCCTTCCACGGCATCGAGGGCCTGAAATACCTGGGCACCTCTATTGTGCCGGCCATTTATAACCCTCATCTGGCCGACCGCGCGCTGGAAGTGGAGACCGAGGCGGCCCACGACATGGCGCGCCGCATGGCTCGTGAAGAGGGGCTGCTGGTGGGAATCTCCGCAGCAGCAGGCGTCGTTGCCGGAATGAAGGTTGCCCAGGAAGAAGCTGCTGCCGACCGCGCGGCGGTGATTGTGGTTATGCTGCCCGACTCGGCAGAGAAATATCTGTCTGAGAGGTTCTGGGAGGAAGCATGAGCGTGCTGCGCCTGACCCGCGCGATCTACGACCAGATCCGCGCCCACGGCGAAGAGACTTATCCGAACGAGTGCTGTGGTGTATTGGTGGGTCGTTCCCTGGCAGATGGGTGGCGGGTAGGCGCCGCTATTGCTGCCGGGAACACCCGGATTGACAGCGCCCATAACCGCTACCAGATTGCCCCGGCCGAGTTGGTGAAGATCGAGCGGGAAGCGCGCCGCCTTGGCCAGGAGATCGCCGGCTTCTACCACTCCCACCCGGACCATCCCGCGCAGTGGTCGGCAACCGACTTTGCGGAGGCACACTGGCTGGGCTGCAGCTATGTGATCACCAACGTTTCAGAGGGCAAAGCTACGGTGACCCACTCCTTCTATCTGGCCGGCGACACGGAAGTAGACAAGCGTTTCGAGCAGGAAACCATCCGGGTGGACGACGAAGCGATTCTTTCTGAGACTACCGGCCACTAGAGCGATTCCAGAATAGGAGTGCCCTATCTTGCATCGTGCAGGGTCGCCGCTCCTTGGGGTCGCGTCGACTTGAACGCTGCGGTTCCTGGGTACAGTCATTCTGGAATCGCTATAATCCTGGAGCCCGCCAAAGGCGAAGCAGAGGGCGCGGCAGCGATCGAGTGGTACTTCTGCGGAGTCGGAGTCCACATCATCAATCGACGCTTGCTGCCCCTGAGCCATATCCAAGCCCGGTCCGAAGGCGTTGCCTTTGCCGATTTGAGGATGAAAAAGCCGACCTCGCGGTCGGCGTTTTGAACTTGGAAGGTTCCCGCCCTCAGGAAAGGCGCCGTTGGCTTTTTCCAGTCTACAAAACTGAAGCCAACTCTTTTGTTTTGAATGGTCGGGGAGAGAGGATTCGAACCTCCGACCCCCTGCTCCCGAAGCAGGTGCTCTACCAGGCTGAGCCACTCCCCGAACATGGGTTGCAGAGCGTATCCGTGGGGCGCGGCCTGGCGCTTTTTCCCCGTGATTGCGCTTCATCGAGTGTAGCAGAAACTTGGCGTTCACGGAGAACGGTATATCTGGCTTCCGCGCTCCTGCCGTGCACGCCGGTGAGGGCGTTGAGGGCAGGAGCGCGGCGGGAACCGAACTAGTCGCTCTTCTCGGATTTGTTGTCGACCATGGCGGGCAAGTCCAGGGCCACCAGGGCGAACCGGGTCTTGTCGTCCTTGGGGTTTTCGAAGCCCACAATATGCTGGTGACGACGGGAGCCGGCCTTCAGTTCCAGGCTGTCTTTGGTGGTGCCGTAATCGCCATGGTCAACCTGGACGTGGGCGCCCTTGTCGTCGTCGGCGCAGGTCAAGCCTTCGGTGGTAGCTACCGGAGTGCCTACCGGAACCTTTCCCTGGCAGGTGATGACATCGCCGTAGCGGGTGAGGGCCTTCTTGTAGAAGGCAGTCACCTGTTCCTTGGAATCGGGCGTGGCATAACTGACGGCCCGCACACGCAATTCCCACTGGCCAAAGCCCAGGTGAACGTCGGCCGACTTGTTCTTGTCGTCACCTTTCACCTGCTGGGCGCCGGGATAGACCGGCAAGCCCAGGTCGGAGGCGGAGGTCTGGTCGGTATTCACATGAACGCCGCCAAAGGGGGTGTCGACTTGCACCGTCTTATCTTCCCCATTGGCGCCCTTGTCTACGTGCACCCTGCACCCTGAAATCGCGGCCACCAAGGCCAGTCCGGCCAGCAAACTCGTCGCTTCACGCATCATGAGTATCGCCCTCTTGCCCAGTTATACGCCGCGTTTGGAGGATTGGTTCCGAGAATCGATGGGCGCGGAGCCTCTCGGAGGCGGCCGCGTGCCGTGAGGCTCGCTTCCGAGGCAGGGTAGAGGCGGCCTGAAGCTGGAGGACTCAGGCGTGGCCGGAGTGGCCGTCTTCCTTGCTGCTGGTGGCAAAGAGGATGGCCGCTGCAAAGACGATGACGATGACGGGAACGACGAAGAACGGGGAAGTAAAGAACATGGGGAAGCTCCTTGCGGTTAGAGTACCAAAGTGGCGAGCGGCCCGTTGCCCAACCGGTTCCGCAGGGGCGGATCGGCCGTCGCCTAACCCGGCGAGGCCGGAACCAAAGACGGCAAACCCAGGTCGTCGAGTGCCAATCAGGCACAAAAAAAAACGGGTCGACCGACGTAAGTCCTTTATTTTCAATACGCATGTGGGGCATTTTTCGACGTAATCTATTTGTTATCTATCAGATAGGGCGAAAAGCCGGGGGGGGAGAGGTAGGGGTGGTCATCGCCTTCTGCCCAAAATCGCTCTCAAACAGGAGATCGATCTCCTCTATCATGCGCCTCTCGGAGGTAATTCTACGCATCGGATAGCGATTTGGGGTTATTTTTTTGCTGGATTCGAAAGGCGTAGCTGGGAGGGCTCGACAGGCTGCGGAAAAAGGCCTTGTTTTGACCCAGAAGTTCTGAAAAGCATCCCTCGGGGGCTACAGCCATGTTGGTTTCATTGCATCGATGTCAGGGCTGAAGCCCTGACCTACCAGTCCCGGGCTACCACCCGAGCGAGTTTTCGCAGTCCGCAGAGACGCGTTCATTCTATTGGGTTTACCAATACTGAAGTCGAGCCCTGGCACACAGAGGCGTCCCGAAGCGTTTTTCCGCAGCCTGTAAAGCCGATGCTCCTTCCGGCCGAGAGGAAGAGCTTGGAGATTCGTGGCCACCCACCCTTGTCGCGATGAAACCGCTCCAAGGATGGGGCGCCCGGCGTGGGTCGGGAGACCCACGCTACAGCCGGCCGGGAGGCCGGCGCTACAAATTCGTTGATGCGCTTCGTGAATCGTCCTACTCCTTTGGGCCGGCGTTGGGGTAGTCGACACGGATGGTGAGAATTTCGTAGGGCTTGATTTGCGCCTTCACCATATCGCCGGGGGCTTTGGCCAGGTCGGCGGTGACGGCCAGCGGCGCGCCTTCGGGCGTTTCCATCAGGTTGGTGACGGTGGCTCCGGTTGCGCCCGGGGGCACGTGGAACTCGACTGTAGCAGCCTTGCCGGCCCACTCGTAGACGCGGAAGATGAGGCCCTTGGCGTCTTCGGCCTTTTTGACGGCGGTGAGGACTACGTTCTCCGGCGAGACCGAGGCGAAGGAGTGCTCGGCGGGCAGCGCGCCCGGGTGGGCTGTGGTGACCACGGCTGTGAGCGGGTAGTTGTATTCCCAGCCGTGGCGGACGGTGAGCGCGTCTTTCCAGGTGCCGGCGTGGGGATAGAGCGCGTAGTGGAACTGATGATGGCCCATGTCGGCGTCGGGGTCGGGCCACTTGGGGGAGCGCAGCAGCGTGAGGCGCAGCACGTTGCCCGCCGCGTCATAGCCGTACTTGGAGTTGTTGAGCACGCTCAGCCCGTGGATCTTGCCGTCCGCGTCGGGGCCGGAGAGATCGGCCCAGCGCATGGCCGGAACCTCGAACTGCGCCTTCTCCCAGGAGTTGTTGCGGGTGGTGGGGCGGTCGATGGTGCCGTAGGGGATTTCGTAGGTGGCGTGGTCACTCGAAACGGCGAGCGGGAAGGCAGCCTTCAGCAGCACATGGGATTCGTGCCAGTCGATTTCGTTGTCGATGTCTACGTACTGCGCGTACGGCGAAAGTTTGACGGTCTGGACAAACTTGGAGTTTTGCCAGTGGCGGGTAATGCGAACGGAATCAGCGCCGACAAGCTCTACCGCGTCTGCCTTCTCGATGATCGAGGGCGCAACATCTAGAGTGCCCGGATCGATGTTCCAAGCATCGTAGTCCTTCGGGGTGTCTTTGAAGAACTGAAGCTGATTGCCGCAGGCATCCTTGGCCAAAGTCTCGGGTGAAGCATTCTCAATCAGGCTGGTCATACAGCCCGTTGCCTTGCTCACCGAGACGCGAAGGCGTGCATTTGTCAGCGTGATTGTCTTGCCGTCATCTTTGATTTCATAAGGTTTGATCAACGGCTCAAGCTGTCTTCCCGTAAGTGAAGATGCGTTGATGACTTTGTAGCCGAAGGCCGGGACATTGGAAACCTTCAACACCTCATCCCTTGCCCCCACAAAATCATCGTTCAAATGGACACTGACTTCCCCGGAACGCTCCCATCCGAGTGGGTTAAATATGACAACGGGCACTCCGTTTCCACTGGTGTTGATCCCTTCCGAGACTGCCTGTAATGCCCCAGCATCTATCTCGTTCGTCGACCAGCGAACGACGTCGTAGTCCTTCTGCGCGTCTTTGTAGATCTGGCCGATGCCGCTACCGGCGGCGAGGTCGTGGAACTGGTTGAAGAGTACCTTCTTCCAGTCTTCAGTCAACTCTGCGCCGGGGTACGCGCGGCCGTCGAGCCATGCCAGGGACGACCACTTTTCCGCGTTCAGCACTTGTTCTTCGGCGTCGCGCATGTTGCGCTTGTGGTTGGCCTGTGTGGTCATGACGCCGCGGTGATATTCGAAGTACAGCTCGCTCTTCCAGGTGGGAATGCTGACCTTGCCGGGCACCGCGGGGGGCGGCGTGTAGCCCCTGGCGATGGAGGGGTAGTCCCACACCGGGCTGTCCGGCGCGATCTGCTTTTCGAGGCCGGTGAAGTAGGTCTGCGCGGTGCCGAATTCGATGCGCGGTAAGACGTGGACATCCGAAGCCGCCTCAGGGGCTAAAGCCCCCGCCGATTTTGCTTCGTCGATGTACGGGCTAAAGCCCGTACCCTTCACCTGGTCGTCGATGTACGGGCTAAAGCCCGTACCCTTCACCTGGTCGTTTACGGACTTGCTGGAGGTCAAACCCTTCACCGGATTGCTATCTGCCCAGTGGAAGCCCTCGTCCAAAATGGCGCGCGTCGGCCCGCCGCCGTGGTCGCCGATGCCGTAGAGGTCCATCATGTTGGTCAGCCCGGGAGTGAGCTTCTGGGCAATGGAGAAGTCGCGCGCCAACCGCACCGGGTTCAGGTTGTCGTTGGCGTAGTCGTGGGGGAAGTAGGAGAGCACCTTCGACCCATCGGGCGACTCCCACCAGAAGAACTTGAAGGGTAACTGGTTGGTGTCGTTCCAGGCCATCTTCTGGGTCACGAAGTAGTCCACGCCGCTCTTCTTGTAGATTTGCGGCAACTGCCAGGTGTAGCCGAAGGAATCCGGGTTCCAGCCGATGCGCACGTCCACGCCGTAGGCCTGTTTGAACCAGCGCTTGCCCACCAGCAGTTGACGCACCAGGCTCTCGCCATCGGGCATGTTCAGGTCGGGCTCGACCCACATGCCGCCGACAATCTCCCAGCGGCCTTCCTGGATGCGGCGGCCGATCTCGGCGTTCATGTCGGGATACTTCTGCGCGATCCAATCGTTGTAGGCCGCCGCGCTTTGCGTATAGGTGTAGAGCGGGTACTCGTACATGAGTTGCAGGGCGGTGCCGAAGGTGCGCTTCACTACGTCGACCGTCTCGGTCCAGGGCCAGAGCCAGGCGGCGTCGATGTGCGAGTTGCCGGTGAGGTGATAGGTGGCCCTCTGCATCAGGGGCAGCAGGGCCTCGAGCTTGGTGTGCGCCGCAGTGAGGCTGGCATCGAAGCTGGCCTGGGCCTGCGCACGAGCCTCCGCGCCGGGCGCTTCGGCGGCACCGAGCGCCTTCAGGTCCACGGCTGCAATGGCGTTATTCAAAGTGGCCATTTGCGCCGGGTCGTTGGGCGCCAGAGCGGGCACCAGGAGGGCTGCCGATAGAAACTCCTGACGCAAATCTTCAGGGCTGGGCCGGTTCTGGGGGAAATCGATGCGCAGGGAGGCGCCGTTGAACTGCTTGGCATCCACGGTGTGCAGCAGCTTGACGGCAACCGTGACTTTTTCGCCGGGCTTGACCGAGTCGAACAGGACGATTGGCTCCAGGTCGTCGCCCATGGCCACGCGGCGGCCGTCGAAGTAGAGAATTTGCGGCATGGGGCCGTTGGCGTTGGCGTGGAACTGGAACCAGATGCGCGCGCCGGTGAGGTCGTAGCCGCTGAGCGTGTCGGGGACCCGGTAGGTCAGGCGGAACCAGACGGCGTCGTTGGGGGCCTTGGCTCCTTTGGCGATGGGCTGCCAGGTGGATTCGTCGAGGTTCAGAGCCTCGCCATGGGCCAGATCGCCGGAGTGCATCTTCCAGGCGCCGTCGGGCAGCTCGCGGAGGGTGGCGAGGCGGTCGAGGACGGCGCGCGACTCGGGCTGCAGGGTGGCGGCGATGCGGGCCGATTCGGCCGCGCTCTGGGCCGCGGCGCTGCCGGTTGCCAGCAGGATTGCCGCAAATGCTATTAGGAGTCGAACGGAAAAGAACCGGAGTTTCAAGGCGAACGTCATGGCGGAAAAGCCCCCCGCAGCATAGTAAGACATTGCGGAGGCCGGCGGTGTTGGGGCGGCTCGATAAAGAACTGTAAGAGGCTGGAGTGGTTAGTCGTTCACGCAAATAGTTTTCTCACCCTAACCGCTTTTCTCGCGAGGCAGGCTGTGGCGTGGGTCTCCCGACCGACGCCGGACACCGTTTGCTCCGGCGCGGTGTGGGCAGTTTTAGGGCGAACGAGGGTTCGCTCTGGCGGCGGGGACGCCGCCAGTACAGCCGACCGGGAGGTCGGCGCTACAGGACGTCGATATGGCCGAGAGAAATGCAGGTTAATGACAAAAACGTCGTGAAGGCGGGGCACCCGGCACCCGATCCTGCGCCTGGCCGGCTCTATACCCAGCCGCCGTCGACGATGTAGCTCTGGTTGGTGATGGCGCTGGAGTCGTCGGCGGCCAGAAACAGCACGAGGCGGGCTACGTCCTCGGGGAGGATGTCGCGTTTGATGGCTTGGCTGGCCACGATCTCCGCCTTGTACTCCGGGGTATAGACGAGGCGCTTTTGCTTTTCCGTCACAATGGCCCCGGGCAGCACCGCGTTGACGCGGATATTGTGGGGCCCGAGTTCGTGCGCCAGCGTGCGTGTGAGGCCCACGATGGCCGCTTTGGCTGTGATGTAGACGGGCACCCCGGTTGACGGGATCATCCAGGAGATCGAACTCATGTTGACGATCGAGCCGCGGCCGGCGGCCTTCATGGCCGGGAGCACTGCCTGGATCGTGAAGAAATACGGCCGCAGGTTGGTGGCGATGGACCGATCCCAAAACTCGGGGGTCACGTCGGCGATGGCGTGGCGCCGATCGTTGGCCGCGTTGTTGACCAGCGCGTCGATGGTGCCGAGCGTCTTTTGAACCTGTTCGGCCGCGCTTTGGAGCGCCGGTACGTCGGTCAGATCGCAGTGGAGATACCAGGGGGTCGGACAGCCTTCCCGGGTAAGGGTTTCAACCAGGCGCTGAGCCGGCTCGTCCTGGATGTCGAAAAAGGCAACGCGGGCGCCCTGCCGCGCAAAATGCTCCACCATGGACGCGCCGATGCCGGTGGCGCCGCCGGTGACCAGCACCGCGCGGCCCCGCAGGCTTGGATATTGTGCGAATTGAGTTTCTTGCATTTGCAACGAATCCTGGCTTTGATTTGTAGACGCCTCACTATACAACCACCTGCCACCTGCGGTGGGGCTGACTGGCACCCGCGGTGGGGCTGACTGGCACCTGCGGGGCGGCTGACTGGCACCTGCGGTGCGGCTGACTGGCACCCGCGGTGCGGCTGACTGGCACCCGCGGTGCGGCTGACTGGCACCTGCGGTGCGGCTGACTGGCACCTGCGGTGCGGCTGACTGGCACCCGCAGTGCGGCTGACTGGCACCTGCGGTGCGGCTGACTGGCACCCGCGGGGCGGCTGACTGGCACCTGCGGGGCGGCTGACTGCCTTCGGCCGGCTGCAAACGGACCGGGGTGCGTAGGAAGGGCCCGAAAAGCGTTCCCTCGGGGGCTAAAGCTCCGCTCATTCTATTGGCCTTATCGGCACGCGACCCAGAGGGTTCCACGGTCGTGCCCTGACACTTCTAGCCAACGAAAGCGAGTTTTTCCGCAGCCTGTAAACCACCTGCGGTGGGGCTGACTGCCTTCGGCCGGGTGGGGGCCGCCCGGGGGGGTGGTGGAAGTGCCTGAAGTCGTCAGGAATGATCGGAGCAACTGCTTTCATTCATGCCGGCATGGTGCTATCTCACCATTCAAGACGCCGTCTCGGGGACATAGGAGCATACTAGAGTGTGGGCAGCATTTGCCGGGACAAACCCTCCCCTTGGGGTTCCCGGACATCTATCGCGCCCGTTACACTTGCAAGTGATTTCCCTGGGCCGCACGAGCGCGCCCATTTCTACCCCTGGGGCCGGGCGTTGGTCGGAGCAAGGCGCAGAGTGGATTCGCAGGGATAGCCTCCCTGGACTCCCGATCCTTGCATTGCACGTCAAAGGCATTGAAAAAGAAAGAAATAGATCGTTCGGAGGGAGTTCTATGACGGTTGCTGCTCGCTATCCCGGTATCCGGGTCACTGCAAATGGAAATCAGTTGGTTTCGTATCACACCGAGACCCGGATCGCCGACGCCGGCGTGTTCTACCCCATCACACCTTCGACCGAAGGCGGCGAACTCTTTCAGCAGGCCTATGCCGAAGGACATCTGAATGTATTCGGGCACAATACGATAGCGATTGAAACCGAGGGCGAACATGCGGCCCAGGGCGGCGCGATCGCCCACTCCGTTTGCGGCAAGCGCGTGGTTAATTTCACCTCCGGCCAAGGCGTTGTATATGGCGTCGAACAGTATTACCACGCGCCCGGCAAGGGATCGACGATGGTGCTGGAAGTGGGCGCGCGCGCGCTGACCAAGCACGCCCTGAACGTGCATTGCGGCCACGACGACATTTACGGCGCGCTGGACACCGGCTGGATCATGCTGTTTGGCAAAGACGCCCAGCAGGCCGCCGATCAGGCGCTGATTCTGCGCCGCGTGACCGAGCTTTCGTTAACGCCAGGCATGAACATCATGGACGGTTTTCTTACCAGCCATCTTGAGCGCACCTTTTATAAGCACGAGTCCGGCCTGATTCGCGAGTATCTCGGCTCCCCCGCCGACATCATCGATTGCCCCACCGAGGCCCAGCGCAGCCTGTTTGGCCCCACCCGCCGCCGGGTGCCCAAGATGATGGACCTGACCAACCCAGTGCTGCTGGGACCGGTGCAGAACCAGGAACACTACATGAACGGCATCGTGGCCAGGAGAAACAACTTTGCCGAGCCGATTCTTGCGTTTCTCGAAGCGGCTTACAAGGACTTTGCGGAGCTCACAGGCCGCGAGTACGGGCTCATCTCCAAGTACAAGAGCGACGACGCCGAAACGGTGTTTGTCTCCCTCGGTTCGGCTGCGGAAAACATTGAGGCCGCTGTCGACTTCATGCGCGAGAAGCACGGCGCTAGCGTGGGTTCGATTCACGTCAACGTGATTCGTCCCTTCCCTGAGGCAGCCATTGTGGCCGCCCTCCGCGGCAAAAAGAACGTCATCATCCTGGAACGAACAGATGAGGCTTTGAGTGGCGACAACCCGCTGGGCCGCGACATCCGCACCGCGCTGTCGAAGGCCGTGCAGGCCAATGCGGACCTGCCGTCGATCACGCTCGAAGAAGTGCCCAAGATTTACGGCGGCACCTACGGGCTGGGCTCGCGCGACTTCCGTCCCGAGCACATCTTTGGGGCGTACGAATTCGCCACCGCCGGCCTGGCCCGCAAAGACGGCAAGACTGCTGCGGACGGCATTTCGTTCTTCGTGCTGGGGATCGATCACCCCTACGCCGTCATCGGTTCTGAAACCCCTTCGCTGCTGCCCGAGGGCGCAGTTGCCGTTCGCTTCCACTCCATCGGCGGATGGGGCGCCATCACCACGGGCAAGAACCTGGGCGCCATTCTGGGCGATCTCAACGATTTGATCTACGAGCGCGACGGACTCAAGGACGAGCTTGGCAATCCCAAGGAAGTCATTCACGTCTCGGCCAATCCCAAATACGGCTCTGAAAAGAAGGGCGCGCCCACCAGCTATTTCATGGTCGCCGCCAAAGAGCGTATCCGCGTCAACTGCGACTTGCGCCACGTGACTGTGGTTCTGTGCTGCGATCCGAAGGCCTTCACGCACTGCAACCCGCTCGACGGCATGGCCGAGGGCGGCAGCCTGGTTTGGGAGTCGGACGAAGAGGGCGAGCAGGCCTGGGAGCGTTTGCCCCTGTGGGCCCGCAAGCAGATCATCGACAAGAACATTCGCGTTTTCACGCTGCCCGGTTTCTCGATTGCCAAGAAAGCCACCGACCGCGGCGATCTGCAACTGCGCATGCAGGGCAACGCCTTCCTGGGCGCCTTCTTTGCCGTCAGCAGCCTGCTGGGCGAGTTCGGCATCACGCAGGAGCAGTATCGCGAAGTCGTTCATAAGCAATATGTGAAGAAGTTCGGCAAACTCGGTGACGCCGTGGTGCAGTCGAACATGGAAGTCATGATGCAGGGCTACGACCAGGTGAAGGAGATCGCGATCGGCGTGCTTTCCGCGGCCGACCGCTCCACCCTGCGCGGCCAGGCTCTGTTGCCCATCCTGGAATTGGCCACCGCCGGCGGATCCTGCGGCACCGGCTGCCGTTCTACCGCGGTGCCTGCCGGCCAGGCCGCACGCACACCGGTTACCAGCATCGCCCACTTCGACGCCGAGTTCCGCGCCGGCCTGGGCTACGATCAGCCGGCCACGCCGCTGGCAGCCATGGGCGTGATTGCCGCGGCTACCGGCGACACGGCATCGAAATACGTTGCCCGCCGCGAAACCCCGCTCTACATTCCGGAAAACTGCACCCAGTGCATGGAGTGCATCTCGGTTTGCCCCGACACCGCCCTGCCCAACACCTCTCAGGATCTGAGCACGCTGCTTTCAACGGCGGTGAACTACTACGTGGCCGACAGCAAGGACCGCGCCAAGCTCCTGAATGCACTGCCGGAGATCGAAAAGCTCACCCGCCAGCGCATGGTTGCCGAATTGAAGACCGGCACTCCGCTGCCCACCATCCTGCGCCAGGTCACCGACGAGCTGGATGGGTTCTCGGCCAAGGGCAAGCAGCAGTTCTTCGACATCATCGCCAAAGTGCCCATGGCTTACCAGAAGGTGAACGCCATCTTCTCGTCGCCTGAGCGCAAGGTTCCCGGTTCCGGCGGCATCTTCAGCATCTTTGTCAGCGATCTCTGCAAGGGCTGCGCGGCCTGCGTTACCGCTTGCGGCGACCACAATGCACTCCGCATGGTGCCCGAGACCGAAGAAGTCAACGCCGAGCACGAGAGCGGCACCGGCTTCCTCGACCTGCTGCCTGACACATCTCAGAAGTATCTCGGCTTGTTCAACGCCGCCAACCCGGCCGATTCCAAGACCGCGACGCTGCGCAACATGCTGATGGTCCGCACCAACTACGACGCCCTGGTTTCGGGCGACGGCGCCTGCGCCGGCTGCGGCGAAAAGAGTGTGCTCCGCTCCATCGCTGCCGTCACCGAGGCCTATATGCGCCCCGTCTACCACGCCAAGAGCGACCGCTTCGTGGCCAAGGCCGGCGAGCTGGAGAAGAAGGGCGTTGCCCGGCTAGCAGTATTGAAGACCCGCAACATGGCGGAATACGACCTGCTGCGCCAGGCCATTGCGCACCTGGTTCTGGGCCTCGGCGGAGAAGACGTCGAAGACACAAAGGGCCGCATCGCCACCTACGAGAAGAAGCACGGCCCCCTGAGCGACGGCGAGCTGGTGGAAGCCATTGCCGCGGTGCTGTTGACGGAGGCCTTCAACCACAAGAGCCTGCAACCGGTCGACGGCC
>Ga0181520_10005983_pt1 | contig 18949 bp, 10 predicted proteins | sample PEATcosm2014_Bin_29_FD_132451 | JGI IMG/M metagenome (GOLD analysis project Ga0181520, IMG submission 132451) | Peatland microbial communities from MTU Mesocosm Facility, Houghton, MI, USA - PEATcosm2014_Bin02_30_metaG | ecosystem: Environmental > Terrestrial > Soil > Wetlands > Peat | place...
CCGTTGCCACCGGCACCGTTATTTCCGCCTTTGCCGCCGCCGCCTTTGCCACCGAGTCCTGTCCCGGTATTGGCGAGGCCAGCGCCACCCCCGGCATAATAGGTGTTCACGCCGCTGAAGGCATAGGGCAAGCCATCGCCACCAGCCTCAGATGTCGCCGCCGCTCCGGCACCGCCGCCGCCGCCATAAACGGTATTATCGCCACTACTAAATCCGTTATTGCCATAACCGCCACTGGCGCTGGAAGGCTGTGTGGCTGTACCAGCGTCGAAAGGAGCGTTACCGCCGCCGCCACCACCGCCAGAACCTCCATTTTGTCCGACCACGCCGGGGTTGCCGCCATTGTAGCCATCGCCGCCGCCGCCGCCGCCCTGGGCGGTTAGGAGGACGTCGAAAGTTGAATTTGTCCCGTTTGCCCCGGCATTGTTAGCACCGGTTCCGGCACCGCCGGCACCGACGGTGACACCGTAGGATGCGGCACTCAATGAGAGATTGGAGTATACCAACCCGCCCGCCCCGCCGCCGTCGCCATAAGCCCCGCCGCCGCCGCCGCCGCCAGCCACCACCAGCACATCGGCGCTGACAGAAGATGGTAGGATCAACGTGCCGCTGGTCGTGAACGTATGAACAACATAGCCGCCAACATAGGGTGGTGTAGCAACGGGATTGAGCCCGTTTGAATCGGTATAGACGATTGTTCCGCCCGAACCCGTATTATCGGCCGAGGCGGAACCGGTGAAGATCAACAGACCCAGACAAGCCAGGCTCGCTGCGATTTTTCTGGGGAGGAGTTTTGGTATTTTCATAATGTTCTTTTCGGGGATTCCGTGGTCAGGATTGCAGTTTTGATTTTTGCGTCGTAATCAGGGAGGCTTTTTACCGGGGGCGCTTGCTCAATATTTAGTGTTTGGTTTGGCCGACAAACGCACTGGCCAATGGGATTAATCCCGGTGGGGTTTTACGTTTTTCGGTTTGATTTTACTATAAACCAAACCCGCTGATTACATATGTCCCCAAACATGGTTGACGCCATACAACCGAAATAGGGGGGGGTGCCGGAGAATCGGGGCGAGTTTTTTCGTCTTCTTGTGTCTTCTTGTGTCTTCTTGTGTCTTCTTGTGTCTTCTTGTGTCTTCTTGTGTCTTTTTGCGTCTTTTTGCGTCTTTTTGCGCCTTATTGTGATCAAAGTCGGCGTTTGAATCTGATTTTCAACTGTTTATAATTACAGTTTTTTACAGATTGATCCTGCGCTGCTCTGTCCAACGGGCCGCCGGGTGGATAAACCCGCCCCGGCCCCGGCGACCGCCTAGGCATCGGCCTGCTCTGTCCAACTGGCTACAGGGTGGATAAACCCACCTTCCGGTCGTTCCTTTTGATTTTTTATTTGAGCCGGTAGAACTTCTGGGCGTTGGTGGCGGCGTTCACCAGGGGGATGGACAAATTGCCGCTGCCATCGTAGCTGCCGGTGGTGTTGGTGGTCCACTGGCTCAAGGGCAGCGCCACATTCGTGCTTTGCAACAATGTCCAGGGTCCGTATGGCGAGCCACCCGCAGCCGTGAGCGTGAGCGTTGTTCCTGAAACACCCATGCCGGTGAACTTCGGCGGCACAGACGGTGCGGGGGTCAAGGCGACATTGCTGATGTTGTCCAGCCAGGGATCTCCGCTCACCGCGCTGAATTGAAGACTGAGATCACCCGAGTTGGTAACGGCCTGGGTCAGCGTGTAATGGCGCCAGGTATTTTCAGCCAACGCAGTGGTGTCAATTTGCATGCTGTAAGCAATCGAGCCGACCAGAAATGCGGCGGTAAAAACCCCGCCGTCAGACGTTGACGAACCTTCCCGGCCCCGCCCGCCATAGAAGGTCACCGAAAGGGTGTCGCCGACATTCACGCTGGCAAGCAAGTCCTGGGTGATCGAAACGGTATTGCCATTGATCAGCGCATACCAGACACCTCCGCCGGGACTGATGGTGGTCAAGTGCTGACCTGGATAACTGTTCAGATTTTCCTCCTGGTACGGATTATCATTGGCCGGATTCCAGTCGGCGGCGATGGGCGACCAACTGGAGCTTGATAGATCACCGGGCGTTTCGAAACTTCCGTTGTATACCGGGATGGTGATTGCCGGGGCCACGGTGAAGGTGTGGGTAATGGAGGTGGACGTATGGGCCTTGGGCGAAGCGCTGTCGGCCACGGTCGCGCAGATTTGATACGTTCCCGGCGTCAGCTTGCCCAAGCCCACCGAATAGGGGGCGGAAAAAGCCGACCCGGCGACCGCCGGCAGGCCGCCGACGGCGTTCGTATGATATGTCACGGCATAAGGCCCCGTGCCGTTCGCAACCGTGGCGGAGGCCGTGATCGAAGAGCCGGTCAGGAATGCCTGACCGTCAGCCGGGTTGGTCACCGTGATGGAAAGGCCGGGAGCGGCTGTCGGGGTGGCATTGCTGATGCTGATGTTGTCCAACCAGGGGTCTCCGCTCACCGCGCTGAATTCAAGACTGAGATCACCCGAGTTGGTAATGGTGCGGGTCAGCGTGAAACTCTGCCAAGTATCGTTTGCCAAAACAGTGGTGTCAACTTGCATGCTGTAAGGCGTCGAGCCAATCAGGAAGGCGGCATTGAAAACGCCCCCGTCAGCCGTCGAGGAACTGGCCTGGCCACGCCCGCCATAGAAGGTCAGCGAAAGGGTCTCGCCGGCATTTACGGTGACAAGCAAGTCCTGGGTGATTGAAACGGTATTGCCATCGAGCAGCGCATACCAAGCCCCCCCGCCGGGACAGGTGGTGGTAAAATGAGCAGCTCCGGTTGGGGTCAGATTATTTTGCTGGTAAGGACTGGTTCCTTGCACAACCCAAGGTGCTCCGATTTGTGCCCAGCCACCACCCACGCCACCCGGCATCGGCGTTTCGAAACTGGGGTTGCTCACAGCAATCGCTCCGGAGACTGAGGCGGCAATGGTAAAAGACCAGGTGTAGAGGTTGGTGGTTCCGGCCGCCGGATTGGCCACGGCCAGCATCCAGTAATAGGTCGTCCCCGGCTGCAACGGTCCCGGGAGCGCGGCAAACTGGTTGGTGGTGCCGCCTGCCGGGGTGAGGCATACCAGGTTGCCGCAGGGTTGATCCGGGTCGTAGTCCGCAGCGCTGCCGAAATAAACCGCGTAGGAGAGATTCGACGATGAACCATTGCCCGCCCAGGTAACTTGGGACAGCGACGGGGAAACGGCGGCCCCATTTGCTGGAGACGGGAAGATCGCAGAGGGGTTCTGTTTGACCAGAAGGACCCAGTCGTTATTGTCCGGTGTTGCCGGGACCGTCCACTGGCCGGCTGAGGGCGAGATGCCGCCGAAGTCGGTGTAAACGCCGGTGCGCGGATTGAACCAAGAAGCCTCATAGGGAATTCCCGACGCCATTCCGTTGAGTGTTCCCGTGCCGCTGGCAGAGCCGAAGAAATACACGACATAGGTGAGGTTGCTTTCGGAGGACAGCAGCGACTCATTCGGATCGGGAAAACTGCTCCAGGCCGGGTCATTAAAGCGCGGCGTGAGATTCCACCAGTCCAGGGCGGTGTAGAAATTCTTCAACCAGGTCAACTGCCCGGCTCCCGGCAGATTCGCGCCGTCATACCATTTGAGGTAGGAGCCTGGCATGTAGTAGGCGGTGCCCCAGTCACTGTCGGCAAATTCATAAGTATCGTTCCAGACACCATTGGCGCCATAGCCGTAACCGCACATGCCCCACTGGAACGCCTTGTAGCCGTCGTTGCGGGCTCCGTCGGTGGTCGTCCAAAAGTCTTCATACGGCGTTTCATAGAGCACGATCGGCTTGGCTGGCGTATTTGTCCAAAAACTCTCCACAAACGGGAGGATGGTTCCGTCTATTTCGCCTTGCAACTGCATCGGCCACCACTTGTGGTAGGGCTTGCTGCCCCACCACGAATCGGCCGGGCTGTTGATGCCATTGCCATTGGATTGCATGTGGACTCCGAGCGGCTGCGCATAGGCATCGTTGGAGACGACTGCCTGCGCGCCCGCATACCAAAGCCCGATGGTGGTCGTGTTATAAAGTCCATAGACGTTTGGGTCGAGTTCCTGGGCGGTGGTCCAAAGCACCGGGTAGGCGCCGTAACGGGCCGCCCAGTAGCGGCCGAGTTTGGCCATGTAGGCTTGCGTGTAGATGGCGTTGTCTGCCGGTTCCGCAGTCCAGGTGATGAAGCCGTTGGCGTGAACCATTCCGTTGCTGGCGAGGTAGGCAAACTTTTGATCAATATTCCAGAAGCCGGGCAGGTCCGCCGCAGTCAAGCCGTCGGTTAAATCGGCATGGGGTTCTTCGTCGGCGTTCGTATGGATGCCCCCCTGGGGAATGTGGATGGCTTCCGATTGAAAGACCGTAAACCCCTGGGCCACCCGCTTGTCCACGGTGTACTGGAACTCTGAAGCCACGCCCGGGACGTTGGAGGTTACAAACCGTTCGTGAATATAGAGCCAGTGGGTGTCGCCCAAATAGAAGAAAGGAGTGCCATCGGCATAGACAAAGTAACGTCCATTGGGCGAAACCTTGAGAAACCCGTGTTGATAAATCGCATAAGGCCCGGTATAGGCATTGCACTGGATGGTGCGGGTTATTCCCTGCAAGCCGCTGTTCGACGGGTCGGTGCAGGAGGTGACCATGCTCCACTGACCCACAACCGTGGGAGCGAAGCGGACCCGCCAGGTGTTCGTGCCATCCCAAAAGGCCGGCCGCACAATCACCACGCCGCCGGGACCGGTGAACGTCGCGGTCACGTCAACAGCGTCAAAGGGATCCGCGTAGCTGACCGAACTGGTGAGCGGAATTTCGGCGGCGCACCATTGCGCGGTGGTGAAATCAGCCGCGCGTCCAATCAATGAAAAACAACCGGTCAAGAGAACGACCAGCGCCCACCCCAAACAGTTGCCAGGGCCAATCATATATCTGCTTCGGTTAACCATGCTGTTCATATCAAAATAATTGCGTGTGGAAAAAATAAACCGCTCCATCCCGGCTTGCTTCGTCTTGGGGATTGTCTGGTCGGGATGGCGGCCTTGATTTTTTGCGTTGAAGTCAGGGAGTTTTTTACGGGGTGGGCTTGTTCAATAATCAATTTTTGGTTTGGCGGCCAAACGCATCTGCCAACGGGCCAGCCCGGCGGTTTTTGCGTCTGCTTTAGATTATTATAACCCAATTTCCCCGGTTGCACACCCCCCGAACATGGTTGGCGCGGCATAACCGAAATGGGGCGGCCTTCCACCCGCTGGAGATTTTTAAGTTTGAGTGTAGCCACAGACGAGGCGCGCTGATTACGAGCCATGCGGTGGGAAGGCTTGAGAGCGCCGCTTGCGCCCAGGTTTTCCGCGAGGGCGCGAAAAACAGCACCCGGGGCGGGTGCGCTCCCCGGGCATCGTTTTTGCACCTTGGTGGCTGCAGAATTAATTAAAATGCCATGGCCAGCCGGCGAGTTCAATCGCAGCCCGGATACCGAAGACCCCGTACTGTTCCGCACCGTAAAGTCATCTGGGGGCAGTGGCGATGGTGGCGGGTTTACGCACAAACCCCGCCTTGATCAAATTTGCGAGGTCAATGTCAGATTCAGCGCCTTTGGCAATGAGAATGATCTCGCCATGGGATTCGCGGTTGACCAGACGCACGGCGCAGGGGAAATTCTCACCCCGCGCGGGAAGGAGAAAATTAAAACCGGTATGGGTCGTTGCCAGGGGTTGGAAATACCACGGGCTGCTCACCGCGAAATCGGTGAACGCGGCGGTCACGTGCGCGCTGTCATCTTCGACGGCAGGAGGCAACGGCGAGTCTTTGGTGAGCTGGATGCCGTTGCCCTTGATCTGAAAGCCGAACGCGCCCCGTTCAGCGTCCCAGCCGCCGAAGTAATAGCCCCCGCCCCAGTAAACAGTCCCGTCGCGACTGGGTTCTTTTTTGCGCTCCCCGGTGCGTGGATCCACGGGATACCAACTGTGGTTGGTCTGGCCATACCACTCGATCACCCCGCCATTGCCGCCCAATTGATTGCGCGCACCGCCCTGGTTGGAGAGCATGGTCACACCTTGGAATATCAACATGCCGCCGCTGGCGAGATAGCGGTCCAGCGCGGCCTGAAGCGGCTGGCCATCGGCGGTGGCAAACGGCAGGGCATTGCCACGGATGATGACCGCCCCAATTTTGGCGACATCCAGCGCCGCGAGTTCCTGGCAGCCGAGGCGCGGAAACAGTGTCCCGTCTGGAACCGGCGAGGGGTGCGGGAAGCCGGGTTCGTCGAAATAGGCGGCGGTGCGCGCGACCAACGGCGGCGGGGCGATTGGTTTGTCCGCTTTGACCGCCGGGGTGGAAGGAGCACGCCAGACTTTTTTTTGCGCGCCGGTCACCACGGCGTTGGCGGTGGTATAAATGGTTTTCACGCGCGGATCATTCACGGTGATGTGGGCGACGAGTTCGCGCACCTCAATGTCAATCTAGCCGCCCGGCGTGGGCAGGTGGAGCGAGGCATTTTGCCAGGCGGAAGGCAGGTTGGGCACGATCTTCACCTCGCTCATGCCGCCGGCAAGAATTTCGATCCCGAACAGCCCTTTGTAGATGCTGGTGAGCAGCGAGCCGGCGGCCGTGGCAAACGCGCGGCCGCCCTCGCTGTGACCGTCGCGGTCCATGATCTGATCCATCATGCCGGGATAGGTTGGGTTGCGGATGGTGGCGGCGCAGGTGTCGAGCAAAGGGAGGCCGCCGTCCGCGTCGCCGTTTTTGAAGCGGGCCAGGGCCTCGTAAGCCACCCACCACGGCCAGATTTTTCCGTTCTGGTCGCTGTTGGGATGGTAGGTCATCAACGGCGTGATGGTCAGCGTGCCGTTGGGCCGCCAGTTTTTTTCCTTGAGGGTCGCCAGGACGCGGGCGGCGCGTTTGGGATCGGCCACGCCGCCGAGCAGGGCCAGCGAGTTGGCAGCCGAAGCGGTGCGTTCATCAACCTGGCCGGCGAGCAGCAGGTTGCCGTAGGCTCCAAGGTTTTCATCCCAGAGCCGGTTGTTGATGGCGGCGATAAAGCGGGCGCGGGCGCGCGCGTAACGGGTCTCCCCGGCGGTGTTGCCGAGTTCGTGCTCGATGCGGGCGAAGGTGCCGAGCAGCCGGACCATCTGGGCATTGGCATAGAGGGTGCGGCCGCCGAAGGGCAGCATCTGATAACGCGAGTGATCCATCCAGTCGGTCGTATCCACGATCAGGCCGGTGTGGGCGTAGTCGCGGGCCAGCCACGCATCCACCCAGGGACGTATGCCGGTGGCCACCCGGGCGAGGTAGGCGCGATCCCCGGTAATCAGGTAGTAATCCCAGAGGGCCGTAGTCAGATGCCCCACGCCTTCGGCGCTGCCGCCTTGCGAGGCATCGTCGGTGGTCTTCAGCGCCCGGGCGGTGGCCTTTTCATGGCGGGCAAGGTCCACATCAATGCACTTTCGCGCGGCTTCGATGCGGCCGGTGAACAAACATCCAGGTACGAAGCCGGAGCCGAGGTCGCGGCTCCAAATATCGGCCCATCTAAAGAGTTCGCAGACGACCAGATTGCCGTCGTAGGAAAGGTCGAGCAGGTATTGATTGAACAGCACGGCCTGGTCAAGCTGCGTATCGGGACTGCGCAGAACCAGGCCGCGTTGCGTGTAGGGCGTCAGCACTGTGGCCCGCAAGGTGTCGAAATCGGAGTTGGCGATCTTTCCGGTTTCAGAGAAGCCGAAGATCCGCGCCGAATCGTTCGTCCCGTTGGCTGCGGACCGGGACAGGAACTTCGGGCCGCCGTCAACGGTCACGGTCGCGTTGCTGAAATTGCCGGCCAGTTGCACCAGCACGCCATAGGGATCATCTGGCAGGGCGGTATCAAAAATCTGAATGCTCCCGTCGGCTGCGTGATGGTCGAAAACGACGCCCCCGGGAAAGGCAGTGGTTTTCCAATCGAGTTTCCCGAGGTCCACCGGTTGGCCGTCGCGCAAGACGCGGAGCTTGCCATCGCCGCCGGCGCCACGATGGTAATGGAAACCTTCCGGAGTCACGACGATGACGCTTTGGCCATTGCCGACCAGGGCCTGGGCGGGGCCGTCGAGTTCAAGGTTGGCAGCGTCTGGGGCTGCCGCGACAAGATTGGTGGCCGTGAGAAAAAGCGCCATGAGGATAACAGTCGGTTTCATCTGACGCACAGTCTATTTGCGAACCGCCGGTCTGGCAATCTTCCCGTCTAGCTGTCCGGCAGCATGGCGGCAGGGCGGCGGTTCAGTGGCCAAATCTTTTGACATTGTTCGCCCGCCCTTTCCAGAGCACCTCGAATTTGCCGAACTGGTTCATGATCCCAAGACATTCGCCGGCCAGCGCAAACATGCGCTGGCTGCTGGGATACTTTTTGAAAATGACATTTTTTACCATGAGCCGGTTCCGGACGATGGTGGAATCCGTTTCGACCAGCAGCGACAATGACTTCAGGTTGACGGCCTTTGACTGAAACCAGCCAGCCGCCTCGTCCAAAGCCAGTTTCAGGGCATTAAATTCAGCCTCGTTATTGGTGCCAAAGCCAAAATTCACCCGGTTGCGCTTGAGGATTTCCCGGCCGTCCAGTTTGATCTGGAAGGAGCCGTATTTTTGGCCGGGATTGCCGAGACAGCCGCCGTCGAAAAAGACTTCAACTTTGCGGGCGATCTGGGCTGGAGGCGATACCGCCTTCGGCGCTGCTCCAAACAGGCTCATCGTCTGGTGGGCACATTTGCTCTCGTCTAATCGCATGGGCAGGGTTTTTATCCGGCATCAAAACTTTCCTCGCAGCCATCAGCGGAGTGTGTTCGTTGCGCGGGCGGGCGCAGGTTCGCATACGGCTGCATTCTCCGTCGAGATGGAAAAGCTCTCGCGCAGGGAATGGGGCGGGGAGGAATGCCTCAGGAAGTGATCTTCGCGGCGCCGATGGTGGCGCCGCGTTTGTAATTCAAGCGCACAGAAGTCCCGCCTCTGGCGACATGGCCGGTTTCCAGCAATTCGATGACTTTCTGGCAAAAAAGGCGGGCAAATATTTTGGGGTTGTTTTCATAATGGCATACTGGCGGATACAAATCTTCAAACCAAATATCCCTGGGAATGCAGATCAGGGAAACCATGTCCGGCACGGCGATCCCCTTGGAAGCAATCCAGGCAAAGCAGGTCAGGAGCTGGCTGGAGGAGCACAGAACCAGAGCGGTGGGGCGGATGGAAAGCTGGAAAATTTTGTCCAGGGCTTGAGCAATGGCCTGAGGCGAGCCGGTTTCGGTAAAAACCATCAGCCGGGTCGGGGCGCCCACGGTGGCCAGCGCGCGGCGCAATCCGCGCTCGATGTGCAACGCCCCAGGCATTCTGGTTTCAAACGCCAACAGTGCCAGGGTGCGATGCCCATGGCGGGTCAGCTCCACGCCCGCGTGAAACGCGGCCGACTCCCAGTCGTTGACCACAAACGGCAGGTTTATTCCCGTGAAGACTGAGCCGTAAACAATCGCTGGAACAGCTTGTTGCAGGAACCAGCGCTGGGTGTGTTCACCGACCCAATGTAGTACCCACGCCCCGGACGGATTTTGCGCGACCACGCGTTTGAGATGTCGTTCGGGTCGTTCGGTGTGGAGCTGGCTTGAACAGACAAACCGCAATTCGCGACCCTGCTGGGCCAGATGTTGTCGCAGCTCGTCCAATTCCAAAAGAGTGATTCTGTCCACCACCGGAAATGGGGAAAGAAAGGTCACTGGCAGGCGGGATTGCTGCTCCCGATTCTGCACTGGTAGTTGCTGATATTTTATGACGCGCTGGCGGCCTCTGCCGGCCGCCGACAGCCAGCCTTCCTGCTCCAGTTGTTTCAAACTCAGCCGTAGTGTATCCCGGCCGACACCCAGGCTGGCTTTGAGCGGAAATTCACCTGGCAGCGTGCCGCTGAGATCCCCATCCACAATCATCTTCTTGAGACTTTCGGCGGTCTGAGTGATCAGACTCGTCCTTTTGGGCAGTACCAGCATATCCAGCCACAATCTGGCGGCCATCGCGGGCAAAAGCAACCATTTGTGTTTTATTTCCAAACACGCTAAAAGTGCTTTTAAATTCAAGCGATAGACGTAGGGTTATCGAGATGGGAGAATTAATGAAGCAGATGGGGTCGGTTAATTGAGCGATTCGCCCATCGAAAAATGGCAAGAATTACCAATTTGCCATGTGCAAAACCAAACCAAATCCGTCAGCAAGAAACCAAAAACTATGAAAAGAAGCGTATTATTCAATTCAGCATTCATGTCCGCGCTGCTGGCTTGCGGTGCCAGCGCCCAAGTGGTCAATTTCCACGCCGCGAACAATGGCACGATTAGCTTCCCTGGGATTGGCTACAGTGAACTTTATGCCGGCCAGGGAGCTTATCCTGATCCGGGCAATGACATTTGGAATGGATTTGGCATGTACGGTGGATATCAAAGCACTGATTTTTACAGCGGATCATTCAACGACAGGCCGACTGCATGGGCACAATCCGTGGGAAATCCAGGTAACCCTTATGCCTGGTATAATGGAGGCCCGTCCACCGGCCCGGCCTTGTTTTATTTTGACACGGGAAGCCAGGGCGGCACGGGCAACGCCACTTCGGCCGCCCAATGGACGCCAATCACATTGATTTCCATGACCTATGGCGGGGACAATGCCAATGGCATAATCGGAAACAATTACGGAGGAATCCCGGACGGCGCTCCCGGTTTTCTGCTGGGCGTGGCAGCCACTAACAGCCTCAATTCCGGTGGTCCCAATCTGACTGTTACCCTGGGTAACGTCCCCGCAGGCACCACCAATTATGGGCTTTATATCTATGGGGCGAACCATGCCAATAACAGTGGCACGACCTTCTCGCTTGACCCGGCCGATGGCGGCACCGCTCACAACGGTATTTCCTCGACGCTCAACGGTGACAATGGCAGTCCGGCGCCAACTTTTGTGGAAGGACAGAACTTCGTCATTTTCGAGAATGTTACCCCGGACGGCGGCGGGTATATTACGATTACCGGCGCGCCCAACGCCCAGAACGGAGTTGGAAACACCAACCTGACTGGAGAGGCCGATTTCAACGGCTTGCAATTGATCGCGAATCCGCTGCCCACGGCCGTGGGGATGAATGCGGCGGCGAACGTTATTCCTGGCCAGAATGCGACATTTTCGTTTTCGCCGGTCTTCGCTGGTGAAGCCACCAGCACCCCGGGTTATCAGTGGCAGTTTTCAAACAACGGCGGCACCAGTTGGACGCATGTGGGCGGCAACAGTCCCACGCTGACGGTGGCCGCGGCCACTTCGGTCAACGCCGGGCTGTACCGGTGCTTGATTACGAACACGCTCACCTCCGCCGTGGGCGTCACCCCGCTGGCCTCATTGAGCCTGCTGGGCACGGGGACCAACGTGTTGCAGCCGACCGATAAGGTGCTTGACTTCAACAATGCGTTGTTGGACTCGCCTTACAGTGACACCGAAGTGTTCAACACCGTTCCGCCGCCGTTCAACAAGCTGGTCAGCAGTGTCATTGACGGCACGCTCAATCCTTATGAGAACTTTGGCGCCAATGGCAGCTTTGCGCCGTTTTCGGGGCCGGTGGGTTTTATCGTCAAGCCTCAAATCGGTCCCACGGTGGTGACGGGAATGCGCCTCTTCACCTCTGGCAACCATCCTGAAGACGATCCCATTGACTACGTTCTGCAAGGTTCGACGGTCGGCACCAATGGCCCTTGGGTGACGGTTTCCAGCGGCTCGCTCGCACTGCCCCTGGCGCGCAATATTGGCGGCGGGGCTGCCATTAATATCAGCAACCAGGCGCTTCAGGAGATTGACTTCACCAATGTGCAGTATGAGGTGGCCTATCAGTTGTCGTTTAACAATGTGCGCAACAATAGTGCCGCCTCCAACGGTGTTCAGATCGCCGAAGTGCAGTTGCTGGGCATTCTGTCCGGTCCACCCACCATCCTCACCCCGCTGGCGCCTTCATTCACTGTAGCGCCGGCGCCAGCTAGCCCGCCGGGAACCCCCGTCACCTTGTCGGTTGGGGCGGGCGGCACCGGCCCGTTTAGTTATCAGTGGGTGCGGGATGGTTCCACGGTGGTGCAAACTGGTTCCAGCAACACTTACACGTTCAACGCCTTGCCCGGCACCAATACTTATACGGTTACCATCTCCGGTGCCATTGCCCCCAGCGTCACCAGCGCAATCGCCACGGTGGTGGGGTTGACCAACGTTCCGTCGGTCATCACCCTGGGTGACGGCACGGGCTGGACGATTAATACCAACGGCACTAGCTTCACGGCCCCTGATCCTTCCATTTTGGCCAACCAACTGACACTGACTGACGGCAATCAGAACGAGGCCGTGAGCGCATTCTACAATGCACCCCAATACATCGGTGGCTTCATCGCTACATTCGATTACTTGGCGTATGGTGGATCAGGCTATTTAGCCGATGGAAGTACTTTCTGCCTGCAGCCAGACGGCACAAATGCGCTCGGCGGAGGCGGTGGAGCTCTGGGCTTTGGCGGTATCACATCCGCCGTGGCTTTTGAAATGAACGTTTACGGAAACCTCGTCAGAGGCATTCAGCTCAGCACCAATGGCACCACCGGAGTTTACCTCGATGTTACACCGGTTAATATGATCAGCGGCAATGCCATTTACGTCCAGCTCTACTACCAGCCGGGTGTTTTGCAGGTGCTTTTGGAAGATACCGTCACGCTGGCAACCTTCACCACCAATTTTCCGGTAAACATTCCGGCTGTCGTTGGTGACGATAGTGCTTACGTCGGCTTTACCGCCGGCGATGGCTACTTTGACTCCGTGCAAATGATCACGAATTTTGTATATTCCTCCACGTCGACTCCCGAACTCTCGATATCCCCGGTGGCGGGCAAGGTGGTCGTATCGTGGCCGCTCACGGTATCGAGTTTGTTCCAGTTGGTGCAGAGCACCAACCTTACGGGGTCATGGACGCCCGTGACTGTCCCGTCGCCCACGCAAACCGGCGGCGAAAACGTGGTTACTCTGCCCACCACGAACAGCACCTCGTTCTACCAATTGCAGTTTAACAATACAAATGCTCCCTAGTCCCGCCAACGGGATGGGTGTTTAATCAATGGAGCCGGGAGCAATCCCGGCTCCTTTTTTTGCACCCCTTTGATTATTCGTAACCAAACGCTGTGATGAACGGCGCCAGCGTCTCCAGCCAGGGTTCAAGATGTCTTTGATAATTTCGCCAGCGGCCGATGGCGCCTTTGGAGATGGGTTTGGCCACGGCGGCATGAGTGGGCGAGCGCACGAGTTTGCCCCGGGCGTGTTCGTCAAAATGCAAGACCCGGTCGTCCCAGCCGGCGCCCAGAAACTCCAGGGCGCGGCGGGCGGTCCCCGCCAGATCCGCCACCAAATCTTCGTAACGAATTTCCAGATAGGAGCCCTCCAGACAGGGAGCCGCCGCCTGCCATAGTCCCATGACGGAGGCGTATTCCTGGACGGTACCCTCCAGGGTCAGGAAAATGGCGCTGACCTGGCCCAGCGGCAGCGGCTGCATAAAGCAGCTCAGGCAGACATCGCGCGGGTCGCGCAGCGCCACCAGGAATTTTGCCTCCGGAAAAACCCGCGCAAAGGCGGGCACCAAAGGCGTCAGCGACGGGTTTTTGTCAATCAACAGCCGGGCGTCGGGCGGGTGGCCAAGAAACCGCGACATGCAATGCGTGTAATTGACTCGGGCCTGCCTCAAGGTTGCGGGTGAGGCCGCTTCGAGCGTGTCGAGCATCAGTCTTCCCGGCGGGCCGCCGCGCAACAGACACCCAAAGGATTCGCGGTTGAAAACCGTGGTTTCCTCCGCCGAGACAAGTCCCGGGTGCGAATCCATCACCTGTTCCAGCAGCGTTGTGCCGGAGCGTGGATGGCCGCATAGCAAAGCCAGCCGGACTGGAGGTTGCAGCGCCCGCCCCTGTTCCTTCCAGCGGTTTATCATTTCCGGGTTTAGCTTTTCGACGGCAATCTTCAAATTCGACTGCACCAGTTTTTGACCGGCAATAAACTGCGTGGCATTGGGCAGGATCAGGTTTTTGGCCTGTAAAAACGCCTCCATGGCCTCATCGTAACGCCTCTGCGCATCCAGCACCGCGCCCAGTTCATACCAGCCGCGGATGCGCGTGGACCAGGTTTCCCGGTCCGTCCGCGACACAAAAGTTCGCAGCCTTGTCTCCGCCTCCCCGAGCTTGCCGCTTAAGCGATCCAGCCGGGCGCGCGCCAAACAAGCCAGAATGCTCGCCGGGTCCAGGTGCAGGGCCTTGTCCACCAGTTCACCGGCGGCTTCCAGCAAATGAAAGCGTTCGTAAACTTCCGCCAGTTTAACGTGGGTGTCCGCCGTTGCTCCAGGCTCCTGAACAGCTCTTTCCAGATACTGCCTGGCCATCTCATAGCGCTCAAAGGCGCGGCATTTGATGGCCGCCATGACCAGGGAATCGAGCCGGTTGGGGCCCACGCGAACGGCCTTTTCAAAGCAATGTTCGGCGGCGGCGTAATCGTAGCGCATGCCATAGGATGCTCCCAGATCCAACCAGAGCGCGGGATTGGCCGGATCCCGGCGCCGGGCCTGCTCCATGAGTTTGAAGTAAAGAGGATAATCCTGACGCAGCCAGGCATCCTGACAGCGCTGGTGGAGGCGCGCCGAAGCGCTTTCGGGAGCCATTCGGTTAAGCTTCATTGCCAGCCAAATTTTAGGTGCGCCACCGCCGTCGGGCAAGGCTCAATCGGCGGGCGCGGACGGGCTTTGCTCAGGATGACAATGAGGAAGCGGGCGTCGCCCGGCGAAAACAGGGGGGTGCGAGGGCGGTAACTTTTCCACTTTAAAAGCAGGCGGTTGATAATTTAAAGTGGAGCGAGCGAGGAGGTTCGAACTCCCGACGTTCACCTTGGCAAGGTGATGCTCTACCAACTGAGCTACGCTCGCATCCGAAAGTCCATTGATAATACGCCAAACCGCAGCGCAGGCAAGCCCGAATTTAGCCTGGATTTTGCGAAGGTCTTGGCATCGCCTCGCCCAGCGTGGCACGGACGACTTTCAACAGGTAATCGTGTTCGAGCGGCTTTTGAAAAAAGGCCACGGCCCCCGCGGCGGTGGCGCGTTCCTTGGTTTTCGGTTCCTCACTGCCGGTGATGACAATGACGGGAATTTTTTTGGACGCGTCCAGCCGGTGAAACCATTCCATGATGCGAAACCCGTCCCATGGCACGCCGCCCACGTCCGCCGGGAAACTGATGTCCAGCAGGATCAGGTCGGGATTTTCCTTGCGGGCCAGCGCCACGGCCTCGGAGCCGTCCATGGCGGCAATGACACTGTAGCCTGCGCCCTGAAGCTTCAACGTGATGGTTTTGATGACAATTTCATTGTCGTCAACCACCAAAATCTTCTTGGCAGGCACCCCGGTCGGGCTGGTATTCATAGATGGGAATATAACAACTAATTGCCTGCTAAACTAGAATATAATCATATTTGCTGCGGCTAGGCACAATAGCAGAATGCCTGCCAATCACAAGGCAATTTTGGCGGCGAACCGGCTTTCAGACGTTCTGCCGTGGCGGCGACGGACCGGGCAGCAGAGCAAATAGCCGCCGGCGGGAATTGAGCCATCGCCGGCGGTGTCGCTTTTTTAAGCACAACCGTCCTGCTTTACGGCATCTGAGGGCGCGGCGACCTGGGCGTCTTCTGGCTGGTGGATTTCGCGTAGCTGGGATTGCGCTTGAATGTTCCAAGCCGCCCTTTAGCTTGCTCGATATGATTTGGAAATATCTGACCTGCGCCGCGCTGTTGACGGCGCTCACCGGCTGCAGCACCCTGCAAAAAATTTGCCATCGTCCACCCGCCGATCCGCTGGCGGCATTCCAGGAGCGCGCGGCAAAATATCATGCCGTGGTCACCGTCCCGACGTTTGAAACCACGCCGGAGGCGGTGGCTGCGACCGTGGAAAAAACCATCGCCGACGGCAACGCCGCGCTGGATGGCATCGGCCACCTGCAACCCGGCGAGGTGAATTTCTACAATACCATCCGCGAGCTCGATGATGTCGCCTATCTGATTCAGGGCGCTTCCGACCGGATCGGGCTGATCGAGCAGACCAGCACGAATGCGGCCGTGCGCGACGCGGCGACCGCCGCCACCAAAAAACTTTCCGACTGGTCGGTCGGCACGGATTACCGCGAAGATGTTTACGCGGCGGTAAAGGCGTATGCCAATACGCAGCCCTCGCTGGAAGGCGAGGACAAAAAGCTGTTTGACGAAACGCTGCGCGATTATCGCCGGGCCGGGCTGGATTTGCCCAAAGACCAGCGGGATGAAGTGGAGAAATTGCGCAAGGAACTGAGCGCCCTGGAAACGGATTTCGAGGACAATGTCACAAAGGCGACGAAGACGCTGAAGTTTACGAAAGCCGAACTCGAAGGCGTGCCGGAGGATTTTCTGTCGCAGCAAGGCATCAAGACGGGCGATGATGAATACTCCCTCAAGGCCAACATCACGTTTCACTACCTGATGGTCGAGGACAACGCGAAACGGGAGGAGACGCGCAAACGCATGATCGTGGCGCAATACAATCTCGCGCGGGACGAGAACATTCCGCTGCTGCAAAAAATCCTCGTCCGGCGCGATGAAGTGGCGCACCGGCTCGGTTACGCCAGCTACGCCGATTATGCCACCGAGACGCGCATGGTGAAAAATGCCGCGACCGCCATCACGTTTCTGGAAAATCTTAAAACGGGGTTGCAGCCCAAGTATGACGCGGAACTGGAGGAATTCCGGCAGTTGAAAGCCCAGGAGACGGGCGACGCGAACGCGAAAATTAACGTCTGGGACTGGCGCTATTTCGCGAACGAACTGAAAAAGACGAAATACAACGTGGACGCGGAGCAGTTGCGCGTTTATTTCCCGATGGACCGCGTCCAGAAGGGCCTGTTCACCATTTACCAGCGCATCTTCGGCTTGAAATTCGAGCGGGTGGAAGCGCCCTACAAATGGATCGGCGATTTGCAGCTATACACGGTGTCCGACAGCAAGACCGGCGAGCCGCTGGGCCTGTTTTACCTGGACTTGTTTCCGCGCGAGGGCAAATACAATCACTTCGCGGAGTTTGGCATCACCGAGGGCAAGCTGCTGGCGGACGGCCGTTACCAGCGTCCGGTCTGTGCGCTGGTCTGCAATTTCCCGCCGCCGCAACCGGACAAACCGTCGCTCATGTCCCACGACGAGGTGGAAACAATTTTTCACGAATTCGGCCATGCGATGCACACGATTCTGACCCAGGCCAAGTATTCACGTTTTTCCGGCACGAGTGTGCCGCAGGATTTCGTGGAGGCGCCGTCGCAAATGCTGGAGAACTGGGCGTGGGACAAAGCGGTTTTGGACAGCTTTGCGGCTGACTACCGGGACCCAAACAAGAAGATTCCGCAGGACATTTTGAACCAGCTCAAGGCTTCGCGCCTCGCGACCATGGGAACGTATTATCGCCGCCAGCTTTCCTTTGCCCTGATGGACCTGACGCTGCACACGCAAATCCACGCGACGAATGCGGACGACGTCGTGCCGCTCTCGAACCAGGTGTTGACGGATGTGTCGCTGCCCGTGCCGCCGGACACGGCGTTTGTGGGTTATTTCGGCCACATCACCGGTTACGGCGCAGGTTACTACGGGTATGCCTGGGCGGATGCCATTGCGGCGGACATGGCCACGGTCTTTGAAAATTCACCGGACGGTTACTTTGACAAAAAGGCGGGCATGCGGATGCGCCGGGAAATTTATTCCGTGGGCGACTCGCGCGACATCAACGTCTCCATTGAAAAATTCCTGGGCCGTCCGCGTTCGCTGGAGCCATTCCTGAAGAAGATCGGCGTGAATTGACGGCCAGCAGCCGTGGGGACGGGCGGGGCGATTCAAACGCGCACGGAAACAGCCGTTATCACACGGTGAACCGCGCGGTTTTGTTCATGGCGTTGGACGCTTCTGAATTGGTCACTTTGCCTCTGGCGCGGCGGTCGCGGCGGTCAGGGCCTTGAGGCTTTTCAGCGTGTCAGCTCCGACAATGCCGTCAATGTCCAGCAGCGTCTTGACCAGGCCTTTGACCTTGGCAATGCCGATGATGTAATCCGTGCAAATCTGCCCGCCAAAATTCGGCGTCTCTTCGATGTCATTCCCGTTGATGTTGAGGACTTCTTCGACGCCGTCCACCACCAGTCCCATCTGGGTGGCTTTGCCGTCGGGCAGCTTTACCTGCACCACAATGATGCATGTCTGTTCGGTGTTGGCAGCGGAGGCAAATTCAAAGCGCACCCGCAAATCCATCACCGGAATGATCTTTCCGCGCAGGTTGATGACCCCGCGGATGTGCGCGGGCATCTGCGGCACGAGGGTGATGGTGGTGTGGCGGATGATTTCGCGCACTTTCAACACATCAATACCGTAGGATTCGGATTGCAGAACAAAGGTCAGATATTTGCCGGTCAAACGGCCGGCGGCTTTCGTTTCAATACTCATAATTAGGTCGCGATATGGCTCTTTGTCATCGGTTCCAAGGCAGAATGCTTAAGCAGTATTTTGCTTTTGGAGCGGGGGGGGGGCCAATCCCGAAGGGATTGCGTCCTCCAGCCCAACGTTGCGGCCACGCCGCTACGTTGGGTTACGAATCAGACAAATCAACAACCGCAACGCGGTTGCGGCCAATGCGTGGTCAAGAGAACGAAATGGCCGCAACCGCGTTGCGGTTGGAAATGTTTGTTGGACGGTAACCCAAGGTAGCCGCTGCGCGGCAACCTTTATATGTTCTTTTCCATGGCTGATTTCCCATCTGTGGTGTGTGCTTTCGGGGAATCGCCGCTGGGCGGGTTGTGGAACGAAGGCGAGCGTAGCGAGCCGAGTGGAACAACCCGCCC
>Ga0181520_10005984_pt1 | contig 18949 bp, 1 predicted proteins | sample PEATcosm2014_Bin_29_FD_132451 | JGI IMG/M metagenome (GOLD analysis project Ga0181520, IMG submission 132451) | Peatland microbial communities from MTU Mesocosm Facility, Houghton, MI, USA - PEATcosm2014_Bin02_30_metaG | ecosystem: Environmental > Terrestrial > Soil > Wetlands > Peat | place...
CGAGAGCACGGCTGGAAGCTACCCGGTAACCGGAACCTTTACCAGCGGCAACTCGAACTATGTAAGCGGCGGGACCGTGACGAGTGGCACGCTGATTATCGACCCGGCCACACCAATCTTGCTCCTGAATTGCCCTGCGATGATGGCTGACGGAAATCCGCACGCCTGTTCCGGTACGGCAACGGGGGTTGGCGGAGCTGCGGTTAGCGGTTCATTCAGCTATAGTCCGGCGAGCGAGACGGCGATTGGAAGCTACCCGGTCACCGCTATCTTCACCAGCGGCGACCCGGATTACAACAGCGGGATCGCACAAGGCACGTTGATCCTCACCAAAGCGCCTCAACCTAAAGTCATTCCCTATATGACAAGCGTGGAAGCCAAAGTTCCTGTTCCTGACGACGTGGTTGTAGATCTGAACGGAAACGTTTACGTGGCTTCGTATGGCTTTGTATACAAGCTCGATGCCACCAGCGGAGCGAAGTCGGTGTTTGCCGGCGGCGGCACCTCAAACGCCCCGTGTTCGGGACGGGACGCGAACGTAAACGGAGCCCAAGACAAATACAACGACGGTTGTCCTGCTACCGCTGTCTACCTGTATGGTATTAAGGGCCTGGCCATCGATGCCAAGTACCTTTACATTGACGACGGATCCGCACGGCAGCTGCACCGAGTTGGCTTGTCGAACAGCCCGCTGCCGGGACAATCCTTTGCTCACGAAATGGAACTGGTCGCTGCCACCAAGGACCACCCCTTTGGCCTTGCTGTGGATTCCAAGGGCAACCTTTTCTGGGGGGACGGCGGGAATGTGGTCATGGCAAACTATTCGACCAATCCGCCCGTCCTCAGCACCGTGACTTCGCCCACCCCCAATCATTGCGCCAGTTTTGTCAATGGCTTGGCGTTCGATAAGGACGGCGATTTGTATTTCGTCGATAAGGGATGCTATTCCCTCTATAAGATGACGCCCAACTCTGCGACCGGAGTGGTTGATGGTACCGGTGCATTCGCCACCCTGGTGGGTAACGGCAGCAAGGGCACCTATCCCGGCCCGTGGTTCAATACCCGGGGCACCCCGGCCTTCATCGGAACCTTGCGCTCGGTGGCCACCGCCGGCCGCGATCCTAACACTGGACTCTCCAACACCGACGACCTGTATATTTCGACCTCGAATGGCATGTGGTTCTTCGATGCGGATACGGGATGGGCTCACCAGATCATGAAGTCCGCCGCGACTGCGAACCTCGGCTGCCCTGGGCACACCACGTGGCCTTATATCGGCTGCCCGGCCCCCAATGCGACTTTCGAAGCCTCGGGTAGTGTCGGGGCGCATATGTCGGTCGACCTGTACGGCAACCTGTATCTAACCGACTACAATAGTCAGCAGGTCACGAAAGTGGCCATGGGAACCGATTTCGCGGGCACCGCGCCGGCGGTGTCGGTGACCCCACAGACGCCGGTGACCCAGATGGCGCTCATTCATGGACCCGGCGACTGTACCAAGACCACTTTGTCGGCTACAGCACCTTTCGCTATCGGGACGCTCTCTTGCAGTCCTTACAGCGTGGGCGACCAGCAGATGGATTGGGTGGTTCCGATCACCTACACACCCACCGCCACCGGCGAGCAATCCGGAACGATCACAGTGGGAGGCGCGACGATCACCCTGGATGGGAATGGAAGCAATTAGGGAGTACTTATTGAAAGTCCGGAGACGCGTCGGCAAGCACGACGCTCTCCGGTACTGGGGGCTTATGGTTGGGCACAATCGCTGTACCGTCGTTTCACTGCTGCTGCTGTTAGGTTTATCGATCCCGGGCCTGTTATTGCTGCCGGTGCACGCCGGCGCGCCAGTTCCTGTGGCTGGGACCATCACCACTGTTTTCCCCGATGGCCAACTCGTGCAACCCTCCAGCGTGGCGGTAGACAAAGCCGGCAACCTATATGTTGCCGATTCCGGGAATTATGTCGTCCGCAAACTGGATACGCATGGAAAGATGTCCATCGTTGCCGGGATGGAGGGACGAATTGAGAAATATGAGAAACTCAGTACCGAGGCCAAGAACCAAGGCAAGTTAGACAAGCGCTGTACTAGCACCACCGGCGACTTCTGCAAAGCAACTGAGGCACTCTTTACCTTGCCTTACGGTGTAGCTTTGGATGCCAAGGGCAATCTTTATGTCTCCGACTCCCGGGCCAGTAAAATCCGCAAGGTCGACACCAATACCGGAATCATTACCGTCTATGCGGGAACCGGCGAAAGCGGCTGGGATGCGACCAAACTCTACAACCCGGAAGGGATGGCTTTTGATGCTCAAGGGAATCTCTATGTCGCGGACCGGAAGAATAATGCGATTCGTAAGATAACGGCCCCGGCGAACCCTAAAAGGAGAGGTACGATCACGACCGTCGCAGGGCTTGGCCCAGAGGCGGCGGGATGTACGCCTAGTGCCGCAGTCTTGCCGGCCAGTGATGCCCGGCTCAAGGAACCGCAGGATGTGGTGGTCGATGACCATGGCAACATTTATATTGCCGATACGGGCTGCCGCAAGATTCGCAAAATTGGCACTGATGGCGTCATGCGAACCGTGGTCGGCAGCGGTCACGGCCACGGCGGACCGCCCCTGGCGGTCCCTTGGAATGGGCCCGCCAAGGCGCTGGAAATCAATCTGGGGGTCCCTGTCGGCGTGAACGTAGATGCGGCGGGTAACCTTTATATTTCGGACTCAGGGTTCGGCGTGGTCTGGTTTTATGAGGCCGCCACAGGCCAGGTTCGAGTGCTTGCCGGTTTGCCCGGACCGGAATCCGCCGGACACACCATCTGCAAGGAACACACCAATGACTTCGGCGATGGCTGTCCCGGAACCGAAGCCAAACTAAATCAACCTTATCGAGTAGCTCTGGATGCTCAAGGAAATGTATACATCCCGGAGCACGGCGGAATGGATGCGCCGATGCCTCCTTTCTCGATTCGAGTCCTGCACCCGGCTAAATAGTGGAAGGAATCCGGTCTGGCGCACCAGACCGGATTCCTAAAAGAAAGAAATACTCGGTAGCATGGATTAGCTCGCTTTGCACCAGCGATTCTCCGGCATTAACCCTTCTGACTACTCGACTCTAAGCGCAAAAACTTAATCAGATTTTCACACGATTCTCTATTGACATTGCTCAAGCCAACCTATACAGTTCGGGCGTTTTACTAAAATAATTTTTGCTTGACACTATCTCGCGCTTGGCGGGAGCGGCAAAAAGCCGGCTCGGCGAGCGTGAAGCTAAGAGACGATTCCTTCTGCCCGAAACAGCGAGGGGATTGTCATGGCGCGGTCCTGGCTAATCAGGCCACTCCCCACCGCGCCGTATTTCGGCCCATGCATTCGCACCATAGGTCAGGCTGTTGGGCCCCAGCTCCAAAAAAACAATTGATTCGTTCCTGCCTGTTCTTCGGCGAGGAGAGAGACCATGAAGTGTCACTCTGCGCGAAGCTTCGTTCCCCAAGCCCAGCAAGTTGCAGCCATCATCCTTGCCGAGTTAGGCCGCATTTCTCCGCCTAAACCGCACGCGCTCCTCGGAAGACAGCAAGAAAACTTACAGCAAAAGAAGGTGGAGGTCGGAATGTTATCTCAAGGCAGAGCACCCCAATTTTATGTGCGTCTTCGTTTTGTGGCCAGCCTGATGCTGGTTGCGTTAACGGCTTGCGGTTTGTTCGCGCAAGGCTCTTCGACCTCCCTGCCCCAAGTGGCGACGGGGGCCTGGGCGCCAGCTGGAATGATGTCCACCGCCCGCACCGGCGCCGCCGCCGCGGTTATGAACGACGGCAGTCTATTGGTGTCCGGCGGCACCGATGCCAACGGAAACATACTCTCGACGGTGGAGATTTATGGGGCGAATGGGGCATTCACCTTGGCGCCGCCCATGCAGACCGCGCGCACGGGACACACCGCGACCTGGCTACTGAGTGGCTACGTGCTGGTCACGGGAGGCGCCACGAGCGGAGGCGGCATCACCAATTCCGCCGAGATTTACGATCCGGTCGCGATGACTTGGACCATGCTGCCTGGCATGGTGAACGCGCGCGCGGGACATACCGCGACGGCGCTGGGCACGGGCGATGTCCTGCTGGCCGGTGGATATAATTCCGGCGGCACCCTGGACAGCTTGGAAGTTTTCAGCATACAGAGCGAAACCTTTTCCATCGTGGGCACAATGTCTTCACCCCGCCAAGCGCAAGCCGCGGCGGCGCTGAATGACGGGCGAGTGCTGATTGTCGGCGGCACCGACCCGAATGGGGCGACACTGAACACCACCGATCTCTATGACTCCATCGCCGGCACGGTAACGCAGGGACCGAACCTGAACACGGCGCGCACCGCAGCCACGGCCACAACGCTGCTCCATGGTATGGTACTGATCGCTGGGGGCAGCTACCCGGAAGGCGCCGCGGCCAACAGCAATGTTGCGGAACTGACGAGCGCCGAAATCTTTGATCCGGTGGCGGGCACCCTTACTCCGCTTACCGCAACCCTGAACTATGCCCGCACCGGCCAGCTGGCTTTTCTGCTGCCCAACAACAATAACCTCCTCCTCGACGGCGGTACTTCCGGCGGCGCCGATTTGCCGTATGCCGAACTCTATAGCCCCTGGAAGCAGACCTTCTCCTTAACCGCCTCCATGGCGGCGGCACGATCTCAGGCGGTCGGTGGCGGACTGTGGCCATTGGCGGATGGGTTGTTACTGGTCGCCGGTGGCAGTAATTTGGCTAGCGCGGAACTGTATGGTTTCGCGACCGTGGAGACGGACCGGCTTAACTATGAGCCCGGAGCAACGGTCATCGTTACAGGTTCGGGCTGGCAGCCGGGCGAAACGGTCAGCTTGTTTGTCCGCGAGACGCCGGCCTGCACCTCGCCGGACTGCCAGCCTCCGTCGGACTTAAGTGCCTTGGCGGACGCTAATGGAAAGATCATCAACAATACCTTTGTGATTGATCCCGACGGGGACGAGGCCGGGACCCGCTTCTACCTGTACGCGACCGGCGCCACCTCGCAGTTGCAGGCGCAGACTACCTTTATAGACGGCTCCACGAGCCTGACGGTTTCTCCCGCGACCGGCATTTATGGAGGCAGCACAAGTCTGTCTGCCACCTTAACCGCGGGCGGGACCCCGATAGCGAGCCAGACGATCAGCTTTGCACTCAATGGCGTGAGCGTCGGCTCAGCCAAGACCAATGCGCTGGGTGTTGCAACGCTGGCGAAGGCTTCCTTAGCGGGGATCGGTGTGGGCACTTGGCCGAATTATGTCGGCGCGAGCTTTGCCGCCACGAAGAGCTATGGCGCCGCCGGCGGAACAGCCAGTCTGACGGTTACGGCGGCGACGGTAACAGCTGCAGTCAAGGGTGTCGATAAGCCTTACGACAGCACCACGGCTGCTACTGTTACCTGCACCCTCTCAGGAGTGGTAGGGAGCGATTCCGTGACCTGCGCGGCAGCGACGGCAAACGTCGGCTCCGCTAACGTCGCCTACACTGCCAAAGGAATCGTGACAAGCCAGGTGGTGACGGCCACGGGCATTACGTTGAGCGGTGCGGCGGCCGGAAATTACCAATTGTCCTCCGCTACGGCGACCACCACGGCCACAATCACCCCCGACACCATTACGGCCACGGTCGCAGCCGCCGACAAGTATTACGACGGCACCAATACCGCCTCCGTTACCAGTTGCACGCCAAATGTTCTGTCGACGGATAACGGCAATGTAACGTGCACGGCAGCGGCGGCAACCTTCGCCTCCGCCAGCGTGGCCTACGATCCGGACAACCCCACCACAGTGGTCGCACAGACGGTGACGGCCACGGGTATTACGTTGAGCGGCTCGGCGGCGAGCAATTATAAGCTGTCCCCCACCACGGCCACCACTACGGCCGAGATTAATCCCGCCTCCCTCACACCCACGGTTACGGCCAATGACAAGGCTTACGATCTGAACACGACGGCGACGATGAACACCTGCACGCTGGCCGACGGCAATGGCAAGACAGCTTCCAGCGGCGTAGCCTGCTCCGCCAGCACCCTGACCTTCGCCTCGGCCAGCGTGGCCTACGATAGCAATAATGCTGTCACCAGCCAGGCGGTTGCGGTAAGCGGTATCACCCTGAGCGGCACAAAGAGCGCCGACTATACACTGACCGCCACCACCGGCAACACGACGGCCACCATCAACCCTGCCAGCATCACGGCGACCATTAGCGCCACGGACAAGACTTACGACGGAACAAATACCGAACCGCTTTCCGGCATCACCTGCACACCGAAGGTTTTGGCCGGAGATCCCGGAATTGTAACCTGTTCGGCCACGGCGGCTACCTTTGCCTCCGCCAATGTCACCCATGACGGCAGTGGCAATGTCACCAGCCAGACGGTTACGGCTACCGGCATCACTCTGGCCGGTACGGGATCCGGCAACTATAAGTTGTCGTCTACCCAGGCTACCGCCCAGGCGAAGATTAATCCCGCCACCCTCACCGCCACGGTGACGGCCAAGAACAAATCTTACGACTCGAGCACGACGGCCACGATGAACACCTGCACGCTGGCCGACAGCAATGGCAACACGGTTTCCAGCGGCGTAGCCTGCTCCGCTAGCACCCTGACGTTCGCCTCGGCCAACGTCGCCTACGATGGCAGTGGCAATGTCACCACCCAGGCGGTTGCGGTAAGCGGCATCACCCTGAGCGGCACGACGAAGAACGACTATTCGCTGACTTCAACCAGCGGCACCACGACGGCCACCATCAACCCTGCGACACCGACCGTGCAAGTGACTTGCCCCAGCAGCATCACCTATGATGGAAACGCCCACGACTCCACCCTTGGGTGTACAGACTCCGCAACCGGAGTCGGCAATGCCGCGGTAAACGGGAGTTGGTCACTCTCAGGGGCACGCGTGACGAATGTGGGAACGTACACCGTTACGGGAACGTTCACCAGCAAGGATCCCAATTACGCGAGCGCCACCGGAACCGCGACCATGGCGATAACTCCGATTGTCCTGACTCCGGTCATTATCGGCGCGTATTCCGACAGCAAGACCCCTTCCGCCTTCTCCTGCGGGCTGCCGAACGGAGTCTTGCCGCAGGACCAGAAGAATCTTGGTTGTACCACTTCGTATAACATCAGCTTCGCGGATGACATGCCGGGAACCTGCCGGGCCGGGGGCGTTTCCTACCACGACGTCGCTTTAACCGGCTCCCAGCCCACGCTCGGCAATTACACGATTGCAGTGCAAAATGTTCAGACCTGCATCTACGCCATGCTCACGGCGGTAATTTCCCCGATTGCTCCTTATAAAACGTTCGACAAGAGCTACGATGGCACCGCCAATGTGACCGTGCCCCTGGCCAGCATTCAATGCACCCCGGTCGGCGTTCTGGTCGCGGACCAGGGCAACATCACCTGCTCGGTCGTAAGCGCCAGTTTCACTGATACTACTTGCCCGGTGACGGCATCCTCCCCGTCCGGATGCGTTTCGACCGACCAGAATGGGAACATCCAGCCACAGACCGCTACCGCGGCGGTGACCTTCACCTTCAACACGACTTCGACCCTGCTCTATTGGCCGCTGAATCCCGTCTCGGGCACTTCGCCGCAGCAGTACGCGGCTACCGCGCTGGGTTATATCAATCCTGTTCCTCTGACGGTGTCCGCGACCGCCGCCAGGTTCTACGACGAGGGGCTTTCCTCTCCTATTACGCCCAGCTACATTGGGTTGGTAAATCAGGAGACTGCTTCCGTATTTACCACCGCCCAGACCTGCGGCGCGGTGGGCGCCGACGGCGTAACGGACGAAACCCAGCCCAATGCTCCGGTCGGCGAGTTCCCCATCACTTGCACGGGAGGTGTCGCCCAGAATTACACCTTCAGCCCCACCACCAGAGGTACGCTGCTGGTAGCGGGTCTAAGCACCCAGGACCAGGTGGTTAGCGACCAGGGCTTTACGGTGGCCGGTACCTGCGTTCCCGGAACTTGCGCCGATTCCAACTGGACCATCAATGCCGGAACTTGGATCTTCGATCCGGCCAACTACCCGGGATCCGTTCATTTTGGTACGACCGCGGATATCCCCGGCATGGCCGATTACTCCTGGCAGTTTGCCGGCTGGGCGGCCACGCCCTTCACCGATAACGCGCAATCCTCGTCGGTTGTAGTCGGTAGCGATACCCGCAACAGTACGAATCTCACCTCCGGGCCCTCGTTCGGTCCCGCCGTCTTTGTCACCGGCAACGGCACGAGCAAGGCCGTCGATTCCATCGCGACGGGCAATGGCGTCAGCGCCTACATCGCTTCGTGCCCCGTGTACACGGGCTGCGGTTACTATAAGGTTGTCAACGGTGTGCACCGCGCGCTTAGTACCGACTATGGCTGCAGCACCGATACCAGCAAGACGCAGCCGGGAGATGTCCTGACACTCACCGCGTATGTGATAGACACAACACACGTCCGCCTGGCCATCTTCCGGAACGGCGTGCAGCTCGGGAACTCCTGTATTGACGACTCCAGCAAGAGCGCGGCCCTCATCTCCGGCCAGCCGGGCATGTTTGGCGATACCACCGATGTCAACCAGAATGTATCGTTCACCGCTTTCACCGCCGCCAGCAATATGACCGTAACCGCCATTGTTACCGCGGCCCTCGACGCCAATAACAATCCCTACATCACGAACTGCACGCCCACGGGCATCCTGCCCCAGGATCAAGGCCTGGTGACCTGCTCGGTCGCCGGACCGGTCACCATGGCTCCCGCCAAAGCGGTGGGCTCCAATCCGCCGCCGCCGGTTTGGGTCGTGACGGCGCAAAACGTATCCATCTCCGGTCCGAGTGCCGGCAAATACCTGCTGGCCAATCCCACCGCAACAACGACCTTACCGATGCCACCCAACCCGGTACTGGCGGTAATTACGGCCAATGACAAGTACATCGACGGCACCACGACGGCCTCCATCGCCACCTGCACGGTAACCGATTTGTCGGGCAATCCGATCGTAGTCCTGGACGGAAACGGCAATCCGATTCCGAATGCCGTCACCTGTTCGGTGGCCAAGGCCACTTTCTCGTCTGCCGCCGCCGGTTGCTGGAAGGTTACGGGCACCGGGATTGCCCTGGGCGGTCCGGCGGACGGCGGTTACTACCTGAAGTCCACCACCGCCTCGACGGTTTCTCCGCAACCTTGCATCAACCTAATCCCCATAGATTCTCTGTACGTTGGCGGCAATTCGAAGACTTACGACGGCAACACAACCGCCGTCGGCCTTACCTGTGACTTCGGCATTCCTGGATTAACCTGCACGGCGAATGGGAATTACAACGATCCAAATGTCGCGAAGGCAAATACGATCCTGTTCACCGTAACGGTAAGCGGCACGAACGCCGATTGGTATGATGCATCCGGGACTTGGGGCGTCAACGGCGCCATTACGCCTAGGGCCTTGCAGGTCAGCGGGTGCGGCAGCGCCGTCGCCGGCAACGCCTTGTCGACTCCCTCCGCATGCTACAGCGGTTTTGTGAATTCGGAAAATGCGGCTCTCAACGTGACCGTGGCTCCGACGTGCACTTCGCCCGCCGCCGCGACCGCCGATTACGCGCCCGGAGTCTATCCCGCCTCCTGCTCCGGCGGAACGTTCTCAAGCAATTACTCCGCCAGCGATGGCACCGGCAATTTCATCTTGGGATCGACCATTGCCGTTGCTGACGACTTCAGCACTCCTGCGACCTGCGTTCCTGGCCAGCCCTGCGCGGACTCCAACTGGTCCATAGGCACCGGGACTTGGACGTTCGATCCCACTAGTTATCTCAACAGCGTCCACTACGCTCCGAATACTGACGCATGGCAATTTGCGGATTGGAACCCTTCCCTTCCTCAGCAGGTTCCTGCTGATGCTTCCGGGAATGTCCCTCCTGATACTTTCGGGAATATCCAGGCCGCTACCCTGATGGTAGGCACGCAGACCTACACGACCGACATACATTTTGGCCCAGCGCTCTTTCTTTCCCAAGCGGCCATCCAAAACAACGTTCCGGGATACTATGTCTACTGCAACGCCGGTGGGCTGTGCTACTTCAGGAAAGTGTTAACCACTGGCTCGACCGTCTATATGAGCCCGGCTTGCGGGTCCGGTTACGCTACTAGCGCTGGTGACATGTTATCGGTGATGGGTTCTGTAGATCCCTCGACCAACAATGTCACCCTGTCGCTTTATCGGAATGGTTCTCTCCTGTTGTGCTCGAAGGCGACCACCTATTCCTACCAGGACATCAGCTCCCCAACCAATCAGACCCTGACCATCGGCCAACCCGGAATAGCCGCCTACACAGATACCGCTCAGTATGTTTCCCTGGGAAGCTTCTCCGCGGCGGGCAATATGCTGGTGACTCCCGTGGTGAAGGTTAGTCCCTTCGTTTATGATCCAAACAATCCAACCAATACTAACGGTACTATCCTCTCGTGCAGCCTTAACGACATGAACGGCAATCCTGTCCTGGCTGCCGGAAACTGTACCATAGGAGAGGCGACCTTCTCATCCTGGCAAATCGGCTGCTGGCCGGTAACGGTTACGGGCATCGCCTTGGATCCCTCCGTGGTTCCCTATTACTCTCTGTCCACCACTACGGTCACCGTTCAGGCCTGTATTCAAGGCGCGGCCACCCCTCTGACCGCTACTTCCGTGACGGTAGCCGCTAAGCAATATGACGGTACCACCAACGCCACCATTACCTCGTGCGTGTTGCAACCCTCTGGTTCCGGGCAGAACTGCATTGGGACGGCAAAGTTCGCGGACCCCAGCGTCGGTAACGCGAAAACGGTGAACCTGTCGCTGGCGACCACGTACCTCACGCCGAATATCGATTCCGTCTACACCCTGATTGCGCTGCCTCCAACCACAACGGCGAACATCACCTCGGGCAGCATTCAACCTAGGACCTTGGAGGTCACCGCCTGCGGCAGCGCAATAGCCGGCAGCCCCTCGACCCCCGCCGCCTGCTACAGCGGTTTTGTGAATTCGGACACTGCGGCTCTCGTCGTCATCGTGCCCCCGACATGCACTTCGACCGCCGCCGCGGCCGCCAATTACGCGCCCGGAGTCTATCCCGCCACCTGCTCCGGCGGATCGTTCTCAAGCAATTACTCTCCCAGCTATCGCCCCGGCAATTTCATCTTGGGATCGACCATTGCCGTTTCCGATAACTTCGGCACTCCTGCGACCTGCGTTCCTGGCCATCCCTGCGCGGACTCCAACTGGTCCATAGGCACCGGGACTTGGACGTTCGATCCCACCAGTTATCTCAACAGCGTCTATTACGCTCCGAATACTAACGCGTGGCAATTTGCGAATTGGAACCCTTCCCTTCCGCAGGTTCTTCCTGATGCTTTCGGGAATGTCCAGGCCGCCAGCCTGATGGTCGGCACGCAGCCCTACACGGCCGAAATACATTATGGCCCAGCGCTCTTTCTTTCCCAACCGGCCATCCAAAACAATGTTCCGGGATACTATGTTTACTGCAACGCCGGTGCGCTGTGCTACTTCCGGAAGGTGTTACCCACTGGTTCGACCGTCTATATGAGCCCGGCTTGCGGGTCCGGTTACGCTACTGGCGCTGGTGACATGTTATCGGTGATGGGTTCCGTAGATCCCTCGACCAACAACGTCACCCTGTCGCTTTATCGGAATGGTTCTCTCCTGCTGTGCTCGAAGGCGACCACCTACTCCTATCAGGACGTCAGCTCCCCAACCAATCAGACCCTGACCATCGGCCAACCCGGAATAGCCGCCTACACAGATACCGCTCAGTATGTTTCCCTCGGAAGCTTCTCCGCGGCGGGCAATATGTTGGTGACTCCCGTGGTGACGGTTGCTCCCTTGCCTTACAATCCAAACAATCCAAACAATACTAACGGTGCTCTGCTCACATGCACCCTCAACGACATGAACGGCAATCCTGTCCTGGCTGCCGGAAACTGTACCGGACAGGCGACCTTCTCGTCCTGGCAAATCGGCTGCTGGCCGGTAACGGTTACGGGAATCGCCTTGGATCCCAAGGTGGTTCCGGATTACTCTCTGTCCACCACTACGGTCACCGTTCAGGGTTGTATTCAAGGCCCGGCCACCAGTCTGACCGCTACTTCCGTGACGATAGCCGATAAGCAATATGACGGTACCACCAACGCCACCATTACCTCGTGCGTGTTGCAACCCCCTGGTTCCGGGCAGAACTGCATTGGGACGGCGCAGTTCGCGGACCCCACCGCCGGTACCGCGAAAACGGTGAACCTGTCGATGTTGACCACCTACCTCACGCCGAACGTCGATTCCGCCTACACCCTGATTGCGCCGCTGCCTTCCACGACGGGGAACATCATCCCGATACCGCTGACTGTCACCGTCACTGCCTCCAACAAGTACTACGACGGTAACGCCACGGCAACTATCACGAAATGTACCGTAACTGGCTTATTGCCTGCCGATGTGGGAAAGGTAACTTGCTCAGTGGGCGCGGCGAGCTTTACCGACATCACCTGCGATGACGTCAATCTGGCCAGCATGAACAGCAACCAGACCGCAGGCTGCGTCGCCTACAGCAAAACCAGTTCGACCACAGTGGCAACGCAAACAGTGACCGCCACCAACATTACGCTCGGCGGCACCGCAGCCAAGAACTATGCCCCGCCCATCACCGCGACCACCACCGCCACCATTGAACCGGTAGCCCTGACCGTACGTCCCTGCGGAACCGCGGTCTACAGTGCAACGACCTCACCCGCCCCGGCCCCTTGCTATAGCGGCTTCGCCGCCGGAGAGGGAGAACCGCTGGAGACTCTCGACGCCACGAACAACACAGTGGTCTATCACATCATCAAGCATGCTCCGACTTGCACGGCTCAATGGACCGGCAGCGGTCCTATTCCGGTCGGCATTTATGCGGCCACCTGCGACCTTACCAACCTATCCAAGGCCGGACAGGCGGCGCACAATTACACCTTGAGTGCCGCGACTGGCGCCTTTGTCGTCGCCAGTTCCCTGGCCAATTACGATAACTTCGCCTTTGAGACCAAGCTCCAAGCCGGCTCTGCGGACTCTGGCCAAACCGCCGGCAACAACTGGAGCATCGAGAGCGGGGCTTGGTCCTTCGATCCCCAGACAGCTTCTGATCTCGACGATTCGACGGATCTCCCCTATTCCAATAGCGCTCACTATGCGTCGCTATCATATTTCACCGGTAACAAAGTCTCCGCTCCGATTTGGCAGATCGCGGAATGGAACCCCAATATCGCCGGACAGAAGTTCCCGGCCGACCAGACTTCCACCATCATGGTGGGAACTGACATTGTGGTGGGAAGTACCGCTCACTCCGACGTGTACTTCGGACCTGCAGTTCTGATCAACGGCCTCCAGGGCTACGTTGCCGCCTGCGGATATGAAACTCCCTGCATCCTTCGCCGGTTGTTGGATAACTCGCAGGTTCCCTTCCTGCCCAGCACCTCCAATTGCGGAACCAGCTACCCCGGTGCCGGCGTGATTTATACGCTGCAATCCCAGGTGGTCGGAACAAACGTCACCCTGAAGCTATACCGGGATGGCGGCCTGTTGTGCACGGCCCAGGACCTCAATTCGACGAACCTGTCCGGCCAACCGGGCATGGCTGGCCGCGCCGTCACGACCTCCGATACCGCACACTATGTGTCCTTCACTAATTTCTCCGCTGGGGACCTGCGGATAGTGACTCCGGTCCTGACTGTCGCCAATAAGACCTACGACGGAACCACGAGCGCGAGTGTGACCTGCTCCCCGCAGGATGCAGTGGGCAACATACTTACCAACCTGACCTGCTCGGCAGCCTCCGCGGTGTTCTCCGACGCGAACGTCGGAACCGGCAAGAAGGTGACTGTCACCGGCATTACCCTCTCGAATCAAGCCGACGGATCCCCGGCCGGGGACTACGAGATGCAATACACCTCTACCACTGCCACCGGCAATATTACGGCGGCTACGGTGACCGCCATGATTACGGCCGTCAATAAACCCTGGGACGGAACCGTGACTGAGCCCGCCGGAAACGTTACCTGCGCGCTGACGCCCGCCATCGCCAACGTGACCTGCTCGGCTACTGCGGCTACCTTCGCCTCGGCGAACGTGGGAACGGGAATTCAAGTAACCGCCACCGGTATCACGCTCGGCGGATCGGGGATGTCAAACTGGGTCCTGGCTTCCACCTCCGCCACCGCCGCCGCCAACATCACCCCGGCGGCCATTACTGCGGTTGTGAGCGCGGCCAATAAGACCTTTGACGGAACTATCACCGAGCCCGTCGCGAATATCTCTTGCACGTTGACGCCCGCCGCCAGCAATCTCACCTGCGCGGCCGCTGCGGCTACCTTCGCTTCGGCGAATGTGGGAACGGGCATTCAAGTCACCGCCACTGGTATCACGCTCAGCGGATCCGCGGCCGGCGACTACACCTTGGGGGCGACTTCCGCCATCACCACGGCCAACATCTTACCGGCCACGGTGACCGCCAGCGTCACGGCGACCAGCAAGGTCTACGACGGAACAGCCAATGAGCCCGTCACCAGCGTTGCCTGCGCCCTCTCGCCCGTGGTCAGCAACTTGTCCTGTACGGTAGGCGCGGCCACTTTTGCTTCCGTCAACGAGGCCAGCGGGATCGTGGTTACGGCCACCGGAATCACTCTGGGCGGCTCTGCGGCGGGCAATTATGCCCTGGCCACCACCTCCGCCACTTACACTTCAAGCATTACCGCCGCCCCGATTACGGCTACGGTGAGCGCCATCAACATGGCCTATACCGGAGGCACGACGGAACCCATCGCCAATATCACGTGCACCCTGCCCAATGGCGTGAGCAACGTGACTTGTGCCGGAACCTCCGCAGTCTTTGCCAACAAGGGTCCCGGTACGGGTATTACGGTTACGGTGTCTGGCATCACGCTGAGCGGTTCGGGAGCCAGCAATTATTCGTTGACCTCCAGTACCGCCACGGCCGTGGCCAACATCTTACCGGCGTCGGTCACCCCACAGATCACGGCCGTCGGCAAGCCGTATGACGGAACCGCTACCGAGTCGCTCGCCAATGTCACTTGCTCGCTTTCGCCTGTCGAGAGCAATCTATCGTGCGCGGTAACGGCGGCGACGTTTGCCTCCGTCAATACGGGAACCGGCATTACCGTAACCGCTACCGGCATTACGCTTACCGGTTCCGCGGCCTCTAGCTATGCCTTGAGTTCCACTACCGCCACTTCCACCTCAAGCATTACCGCCGCCCCGATTACGGCTACGGTAACCGCCGCAAACAAGGCTTATAACGGCAACACCACGGAACCGATCGCCAACGTTACCTGCAGTTTGCCGACCGGCGTGATGAATGTCACCTGTGCGGGAACGGCGGCGACTTTCGCCTCCTCGGGTGCCGGCACGGGCATTGTAGTGACGGTAACAGGCATAACCTTAAGTGGGACTGGAGCAACCAATTATTCGTTGACCTCCAGCACCGCCACTACCACCGCCAATATCCTTTCGACGTCGGTCACCCCAAGCATCACGGCCGCCAGCAAGGCTTATGACGGAACCACCACCGAACCTCTCGCCAATGTCACTTGCACGCCTTCGCCCGCCGAGAGCAATCTATCGTGCGCGGTAGGAACGGCAACGTTTGCTTCCGCCAATAAAGCAACCGGCATTACCGTAACCGCCACCGGCATCACACTTACCGGCTCCGCGGCCTCCAGCTATGCCTTGAGTTCCACTACCGCCACTGCTACCGCCAGTATTACCGTGGCTCCGGTTACCGCTTCGGTCACTGCCGCAAGTAAGACGTATAACGGCACCAATAGCGAGCCGATGGCCAGCGTCACCTGCAGCTTACCGGGCGGCGTGATCAACGTGACCTGTGCCGGAACTGCGGCGACCTTTGCCTCCGCAAACGTCGGCACCGGGATCACGGTAACGGTAACGGGAATCACGTTGAGCGGGTCGGGCGCCACCAACTATTCTTTGACATCGACGACCGCTACCGCTACCGCCAACATTCTGCCAATCTCGGTTACGGCCAGTATCACCGCGACCAGTAAGCCCTATGACGGGAGCACTACGGAGCCTCTGGCTAATGTCATCTGCTCGCTCTCGCCCGTCGAGAGCAACCTGTCCTGCGCAGCAGGGGCGGCAACGTTTGCCTCCGCCAATGCGGGGAACGGTATTGCGGTAACCGCCTCCGGCATCACTCTTACCGGTTCGGCGGCGTCCAATTACTCGCTGGCCTCCACGACCGCGACCGCAACCGCAAATATCACCGCGGCAAACATTACCCCCGCGGTGACCGCCGGCGGCAAGACCTACGATGGCGCCACCACGGAACCGATCGCGAATGTCACCTGCGCGTTCACTACGAACGTCAGCAACGTGACCTGCACGCCTGCTTCGGCGGTATTCGCCAGCGCCAACGCCGGTACGGGAATCACGGTAACAGCCAGCGGAATTACCCTCGGCGGTTCGGCGGCATCCAACTATGCCCTGACCTCCAGCTCCGCCAGCACCACCGCCACGATCGCGCAAGCTCCGCAAACGATCATCTTCCCGGGTCCGGCAGGCACAAGCTACACCTTCGGACAACAGATTGCGCTTAGTGCAACCTCCAGTTCCGGTTTGCCCGTAAGCTATACCGTCACCGGCCCGGCTACCCTCTCCGGCTCTACGCTGACTGTCAACGGAGGGGGCGCTATATCCGTAACCGCTAATCAGGCCGGGAATTCCAACTATTCGGCGGCAGCTCCGGTAAGCAATGTCATCACCATCGCCCAATTGGCCCAGACCGTCAGCTTCCCGAATCCCGGACCGCTGTCGGATCTGGCGAGCCAGGTGACTCTTGCCGCTACGGCAAGCTCCGGGTTGCCGGTTTCCTATTCCCTGAACTCCGGGCCTGCAACGCTCTCCGGCTCCGCCTTGACGATCACGGGAGTGGGTACGATTTCTGTGACGGCGTCCCAGGCCGGAAACTCCAGTTACGCCGCCGCTACGCCGGTGACCGTTTCGATCGCCGTAAACAATGTGGATGTTGCCCTCACGGCGCCGGGCAATGCAACCGCCGGTCAATTGATAACCCTAACGGCTACAGCGGCACAGAATGGAACGCTGTTACAGGCCGGCTCGGTCAGCTTCATGAGCGGCAGCCAGCTACTAGGAACCGCGCAGCTGGCCGGAAGCACTCCGGCCGCGGGTTTCACCACGGGATCAGCGTCCTTGAAGCTTAGGCTGCCGCCTGGAACCTATGCTCTGGTAGCGCAATTCAGCGGCGCCGAGAGCACCCCGGCCGGCAACTCGGCTGCGCAAAATCTTACTGTCACCGGGACCTATCAGACGGCAACCGGGTTGACATCGCAGTTCGATACGGCCAACTCCAGCAACTACGATTTGACGGCAACGGTGTTTGGCTTTGGACTCTCGCCTCTTACCGGCACCGTGAATTTTGCCGATATAACCTCGGGAACGGCTCTAGCGCCGGCCACGCTAAGCTCATCTACTCGGAGCTTCCTGCCGCAGCAGACATACCCAGTCAACAGTCCCGTGGATGTTGCCAGTGGGGACTTCAACGGGGATGGCAACCTGGACTTGGCCGTGATCGATGCGGCCGACAAAACTGTAAACGTGCTCCTAGGCAATGGCGACGGTACATTCACTCCAGCGCAAACCTATGCCGCGGGTTCTAACCCGGTGGCCGTAGTGGTGGGCGACTTCAATGCTGACGGCATTCTGGACCTTGCGGTCGCCGATCAGGCTAACGGGGTAGCCATCTTGCTGGGGAATGGAGATGGCACCTTCCAGTCCGCTCAGGAGTACCCGGCGGCCAACCCGAGTTCTCTCGTGGTGGGAGATTTCAACGGGGATGGAATCGCGGATTTGGCAGTCGGAGCGGCGACGGGGAACGCCATTACCATGCTTTTGGGCAACGGCGATGGCACCTTCCAAGCACCCCTCGCGCTAGGTACGGGTGTCAATCCTTGGCAGGTAGTGACCGGCGACATTAATGGGGACGGAAACGCGGACCTGGTGGTTGCCAATAACGGCGACGGCACGGTCAGTGTCCTCCTGGGAAATGGGGATGGCACCTTCCAACCCCAACAGGCCTACAGCGTTGGCAACGGCCCCACCGCTCTCACCCTGAAAGATTTCGACGGGAACGGCACTCTGGATATCGCTGTGGTCAACATGAATGACAACACCCTGAGCGTGCTTCCGGGAAATGGCGATGGCACCTTCCAGCCCCAGGCAATTTACCCTGTGGGGAATCAGGGCAATACGGCCGGACAGGCTTTGCTGGCAACGGATATCAACGGAGACGGCAAACTCGATCTGGTGGTTACCAACCCGGCTAGCAACTCCGTCGGGGTACTGCTGGGGAACGGGGACGGTACGTTCCAGACCCAACAAACCTATGCTGCCGGCAACGGCCCCGGCCGTTTCGTAGTCGGGGATTTCAACGCGGATGGAGCCGCGGATATCGCTGTGGTCAATAGCGGTGACAACACCGTCGAAATCATGTTGGGCGGAATGTCGGCAACCGCGACCTTAAGCAATGTTGCGGTAGCCGGTATCGGTGACCCGCTGGTGACAGCGGCATTCGTTCCGGCTACGGGTAGTCTGTACGCGCCCAGTACGTCCAACGCCACGTCGACCAGTAACCGCGTGGTCCCGCTGTTGACCGTGACCGGCGGATCGTTTGTTTACGACGGCACCGCCCACGCCGCTAGTTGCTCAGCCAACGCCGGCGGTATCCTTGTTCCCGGATCGTGCACGTTCTTATATGCCCCCGGCGGAGCAACTACTCCGACCGGAGTTGGAACCTACACGGCAACCGCGACGTTTACGCCCAGCAATGCCCTTAACTATGCGAGCACAACCG
>Ga0181520_10005986_pt1 | contig 18946 bp, 9 predicted proteins | sample PEATcosm2014_Bin_29_FD_132451 | JGI IMG/M metagenome (GOLD analysis project Ga0181520, IMG submission 132451) | Peatland microbial communities from MTU Mesocosm Facility, Houghton, MI, USA - PEATcosm2014_Bin02_30_metaG | ecosystem: Environmental > Terrestrial > Soil > Wetlands > Peat | place...
GGGTCGCTCTTGCGGAACGGTACCGCAATCCCGCGTTTTACTGCTTCGTAGACCTCGTAGCTGCTGATGAGGGTTCCGGGCGTGAAGCGGGATGCAAGATTGGGAGAGAGCCCGGTAAGCCGGGCCGCCATGAGGACTGCCTCAAGGCCGCCCTCCCGGTACACGAACGATTGCTCGGTATCGATCAGGATACGCCCGTCCGGAATAAGCGCGGATTCCTTGTGTTCCATCCTGCCGTAACTCCAGTACGAGCGGGCGTCCATCTGCCGGTACTTGCCGTTTCGGGAGAATGGCATGGCCAGATCATACTGCTGTGCCAGTTTCCGGATCTTCGGCATCCAGGTATCGGCATCCGGCATGAGGATTACCTCAGGGTCAAGCGAACGGACGAGGCCGAAGAGTGCCGCGAGGACTTCATGGTTCTCACCGGTGAGCCGTTCCGTGTGGATTCCCTTTACTTCAATTTCCGTGAACTGCGAGGAGAGTGCCGGGTTGCCCTGGATCTCAATCTCCAGTACGGTAAGATTGTGTGCGATTTCCGGGGAAAACCGGTCATCGCCTTCTCCCAGACACGGGAAGATCCCACGCTCAGCCATGAACCGCTGGTCCCTGCGTACGTCCACGTTAAAGATGTCGATGTCGAACTGTGCCTGCCGTTCTATTGCTTCGGCTACATCCCGGCCGGCTGAGACTGCATATCCGGGGAGTTCGCCAAAGATGTTTTTGATGGTGCACTCCTCTGCGCCGTACCGCTCATCCAGGGCCTCTATCATCTCCTGATGAGTGTGAGGGTCGTGGAAGTGGACGTAAAAGGGCGGATTGTAATCGTAATGGGTTTTTACTACGGTTCCATCCTTTGTCCAGAGATCGATACCGCTGTCACGGTATGCGGAGTCAAGGATCCACACGATCCTTCTCCTGCGTGTCGCGGTTCTGATGCTTGAGGATCTTGATTTGCATAGCACCGGATCCCTGCTGGACTGAGGGGGATAAGGATCCGGCCATGAGGGAAGTGAAAGTGATTGTCCAGTGGGGATATCAAAAATAGCCTGACCAAATTCATTCTATTAGAAATGTCCATCGATTATGAAATGTCTTGTTTCAGTTCATATTACGAGAATAGATTACTTTAATCTCTCGTATGAATAATCCATTGTGCATATGGATACAAGCAAATTGAAAAAATGCATATTATATGGGATTTTGATCCTCATTTTTTTATATTTTGTTATTGGGGGTGTGATATCTTCAATATTGATCTCTTCAACTCTTTCCAGCATTTTCTTCAGTTTCCAAATACTCACAATAATTAATCTGATAATACTTATTGTATCAATAGTTATACCGCTTTACGTTTTTAAGAATTCAGAAAATAAGACGAAGGGCATAGCAGTAATTTTAAGCCTATTATGCGTTTGGCTGTTGCTTCAACTCTTGATAGTTGGAGGCTTACAATTTGAATATAATAAGGTAATTGATAATTATTCAAATACATATCAGCAATTTTTGATTTCCAATCCCAATGATTATTTAAATGCCTCATGGAATCTAACTCAAAAATATTACGCAGGATTTGATGGAACCTATAATATTATAGGTGCAAATATCCCAAGTAGAAATCTTCCTTATTTTCCATATTCTGATCCCATTTTTGAATATGATATGAATTCAATGGGTGGATTTCAAAGATTACTTGTTGCTCAACAAGAGGGAAATTGTGGAGAGTTTTCTCTCTCAATCACAAATTTATTAAATGATTCTACGCACTACCCGACTCGTGTGATTTATTTCGAAGGGATTGATCACATGATGCCGGAGATTTATATCAATTCACAATGGTGGGCTTTTGACATAGATTATCTCACACCAAATGGGCCAATTAGTACTTACAATTTCTCGAAAAATATTCCGGAAGATGCAAGGAATGATATTGCATACATCTATTCTTCATCAGACAGGGAAAGCTCTTTGTTAAAGGAGCACGGTTTTAATGAGACAAATATTACAATTGCAACCATTCTTAATATGCCAGCAAATCCTTCGAGCGGAAGTGCTATGCCGGGTGTAACTGTTCAATTATTTACGCTAAATAACTCCGATGATCCTCTAGTTTCAAAAGGCGTTACTGATCAGAATGGAATGTATTCAACTATCCTAAATTCAGATAAAGATTATTGGATATTTGCGACCTATTACTCATATACACAAAACCTCGTGGGATTAGCAGATTTATCCAATATTACTTCAAAAAATCTTTCGATAAATGTCAGTATAACAAACTATGGGTAATGAGGTTTAGAAAAATTTGGCATCAATGGATATGCCTGAAGCATTAATTTCTTGTGCTAATTTCTTTTTCCAGTCACCTCTTAAGGGAGTATACGCCAATCCATGAATATCTGTGGGAAGTTCGACACCTTCTTCATATAATACTCTGACTCTATCTCGACGTAAATGGCCAATAGTAAGCCCTAATTCGAATATGACATTTTGTCTGGCACGTGGTTTGATTTCTGTTAACATTTTTTTTGATGAGTCTACCAATTCAAATACTGGGGAGATTTTATCAATTTCATTCTGATGAATTGCATCAATTAATAATATGGGGAGATTATTCAATTTATGAACTATTGAACCAATTTCTGTCTCAATATCATAGTCGATTTTTGATACTCCGAAATCATCTTTGGTTAATATTACTATTGCAAATGACGTTTGAGCGACATAATGTTCCACCTTTTCAATTATTGTCTTTCCAAGATCGGCTTGCTTGTTTAAGACAATAGGCTTCAAATTTAGGGATTCGAGGTATTGTTCAACTTCACCTAACAAATCATGATCGTGCCCGTGCACGATGAAGATTTTTCGATTATTGGATCCGTTTTTATCCTTCAAACCAGAAACGATGTGTTTCTTTGAAATGGCAACAGGTTCGGCTTGAACATCTGTTGATTTTTGATCATGAATTGCCAAAATATTCTCCAGATTATATCCTGCCATATTGTAATACATCGTTATATCAGGTTCATCATAATCCAAATCAAGTAAATCAAATCCAATTTCACACATTATATCATCACTTATTGGAATTGGTTTACCATTTTTCAAATCGCAATTATATCGTGAATAATAAGTTAAAAGTGAAACTACAATTTTCACAAATTGTTCGTTTTTTGTCTTATAGATTTCAATCAAAAAATCCTTCAAGAATGGTTTCACGAGTTCTTCAGGAAAAGAACTAAAATCCATTCTTATTTTCCCTGCCATAGTAAGAAAATAGTTTGGTTTTCTTGGAATGCCATATGTTTTATGCAGGGATGTAAAAACTGCGTTTCTAATCTCCTCCAATCCATTCTCTTCACAAAACAAATCAAACTCTTTTGATATTATAAAATCATGGAGAAACAACAATAATTGTAAATGAACGTAAATCCTTTTTAGAGCTGGATCTATTTTATCGTGAGTTTCCATAAATCTCCATCAATAATTAACTTATTCAAAATTATTGATATAATCTCTTATCCTTATTGTTACATGCAGATCAGGTGATTGCTCAACTCCCTCAATAAAACTTCTGAAGCCATTGAAATATATCACATAATCAGTGAAGTTAAGGTATAGCCACGGAAAAATACCTAGGCTCATATCTCAGGGTATCTTGGGCATTCAAACACTCATAGGTTCCGTAAAGTCTTCGGCAGTTTACCATTTATCTTCAGAATAGTGATGTTCGGAACTGCCGACAACGCAACAGCCCTATCGGCCCAATTAACAGTTTATCTGGACCTCAATTATCGCATCGTCCTCTCTCCATTTTGGGAATATTCGTAGGTTTTGATCACCCGTTCAATATTGAAATTTTTCATCATTTGCGCAATAAGGACGGGTGATCGATATATCATCATACTTTCTGACGATTCACGCTGGGAGAGGATGTTCAGGCTCCCGTGATAAAACGCAGTATCATCGACAAATGCAATTTTTTCATGGAAATTTTCGGAAACTCCGGTGCCGTTTCCCGCAAGTATAATGTCGAATCCAATTTTTTTTAGGTTTTCAATTAATTCAATGGCGATTTCCAGATTATGGCTCTGAAATTCCGGTTTTTTGGTGATAATAAAAAACCGCACTCCTCGATCCATTACACTACGAAATGTTTCCATCAAACTAGCCAGTCGGGCCTTGCCAAGAAATGGACTGTAGATAATAACCCGATGTTTAGCGTTTCGAATATCCTCTAAAAACCGGGGATAAAAATTGTTTTCATTCCATATGGACAGCTCATCGTCATGTGGCAGTGTCAAGCCGGATCGTGTGATTTGAAGATCTTTTGCATCGATATAGGAAGGGAGGATTTTTCCTGCATCGATAACAAGTCCGGTCTTCTGTATGGAGCGGATAACCTGAATAATCGCATCATCTTCAATTAGGTGGCTCCATTTGAATTTCAACAAATAATCTACATGGGCAATAACGATCAGTTTTCCTTTTGCACGGGATACGGCGACATTGATCAGTTTCCCAGCTTCCGAATCAACGAAATTGCCCTTTATGATCTGCCCCACTTTTTCATAGGGTGGTCCGTCTACAAGATCGAGAACGATGCAATCCTGTTCATTCCCCTGGAACCTATGCACCGTCGCTGAAATGGCTTTTTTCCGTTGGATCCTGGCCTCTTCCAGCAGTGTAGTGATAAGTTTTGCCTGTGCACCATACGGCGTGATAATCCCGATTGTTTCTACACTGCTTTCCTCTTCCCTGATCATTTGTGTCAGCCGGACAGCAAGCATTGCGGTATAGAGGTTAACCTTGGACTTGTTGTGGGTCCAGTTAGCCCAAGGATTGATCTTCGAAGTGTCGATAAGGATCAGGGAGTGGTTTTCAAATGGCCTGAGTGCGGTAATTTTCATTTTTTCCGCGAGAACTTCCGGGGCCGATGCAAGTTGCCCCCGATACATGCTGTTGTTGATAAGCTGGACGATTTCGGGATGCATGCGATGCTGTATCCTGAGCATAACCAAACGCGCATCCTCACGGTTGGAATCCACACTCTGGACAATTCCCGACTGCGTAAATATATCTCGCTTCAACCACTTTTCAGCAAACTTCTCTTCACTCTGGGCAATTGGGGGGAGTTGCCGGAAATCCCCGGCAACAATATAGTGATTGGAATCCGTTGATACAAGTCCAGCAGCCAGATAAACCAGAGGAAGTGGCGCCATACTTGCTTCGTCAAGAATGAATGTGGAGTACTGTCGGGAATATACCTGAGGAGCCATGCACGCTTTTGTCAATGTGCAGGCAATGATCAGGGCATTGGATCGCAATCGTACTCTCGAATCCTCGATTTTCCTGTTCAGTATTTCACGTTCATTCTGAAGAGTATTGATAGCAACCCTAAGATTTTCAGGCAGTTCTTTAATCGACCTTAGGGAAAACGGGGAGGGTACTGCAATATCGCACCCTTTTATTTCAGATTCAAGAGAGTTCTTTTTCGATTCCAGGGCAATGCGAAGATCATTTTGTTGGTGTTTCAGTTGCTGTTTTCTTGATAACAGAGCATCACAATGTTCTTTTGAGACCACTTTCAGTTGTTGGAGCCTAGAAATCTCTTCTTTCAATGATTTTATCGAGATACCAGAAAATAATCGTTGCAGGAATGAGGCGTTCTCGAGCCGGGTAATTTCCTCGGAAAATGTAATTATTTTCTGGGTATTCACCTGATCTATTCGTTGTGCGCTGGCAATTTCTTCGTTATTCTGGGACAAAAGAGAAGTATTCTGATCGATTGCTCTCTGGATTTCTTCATATTCTTTTATCTCCCCATCGACCCTGCTTTTTTTCAATTTTTCGAAAGATTGTTGCAATTTTCTCGTTTCAAGATCAATGTTTTCGATTCTGTTGAAGATTGCCGTTTCCTGTTTATGGATAATAATATCCTCATTCATTTGGTCAAGAACCGAATCCTCTTTGGCCGGAGGGCCGATACGGAGGATTCGTCCCGCGTCAATTAATGGTTGAGCGGATTCTATAGATGCGAACTTCACCAGAATTTCATCTACTGCAACATTCGTGTGCGAGACTAATAGGACAGATTTTTCTTGTTTTAGGAGTTCATTGATAATTATCCCGAGGGTTTTTGTTTTTCCGGTTCCGGGGGGGCCCCAGATGAAAGTGACCTCCTCCGAAAAAACTTTTTTTATAGCAGCGATCTGCTCCTGATTTGGTAAAGGGGAGTACCTGGAACAATTGATAGGTTCTGAAGTGATGCTATACTTTTGAGGTTGAACAAAACCGAATAATTTCCGGCAACCCTCGTGATTAAACCCGGTCGGCATGGCTTTGACTGCATCAAGTCTTGCAATCTGTTTTTCAAGCAGTTTTGTATCCGATTTAACCAAAGTTGCCAGGGGGATATCTTCCCCTAAATCTTGTTCAAAAGAAAGATTTATCGATTCTACATCCGATGATACAACTTCTCCGGGGATTTTATGATCATCGATGTAGATGTCTACGGGAGTATCGTCTTCAATGAAGAATTCCTGTTCGAGAAAAAACCGGTAGACCCATTGTGATTTGCCGGAGTATATCCGACCGCCACCGGATAGGCTGAGCCTAGTATCTTTGGAGCGTTTCTCTTTTGCCTTTTTTTCTTCGTTTATAGCGGATATGAATTCATCAAGGAGACTGACCGAGTCACTAGGTCCTGCAGTTGCCATCCACCCATAAACTCCGGTCGTCATTTATTTTTGCCTTATTAAGGAATATTACAAAATGCTTATTAATGTCTCCTTATCGGGATTGGCACATTGACAGTTTAGCCGAATAATTTTTAATGAGATACAAACACGGATCATCAATCTCCATAACAAAATTTTAAGATAATCATTCCATTATTCATATATAATTCGTAAAGCAATCCTCACTCAATGGAGCCGGAAACAACACAGTTATTAAATAAAATTCTTAATGAGCCACGACCATTATCCCAAAGTCAAAAAGATGCAGTCCTGTCAAAAAACCGCTATGTCCGTATCATCGCTGGTGCCGGAGCTGGCAAAACAGAGACCCTAACCCGTAAAATTGTCAAATTGCTTCTTGTGGATGATATGCCTCCATCTGCAATTGTCGCCTTTACCTTCACTGAAAAGGCCGCCCAGAGCATGAAGAGCCGCATTTACGAGAGAGTCAAACAAATGGGTGGAGATGAACAATGCGTCCGGCTCGGAGAGATGTTCATTGGAACCATCCATGCCTATTGTTTCAGGCTTCTTGAGGATCATTTCAGCTATGGGGGATATGGTAGTCTTGATACGAATCAAGAGATGGCATTCCTGCTCCGGTTTGGCTGGAACCTCCATCTGACCGGTGGTCACAGCCATTCAGAGAACTGCGAGATCTTCATGCAGAACCTCAACATGGTCTATGCCGAGATGATACCAGATGCAGTGCTCAAACAGCGAGCCCCGGATTTTTTCAATTCTCTTAAATCCTATGAACATTACCTGACTGACCACAAACGTCTCACGTTCAACCGGATGATCAAACTTGCAGTAGAGCATCTCCAGCACAAACCCGATACCCTCTCCCATATCCAGCACCTCATAGTAGACGAATACCAAGACATCAACCGGGCCCAGGAAAAACTCATACAACTCATCGGAAAAAATGGTAGCATCTTCATTGTCGGTGATCCCCGCCAGACCATTTTCCAGTTCAGGGGGTCAAATGCCGGCTGTTTCGACAGTTTTGATACGACGAATCCTGATGTAGAAACGCTGTCAATCACTGAGAATAGGCGAAGTGCGAAGTCCATTGTGTCCATATCCAACCGTTTTGCCGACTCCTTTACAAAACAGCATTATGATCATCTCACTGCAGTACGGGCTGACGCCGGTGGCGTATATCTGGGGCAGTTCCATTCCAATATAAGTGAAGCCGAATGGATTGCAAACCAGATCCACCGTTATGTCAAAGAGGGGAAATGCTCCTTTGGTGACATCGGCATCCTGATGAGAAGTGTGAGCACCTCTGGTCCGGTATTCATCGATGTCTTCCGCCGCAGACACATTCCCTTTATCGTCGGTGGAAAAGTGGGTCTTTTCCGAAGATCTGAGATTCAGGCCGTTGGGAAACTCATTGCGTGGTTATCTGCGGAGGGGTTTTTCCAAAAAAGTCCTTGGGACCGAAAGGATGTTTTACGGGGTGATGACCTTCTCAATCAGGCATTGATCGATTGGAGAGATGCTGTCCCTGAGATCCCCCTAGCAGATAATGTTGTGGCTTTACTCCAAGAGTGGAAAACTGCAACCATGACCGGGCATGCGTACAAGCATTTCACCGAAATGTACTATGCCATCCTAACACTTTTGGGATACAACAAACTTGATCCTGACAATCCCGAACACGCAGTCATCATGGCCAACCTAGGGAGATTTGGAGAACTCCTGACCGACTTTGAAACTGCAAACCGGCTCGGTGGGAGGAAAATCCACTGGGAAACGGATATGAAGAACCTCACTTGGTTCATGAACTCCTTTGCCATGTCATCATACGAGGAGCAGACCAGTGATGATGTCAGGGAAGTGGACGCTGTTCAGCTCATGACCCTGCACCAGTCAAAGGGGCTCGAATGGGATCTGGTCTTCCTCCCTGCCATCGTCCAGGGGCGCTTCCCCTCAAGCCGTGTGGGATGGCATAAAACCTGGCTTGTACCCCGGGAACTGTTCGATGTTGTCCGGTATGAGGGTGATATGGAAGCGGAACGTAAGCTCATGTATGTTGGTCTAACCCGCGCTAAGGATCTATTGGTAGTAAGCACCTTTGATACCCTCAACAACAGGAAAAAAAGCACGAGCGAATTCCTAGAACAAGATCTCGACATTGAATCTATCCCCGGACTCCGTGACTCCGATTCCCTGCCCATGCTCACATTGTCTCCGTCAGGGAACACCGATGATATCCAGACATTCTCTGCAGGAGAACTCGTAACATACGGGAAATGTCCGTATATGTACCGATTGAATGCTGTCTGGGGATACCAGCCCGGGTTATCCGAATATCTTGGTTATGGTACTGCCCTTCACTTCTGTATGCGCGTTGCAGCAGAACAGATGAAAGAGGGTTACAGTGCTATAAGTGCGGTAGCCGGGGCCGTTGACCGTCATTTCTTCCTTCCTTTTGCTGACGTTGATAAAACAGCAAAGGTCAAAGACGAGGCTAAAAAACGTCTCATTAAATTTTCTAAGGAACACGATGACGATATGAAACGGATCCGTGAAGTTGAGACCCGCATTGAATATCCGATGCAAAATGCAAATGTTGTTGGTAAAGTCGATGTCATCATGCATGACGGCGAAGGTATTGAGATTCGGGACTACAAGACTTCCGACCAAATAGTCACCGACGAGGAATCAGCCATGCAGGTTCGGTTGTATGCCCGGGGTCTGGCATTACTTGGAGAGAAGATCGCACATGGATCTGTGGCATACCTAGAAGATGCATCTATAAGGAACGTGGAAGTCAAAGAAAACGATCTCCGCCAAGCCGAGAAGACTGCCCAAGATCATATTGAAGGGATTAAACGCCGGGAATTCAAACCATGTTCCGGCGAATCATGCAAAAAATGCAATTACGGCGTTATCTGTAAGTGGAGTAAGTGAGCTGAATGGTGGAACTTGTCAAATCTGAAGTACGAATCGATAACAAGGTGGATGAATTACAGGATCAACTCAAACGGCTCCTCCGGAAGTTATTCCAATTCGGAGATGATGCTGCCATATTAGATTTCGGTATTTACCGGATCATGAACCAGAAACGGGCTGCCATCGAGAAGTTCATTGACAGGGATCTGATCGATGGTGTTGAGAAAGAGTTCGGGAAAGTCTCCGGATCCAACAAGGAAGCCATCAGAAAAGATTTGGAGGCAATCCGGGGGGAGATCCGCAGTACATTCGGCGAGGGAGCCATTAACGCCAATGACGCATTCTCTGCCACGTTCAGCTCCACACCCGCCGGTCAGAAACTTGCCGTCCGGTTCGATGCCAAGAAAAAGGAACTTGCCAATGCAGATGCCTCCCTTGACCACCGCAAGGAAGTCTACAATCACCTCTACCAATTCTTCTCCAGATACTTCGATAACGGAGATTTCATGTCGATGTATCGCCATTCTACTCGACAAAAATATTCAATTCCATACAATGGCGAAGAAGTCATTCTCCACTGGACGAACAAGGATCAGTATTACATCAAGACCGGGGAGTTCTTCAATAATTACTCATTCTGGTTAGGCAATTATCGGGTTCATTTCCATATTATAGATGCCGAGACCACACATAACAACACCAAGGCAGTCGAAAAACGGGTATTTGTGCTGAGATCGGAAGAACCTGTCGTGTTTGAGCAGAAAACCAAGGAGCTCATTGCATACTTCGATTACCGCCCCGTCATAGGTGAAGATGGTGTAACCGAAGGGACCCGGAATTTGCAGGAGATTTTCCTTGAGAAGGCGGAATTTGTCATACTCAATACCAATTCAGAACCCGGCCTCAAGACCGCACTTTCAACCAAGGTCGATGAGAAAAATACACTGCTCCGGAAACATCTGACTGTATATGCCCGGAGAAACACAACTGACTACTTTATTCACAAACGGTTGAAAACATTTCTCACCGAAGAACTGGATTTTTACATAAAGAATGAGATGTTCCATTTGGACGATCTAGCCACAACAGATAACATCATCATCGAGCAGTACCTCAACCGTGTCAGGGTTATGAAGGCAATCTCTCTCACCATCATCGATTTCGTAGCTCAGATTGAGGACTTCCAAAAAATGCTATTCGAGAAAAAGAAATTCGTTGTATCTGCTGATTACTGCATGACGTTGGACCGGGTGCCGGAGGCATTCTACCCAGAGATTGCCCGTACATCTGCCCAGATTGCTGAATGGAAGGATCTCTACGGTATTGGGGAACCGGTTGAACAATCGACCCTTTCCGGTAAAAGGGGGAATGCTATCGATGTGGATTTCCTAAAAGCACATCCCTATCTCGTGCTCGATACGAGGTTCTTCCCACAGGAGTTCAAGGACCAACTTCTTGCCACTTTCGATGATCTCGATGAAGTCACCGGGGGGCTCCTTGTTAAGTCCGAGAACTGGCAAGCATTGAATCTACTTCAGGATAAGTATCAGGAAAAAGTGAAGTGCATTTACATCGACCCCCCATACAATACTGGGAGTGATGAGGGATTTCTTTATAAAGATAATTATATGGATTCTTCTTGGGCATCGATGCTCAATGATCGATTAGTAAAAAGTGCATATTTGTTATCAAATACCGGTACAGTTGCAATCAGTATTGATTTAAAGGAAATTTCCAACATTATTCAAATTTGTGATATAATTTTTGGTAAAGAGAACCGTAGAGCAATTATTACAGTCAAAAGAAGTTCAGTAACAGGTCCAAAGGTAATCAATAAAGGAACTGTGAATATTTCTGAATACGTCGTGATTTATTCAAAAAATGTTAATTTGTGGAAACCTAAGGCAGCCTTCAAGGAAAGAGATCGGGATGATAGATATTCTACATTTATTGAAAACCGCGATAAATCCGTCGAAGAATGGATTTTTTTACCCCTTTTAGATGCGTTTGCGAAAGCAAAAGGGTTACCAAAAAAAGAATTGAAAGCAAAATTTGGAGAGAATTTTGAAAATGAAGTAAATAAATTTGTGTTAGAAAATGTTTCTTCAATTTGTCGTTTTACAAATTTAGATGAAAGTAAGCGTAGTTCTGAAGCAATGAGTTTAAAAGAAACATCTATGCAAGACACCACAAAAGTTTTTGTATTGAAACGTGAAGGTTACGCTGATGTTTACATTAAAAATGGAAATGTTATACTATTCTATCAAGATCGAGTTATTAAAATTGGAGATAGGCTAGTTCAAGGCGAGTTATTAACAGATATTTGGGATGATGTTCTACCAAATGATCTTCATAATGAGGGAGGGGTCTCATTAAGGAAAGGTAAAAAACCAGAAAAATTAATTAACCGGATTTATGATTTATTTACCGATAAAAATGAGACAATTTTAGATTTTTTTGTTGGTAGTGGGACCTCTTCAGGTGTAGCTCAAAAAACTGATAGATTTTTCATTGGCATCGATTCGGAATCATATTTTGAAGATTTGGCTATTCGACGCATGAAAAATACTTTAAACGGTGAATCATCTGGGATAAGCAAACAAAATAATTGGAAAGGTGGAGGGATGTTTAAATATATCTACCTTGAGCAATACGAGGACACACTCAACAACATCGAGTTCATCGAATCCGGGACCGTAAAACGGACACTGGAAGATTTCAGTGATTATTTTATCCGATACGTGCTGGACTTTGAAACCAAGGACAGTCCATGTCGATTGAATGTAGATAAGCTGGAACGACCGTTTGATTATTCCTTGAAGATCACCGAGAATAACGAGATTGTCGATAAGAAAATTGACCTCATTGACACCTTCAATTACCTTCTTGGCATCCATGTGAAAAAGATCCTGACTTTCGAAAACAAAAACACGAAATACAAGGTTATAACCGGAGAGAAGGACCTTGTTACCTATACTATCATCTGGCGTACAACAGTTGATCTCGATCTTGAAGCGGATAAAAAATATATTGAAGAAACCATCCTGCCAAAGAATAAGGCCGAGAAAATCTTCATTAATGGCGATTTCTTCGTCGAGAGGGCCGAAGCCATTGAACCTGTGTTCCAGACCCTCATGGGTGCGTGATCGGCATGTCAATGAGCAAGAAGGCCCAGAAGACTCTTACTACCCCGGTGTCATCCGGTCCCAAGCTGGGTGATTTCCTAGTTCTAACGACATTCATGCACAAACTATTGGGAAAAAATGCCTATCACATAAAATCGCAGCGGTACAGCTTCAAAGCCCTCCAGGAAAAACTAAACACGGCCAAAGACGGTTTTGACGAGGAGGGGCATAGTTATGTATCGAAGATCATTTCCAGCTGGGACGATGTCGATCCCTGGCTTCTGACAAAACTGGACGAATACGACGCACGTATTAGAGGGTATGTAGAACGGATAAACAGCCACCGCGATACCCACATTTCCCTGAAATACTTCCAGTATCTCAGTCTGTTGTATACAGAAATTTTCCTTGACAAGTATTTTACCGATCCAAAATTGTTCCTTCGTGACCTTGATAACCACGCAGAGCAGCTGGCAGGCAAAACTGGCAACTACGGCTTCTTGTACGGTCTTGAAGATTCACTGCACAAACTTGCCTTCTGGATGGCTACGGGCAGCGGTAAAACCCACATACTCCATATCAACTATCTCCAGTTCATGCATTACAACCATGGCCCCAATAAGATAGAATTCGACAATATTCTTCTCATAACCCCCAGTGCAATGCTCAGCAACCAGCATCTGCGCGAGCTGAAGATGGGTGCCATTCCTGCCGAGTTATATGAGAAGAAAGAAGGCTACTTCGCGGTCGGGTCCAATCCCGATGTAATTCAGATTATACCGATAACACGTCTATCAGAAAAAACATCAACAGGGAAGTTGATGGTGGATATCGATAGTTTCGGTACCAAGAACCTTATCTTCGTCGATGAAGGACACAAAGGCAGTGGTGGAGAGCAGTGGTGGAAATTCCGGAATCAGGTCGCAAAAGATGGGTTCACTTTCGAATACAGTGCCACTTTCGGGCAGGCAGTTGCCAGTGGCAAAAAGACTGAGATGCGGGATCTTCTTACCGATTATGGAAAATCCATCCTGTTTGATTACTCCTACCCTTATTTCCACCGCGACGGCTATGGCAAGGACTACACGGTCTTGAATGTGAGTGATACAAAGGAATCGGCCATCACAAAGCACATCTCAAACCCGGTTCTCATGCTGGCAAACCTTCTCGCATTCTATGAACAAAAACTCCTCTTCACGACCCATCCGGAACTCATGGAAGAGCACAATATCTCTCCACCTCTCTGGATCTTTGTTGGCAGTCGAGTCAAAGGTGGCGAAGGTGAATCGGATCTCCTTCAGGTAGTCTGTTTCCTCCATCTTGTACTGAGCAATCCCGAATGGACTAAGACTACGATCAAATCTATGTATGCTGGTAATTCCGGGCTTTATGATAAAGTTACCAATAAAGACATCTTCTCCCCTAGTTACCCAGAATTGAAATTACCTTATATCCGCGTACAAACCCCGGAAACTACGTATAAAGGTATCCTTGAAACCGTATTTCACACCCGGACTAGCGGGCCCCTCCACCTCTTTAACATAAAGACCGCAACTGGCCAGATCGGAATGCGATGTGGCACTGGTGACGACATTTTCGGAGTTATCAATATTGGGGAAGACACGGAATTCATCAAACTCGTTGAAAACCAAGAACCTACTATTACAACTCAAGATCACAAGTTCGAAGAAAATCTCTTTGACACTATAGAGGACCCAACATCCAAAGTGAACATGCTCGTTGGCTCCCGCAAATTCATGGAAGGGTGGAGTTCATGGCGAGTATCCGCCATGGGCCTCCTAAACATCGGCAAAAGCGAAGGAACTCAAATCATTCAACTGTTCGGGCGGGGCGTCCGGCTGAAGGGTAAGAAAGTCAATAACAATTTCAGCCTCAAACGGACAAGTGCATTTGGGGGGGTTACCCCTGATTATCTCGAACCTCTTGAAACTCTCAATATTTTTGGCATTGAAGCAAATTACATGGATAAATTCCGAGAATATCTTGAGGAAGAGGGCATATTCACGGATACCAAGATCTCATTTGAGATCGCCATTGAACCCGCCACAGACCTCCTTAAACAGAATCTCCAGATCCCCTATATTGATCGTGATAACTTCCGCAGGGAGAAATTCTTCCCGCTATATTTCGACTCGGACAGCACATTGACTGTCGACATCAATCTAATGCCGAGAGTAGATGTAATTATTGACCCTGAGCGGCCTCAGGGCGTGACTGGGCAGAGTGGCCCAACCCATCAGCATATTGATCCTGCCCTGCTCGATATTCTCAACTGGAATCGCATCTATCACGAGATACTTAAGTTTAAGCAGGATAATCGGTGGTATAACACCATCTTTTCAACAACAACACTCCGTCAGATCATAGCAGCAGAATCATACAATTTAATCTGCCAACCAGAACTCATCCGACCCACGTCATTTAAGAAAGTGTACCACATCGAAGAAGTCGTCATCACCATCCTTAAAAAATACCTGTCTGCGTTCTACCAGAGTGAAAAACATACCTGGGGTATGAAACGTTTGTCCGTAAAAACTCTCGATATACGCCATCCCAATATGACAGTTACCTACAAAATATCTGTCAGTGACCAGCGCCCCGATCTGGTGGAGGACATCAGGACACTGGTGGAAACCAAACTTGAGGAATTCCGCAAAGGCCAGTACAAAAAGCATCTCACTAACGTCTATTTCGACCGTCACTTGTACCAACCTCTCCTGGCAAAATATGAACAGGACACGTTCATTGAAACGCATCCTGTCGGTCTTAACGATGGTGAGCACAAGTTCGTAGAACGGCTTACAGCACATGTCAAGTTACATGAGGATCTCTTCGAAAAAAAGCAGATTATTCTGCTCAGGAACCTTGCAAAGACCGGTGTTGGGTTTTATGACGTCATCAATTTCTACCCAGACTTCATCCTCTGGATCATCGACGGCACGACGCAACACCTCATATTCGTTGATCCCAAGGGGCTGGGGCTGGGTATCCATACTCTCAAAGACAAAAAAATCCAGCTATGCAAAAAGATCAAGGAGCATGAGGAGACTTTGAAGATAAAATACAGAGGCATTAAGATTTCACTTGACTCGGCAATCGTCACGACCACAAAAAGAGCAACTGTGTACCGAAATTTTCAGTGTGCATTGCCAGAAAAGTATGACAAGTACCATGTTTACTTCCATGAGGACCCACATTACATGGAAAAACTGCTCGGGCTAGTAATGTAGAATTTTCCCATTTTTTGTGCCATTAAAGAAAACAAACTCGATAGATAACCGCTGTTAATGTCTTTTATGTGGTTATGATGGTTGTTGTAAAACTGATCCAATATGGAAAGTGGGGATAGGGAAGATCCCCGCTTTACTTAGACATACTGGCATTTAAATATCGATTAATGAGTTCGAAGATGAACATGCAAGGGGAATTGATAGAACCCTGCATATTTCTCCATCTATAAAGGAGTCGGTATAAAGATTTCTATTTGGTTAATCAGGTTCGGATCATCTTATATGATTCAATCAGATTTTCAAATTCTGGATTTACAATTTTTTTGTCTTTGCATAGATAATAGAAGATCTAAGACAAGTATATTTAGTTATTATAGATTAATTCTAATGAACACATATGGAAGGTTTAATAAAAATCATCAGAATCTTAGAAGTTATAGGTTTTTTAATTGCAAATTTTGCAGTAGTAATCTTATTCTCTCATTATATCATTAATGCGTCACTAGTTTTGTATATTCTTGCATTTTTTGCCACTCTAGTAATTTTGAAGACTCAATGGTTTATGCCTTCGAATGAAACCGGAGAAAATAATTCATTTTTTCATTCAGTAAGTGTCTTTTTTAAAAATCTAGTTATTACAAAAATACCGTGGGTTAAATTTTTTGTTATTACTATTAAACAAATGTTTTATAATGTTCTATTTGAGTTATTCCCTGTTTTGGTAATCTGGTTGTGTGTATTTGGCTTAGCATATTTTATTGGAAGTTATCTCTCTTTTACAATAGAGAATATCCAATCTTTTTTCGGAATTGTTACATTGTTTGGAATTATTCTGGGTGTTTTTCAGTATTATTTACAGAGACATGAAGACAAAATCGCAGCTCAAATTTCATTTTATGCTAATCAAATAATTAATATAATTAACGAGGAAACCAATTTTCAAAACTTTTATAAGAAAATTGAAGAAATCCCTGTCGGTCACGACGGTCATGAAGTTCAAAAATGGATTGAAAGAAGAATTGATCAAAGATATAGATTGATAGATCTATTGAAGGAATTAGATGAGGATAGAGACCGACGCCAACTCTTTTTCGAACTTGTTAAAAATACGCATTACGAATCGGTAATTACGATAAAAGAGGATATTCCGACATCAGATATGAAATTTGAAATGATTGAATTATACGCTATAGGAGGAACTATGCATGAAAAGTTACTTAATACATATAGATGGTATTTCGATGATGCAAATAGACTAGATGAAATATATTTGAAATTAACAGATCAAATTGAAATTGACGGATTCACAAAACTCGTACTGGGTAATATTAACATTATTCAAGAAACGCTTCCTCTTTTTGTTAACGTAAAATTTAAAAATTTTTTTGAGTTATCATTACGAGAACAAGATTTTTCCCAAATCGAACCAAGATCTGCGGTCGAGTTTAGATCTTTACTAGTTTTTAAACTCTATAACCGCATTATGAGAGCTGTTCTATCTTGATAAAACACAATTACTCAATCTGACTTTTCAGATTCTTGTGTTACAATTTTCCTTGGCCTTCCGCGATTACGTTTAGGACCATCGGCAGATTTTGTTTCAGTAGTTTTGACTTTGCGCGGTCTACCCCGGGGTCTCTTCCCTGTTTGTTCGATTTTTTCATTAGTCTTTATTTTGCGGGGCCTGCCTCTTTTTCGTTTCTTACCGTCGGTTGAGGATTTTAATGGTTTTCCGTCTGAAATTACTTTGATTTTACCGTCGGCAACAAATTTCAATAAAACTTTCTCGATCTCGCTATTAATGTCAGCATTCAATTTTGAAAAATCGCGTGGGGATATTTGATACATGTTCTGAAAAAGGGTACATTAATATAAATTATTTTGCAAATGGGTTTTGTCACACGTCGGGACTTTTTAGAGGGGTAATATGCGATGCTGTCATCGCTCTTCGGTTATAATATTGAGCGGTTTTCTCAAAATTACTGTGATCATGAATCTTTCAAAGAAACGATTTTTTGATAATCACCCTCAGGGACAATTCGCATCGCTGTCCTGATCGATCCAGAATACATTTTTTTGTTTTTGATAAATGATAGGCTGGAAATTAATGGTTTGAAAGGGATGGGCTCTTTGAAAATTTTTACAGGTTTTAATTTAATGCGTAATGGAAATATTTCATTCCCCATATTCGGTGGAGTCTTGAAAAGGGATTTTTCATCTTCGAATACGTTTGAAACTACTTCATATTCTGCAGTGATTGCAGAAGGAAGGATCTCTTTAGTGGAAATTTCTTGCATAGTATACATCAAAACGGTATCTCCTATTTTTACTTGAGAAATAGTATTGCTGAACCTTTTCGAGACACCCCAGATGTTCCTTTGTCGGGTTATTTTGTCATTTTCCCGAGTGGATATACAGAGCCAACGTGCCATAAACTAGTATCAATAGGAAACCTTTAAATGATTTTTGTAAAGTACTTATCGAAAATCCTCTTCTTGTATCAAAAATAAAAAAACTTGGTCTGTCAGATTTGTCTATCATTAAAAAACGAGTGGGTACAAATTTCCCTGTTAAACCTGAAGAATAGAAAATAATTTGGGAAGAAATTAAAAAAAATCATAATTCCGTAGACCCCTGATATTTTTAAAAAAAAAATCGATTATGACCATTCCCAGATGATCATCATTCCAGCAGTCCCCGCCGTCCCGGCACCGCCAGCCGAACCGCCCCCACCACCATTTCCACCGGTTCCACCCACTTGGGATGCACTGAACTGTCCGGAACCGGGTGAAGTACCACTTCCGGAATTACCGAGCATGCCAAATCCATTGGCGATACTACCACCGGAACCGGCACCGCCGGCAATACCATTCCCGCTGCCACCGGTAGCGTAGAAATGCCCACCAATTCCGCCGTTTCCACCACC
>Ga0181520_10005988_pt1 | contig 18944 bp, 17 predicted proteins | sample PEATcosm2014_Bin_29_FD_132451 | JGI IMG/M metagenome (GOLD analysis project Ga0181520, IMG submission 132451) | Peatland microbial communities from MTU Mesocosm Facility, Houghton, MI, USA - PEATcosm2014_Bin02_30_metaG | ecosystem: Environmental > Terrestrial > Soil > Wetlands > Peat | place...
AAAACTCGAAATTCTTCACTACGGAAGTAATGGACTTCAATTCATCGACACAGTGAATGCGGGTTTCATCGATAGTCGCGTTATCCACCCTGTCGTAAATGATCCCCAGGCAGAAATGGCCTGAATAAGAACTATAAGGAAACTGGATATTCTTTCTGCTCGTGCGCTCCGTAAAATACTCGCCGTGAGACCCTAGGGTGAATCCGTTACAGAGATGAGGCTTCTGTAGATTTCTGTAGGTAGTCTTAAAATCAACGGCGAACTTGATAGATTCATCATCCGATTTGACGAAGGAAATATCAGGATAATAGTTCTGGTGTTCAGCCAGGACAATTTTGTAACCATTGGTTTGAGCAAACATCAGAATCTTTGGAAATAAATGAATTTCAAGAATCTTGGATACGATTTTCGTATCCGAAGAAATCGTGTAGACATTGCGGAAAATATCGATAAACCCTTTCACTGTCCATTGGCCGTCTTCCGTGCTGAAGTGACTCTTCAACTGGGTTACCAGTTGAAACAGCTTGGCGGCAAAGTCACCTTTAGCGCTCATGAATTTTCAGCCATCTCTATTTTGCCCCGAAGAGGCGACGCCAGAAGCCGGGCTTTTTCTCTACTGGCGGCGGGGTTGAGGGAGGAGTTGCGCTGGTTGCGGGAACCGTTTGCGCCACGGGCAGGCTGGCGTTGTCGCCGTTATTCGCCTTCAACAGCCGTATAGCCTTGTTAAGCGGCTCATCGCCGGTGACGGCAGGAGCTTCCTCGTAATCTTCTTCAGAGACCTGGCCGACGAGTACAGTGGGCGTCACGGCCTCGTCCGGAATCTTCTTGCCGCTGGGGGACTGGTATTTGGCCACGGTCAGCAGCAGCGCGGCGCCGTCGGGCAGGTCGATGGTTCGCTGCACCGAGCCCTGACCGAAGGTCCGCTCACCCACCACGTCGCCGCGCTTCAGATCCTCGATAGCGGCGGTTGTCAGCTCGGCCGGGCCTGCGGTGCCGCGGTTCACCAGCACGGTCAGCGGCGCGTCCGTCAGAAACGTTGCCGGGTCGGCGGAGAAGGTTTGGCGGGGAAACTTCTGGCCTTCGAGCGAGGCGAGAGTTCCCTGCTTTACGAAGAGGTTGGCCAGCCGCAAACCCGCTTGATAGTCGCCTCCGGAGGAGTCGCGCAGGTCGAGCAGCACCTTGCGGCCCTTGGCAGATTTGATCTTGGCGGCAATCTCGTCCACGCGAGAGGCGGTCAGCGCGCCGGGCTTCAGATAGAGAATCGTCCCGCCTTCATACTGCTGCTCGGCCAGCGCTGGGGCTTCAGTGATGGAACGGGTCAGCGTGATTTTGTCTGGGTCGGATTTGCGCGGACGCACCACTGAGAGGGTTAAAGTGCTCCCCGGCTTGCCTTCCAGCAGCAGGCGAATGACGGCCAGCGACAACTCGCGCGTGGACTGGTCGCCTATGGACTCAATCACATCGCCGTCGGCGATATGCTCTTTGTCGGCAGGCGAACCGGGCAGGACACTCACGACGATGGCGTAACCATAGCGCTTGGAGACAGTTATGCCCACCTGCGCCAGGCCCGTCGCGGGGCGCTCCTTGTAGATTTTGTACTCGGTCGGAGTGAGGTAGCTGGAGTCCGCATCGAGCGACTCGAGCAGGCCGTGCAGCGCGCCGGTGGTCACGTCGTTGATATTGGGTTCGGTGACGTATTCGGTCTGAATCTTATTCAGCACCTGGCGATAAACGACCATCTGGCGGTAGGCGCCATCCTGCTGGCCACCGGCGTGAACGCCAAGCCAGCCAAATTCGCCAAAGAGTACGGCCAGGCCGAGAGCGGCAAAGATGGCCGCCGAAAGAACAAAGACAAATCGCTGGAAGAATCGAGACACGCACACCACCTGGGCGGCCCTAGAGGGGAAACAGGCCGCTCTACCTTATAGACGCAATGATAACGCAAGGGGCGCGCGAAGCCCGATTTGCCGAGCCGTTTGTTGCCTTGCAGGAGTACTTTCAGGGGTCAAAAAGGCGCTACAAAAGCCTTTACTCAGAAGTAGAGGTTTTTTGCGCATAATGGGGCGATTTGGGAAGCGGAGAACAGGGGTCAGTGGTCAGAAATCAGGGAATTAGGGGTCAGAGATCAGAGATCAGGGATCTGGGGGAACAAAGCCAGCGTCCATAGTTACTAAAGTTACCGTATTTTGTATTGCGGTGAAACGTGATCTGTATCACTGATTGCAGAGATTACCGGTTCAATACTTGTAGACCGTACTCAGGAGGTCTGTCCATGAATAATTTTTGTGCGCGCATGTTCGGTCTCAGCCTATTCGTTTTTCTCGTTCTGGCTATTGCCGCTCAACCTGCCATTGCTCAACAGGAACAAGCCAAGCATATTTACCATCGGCTGATTCCAGCTGGGGATACCTGTGCCACCTGCCACAAGGCGATTTCTGAACAATGGAAGGCCAGCCCGCATGGCGCCGGCGGCGTCGAATGCACCGTGTGCCATGGGGAGACAACAGCAAAGGACTTTGCGGGCACGCCGGCGTTAAGCACATGCGACAACTGTCACAGCGATCAGGTGGCACAACTGAAGACTGATCCATTTATGAAAGGCAAGACGTGCGTGAACTGCCATCAAGCGCACATCTTCGTGGAGCACAAGAAGGCGGCCCCAGCAGAGAAGAAATAACAATTTTCAGGAGTGACATTCTCGAAGCGCCGGCCGGCGCATACGCGCTCGCCGCCTGAGGAAACGTGGCCTCACGTACGACCGGTTGCCCTGAAAACAAGCGATCATGCGCCGGAAGATTCCGCGCGGCGCGGCTTTCGATTCCCGCAGAGGGCTGTCGTCTTCCATTGAGAACCTCGTCTGGGCAGGTCAATGACTACTGGGCGACTTTCCGGGAGTGACCTGGCGGGACGATCGGGAGTTTTCAATCCCCGGTCCCCAATTGCAAGGGACCGGGGGCACCCTCATTTTGGTTTGGAAACAACACCGAGCCCGAGGCCACCCGCCTCTAGAGTAGAATGATCCTACATTGGGAACCGTAGAAGCGTTCATTGGTGCAATCGGTAAATACTCGTGGCGCATATTCTTCGGAATATTCTGCGCAGCCGGCTTCGTGTTGTTATTCGCAGGAATGTTAGGATTTGCTGATCTGTTGCAACCATATCGTCACCTGGCATGGATATTGTTGGTGCTGACTGGGGTAATCTCCGCGACATATTTAGCGACCTATTTGCTCGAGTGGTACACGATCAAACCGAAAAAGGGGAAAATAGCCTTCTTTCCCGACGCCAACAACAACGGATGGAGCAAGCAGCATGAGACGCAGATGAATCTCCGCGTCTGCGGCACATTCACTTATTCGGGTGGTGCTGCGCGAGTACTTATCATGAAGATGTATTTGAAGGGAACGAATTCTCTTGATGATCTACATCCACAGTCCATTGTGCATGGCGGGCGTACAGTATCTGTCGATGTATGGTATCTGAATAAAGATATGCCACAAAAAGTGATAGATGACCTGAGGCTAACACCGGTAATAGGAATACCGAAGCAACCCCTTAGAGCCAAACTCATTCTCAAAGACAACATGCACAGAGAGTTCAAAGTCGGCGAATTCGAATTCCCCTACATCGGCCCGTAAGACGGGCGGGTGGTCCTGGTCTCATATCGAATTTATCAAGTTGAGGGTGCCCCCGGTCCCTCGCTTTTGGGGACCGGGGAGAGGGAATCGAACTGCCGGTGGCGCATCCATTCGGGCAGTTGCCAACCTCTCTCACGGGCTGTCCACTCGGATTCGATTTCTACTGTTCCGTGCATGCCCGTTTGATAATGGCGAAAGCTTGACCACTTCCAATCCTCTGGCTTTTCCACCAGCCCTCGCTGCACCGGATTGCGATGAATATAGCGCAACTTCTCCACGTACTTCTCATGATTGGAAATATTGAAATCATAATAGTGCGCCTGCCAAAAGGGCCTTTCCCGGCTGCGCATCGAAACCGACAGCTTGAGGGCTTGAACGGTCCTGGATAAAAGCCCGCACCGTGGCTCATTGACCAGCAGATGCACGTGCTCCGGCATCACCACGTAACCAGCGACTACAAAAAGATAGCGCAGCCGAACGCGCTCCAATGCATCTTCAAATAGCTCCATGGCCGCGACCGTCGACAGGTAGGTCCGACGACGGAAACAACTGAAGGTGAGGAAGTGGAACTCCCCCGTTTGCTGATAACGGATGCGCTCACCTTTCATACACTGCGAGGATACTCCAACCGAGGCCAGCTTGGGCAATGAGCCGCTCCCATCCCCGGTCCCCAACTGCGAGGGACCGGGGGCACCCTCAGCGGGGATTAGAAAAAGTCACTGGGACCGGGGGCACTCGCCGCTTCCATCCCCGGTCCCCAATTGCAAGGGACCGGGGGCACCCTCATTTTGGTTTGGAAACATCACCGAGACCGAGGCCAACCGCCTTGGGGAAAGAAGGCGGTAGCGACGATCTAACCTGATATATTGATCGCGGCCGGCCAGGGCTCGCAGCCCCACCCAATAGGACGAGAAAGATTTGCATGCTAGTGACAAACGAATGACAACTCCGAATTGCGAATCGCCCTACGCTTAGTCACGGTAGTCAAGAGAAGGCCGCGCTCGCATTGATTTTCAGACGGTTCAACCTTCTCTTCGCTGCTAACTTCCCTAAGGAGAGATGAAAATGCAGATTCGCAGGACCATAGCCGCCGCTTGCCTCAGCGCGCTTCTTGTCATGCTTTCGGCCCCGGCCAAAGCACAATATCACATCACAAACCTGGTATCGAATCAAGTCGATTCTCATGCCCCGACCATCGATCCACTACTGGCCAATCCCTGGGGATTAGCTCGGAGCGCTACCAGCCCTTGGTGGCTCTCAGATAACGACACCGGTTGGTCGACCATCTATACCGGAACCGGAACACAAGAGTCAATCAAGGTTGTGATACCCACCCAAGGGAATGGACCGTCCTCACCGACAGGTCTAAACGGCCCGGGGACGCCGACGGGAATTGTATATAACGGATCGTCGACGGATTTCCAGGTTGAGGGGAATTCAGCGAGTTTCATTTTTGCCGCGCTTGATGGCACCATCAGCGCATGGTCACCGAAGGTGAACAAGAACCAGTCAACGATCATGGTCGACAACTCGGCCAACAAAGCAATGTACACGGGCCTGGCCATCACCAGCTATCCCTCGGGAAATTTTCTATATGCGGCGGATAACACGAACAACCACATTGATATGTTTAACGGCAGTTACACATGGGTGAAGTCATTCGGTGATCCGTCGGTTCCATCGACCTACTCGGTCTTCGGCGTTCAGGACATCAATGGCCTGGTTTATGTCACCTATGCCGTGCCAAACGTCGGCGCCGGGGGATATGTGGACGTTTTCAAGGAAGACGGCACCTTCGTGAAGACACTTATTCAAGGAGATATACTCAACCAGGCTTGGGGTGTCGCCGCTGCGCCGTCCAATTTTGGCCCCCTTAGCAATACTCTTCTGATTTCAAACAACTCCGTGGACGGAACAATCAATGCGTTCGATCCGGCTACCGGGAGATTTGTCGGCACAATCAGAGATGAGTTCGGGAGAAAGATTGTTCTCAATAATCTTTGGGGAATTGCTTTCGGCGGCGGCGGCACGAACAATGGAGCAACAAATGAGTTGTTCGTCACCGTGGGTCAAGGGATTGGCACCGCCGAATTGGCCGGCACCTTTGCGTCGATCGTCTACAAGCCGTTATGGGCAGGTGCCCCTGGTCTCGTACCGTAAATTACCAGGTTGAGTGTGCCCCTGGTTCCAAACTGTGAGGGACCGGGGCACAAGCCTGTTGCTCATCCGAAGAAGCTGAAGATTTTTTTCTTTTCGGGGATAGGCGGCTGGCCGCAGACCGAACGGGTCATCTGCAGGATTACGCGTGAAATCGGCGAGTCATCTTCAGTGAGCGGGGTAGCGGTGTGCTGCATCTTGCGCACGGCGGCGTAGTTGTTGGGAATTTTCCATTGCGCGGGCCGGGTGAGAGCCATGGTGATGTGCTCTTCATCGATTTCCTTATAGCGCGGGTCGTAGCGATTGATCACGATTTCGAGTTTGGGGCTGCCCGCGGCGGAAAGCTGCGCGATGAGGCGATGGGAGTTGCGTAGTTCAGGAATGCCGACCTGCGTGACGAGGTAGATGGTGGCCGATTCGTCGAAGAGATGCTTGCGCTGCAAGTCAAGCCTTGAGCCAGCGTCCACCACTACATAATCGAAGTCCTGGCAGGCTATTTCGAGCAGCTTGTCAATGACCTCAGCGGAGACATATGTGGGAGCCAGCTCACTGGGCGCGGCGAGTACAAATAGCCCGGAGCTATGCTGTACCAGCAAGCCGGAAAGGAAATGCGAATCGAGCCGGTCGGAATTATGAAATGCAGTGACAATGGAGTAATCAGCCTTGATACCGAGATTGATTGCCGCGTCTCCCAGGGGGAGATTGAGATCGATCAGCAGGGTTCTTTTCCGGGACTCCTGGGCCAGAGATACGGCAAAATTGCAGGCCAAGGTGGTAGCTCCTGAACCGCCTTTGGCGCTGAGGAATACGAGCAGCTTGCCGTTGGCAATTTTTGCGGGGCGAAGCGCCAAGCGCATGACCGAGGCCCTGACCAGAGCCTCGGCCATGACGCCGGGGGCAAAGGGCATAGTGAGAAACTCACGAGCTCCCACACGCATACATTTGAGCATCAGTTCCGGATCATTCTGCTCGGAATAGACCATTACGATTGCCAGGCCACGGGTGCTGATGCTCTCCACCAGATCGAGGGCATACTCGGGGTCGCTGTCCAGGTCAATGAGAACGACGTCGTAGTTATTTCCAAGCGTCCGAGGCACATTGTCGAGGTTGGGAGGGTAAGAAATGAACTCGCGGATGGGGCCGGAGTGACATTCACCCAAAGCGTTGATTGCTTCGTTACGGCGGCGCATGTCGGGGCTGATGACCGCAGTAGACAATGCGCCTGAGGTTAAACGAAGGGGATCAGTAAGCTTTACAATGGCGGACATGTTGATATGGCTTCTCCATAATGCATAGTTTTCCTCGCAGATCAACGTGGACCTTGTAAGCGGTTATAGCCTGCTTTCGTGCATGAGGCAGACTAGCTCACCATGTCCTCGTGTCCCGCAGAGGCTTTGGTCCTGAATATGCGGATAATCGTAAGCGCCCGGAAGGAAAGACAAAACAGCCAAACTCGATAAAGAGTAAACCTTGGGCATGAGTAAAACAGTGGCCAAGGAAAGATCAAAGACAGATCGCTGAAGTAACAAGACAGCGCACAACCGGAGCGACTTGGGGGAGATGCCGCGATCTCTTATAGATGCAGAAATGGCACAATGGGTGCGCATTAATCATGCGCGAGTTTAGGGAGTAAACAGGGGCAAATGCCGCGCCGAGAGGAGAAATGCCGCTCTGATTTCATCCGAAGAAGCTAAACTTCTTTTTCTTTTCGGGAACAGGCGGCTGGCCGCATACCGAGCGGGTCATCTGCTTAATGGCTCTTGAGATGGTCGAGTCTTCTTCTGTAAATGGGGTAGCGGTGTTCTGCATGCGGCGGACGGCGGCGTAGTTATTGGGGATTTTCCATTGCGCTGGCCGGGTGAGAGCTTTGGTGATGTGCTCTTCATCAATTTCCAGGGAGCGCGGGTCGTAGCGGTTGATAATGATTTCGAGTTTGGGGCTGCCCTCGGCGGAGAGTTGCGAGATCAGGCGATGGGAATTGCGCAGTTCAGGAATGCCGATTTGCGTGACCAGGTAGACGGTGGCGGATTCGTCGAAGAGATGCTTGCGCTGCATGTCGAGCCTTGAACCTGCGTCGACCACCACATAATCGAAGTCATGGCAGGCTACTTCGAGCAACTTGTCAATGACCTCAGCGGAGACATGCGTGGGCGCCAGTTCGCTGGGCGCCGCAAGAACGAAAAGCCCGGAACTATGCTGCACGAGCAGGCCGGAAAGTAAATGCGAATCGAGCCGGCCGGAATTTTGAAAGGCGGTGACGATGGAGTATTCGGCCTTGATACCGAGGTTGATGGCCGCGTCTCCCAGGGGGAGATTGAGATCGATCAGGAGAGTTTTTTGCATGGACTCCTGGGCCAGCGAAACGGCAAAATTGCAGGCCAGTGTGGTGGCCCCGGAACCGCCTTTGGCGCTGAGAAATACGAGCAGCCTGCCGTTGGTTATTTTCGCGGGGCGAAGCGCTACGCGCAGGGTTGAAACCCTGACCAACGCCTCAGAGATTTCAGATTTATCGAAAGGCAGCATGAGGTACTCGCGCGCGCCGGCGCGCATGCAGCGGACCAGCAGATCAGGGTCGGACTGCGCCGAATAGACGATGGCGGTTGCCAGGCCGAGGGTGCAAATGCTCTCCACCAGATCGAGGGCATACTCCGTATCGCTGTCCAGGTCAACGAAAGCGATGTTGAAGTTATTGCCCAGCATGCGCGATACATCGTTGAGATTGGAAGGGTAGGAAACGAACTCACGGATGTGACTGTTCTGACATTCACCCAAAGCGATGGTAGCGGCGTTGCGTCGTTGCTGGTTGGGGCTGATGACGGCAATGGACAAGTCGCCTGCGCTCTTCAGGGGATCGAAGATTTGGATGGCGGTTGACACGGCGAGATGGCTTCTCCCAGTTGCGAATTTGAGGGCGCGGGATGCTTGCAGGCCCTCGGAAACTTAATAAAGGCTCATTTGAGTTATCGGCGGCAGGGGGATTGACGTTACGTCTGCTGAGCATTTGATTGTGGAAGACGGCAAGCTTCGGGACGGTGAAGAGCAATTGATTGAGGGGGAATACAGGAGCGGGAGGGCGTACCGCATCTTGACACGGCATCCCATATTCGACATACTGAAAAGGAAGATATTTTGCGCAACAGAGGACCATCATGCGAGAAACAACCCCGCAAGGCACCTATAAAGTTCAGGCTTTGGACCGGGCATTTGCCGTGTTGGATTTGCTGGGAGAGAGCGATACGCCACTGGGGCTGGCGCAGGTAGCCTCGTCGCTGCAGTTGCACAAGAGCACGGCGCACCGGTTTCTGATGGTGTTGGAGAAGCACCGCATGGTGGAACGCACCGCGGGCGGGAAATTCCGCCTGGGGCTTCGACTTTTTGATTTAGGCAATCGCGCTATCGAACAATATGATCTGCGCGAGCGCGCGCAACCGCACCTCAGGCGGCTGGTGGCCGAGACCGAGGAGACGGCGCACCTTTGCATATTGGAGGGCGCGCATGTGATTTACATCGACAAGATTGAGCCGGCGCGCTCGGTGCGCATGATTACGCGCATCGGGGCCAGCAATCCTATCCACTGCACGGCGGTGGGCAAGGCGATGCTGTCGTTTCTTCCCGAGGAGCGAATCACGGATATTTTGAGCCGTCTTCGTTTTGAGCGGTATACGAGTCATACGATTTCCACAGCTGAGGCCTTGCGCGCGGAGATTGAGAAGACGCGCCGCCGCGGCTATGCCGTAGACGACGAGGAGTTTGAGGAGGGATTGCGCTGCATCGCCGTGCCGGTGCTGGATGCGCAGCGGCTACCGGTGGCGGCGGTAAGCGTATCCGGGCCATCGTTTCGCGTGACAGCGCAGAAACTGCCCGCGATTGCCAACCAACTGCTGCAGTGCGTGCGGGGCATTTCAGTGGATATGGGATTTGTTTCCAGCGGCCGGGGCAACCGCGCTGTTTGGCCGGCTTAGTTTATGGTCTTCAAAGGCCCGTGATCTCTGATACACTAATTCATGTTTGGTAAGAAAATTCATCAGGGGACGTAGCTCAGTCGGTTAGAGCGCTGCCCTGTCACGGCAGAGGTCGCGAGTTCGAGTCTCGTCGTCCCCGCCAGATTCCAAAGGACTTAAGTCCAATCTGGCATGTGACATTAAAGCACAAAAAGTACAAGTTCAGATTTCAGTCTTCTTTGGATGGGGAGGACAACAAGTTTTAAGACAAGAAGAGGCTCCCAGCTAGTGGGGGCCTCTTCTGATTTTGAACTTAATGCGCCCTACGTTAATCCGATATCGAATAGATACCCTTGGGTGTTTTCGGGGAGTAATCTAGTTTGTCGAACCGAACTAAACCCATTGCACACTGAGTGGTTTTCTTGGAGGCACCAGCTTATATGAATACTTTCGCTCTCCGAGCATCAGGCCACCGCAGACAACATAGCTCTCGGGGACCGATAGCGCGTGACGTATGGGTGCATGAGTGCTTGCGACACGGGTCAGGTAGCCAGCCCAGCAGGCGCCCAGCCCACGCGCCTCCGCCGCCAGTTCAAGGAAGGTCAAGGCAATGGCGCAATCCTGTTTCCCCCAGCCATAATCTGCTGGCGCACAGGCCACAACAACTGTTGAAGCTCCTCGCAAAATAAAGTCGTATCCGCTGTTCCATTGCGCCAACCTTGCGGGACTGACGTCCGAGGCGCGCATCCCGTTCACGACCTCGACAGACAGAGCGTGTATCTTTGCCTTACCTTCAACAACAATCCAGTGCAGCTTCTGGGAGTTGGAAGCTGTTGGAGCGCGACGCGCCACATCCAGCAGCGCCTGCATTGTTTCTCTGGCGACGGGCCGGTCTTTGAACTCTCGCACCGACCGCCGGCTTATCAGAAAACTGTCGATAACCGCCGTATCTGGCAGCGTTCTGGATGCAGATAAAAATGGTTCCGGCGGCAGGCCAGCGTGGGTGAGAGCGTCATGGGGACAAACAGCAACACAGTGGCCGCAGAATATGCAAATACTCTCCGGTACTTCTTCCGGAATATGATTTGCATTCAGAGCGAGCACTCCGGCAGGGCAAACCGCCACGCATGCACCGTCACCCTTGCACAAATTCACATCAGCAGTAATCTGATTCACGATGGCACTCCACCTACGGAAGCATGGGACGAAGATCTGCTGAAAAGCGCACTTGGCATCCTGTCCGATTTTCTACGGCATCTTTCGTCACGCCTTCAGCGATCTCCCGCATGACAAGTCCTTCGGCGGAGACGTGGAACCAGCCCAATTCGGTAACGATGTCATGAACGACGCGTTTCCCAGTAAGCGGCAGCGAGCACTCATTGACGATCTTAAAAGCTCCATCTTTGGCATTATGTTCCATGGCGACGATAACGCGAGCAGCGCCAGCGACAAGATCCATCGCTCCACCCATACCTTTCATCATCTTACCCGGAATCATCCAGTTGGCAAGATCGCCTCGACAAGAGACCTGCATCGCGCCCAATATGCTCATGTTTATGTGCCCGCCTCGGATCATGGCGAAAGACACTTCGGTTCCGAAGTAACTGGAACCGGGAAGGGCAGTCACCGGTTGTTTCCCGGCGTTGACTAGATCGGGATCTTCCTGATCCTCAGCCGGCGGAGGCCCGATTCCCAACATGCCGTTTTCAGCGTGCAAGATGACTTCGATTCCCGCAGGCACATACGCTGCGACATCGGTGGGCAGTCCGATGCCAAGGTTGACATAGAAGCCATCCTTGAGTTCCCGGGCAATCCGTTTTGCGATCAGTTCTTTACCGTTCACCTTGATACCCCTCCCCGATATTCGATTCGGGACATAACATAAACGCGACAGGGATGTCGCATCAAAAATGATACCCGCCGCTACAAATCAGCACTTCACCGGTAACGTAGTCCGATAACGGAGAACAGAAGAAGAGCACAGCGCCGGCGGCCTCTTCGGGAGTTCCAATGCGTCCCAGCGGACACGCGGCCGCAATTGAATCGAGCATGGCTGGCTGGACGCCGATAGGAATCTCTCTGCCTGACATCTCGATTCTTGCTTCAGGCTTAAGCGGCTGCGTCATGCGCGTCTGGATCAGGCCAAAACCGACCGCATTCACATTGATGTTGTACCGGCCCCACTCCTTTGCCATAGTCTTTGTGAGTCCGATAATGCCGGCCTTGCCCGCGGAGTAGCCTGCCTGGCCAGGATTCCCTTCCGTTCCTGAAATGGAGGTGATGTTCACGACTTTGCGCATCACACGCTGGCCGTTGGCTATCTCCCGTTTAGCGGTTTCACGAAGATAGCCGGAAGCCGCGCGCAGTAGGCGGAAGGGCGCCATAACGTGGATGTTTAACATCGCCAGGAACTGCTCGTCAGAGGTCTTCTGGATCACGTTGTCCCAACTAAAGCCAGCGCAGTTGACGATAATGTCGATCGATCCGAAGGCTTTGAGCGCGGCATTCACGATTTGCTGGGGAAGATCAGGCTCCATCAAATCTCCACGGAAGATTGCGACGCGCTGTGAATTGCGCATGGATGCCCGCGTATCGCGCAATGCGTCTTGATCCAAGTCGCATACGAACGCATTGGCGCCTGCTGACACGAGTCGCTGCACAATGGCCCTGCCAATCCCTCGTCCGCCTCCCGTCACGATGGCGGTTTTGTCGCTCAGCGTGAACGGAGATTCCGGCGGTACTGTGTCTTTTTCTGTCATTGTTGTAAGTGCTCCTTCATAAAGCGAGACTCGATGGGTTTCTTATACACCGGCCCCACAACAATCCTGTCTACATAGATACCCGGAGTGGCAATTGCATCCGGGTCCAACTGGCCCGGTTCGACGAGTTCTTCAACCTCGGCAATCGTCAAATCCGCCGCGGTCGCCATTACGGGATTGAAATTGCGAGCTGTCTTGCGGTAGATAAGGTTGCCGTGGCGGTCTGCTTTCCAGGCTTTGATCAGTGAGACGTCGGCGCGCAAAGCGCGCTCCATCAGGTGGGGCTTTCCATCAAACTCGCGCACCTCTTTCCCTTCAGCGACGATGGTGCCCGCACCCGCATGGACATAGAAGGCCGGAATGCCGGCGCCACCGGCGCGAATGCACTCGGCCATCGTGCCTTGTGGAATCAGAGTCAGGTCCAGATCGCCGGAGAACACGAGTTTCTCGAGCAAACGGTTTTCTCCCACGTAGCTTCCGATGTGAGATGCAATCATTCCAGCTTCGAGCATAAGCCCCAGACCGAATCCATCGACGCCCATGTTGCAACTAATCGTGTGAAGCCCTTTGAGGCCTTTGCGGATCGCCGCGGCAATCAGATTTTCAGGAATGCCACAAAGCCCGAAGCCGCCAACCATGACCGTCATGCCGTCTCGCAGATCCGCGACCGCAGCATCCGGAGAGTTGATTACTTTATTCACGTTCTTGCCTTCCCTCGGGTCACATCACAATTCACAATGCCCGATCTTCTTACCTGCCAACACAAACAAGCGCCGTGTGCCAATGGAAATACATAACCGCTACGCTTTTCATTCAGCCGAAATCACCATTGCGATTCCCATGCCTCCGCCAATACAAAGGCTGGCGACACCATACTGCTTCTCAAGTCTCCTCAGGGAGTGAACCAGCGTTACCAGCACGCGAGCGCCCGAAGCGCCGATGGGATGTCCAAGCGCGATTGCTCCTCCGTTGACGTTGACCCTGGCCGGGTCAAGACTGAGCTTACGGACGACAGCGATCGATTGCGCGGCGAATGCTTCGTTTAATTCGAAGAGATCGATTTGTCCCAAGGTCAGGCCCGCCTTCTTTAGAGCGATCGGCACCGCCGCCGCCGGACCAAGTCCCATAACCGCGGGGGCGACCCCGGCCAGACCATAGGAGAGAATGCGCGCCAGCACGGGTAGTCCATGACTCTTGGCGTACTCCCCGGTGGTCACGGCCAGCATCGCCGCTCCATCGTTCAGGCCACTGGAGTTTCCTGCCGTTACCGTCCCATTCGGTTTGAAGGCCGGCTTCAGCTTGGCCAATTGTTCCGGTGTGGAATCGGGGCGGGGATGTTCATCCGTCGTGAATTCGACGATGCCTTTTTTGGTTTTAACGGGAACTGGAACAATTTCCGAGCTGAAGACTCCATCCTTTAATGCCTTTGCCGCGCGTGTCTGGCTTTCGAACGCGAAAGCATCCTGCTCTTCGCGAGTTATCCCGCATTGTTCCGCAATGTTCTCCGCTGTAACACCCATCGCATAGCTGAGAGTGGGATCGGTCAGACCCTCGCTCAGGATGCTGTCGACCAGTTCACCAGAACCATATCGATATCCGGCGCGTGCTTGCGGCAGAAGATAGGGTGCTCGCGACATGCTTTCCGTGCCGCCGGCGAGGTATAACTTGCCCTCTCCGCATTGCAACCCTTGCACAGCTGATACGACTGCCTGAAGGCCACTGCCGCAAACACGATTGATAGTCTGCGCAGTCACGTGATCAGGAAGACCGGATCCGAGTGCGATCTGACGACCTGGATTCATACCGTTACCCGCCTGCAGAACATTGCCGACAATCACATCGGCAATATCTTCGGCGGGAATTCCGGACAAAATCGCCTTGGTTGCAACAACGCCCAAGTCAACCGCCGAACTGTCTTTTAGAGTCCCCTGAAATCCGCCAATTGCAGTGCGCTTAGCTGCTGTGATAACGAATTCTGACATAAGATTCCGATCTGAGCTGAAAGCAGGCTCGGGCCTATAGGGCTTCTTCTTCTAGCGCAGAAATGTTTTCAACCGCAAACGCCGCAGCAGAGCGCCCGAAAACGCTCTGCCTAATCTCGATTCTGTGCCGATCATTACAACCCTGAAAGCCATTCGGGAGCGACTTTCGCGACCATTTCATGAATCTCGCAAAAACCACTTCCAAAATGGAATGCTAATGATGCATAATTTAGCTGCACAGGTCTAATTCGGACATAAGAGTGTTCTTTTAGGACAGGGTATGGCGTCATGGACTTACCTCTATGGAACGAAAAGCGGTATGCGCCTTACAAGGTTGCAGCCCTTGTAGAAGTACTGGAGGAGCAGGGAATTGTACCCGAGAAGAGCTTGTCGGGTACAGGTTTAACAGCAGAGAATCTTTCCAATCCTGACACTCTCACCTCCGTTCTGCAGTACATTACAGTAGTCCGCAACGCTCTCCAGCTATCGAAGACCCCCGAAACCCCATTTCGTACAGGCAGCCGAATTCCGTTGTCGGCCTATGGGATGTACGGATTCGCCTTGGTATGCAGTCCCACGATTCGCGAGTACTTTCAAGTGGCAATCAAATACCACCGGCTCGCAACCCCACTTCTTTCTATGTCGTGGCGCGAAGAGGGCGATTATGTATCATGGATTTTCCCGATGAACGCAGCCGTTACGTATCCCGATTTATTGCTGCGCTTTCTCGTGGAGCAACAGCTGACCCAACTCTCGACGCATCTGAGAGCGGTGCTGGAAAACGACTCATACCTGCCTGTTCGCGCCGCGCTTTCATATTCTGCTCCAAAACACGCCAATCTTTACAAGCGCTTTCTCGGCTGCCCGGTACAGTTCGATCAGCCGATGTCGGAACTCACCTATCCGAAATCGATTCTCTCCGCGAAGCCACGCCTGGCGCATGGCCTAACTTCGAAAATACTGCGGGAAACCTGCGATCGCATTCTGGGCGAGGTAAAGACATCGACCGGCGTCTCCGGTGAGATCTATCAGATCATCGCCTCTACACCTGGACATTCACCAAGCATGGAGGGAGTAGCCAAGCAGCTGGCCACAACCGTGCGAACGCTCAATCGAAAGCTTCACGCAGAGGGTACTTCCTTTACACAGATTCTCGATGATGTGCGCTGCAATCTGGCAAGCGAGTATCTCCGTTCCACCAGGCTGAGTATCGAGGATATTTCAGAACTTGTGGGGTTCAGTGAAGCGGCGAACTTTCGTCATGCGTTCCGCAGATGGACGGGCAGCACGCCAGCACGTTTTCGATCGTGACCGCAAGAATTCCGTAGCGCAGAACACCATCGAAAAAGAGAAAGTGCTGAAAAATTCGTTCAAGCCTTTGATTTTTGCAGAGGAAAAGTATGCCAAAGTTCGAATCCCTGATCAGCGGCCTGTCGTTCACCGAATGTCCGCGTTGGCACGATGGAAGGCTGTACTTGTCAGACTTTTATACCCAGCGAGTCCTGGCCGTTGCTCTGGATGGCACGGTAGAGACAATCGCTGAAGTGCCGGGCCGGCCCTCGGGACTTGGGTTTCTGCCCGACGGCCGAATGCTGATTGTGTCCATGCGCGACCGCAAGATCATGCGTCGTGAGCTCGATTCTTCTCTCGTTGAGCACGCCGATCTGTCGAGTCTTGCTCCATGGCATTTGAACGACATGCTTGTCGATTATCAGGGGCGAGCCTGGGCAGGCAATTTCGGGTTTGATCTGATGAGTGGCGCCAAAGTCACCACTACCAACCTGATCTGCGTCGATCTGGACGGCCGCGCCCGAGTCGCAGCAGAGGGACTTGGTTTTCCTAATGGAATGGCGCTGACAGCAGACGGCAGCACATTGATTGTTGCCGAAACTACCATGAACCGACTCAGCGCCTTTGACGTTGCCTCCGGTGCTCTGGGCAAGCGAAGAACCTGGGCAGCCTTCGGAGATCTGCCCACATCGACTAATTTTACAGAGCTTCTTCGTCAGGTGGACGTTGCACCAGATGGAATATGTCTCGATGCGGAAGGGGCAATTTGGGTGGCCGATGCAAAAGACGGCCGGTTGATCCGGGTGGCCGAAGGCGGGGAGATTCTTGAAGAACTCAAGATCGATGGACTGGGTGTATTTGCGTGCATGCTCGGAGGAGAAAACGAGCGAACACTGTTTGCCTGCGTCGCACCAACATTCAACGAGGCTGAGGCATCTGCGAACCACTGCGCCGCAATTTGGATGATCAATGTGGATGTGCCCAGAGCTGGACTGCCTTAGCTCCTGCAATGCTAGAATCACCCCATTGTAAATGCAGGTTACCTGCGTTCCGAGACACTTTCTGATTTTTTCATTACAGTGATGGGGTGACGGCGGTGTCAGAAAACGACATGAAAATGTCTGCTGTGAACCTGTCGTATATTGCCTTCAACTTCTTATTATCTTTCAGTTCTTAATCCAATCGAGACCGAAAATGGCAAAAAACAATCGCAAAGTCATCCTTACCTGCGCAGTTACCGGTTCTGTCCACACTCCGAGCATGTCGGAGTATCTTCCCATCACTCCCTCGCAGATTGTAGACAGTGCTGTTGAGGCTGCTCAGGCCGGGGCCTCGATTCTCCATCTCCACGCAAGAAACGGGATGGATGGAAAACCTTCGGGAGATCCTGCGATCTATCGTCAAATTTGCTCCGCTGTAGCGGGGCGAACGAATGCAATCATCAACATCACGACGGGCGGCAGTACTCACATGACCATCGAGGAACGGCTTGCATTCCCTCTTCAGGCGAAGCCCGAGATGTGTTCGCTGAACATGGGATCCATGAATTTCTCGATTCATCCCGTAGCCGAGAAAATCACGAACTGGCGCTATGAGTGGGAGAAGCAGAAGGTCAATGACATGAAGGAAGTAGTCTTCAAGAATACTTTCGCTGACATTGAATACATTTTGCGCAATCTTGGAGAGGGCGGGACGCGATTCGAACTCGAGTGCTACGACGTTGGCCACCTTTATAATCTCGCCTATTTCGTCGATCGCGAGATTATCAAACCGCCTATCTTCATTCAGGCTATCTTTGGAATCCTCGGTGGGATCGGTCCTGATCCGGAAAACCTTCTCTTCATGCGATCCACAGCGGACCGGTTATTCGGACGAGATACCTATCAGTTTTCGGTATTGGCCGCGGGACGTCACCAAATGTCCCTTCTCACGATGGGAGCCATCCTGGGCGCCAACATTCGTGTGGGGCTGGAAGACAACCTCTATATCGGTCCCGGCATCAAAGCGACAAGTAATGCCGAGCAGGTCAGGAAGATTCGAAACATTCTTGCTGAACTCTCCCTTGAGATCGCCACACCCACTGAAACCAGGGAGATATTGCAGTTGAAAGGCGCGGAGAAGGTTAATTTCGCCTGATTGCACAGGGTGGCAACTCCTCAAAGGAAAGAGGTGTAGTAGAAAATGACATTCAAAGAGCGACTTAATCCTCCTTTCGGACTGCGCGTGCTGGTGACTGCCGGCGCCTCTGGTATTGGAGCCGCCATTGCTGCCGCATTTGCGGAAGCGGGAGCCGAAATCCACATCTGCGATATCGACGACTCGGCCCTGGCGGAATTTCAGAATCGTTTTCCTTCATGCCAGGCAACCCACACCGACGTGGCCGATGAAAAGCAGGTGGCATCGCTTTTCGAGGTTCAGCGGACAAGATTCGGCGGCCTGGATGTATTGGTCAACTGCGCCGGCATCGCGGGCCCGACAGCAGGAGTGGATAAGATCACAGAACAAGAGTGGAAGCGCACGGTCGAAGTCAACCTGAATGGCCAGTACCGCTGTTTGCACCATGCCGTACCGATGCTGCGGGAATCGAAGGCCGCCAACATTATCTGCATTTCGTCCGTTGCCGGCCGTATGGGCATTGCGTGGCGCACGCCGTACGTGGCGACAAAGTGGGCCATCGTGGGAATCGCGAAATCGCTTGCCGAGGAACTCGGCCCCGACAACATCCGGGTGAACGCAGTGCTGCCCGGCATTGTCGAAGGACCAAGGATGGACGGCGTAATCATTGCTCGCGCCAAGCTGGAAGGTATGGAAGAGAAGGCCATGCGGGAGGACTACCTGAAACATATTTCCCTGCGCCGCATGGTGACCGCGGACGACGTGGCGCTCATGTGCCTGTTCCTATGTTCGCCGGCAGGACGCAATGTAACAGGGCAGGCGATCAGCGTGGATGGCAATTATTCCTAGTCGCGACTCAAGTAAGGCTTCATCCAAAGCGAGGTCGAGTTGAAAAAGGCAGGCTCTGTGTCGCCGGAAACGAAAGGTGCATGACATGAGCCGAGATGCGGTTATTGTTTCCGTAGCGCGGACTCCTATCGGCCGCGCATATAAGGGCGCGTTCAACGCCACCCCTGCACCAACATTGGCCGCTCACGCCATTCGCGCCGCAGTCGAGCGCGC
>Ga0181520_10005989_pt1 | contig 18938 bp, 14 predicted proteins | sample PEATcosm2014_Bin_29_FD_132451 | JGI IMG/M metagenome (GOLD analysis project Ga0181520, IMG submission 132451) | Peatland microbial communities from MTU Mesocosm Facility, Houghton, MI, USA - PEATcosm2014_Bin02_30_metaG | ecosystem: Environmental > Terrestrial > Soil > Wetlands > Peat | place...
CTCGCTCTTTTCGCCCCGGCCCAGTTCCTTCTGGATGGCCTTGATCTTCTCGTTGAGGTAGTACTCTTTCTGCGCCCGCTCCATCTGCCGCTTCACGCGCGACTGGATGTTGCGGTCCAGATCCAGCTTTTCAATCTCGATGTCGAGCACGTCGGCAATGCGCGCCAGCCGCGCCGCCGGATCGAAGATGGCCAGCAGTTCCTGCTTTTCGTCGATGCCGAGCTGGAGATTGGCGGCAATCGTGTCGCTCAGCTTGGACGGCTCGTCCATGCGCACGGTGGCGATGATGGTTTCGTAGTTGAGCGACTGCTGGAGCTTGACGTACTGCTCAAAGAGGCCGGTCACGCGCTGCATGAGCTGTTCGACGGCCGGAGTCATCTCAAACTGGGTCTTGCCGGTGCGCACGGTGGCCACAAAAAAGCCGTCGCGGTCGCTCACTTCGCTGGACTTGGCGCGCTCCACGCCCTCGACGAGCACCTTGATGTTGCCGTCGGGCATTTTGACGCTCTGCACGATGTTGCAGATCGAGCCGACCTGGAAAATGTCCTTGGCCCTGGGCTCGTCGGTCGAAGCGTCGTGCTGGGTGGCGAGAAAAATCTTGCGGTCGCCGCCGAGGGCCTCTTCGAGGGCGCGCACGCTGGATTCGCGGCCCACCACGAAGGGCGTCATCATGTAGGGAAAAATCACCATGTCCCGGATGGGCATCATGGGCAGCTTGCGGGACTCGGTCTTTTCACGGGATGCGGTCATTCGGACACCTTGGATCATTAGACGCGCGAAAGCTGCTCAGGATGCCGAGCTGCATTGAGCGCGCAGTTTCGATTGTAGCGCGGATGAAATTGTATCGCGGATGGAGTTGCATCGCGGATGGAGTTGCAGACCGGGTATCCGTGTCTACAGCCGGGTTGAGGTTCGTTGCTTTCCCACCCTTCGCAAAATACGCGAAGGATGGGGCACGGATGAGTGTTGCCAGGGGAGCTATTCCCGAAAATGCAGGTCGGGACCTCAGCTTATGTGACGAACTTGAGAGACAGGTCGTTAGGCCAATGTATCGATCAACGGGTTCACAACTTGAATCGAACCGTAGCGTTGGCCCGTCGCCAAATCTTCCGAATAGAGGATCGATACACCCGCATACTCGGCAGCCTGAAGAATGAGCGCATCCCAAAAGGAAGTCTTGTAACGCATCTCGATCTCCAGCGCCCCGAGGACGGACTCGGGAGTGTTCGTAACCACCTCCCAAGTCGAGTATTCGCGGATCAGTTGGCGAACCTCCTCCACGGGCAGAGGATTGCCGGCCTTGCGGCGAAGATTGATGCATAGTTCTTGCAGAACCTGAGTGCTCAGTACGCCCTTGCCAGAATCCCAGAGCTGTTCCAATAACATCCGGGCACGCTGATGCTTCACGCCGGTGGAACGGTCATGGGCGTACACAAGAATATTGGTATCGACAAAGCACTTATCGCTCATGCAGTTCATCCCGCGAACGAGGAGGCGTCCAGTTCAAATCGAAGCCCGACCGAAGCCGTGCTTGAGCGCTCCGGCGCGCCTGGTCGTAGCCGCTGCGCTCTCGCACGGCCTGCTCGAGCCGGGCGGCAAGCAAGGCGCTGATGGAAGAGCCTTCCAGGGCAGCAAGAACCCTGGCTTCCCGCAGCAGATCGGCATCGATTTTCAAGGTGATGTTGGTTTTCATTTGCGCACCTATTCACGTGCAGCACAAGTTTACGTGCTGCGCAGGCAAAACGCAACAACCGGCTGATTTTTGTTCGATTGATCCGGTAAGAAAAGAGTGACATTCCTTCCCACCCTAGAGCATTTTCGGAATACACGTAGACTTTTTGAGTGCATCGAAAGGTGGCTTTTTCTTGAAAAAAAGCCACTTGAGTGCGAGGCTTCGGTCTACACCAATTCCGAAAATGCTATGGCCGCAAGAACAAAGGCGCGGCGAGGGTGGGGCACCCAGGTCTACTGCCGGGTTGAGGTTCATTGCTTTCCCACCCTTCGCAAAATACGCGAAGGATGGGGCACGGATGAGGATTGCCAGGGGAGCTATTCCCGAAAATGCTGGTCCACTTCGGCTTCGCTCAGGGCAGGCTTTCGACTCTCTGCGCCCGCTCAGGATGACAGAATTTGCGGAGGCGCCCGAAAGACCCATGCCAAAAAGAAGCCCCTCAGGCTGGAGTGCAGGCTGAGGGGCTTCTTGTGTTGCGATGGGTTTGCTGTTGACTCAGCCGGCTTTTTCAAGCAGGCAGAGCGACAAATCGCGGCGCTCGACCATGTCGCTGGTAATCTCCAGGTCGCGGACGCGCTTGTTGTTGGGCAGGTTGTACATCAGGTCGAGCATCAGCTCTTCCAGGATCATGCGCAACCCACGGGCGCCCACCTTGCGCGCCAGGGCCTCGCGGGCCACGGCGCAACAGGCTTCCGGCGTAAAGTGCAGGCGGACGTTCTCATACTCGAACAGGCGCTGATACTGCTTGAGAATGGCGTTCTTCGGCTTGGTCAGAATCTCGATCAGCGCCGTTTCGTCCAGCTCGTCCAGAATGCCCATGACCGGCAGGCGGCCCACAAACTCGGGAATCAGGCCGTACTTGATGAGGTCCTGCGGCTCGGTCCGGCGCAGCAATTCGGTGTCGCGATGGGAACGGGACGTGGCTGCATCCGCCTCGGCATCGACGGCCTTGAAGCCCAGGGCCTTCTTGCCCACGCGGCGGCCCACCACGCGCTCCAGGCCAACAAACGCTCCACCGCAGATGAAGAGGATGTTGGTGGTATCGACAGCGGTGAACTCCTGGTGCGGGTGCTTGCGTCCGCCTTGCGGCGGAACGTTGGCCACGGTGCCTTCAAGGATCTTGAGCAAAGCCTGCTGCACGCCCTCGCCGGAAACGTCGCGGGTAATGGAGGGGTTCTCGTCCTTGCGGCCGATCTTGTCGATTTCGTCGATGTAGATGATGCCCTGCTGGGCGCGGGTCACGTCGCCGTCGGCGGCCTGCAGCAGCTTGAGGATGATGTTCTCGACATCTTCGCCCACGTAACCGGCTTCGGTCAGTGTGGTGGCGTCCACAATGGCAAACGGCACATCGAGCATCTTGGCCAGGGTATGGGCCAGCAGCGTCTTGCCCGATCCGGTGGGGCCGATGAGCAGGATGTTGGACTTGCTGAGTTCCACTTCGTTGTTGCGCATGCGGTTCATCTGGATGCGCTTGTAGTGGTTGTAGACGGCGACGGCCAGCTTTTTCTTGGTCTGGTCCTGGCCGATGACAAAGTCGTCGAGGAAGCTCTTCACTTCCTGCGGCTTGGGCAGGTGGCCGGCGGCGTTGACGGGGTGCGTCTCGCCGCGGTCGTCCTCGAGGATGGAGTTGCAGACGGCTACGCACTCATCGCAAATATAGGCGCGAGGGTAGTCGCTGGGCGACGAGATGAGCTTGGCCACGGCGTCCTGAGACTTGTGACAGAACGAGCAGCGCAGTGCTTCTTCGGGTCCCGTTCGCGTTTTCATTTTTTTAATTCCTTTGGACGAGCCTGTTCAAGCTGGTTAAGTTCCGTTCCGTGCGGGCCGGCCGGTTGCGTGCATCGCTAGGTGCGGGGCCGGTCAATGATTTCGTCGACGATGCCGTATTCCTTGGCCTGCTGCGAGTTCATGATGAAGTCGCGCTCGACGTCGCGCTCGATGCGATCCAAAGGCTGCCCGGTATGCCTGGCGATCAGGTTGTTGGTAATCTCGCGGATGCGCAGAATCTCGCGCGCATGAATGTCGATATCGGTGGCCTGGCCGCTCAATCCGCCCATCGATGGCTGATGGATGAGAATCCTGGAATTCGGCAGCGCAAACCGCTTGCCCTTGGTGCCGGCCAGCAGCAGAAACGCGCCCATGCTGGCCGCCTGCCCGATGCAGTATGTGACCACGTTGTTCTTGATGAACTGCATGGTGTCGTAGATGGCCAGACCCGCCGTGATGGACCCGCCCGGCGAGTTGATGTAGAGCGAAACGTCCTTTTCAGGGTCTTCGCCTTGAAGAAAGAGCATTTGGGCCACAATGAGGTTGGCAACCTGGTCGTCGATCGGCGTGCCCAGAAAGATAATGTTGTCGCGCAGCAGACGGGAGTAGATGTCGTAGGCGCGCTCGCCCCGGCTCGTCTGCTCAACTACCATGGGAACCAATGCCATTGGGTCTCTCGCTCTTTCGTTGGGGACGCTTGCTCCCCCTTTTTTTGTAGGCGTGCGGACCCTCAACCGTATGTGCGGGACCGCACAGCCCCTTCAGCCGTTTTCCACCCTACGCGGGCAGCCGTTCGTACAGCACAGTCGCGGTCTTCTCGCGCCGCAATTGTTCCCGGATTCTAGCCAGTCCGCCGTCCGCCGTCAAACGCGAACGCAGCGTCTCGATCGGTTCCCTGGATTGCAGGGCCGCCATTTGCAGTTCGCGGTCCATTTCCTCGTCGCTGACGTCGATCTTTTCCTCGCTGGCGATGCGATCCAGCAGGATTGAGGTCTTCACCTCGGCGACGGCGCTGTCGCGCTGGGCGGTGCGCAGGCGGACAAAGTCCAGCTTGCGCATCTGCTCGGTATCCATGCCCTGGGCGGCCAAGGCGCGCAGCCCCCGCTCAAGGCGCGCGTCAATCTGCTCCTGCACCAGCGACTCGGGAACCGCGAACGGGTAACGCTCAGTAAGCGCGGCGAACAGCCGGTCCTTGGTTTCTCCTTCCACGCTGCGGCGCTTGCGGTTGGCAAGGTGCTCGCGGACGCGGTTTTCCAGCTCCGCCAGGCTGTCGTAGGCGCCCAGTTCCTTGGCAAAATCGTCGTTCAGCTCGGGCACGGTGCGCTTCTTGATGGCCTTGACCTGGACATCGTAGGCGACCGTCTTTCCAGCCAATTTGCTATCGGCATAGTCTGCCGGATAGATCACCTCGGCCTTCAACTCCTGGCCGGGCTTGGCGCCGCGCAGGGCGGTGGTAAACGCCTCGACCGTGTCCTTGCCGCCAATTTCCACCAGGGAGTCTTCCCCGGCCAGCGGGGCTGCTTCCTGGTCGCCCTCGACCTGGCCCTTGTAGGAGATTTGCGCCCAGTCGCCGTCCACCAAGACCCGGTCTTCCTCGACCGGCTCGACCGTGGCGCGGGACTCGCGCAACTGCTCAATCTCCTGCTGGTACTCTTCCTCGGTGATCTCAACCGCCGGCTTGGCAACGGTGACGCCCTGGTAACCCTCGATGGAGAAGGCCGGGATGAACTCGAAGACCGCCTTCACGTGCAGCGGCTGGCCGTCGTCGACGGTCAACTCGGTTACCTGCGGCTGGCCTACGGGCTTCACGCCCAGATCGGCGACCGCCTTGTTGAACCGCTCGGGCAACAGGCCGTCGATCACCTCCTTGCGGATCTCGTTCGAAAAGCGACGCTTGATCACCGTCTCCGGCACCTTGCCGGCGCGGAATCCGGGGATCTTGGCGTACTTCCGGTAGCCGGCAACCACCTTGGCGTAGGCCTTGGTGACCTCTTCGGCGGGGATGTCCAGCGCCACCTCGCGGGTGCATTCGGGGTTGAGAACGGGACCATGCTGGTGATCGTGACCGTCGTGGTCGTGGCCTTCGTGGTCGTGCTCGTGCCCGTGTTCCGTGCCGGCTTCTGCAGCCTCGGGCGCATCAGGTTGGGGGGTGTTCTCGATGGTGTCGGTAGAACTCAACGTTTTGCCTTCCAGGCGCGAAAAGCGCCGAACAAACTGCGATTCCGGGTCGCAGGGCCGGAGGGAATACTGCCGCCGGATCGCACTGCAAACTGCCGTTCAGGGCTGCACATTGCCGGTTCCTGCTGAAGACGGCTGCCTTGGACCGCCGCACAGAAGAACTCCAGCACCGTGCGGCCGGGGAAATACCTTTCTCATGGTAAGAGGGATTGCAGGAAGGGTCAAACCGGGCCGGCAGGTTTCCGCACCGGAGGGCATCGCCAAAGGCACGTTACTCCCGGGTGACCTAGTGTTGTGTCTCTATTGATCCGGCCCCTGAATACTGCCATGCCTTCCCACCCATTTCGCGATGAAACCCGCGAAATGGATGGGGCACGGTACCTCTATTTCAGGGCCGGAGCAATAGGGTTCATTGCATAGGTTGGGGCCCCGAAGCACAGGTCCTTCGACCCCGGTTGGCGCAAAGAACGCGCAAAAACTCCGCTCTGAGAAGTTCGGAGACGGGACACAACGGTTATTTGGGGAGCCAGCGACGGAGACCAGCGCAGGTCGCCGGAAATGAAGTCATTTACAGTTGGCTCCAAATCGCTGGAAACCGTCCCTGAGGGGCTATAGCAGATTCGGAAATTGTGTAGACCATGGGGCTTTCCCTCGGGGGCTAAAGCCCGTTGATTTCATTGGCGTTGTGCAGCACGGCTAAAGCCGTGCCCTTTCAAAGCCGGTCTACGGTAAATGTGAAAACGCTCTGAAAACAGGTTGCGGGAAAAGGCCAATTGCAGGACGAAAATCCAAAACAGGGTGCAGCAGGGCCTAAAGGCCGCGCTCATTCTACGGCACTTGCGGCACGGCTAAAGCCGTGCCCTGTTACAAAGCCGAGTTTTCCGCAGCATGTAAGGCCCACGTCAATATTGGCTGGACTGCGGCACAACTGAAGTCGTGCCCTTGCAAAACGGCGACGTATTCAGAGGTTCTAGAGCTCGGCCCCCATGGGCTTGCGAACATACGGCAAAAACCGGGGATGGGCCGCGCCGCATTCGGCGTAGTAGGTACGGGCCTCGTTCAGGCTCAGAGCTCCGTTCACGGTCAGGCGAACATCGAAGGCGTCTTCGTCCTCCTGGCCGTCGTCCTCCCACCAGCAGACCGGACACAAGGCCAGCGCCCCTGGCGCCTCCAGCGTCTTGCATCCACAGCACGGGCAACGGAAACGAGTCTCCACAACTCCCCCATTGGGTTGACGGCAAAACGGGGCTGGAAGTTTACGGGACATGCCGCTTCTGGCTGCGAGCCAGAACACGGCGCAAGCGGCATCGGGAGTAGAATCACGGGCCAGGAGACAAGTCACCGACCGATGCAGAATTCTATCGTCCTTTTCGCCTTTCGCCGCAGCCACTCCCAACGCCATGCGAGCCCCCGTATCTGGAGCCGTTTGTCGATGATCCTTCCGCTTCTGCTCGCCCTGCCGGGCGCAAAACCCGCCCTGGCCCAGCAATCCGTCACCACAGCGCCGCTGCGTGTGGCCATTGTGGGCCTTGTCCATGGTCACGTGGAGGGCTTCCTTTCCGCCTTGCCGCAACACCCGGACGTGGAACTCGTGGGCATCGCCGATCCCGACCTGGCGCTGGCTCAGAAATACGCGCACAAGTACTCGTTGCGGCAGAGCCTGTTCCATACCCGCGCGGAAGAGATGATTGAAGCGTCGCACCCGCAGGCCGTGCTGGTTTATACGTCGATCGGCGACCATCGCAAGGTAATTGAAACGGCTGCCCGCTATGGCGTCTCCGTCATGGTCGAGAAGCCGCTGACCATTTCGCTCGACGACGCCCTGGCCATCCGCAAAGTCGCCCGCGAACACCATATCCATGTGCTGGTGAACTACGAGACCACCTGGTACGCAAGCAACAAGGCCGCCTACGACGAAGTGGAGCAGGGCCGCCTGGGCGCAATTCGCCGCGTAGTGGTTCACGACGGCCACCAGGGACCGGAGGAAATCGGCGTCCCGCCGGAATTCCTGAACTGGCTCACCGACCCCGCGAAGAACGGCGCCGGCTCTCTCTATGACTTTGGCTGCTACGGCGTGGACCTGATGACCTGGCTGATGCACGGCGAAACTCCGCTCACCGTGACCGCCGTGGTGACGCAGGACAAGCCGCAGATTTATCCCAGGGTGGACGACGACTCGACCATTGTGCTGGCTTACCCCCATGCGCAAGCGGTGATTCAGGGCTCGTGGAACTGGCCCTTCGCGCGCAAGGATATGGAAGTCTACGGCGCCACCGGCTACGCCATCACCGTTGGCTCGGACCGCATTCGGCTGCGCCACGAGCACGACGCCGACGAGCGGCTCTCGACGGCCGCACCGCTGGTCGCGCCGCAGACGGACTCCTTGAGTTACCTGGCCGCCGTGCTGCACGGGCATTTGGAACCCAAGGGCGACCTGAGCGCGCTCGACACCAACGTTGTGGTCATGCAGATTCTCGACGCTGCCCGCGAGTCGGCGCGTACGGGCAAAAGCGTGCGCCTGACAAAGCTGGAAGAATGATTGATCCGCTATAAACATTGCCGTACCCCATCCTTTCCGCAGCTCTATCGCGGAAAGGATGGAAAAACAAAACCATCATGGATAACTGCATACTTATTTGACTTAGCAACCTCCAGGAAACCTCTGATTAAGTGTCCTATTTCCGAATCGCTTTCCCTCAGGGGCTAAGGCCCATCATTCCAAATCAATCATTTGCGGCACGACTATTGATCCGGCCCCTCAATGCTGTCATGCCTTCCCACCCATTTCGCGATGAAACCTGCGAAATGGATGGGGCACGGTGCTTCTATCTCAGGGCCGGATCAATAAAGTCGTGCCCTTTCAAGAAACTTGATTTTCACCACAGGCTGTCAGGTAGACCCGATAGATAGGGGCGGACGAAACATCTGCAAAGCTGGCCACGGATAGGAATTGCGTGGCCTTTCGCTCCGCGAGTGCGTTATGCTTGCGCCGGGCCGCCAGAAGAATGCCGCAGGGCTACCCCAATGCTGGTTCCTGCGCAAAATTCCGGCAGCGCGCGCCATGCGCCCTGGCCCCTGAGAGCGAGGTCCGGAATGATGCCGAGCAAGAGTCGTCTTGCCGTAGTGGTTCTTCTTCTGTCTGCCTGTTTGCAGGCTTTGGCTTGGAACAGCGTAGGCCACATGACGGTGGCCTACGCTGCTTACCAACAACTGACTCCGGCGGAAAAGGCCAGAGTTGCCGTGCTGCTGAAACTCAATCCCTATTACTCAAAATGGCTGGGCTTTATCCCTGCCGGCACCTCCGACGCAGACCGGGATATGTATGTATTCATGATGGCCGCCACCTGGCCCGATGAGATCAAGGCTATGGGCAGCGGCTACACGGGCAACGACAACCCTCCGCGCGGCGAGTCGCCCAGCTTGAATGTGGGCTACAGCGACAAGCAGGCGCACAAGTACTGGCACTTCGTGAACACGCCATTCAGCCAGGACGGCACCGCATTGCCCGCGGTCGGTGTTCCGACGGCAACGCAGAAGATTGGAGTCTTCCGCCAGGCTCTTGCCAGCAGCGAACCGGACCTGCTCAAGTCCTACGACCTGGTGTGGCTGCTGCACCTGGTGGGCGACGTGCACCAGCCATTGCACTGCGCCACGCGCGTGACAAAAGCCAAACCGCATGGAGACGAGGGCGGAAACCTGGTTGTGGTCGATGGCCCAGACAAGGAGTTGCACGCTTTCTGGGACGATGCCGTCGGCGAGGGCGACACACAGGACTTTATGAAGGCCGTGACGGTGGGCCAGTCTCTGCCACCAGCCGATGCCTCGCTTGCGGCGGATGCCAAGGAAGACGACTGGGCGGCGGAAAGCTTCTCACTGGCGAAAAGCAATGTGTATATCGACCCGGTGGGCCCAGGACTTGGTCCGTATAACCTGGCAGGGAGTTACACGACCAACACCCAGCAGCTTGCCGAACAGAGGATTGCCCTGGCCAGTGCCCGGCTGGCGAATCTGCTGAAAACAGCCCTGAATTGCGGAAATACAACCTGCGCGAATTGAGCGGACGCATTCGGCCGGTTCTCTCCGGAACTCTAAATCGGGCCCGGAGAGAACCGGCTCTTGATTGTTTACGCAGCGTCCATTAATGAGTGCTTCACAGACGCACCGCCCGAGCGCCGAAAGGCCTCGGATTTAGAGGTCGCTGCGGGAGTGAAATGGTGGAAAAACCATCCCGCAGGGGCTAAAGCCCACTTTTCTTTTGCTCCTTTTTCGGCACGACTGAAGTCGTGCCCTGACGCTTCTTGCAACACCGCTGAAGCAGTTATTTACGTACAGCGCCTTACGGTACAAAGACCTTCAGCCGCACATGCCACTTGGTGCTCTCGCCCGGCTTCAGCGTCACCATGTGGGTGTCGGTCGAGCCCCACTCCTTGCCGAACGGGTCGGCGAAGTTGTACTGGTGCTCGATGGCCACAAAGCTCTTGGTGGGCGGCGCATACATCTGGATGGCCTTGATCTCCGGCGAGAGGCCTTCAATCTTCAAGCCGTAATGGGCGGCCGGATCGATGACTTCAACAGTGACGGCTCCGTTCTTCCAAGTCAGGGTGTTCCAGTTGTCGTCGTAGAAGTTGCTGCCCAGCGCCACGCCGCCGGGGGCGGCCAGGTCATACTGAGTTCCCTTGACGGGCACCAGCTTGCCGGTGGGAAAGACATTGTCGTAGTTGTCCACAGCGGCAGTGGTCGCGCCGGGGATGAGCACCTTGGCCTGGGTGCGGTCGCCCGAGGGCAGATTGAAGTAGGGGTGCCAGGCAATGGCGATCGGTTCCGCCTCGCCGCCCACGTTGCGAGCCACAATCGAGGCATCGACGGCTTCAGCCGTAAGCGTGATGGTCAGAACGAGGTCGGTCTTCGAGAGCCAGTAGCCGCCGAAATCGCCGGCGTGGAGAATGCCCGTCACCTGCTCGCCGCCCGCGATCTTCTTCACGATCACATCGTCGGTCTTGGCCTTGAGGATGAGCCCGTGCATGGCGTGGCGCTCGGCGGTGGGCAATGTGCCGATGTTGTTGGCCGGCAGGGTGAGGGTGTGGCCCTGCCACTCGGTGGTCAGGGTCTTGCCGTCAGCCGACAGCTTGCCGCGAATCCGATTGGGATACGGCACCAGGAAGGCCGCGCCCAAACGGTAGCTCAGATTGCCGAAGGCATCATCGTCCACGTCGAGCTTCTTTTTGGCCGCGTCCAATGTGATGGGGTCAAGAACATCGACGTCGCCCTTGCCGGGGAAGTTGGCCTTAATCTGGATAATTTCCATGCCGCGGCCGGGCGCGAGGGTGATGCTGGTGAACTCGGGCTTGGTGGCGCTCACAGCCTTGCGGGTGAGAGTGACGATTTTCTGTCCACCAATTTCGGGTACGGCCTGGGCGTGGCCGGCCAAAACGAGCGGTCCGGCCATGAGCACCGGCAGGGCAAGGGGAAGCAGGGAAAATGCGTGAACAAAGGTCTTCATCTCAATCCATCCCTCAAAAATGCACTTGGATTTTCCGCAACGCGCCGCTTGGCCGGGGCGATTTCCCGACGCCAGAAAGCGTATTCCGGAGGCGGTGTCATTCTACGCCCAGCCACCCTCGGCCAGCATGGGGCATCCGGCCCACGCAGGGCGATCGCATGAATGACCATCCGACCAAGATTTCACTGCCCTGCACCGCGCCTCCGGGGCTCCGAGATGGTTTTTGGGCCCCGATTCCCCACGCTAAAGCGCGGGGCTAGCAACCTCTGCGCCTCCGGCGCAAGAAAACCAGAACCAAATCCATCAACAAATCCGTTCATGCGATTGCCCTGCCGACCCACGCCCTCCCATGACGGCTCTCACTGCAGGATCGGAATCCCCGCGATGCGCTGCTGCCACTCCGCCGGGCCGGTCTGGTGGACGCTGGTTCCCTTCGAGTCGACGGCCACGGTCACCGGCATATCGCGCACATCGAACTCGTAGATGGCTTCCATCCCCAGGTCGGCAAAGGCCAGCACCCGCGCGCCGTGAATGGCCTTCGCCACCAGGTAAGCCGCGCCGCCCACCGCCATCAGGTAGACCGCGCCAAACTCCTTGATCGCCTCAATCGCCACCGGCCCGCGCTCGGCCTTGCCCACCATGCCCAACAGGCCCGTCTCGGCCAGCATCTGGCGCGTAAACTTGTCCATCCGCGTGGCCGTCGTCGGCCCCGCCGGGCCCACCACTTCCTCGCGCACCGGGTCCACCGGCCCCACGTAGTAAATGAAGCGGTCGCGGAAGTCCACCGGCAGCTTTTCGCCGCGGCTCAGCATGTCGGTCATGCGCTTGTGGGCGGCATCGCGGCCCGTCAGCAGCTTGCCGGTCAACAGCAGGACCTCTCCCGGTTTCCATGTGGCGGCCTCCGCGCGGGTTGCCGTATCCAGATTCACCCGTCGCGCCCCGGAAACGTCATACGTCAGCTTGGGCCAGTCGTTCAGGTTGGGCGGGTCAAGGAATACCGGGCCCGAGCCGTCGAGAACAAGATGGGCGTGGCGCGTGGCCGCGCAGTTGGGAATCATGGCGACCGGCAGGTTGGCCGCGTGCGCCGGCGTGTCCAGCACCTTCACGTCCAGCACCGTGGTCAGGCCGCCCAGCCCCTGCGCGCCGATCCCCAGCCGGTTCACCTTGTCATAGAGCTCAATGCGCAATTCCTCGGCGCGATTCTTCGCTCCACGGGCAATCAGGTCCTGCATATCGATGGGGTTCATCAGCGATTGCTTGGCCAGCAGCATCGCCTTCTCCGCCGTCCCGCCGATGCCGATCCCCAGCATCCCCGGCGGACACCACCCGGCGCCCATGGTCGGCACCGTCTTCAGCACCCACTCGACGATGGAATCGGAGGGGTCGAGCATGACGAACTTGCTCTTGGCCTCTGACCCTCCGCCCTTGGCCGCTACCGTCAGGTCTACGGTGTCGCCGCGCACCAGTTCGACGTTCACCACCGAGGGCGTGTTGTCTTTGGTATTGGTCCGCTTGCCCGCCGGGTCCGCTTGCAGTGAGGCCCGCAGCTTGTTGTCCGGGTCGAGATACGCCCGGCGCACGCCCTCGTCCACCATCTGCTGCAAGTCCTTCGGCTCCTCACCGGGCGCAGGTTCAAAGCGCACATCCATGCCGACCTTCACGAAAGCGTTCACGATCCCGGTGTCCTGGCAGATCGGCCGGTGCCCCTCGGCGCACATGCGGCTGTTGATCAGGATTTGCGCAATCGCATCCTTCGCGGCGTGGGATTCTTCCCGCTCATACGCCTTGGCCAGGCTGGTGATGTAGTCCACCGGGTGGTAGTAGCTGATGTACTGCAACGCGCCCGCAACGCTGGCGATAAAATCTTCCTGCCGAATGACGGTCATGGGGAAGGCTCCTCTGAACTCTCCTAGGGTAATGGATGCGCGGCGAGTTTGGCAGGGTCTGATCCTAGGTTGAACAGGCCCAATAGCGTGAGAGATTCAAGCTCAAGAGCGGTGGTCCGGATCGATCCCGGGTCCACATTGTGAATGGGCCAATTCATGATGAGGCGATTTTGCGCCATTCCAGAAACGACCCAGTCGATGTGGGCGTTTTCGATGAGTAATCGGTGGATGGGAGAAGCTTGTACTATCCCAGGTGCCCAAATGCGAGGCACCTGGGGCACCCAGATTTTTGTGTGGGGAGATGGGCCACCCGCCAGGTTTTCGGGATCGGTTCCCCGATTCAAATTGTGAATCGGTCAGTTCAAGATGAAGCGATGTTGCGCCCTTCCGGAGACGATCCCGTCGACATCGGCGTTCGGGAGTAATCCGGTTCTGGGAGGGGATCGTGGTCTCCCAGGTCCCCAAAAGCGAGGGACCTGGGGCACCCGCTGATTTGTGGTTGGTCGGACATGGGCCACCCGCCCACTCACGGTGCAGGGTTCCGGATCATCCGGTTGTGAGCGATTGGCGCATTCAGGACTATTTCTTGGTCCAACGATGGAAGAATGGGTCAGTCCTGCCCGCTTTGAACGTTACCCCCTCGACGTGGAATTCCTTTCGCGCCGGAGAGTATCTGAACTTCTGGTCACCCACGCCGGCCGTTTCATCGATGTTCCAGAACACGCCGCTCCCCACGTTTCTCATATCTAAGGAAAGACGCATTTCGCCCTTCCATTGGGGTGCTCCGCTAGCATGGAGGGCCGTGACAGCGTAGGAACCGCGCCACCATTTGAACTTGATCCTGATCTCGCCGCCTCGATTTTCAGCGTTCCCGCTTTCGTGGACCCTTTGAAGGGAATACTTACCAGGCACGCCTCGATATCGCCAAAGTAGGCGCGATGCAATTACGCAGGGTTGAAGGATCAAGCCGATAAAGAATGCGAAGAGGATCTGATAAAAACTCACGTTCGTCACATACTGCGGCGAGGGCAGGAAAAGGGCATGTAGCATGAGTCGAATCTCCAGTGCTAATATTTCTCGCTTCTCGGCGCCCTCTTCATCGAAGGAACGTGAGTCACTGGGATCTGGACCACCCGCCTGCCCTGGTGTCTCCCAGGTTTCATGGTCGAGACCCGGGCCACCCGCGTCAGGCCTCCGATTCCATTGTCTCTAATTGAGATCGGCTTGACGCCTGATTTGAATCTGGCGCCAAATCAGCATGAGGCCTACGCTATGATTTTGAATTCTCCTTGGTTGCAGAAGATGACGAACTGATCGCCGCTCTGAACCATGTGGAACCCTCGTTCTTTGACTGCAGCAACAAGTTCAGCCTCTGACGCGTAGCGATGCACATCTTCGCTGCTGCGTCTTACAACACCGCCGGTCTGCGCTTGTTTTGCGCCGAAGATTTTATCGATGAATTCCTGCGAGTTTCTGAAGTTACTTGACATCCCTATTCCCCGTTTGAACCGCTGCACATGTTTGAGAAGGGCGCTCACTCTCCCCTAATGCCGGATCGAGACTTGACGTAAGAGAATGGTCTTTGCTCTCTCAGCCTGTTCTTCCGCCCACTTTCACCGACGCATTATACATGTAAGTTTATGTAGCCCGTCAAACCGCCGCCCTCATATCCGTATGCCCAAAATCATCGCCCTTCCAGAGCATCGGCTCGCGCTTCTCCCTGGCTAGCGCATAGCTGAAGCAATCGCCGAAATTCAGGTTCGCCGGATGCCCGCTGCCCTTCCCGAAGTCGCGATAGGCCTGCCGCGCAATCTTTGCTTGCTCGGCGGTGACCGACTCAATCCGGATGTTGAAGCGTTCAAGCAATTCGTCGAGTTCCCGGCTCAGAATCGGGTTTCTCCAGCCGTCCACCACAATGGAAGTCTCCAGGTAGCTGGCAGCCGAGATTCGAGCGGTCTGAGCAGAGTTCAGCGCTTTCGAAATGCCAGACCATTCCGGCTCCCGCTTCAGAATTGCGATCAATGCCGATGAGTCGACGATCATTTGGGCAGCCCGGTTTCGCCGTCGTAGAGTTCATCCATCAATTCCTTGGAAGTGCGGCCATCGTTCATGATCGCGGCAGTCTCCCTGGTGATCCGTTCCAGCCACTCCATGCGCCCCTCGCGCTTGGAAGATTGCTGCTGCCGCCCCAAGCGCTCCTTCACCGAAGCCTTGACAGCCTCCGTCAGGCTCTCGCCGGTTAGCTGAGCCAGTTCCTTTGCCAGCCGGTGCGTTTCTTCATCCTTGATGTTCAAGGCCATCGGACTCCACCTTTCCACCATGCCATTCCACCATTCTACCATTCCGCAAGCCAACCAGCCGCAAACCTCCTCGATTCCCCCAGGGCAGCCGCAGATCCTTCGTCGCTGCGCTCCTCAGGATGACAAATCGATGAGGGTGCTCTGAGAATTCCAGATGCGATTGCCCTGCGTCGATTCCCCGTTTCCCCTCCCCCATGCCCTAAGCTAGAGCCATGAACGAGACGACGCTGGAATTGCAGGAAAAAGAAACTCCGGAAAAACAGGACGAAATCTTCGATCTGCTGGTGATCGGCGCCGGACCGACGGGGCTGGCCTGCGCCATCGAGGCCAAGAAGGCCGGGTTGCGCTCCGTGCTGGTGGACAAGGGCTGCGTCTGCAACTCGCTGTTCCACTACCCGGCGCACATGACGTTCTTCACCACCCCGGAGCTGCTGGAAATTGGCGACATTCCCTTTCCCAGTCCCAACCAGAAGCCCAATCGCAACGAGGCATTGCAGTATTACCGCCAGGTTGCGGTCTACTACCGGCTGGACATGCGCCTCTACCAGCGCGTCACGCGGGCCGCAGGCGCCGACGGCGATTTCACGGTGCATACCGAGGACCGCTTTGGCCGTCCGGGGGCGATCCGGGCGCGCAAACTGGCGATCTCTACCGGCTACTACGACCTGCCCAACCTGATGGGCGTTCCCGGCGAAATGCTCAGCAAGGTGCACCACTACTATGTCGATCCTCATCCCTACTTCGCGATGGACGTGGTGGTCGTGGGCGGCAAGAACTCGGCGGCCATAGCGGCTCTGGAACTGTGGCGCAGCGGCGCGCGGGTGACGCTGGTTTACCGCGGTTCGGCGATTCCTCCGCATGTGAAGTACTGGATCAAGCCGGACATTGAAAACCGCATCAAGAATGGCGAGATCCAGGCGCGCTTCAACTCCCGGGTGGTCGAAATCACCCAGGATGCCGTGGTCCTCGACACGCCCCAGGGTCGTGAGACATTAAAGAACGACTTTGTCTTTGCCATGACCGGCTACCACCCGGACTTCACTTTCCTCGAATCCCTCGGCATACGCTTTGAGGGCCCCGACCGCACGCCGGTCTGCAACCCGGGGACGCTGGAGAGCAATGTGCCCGGCATTTATCTGGCTGGCGTGATCGTGGCCGGCTCGCGCACCAATGAAATTTTCATTGAGAACGGGCGGTTTCACGGGCGGCAGATTGCCGTTGCCCTTACATCCAAGTGAGTAGCAAGCGCCCACGCTTCTGCGGCGTGTTTCAAAAAATGGCTGAGCAGGTTTGGGCGCATCTCTCGGGGTGAAACCTCCTCGCTTTCCATAGCGATCTTCGGCACGGCTGAAGTCGTGCCCTGTCACAAGGCCTGTTTTTGCAACATGCCTCAGGAAATCCGGGTTCCCAATGAGAGCATTGTGCCGAAACGGGTAACCTGCAAAGCCCCAGCCAGCAATTCCTGCGGTTGCCGGGGTGAAATTCGTTACACTGAGGCTCTTTGATTCCAGGAGGTTTAAGGCGGTGTCGATACGCTGGTGGCCGCGCACGATTCGATGGCAGATGCTGGCAGGCCTGGTGCTGCTGGAAGCCCTCTCGATCGGGCTATTCGCGCTCATGCTCATTCGCCAGCAATCCCATGAGATCTTCGTGCACGCCCAACACCGGCTGTCGCACCAGGCCGCCTCGATGGCGCTCCAGGCCACCCAAGCCCTGGAGCAGGAACGCCCGGGCTGGGTAGGGCTGTCAGTGAAGATGATGGGAGAAGCGCCCAGCGTGGCCTTCGCCAAGGTCACCGACCCGGCGGGAAATACTTTGTTTGTGAGCAACGGGGAGCCGGAGCAGGTTGTGCTTGATGCGGCCGAGCGCGCGCAGATTCCGCAGCTACGCGACGATGAGCCCAGGGTTTTCACGCGCGGCGGCGATCGCTGGGAGGGCGTCAAGGCCATTTACACCGGCAGTGACCTGCGCGGGTATGCGTGGGTGGAAACCGATCACGATTGGGATCAGGAGCAACTGGGCACGATCCTGCGCAGCACGGCGATCTTCGGCGGCATCTGGATTGTGGCCTCGGCTGTGCTGGTTCTGCTGATGGCGCGTTCCATCTCCAAGCCGCTCGAGGTGCTGCACCGCGGCACCCGCGCGTTGATGAATGCGCCCGAAAGCAGAGGCAAATTCCCCCTGCCGATGACGGTGCAGAACGAGATTGGCGACCTGATTGAGGCGTTCAATCGCATGGTGGCCTCCATCGATGAGCAGCGCTCGGGCCTGAGCGACACCCTTTCGCTGCTGGACTCGATGCTGGCCAATGCGCCTATCGGCCTGGCTTTCTTTGACCGCCGCTGCCGGTTTGTGCGCGTCAACCAGGCCTTTGCGGGCATGACCGGCATTCCGCTCAGTCGCCATCTGGGCCGAACGCTGCCGGAGCTGCTGCCCCAACCGATAGCCGAGGAACTGGAGAACGCGGTGCTGAGCATCTTCACCCAAGGGACGGCGGTGCACAACCTGGAATTGAACGGCAAGGGAAGCTTGCCCACCCAGCAATGGACCTGGCTGGTCAGCGGCTACCCGGTGCGAACCGCCCTCCAGGAGGTGCGCTGGGTCGGCGTCATGGTGCTGGACGCCAGCGAGCGCAAGCGCGGCGAGGAAGCACTGCGGAAGACTGAGAAGCTGGCAGCCACGGGACGGCTGGCCGCTTCCATCGCGCACGAAATCAACAACCCCCTGGAAGCCATCACCAACCTGCTCTTCCTGCTCAGCAACTTCTGCCAGCTTGAGTACCCGGCGCAGAACTATGTGACCATGGCGGAACACGAGGTGAGGCGCATCAGCGAAATCACCCAGCAGACCCTGCGCTTCTACCGCCAATCCACGCTCCCGGCTCACGCCAACATGAGCGAGCTTATCGATTCCGTGCTCAGCCTCTATCAAGGCCGCCTGAACGCGCTGGGAATCGAAGTGGAGCGAAACTACGACCCCGAGATGGACCTCTTCTGCTTTGCCGGAGAGGTCCGCCAGGTGTTTGCCAACCTGGTGAGCAACGCCATCGACGCCCTCAGCCGCGGCGGACGCCTGGTGGTCCGCGCCCGACGCTCGCACAGTTGGAAGGAGCCCGGCAGGACGGGTGTGCGCTTCACCGTGGCCGATACCGGAGCGGGTATGGAGCGGGCCGTGCGTGAGCGCATCTTCGAAGCCTTCTTCACCACCAAGGACGTGACTGGAACCGGCCTGGGGCTGTGGGTCAGCCAGGAGATCATCGTGAAGCACCACGGCCTGGTCCATGTGGTCAGCCGCACCGCTGAGTCGGGAAAGAAAGCCGGAACCGTCTTCCAGATCTTTCTTCCGGACGACCCCAGCCTGACCGCCACGGCAAAGCAAACAGCCGAGGCGGCGGTGTAACCGTCAGGACAATCGCATGAACGATATCTTGATGACAATTTCGCCTTTCGCGCCGCCCGCCCCCAAAATACTGTCATGCCTTCCCACCCATTTCGCGATGAAACCTGCGAAATGGATGGGGCACGGTACTTCTATTTGAGGGCCGGATCAATACGGGGCTGAAATGCAATGCTGGC